>Ga0247843_1000300_pt1 | contig 117924 bp, 127 predicted proteins | sample LaCruzMarch2017__FD_192420 | JGI IMG/M metagenome (GOLD analysis project Ga0247843, IMG submission 192420) | Freshwater microbial communities from meromictic Lake La Cruz, Castile-La Mancha, Spain - LaCruzMarch2017_8m | ecosystem: Environmental > Aquatic > Freshwater > Lake | place: Spain...
GGTGGTTCTGGTGTTTGAACAACAGGTGGTTCTGGTGTTTGAACAACAGGTGGTTCTGGTGTTTGAACAACAGGTGGTTCTGGTGTTTGAACAACAGGTGGTTCTGGTGTTTGAACAACAGGTGGTTCTGGGGTTGAGGTAGGTGGCGGTTGAGAGACAGATGCTTCATGATGACCCCCTTCACCTCCCTTGCTTGACTTGAAACGAAGTCTTGTAATAAACAAAAGACAAAGAAAAATCCCAATCAAGACAAGCAAGAAAATCCATAAAAATTGTTTCAAATTCCCAGAGGAAACCACAAAGTTGTATTGTGCCAAATAAAACAAACACAACATGATGTATGCCACCCAAACAAACCCAAAGTAATAAAGAAAGTCGTTAAAAAATTTAAACCACGATAAATCATGCTTCTCGTAAAAATCACCGTCTCTCGAACGCATGAAATCCGTCATCCCTTGAACAACAGTAAAAAAACCCGAGTCTTCAAACCGCATTATCCCACAAAATGAATTCCACAATACGTATAGTGCCAAAAATAAAAGAGCCAACGGAATCAAAGCAATCGACACAATCAAACGAAACAAAATATTCAGTCCATATGCAAACATCACTCCCCAATTGAGAGGTGGAGCATTGGGTGAAGAAAACAACGTCATTACATTTTGAAACGCCCAAAACCCCCAAGCGACAATGACCAACACAAACACTATAGCGGTTATGTCAATGAATTGAAGAAAATCCCCCAACAAAGAACCAAATGCACCTATAATGGTCATCAGCGGAAAAAACAGCAACATGAGCCCATAAAAAACATATTGATTGTCGATACTCAATGCATACATACCCACAAGAGCATAAATAAACATAAAACATATCAGGGCTATATTGAAGGTCTTGTCCTCTACGTAATTGATAAAAAACAGCACAATGAAAGACAACAACATAAGAAAATTGAGGGTTTGCAAAGGAGAGATGGGGTCTTTTTTGCTTTTGGCGAAATCAGGAATGAATTTGAACAAGAGCAAATCCAACCATTTCACGGGAACCAGAACAAACTCGAAAATATAATTGAACACACTGGCGACGGGGTTGGTGTTGTCCAACATGGAATTCCAACCGAGCGGTTTGGATTGTGTCCCACCATAAAACAACAAATAATACCAATTGTATGATGAATACACACAGAGTGGCATAATAAGGAGCAATATTGCAAAGGTCTGCAAATATTTGGCATCGCTTTTGTTCTGGGCTTTTGTCTGTGTTTCTTTGCCAAACATATTGAGGTCTTCTTTCACAAACCAATAACAAGATTCGTATAATGCATTGTATAAATACACCCGTGCTTTTTTGATTTCATTGCTGACTGACAACACGGCGGCTTTGAAAGATTGGGTTTTTTTTTTGTTTTCTTCTCTTCTCTTTTGTTTTTCATTGTTTTTTCGTTCTGTTTCTTTGTTTTTTAAACCCTCTATAATGGGCTTGTTTTTACTGAAGACGACTTCTTCGTCTTGAAAATCAAATTGTGTTTGTCTGGACACAATAGGGATTGTTGTGCCTTCACTTGGCGACAATCCTTCAATCGGTGGCAACATCAAATTTTCTTCTTGAATGTTTTTGGTTTCTTCTGTTTTTTGTTTTGTTCTTTTTTTCAATTCATTTTTCCATTTGCAAATCTTTTCACTTTTACACGTGGTTTCCATTATATTTTGGTTATATTAAATTCAACGAAAAATACCGTTGTTTTCGTTGAATATCAAGTCTTATGTTTAATGTCTTCGGGTTTTGCGTTTGCTACTTCGTTTGCCCCCTCGTTTGCCTCTGGTTCGTCGTTTGCCTCCTTTCATGTTGCAACTGTTGCCTCCCTTGCGTTTGCTTACCTTGCGTTTGCGACGTGTCCCCCCGTTTTGGGCGATGAAATTGGTTGTGTTTCCCTCCATGGGAGCGGCTGCGTGTTGGCCTCCCATAGGACCATAAACGTCAATTGCATTAGTTGAAGAATCGGGTGTTCCGCCTGAACTGTATTCACCAAAGGACAAAAGAACCATTATAGTGTATTGTTATATATTATTTACAAATCATAAAAAGGATAAAAAGGAGGGCAACAATCAAAACCAAATGAAACATTTGTTTGCGAACTTTGAACGTTTCGTATAAAAAAACGGGTTTGGGTTTATAAAAAGCCTCGTATTTTTCGTTGGCTTCGAAAAACGACAACTGGTCTTTTCCTAAAACGGCATTCACCTTGTTATGAATAAAATGCGTCCATCGAATGAACGAATCCCGATTGTCCAAATAAGGCGAAACGGGATACACATCCAACATCTGGCTAAACTTGTTCCCCATTTCACCATCGGGCAAAAACAGAGGAATGTTTTGTATGGTGTCATAATATTTTCGTTTGGTGGTTGCATTGGGATGGTCTGGGTAAGAATACGCCAAGGAATGAATAAAAAACCAATAGTGGGGCCCCCATACAGTTGAATCCAATTTCATTCTATATTTTCTTGTGTATGTTTTTTACGAGAACAAAACAATAAAAAACAAACTTTATTTTAGAACCATATAATAATGAACCCACAACCACCACCAACCACATCGTTATTGCCTGCTCCTTTGGTGGATAATTTACAACAAGGAATGTCTGCTGTCCAAAATGCAACGGCAACCGTAACGGACAAAATAGGCGAAACCACCTCGGCCATTGCAACCAACGTCTCCAATGCAACGGAAAGCATTGGTGCCAATTTAAAAGAATTTTCTTCCCCCGCACAAATAACCAATGCAAGTGAAAGTTTTTTGAATTCCAATGGAATCATTGCTAAATTCGTGTTTTTAATTCTGGTGGTCATCGTGTTTCTTTTTTTAATGAATTTAGGAATAACCTTGGTTGGTTATTTTTTGAAACCCCCACGAAACCCGATTGTGGTGAATGGAATGATTCCGGGAACAAATTTTTTGGACATTTCGAGAGACCCCAAAACACAGGGTTCCATTGACATCAAACATTCCAATAACCAAAATGGAGGCATGGAATTCACTTGGTCAGTCTGGTTGAATTTACAAAAAAACACCAACACCACGACACAATACAGTCATATATTCAGTGTTGGCAACAATACATTCGACCCTAAAACGGGTATTGCAACAGTCGAGAACGGTCCGGGCTTGTATTTAGTGAATACCGATGCCAGTGGCAACCCAATGCAAAACGCCAATCTGCATGTTATAATGGACACCATGACGGACGGTATTTCCAGCAGCGAATCCGTGGAAATCGAGAATTTGCCCTATGATAAATGGTTCAATGTGGTTTTGCGAATGAAGAATAATTTCTTGGACGTTTATGTGAATGGAGTCATTACCAGCCGCATTCGATTCATCAATGTTCCCAAACAGAACTATAGCAATGTCTTGGTCTGTGCGAACGGCGGATTCATTGGCACGTTGTCGCTGTTGCAGTATTATGATTATGCCCTGAATGTTTTTGAAATCGGTTCTCTCTTGTATTGGGGACCCAAAATGTCCCCCCCTGTTTCCAAAGGCGGTTCAAAAGACTCTGGCAACTATAGTTATTTGTCCAGTCAATGGTATTCCACGCAACTCAATTAAATCGTCCAATAATTATATGTTTATTCTTTATGTCCAACCCTCAAGAATATTCAATCACGCAAATTTGCGAACAAAAAGCCAAACGAGCCCTGTATAATGTCCCCGCCGCCCGTTTCAACATGGTCTGCCCCTATCCACAATACACCGCCCAACAACTCGACATGCGACGAAAAGCCGAAATCCTGAAATACAGCGCCAACAAAACCAACACCAAGACCAACAATTTCACCAAAGCACAAGAGTATTCTATGATGTCCAATGGAACGTCGTCGTATCGTTTCTCTCAACAAGAACTGAAAAACATTCTGGATGGCAAAACGGTTTGCAATGTGAAGGACATGATTCCCACGCCGACTTCGTCGTCGGATGTCCCCGGTCCCGTCATACAATTGTATAATGACCCCTCTATCCCTCTGTATAATTATGCGACCAACATACGCTCCTACGGCATTGTTAATCCCGAAGACAATTCTCTTTTCACCACCTATACTTACAATGACCTTGCGTGTCCCAATGAAACTACCACCACACTGTTTTCGCTTTATCTTCATAACAACATTACCCTCGATTACAACACATATTCTTTTGAAACTCCTGTTTCCATTTCTCTCAAAGGGGTGGGCGTGGGCTCTCTTTCCGCCAGTATTTATTTGGTGGTCGCTTCCGTCTATTACAATGACACTCTTATTGTGAGTAGCGACACGCAAACACAACCCAACACACAAATGCGGATTGCCTATGATTTTTACCCTCTTTCCTTGGAAATCGTGGATTCTGCACAAGAGTTTGATCTCGTGTTTTATACGGGGGTGTTGCACGTAAGCAATATAGTGCTGTTTTGCCAGCCCGGGTTCGTCTATGATGTTAAATTAAAATTTGGCATCAATATTATTTCAAGCGACACCAACTTGATTCTTACTGAAACGGCGGCCATTTGCAATGTCAGCACATTCAACAACAATACTACGAATTGTATCGTGTCCTCGCCCACTTCTCCCGAAACCAATTCGGGGTTTGTTTTTGCTTAATAAACCGACAATAAATAGTTTTTTTTGTTTAGAATTTCGTCGTATTTTTCCTTGTATTCTCTACATTCTTTGTTCAAAAGATACAATTTGGTTAAATAAGCACAACAGGATGCTGCAACCACACCGACTGAAGAAATGTTTATTAAAGTTGGTTTAAACGATATGTAGGTTAAACCAGAAAACCCAATTGTCAAAAAAGTAAGAGGATAAAAAAAAGAACAATGATGTGAATATTCTTTATTCGCCTGTTTTAGGTTTGAATAAATACACTCTTCTTCATATTGTAAAATATACGTTTCATTTGTATCATCTTCGCTGTCCTCATCGTCACTGTATTCTACATCGTGGTATCTTATTGGGTTGTTATCATCAACACGATATGTGTAATCATCACGATAAGATTCGAGTGGTGGCATTTCTATTGTGTATCGAAATTTCTTTATATTTTTATTTGGTTGTGTGTAATCAAAGTTGGTTTGACTTTATCAAACTCTGCATTCAATGCTCTCAATTTTTTTTCCAAAAAAAAGTTGTGTCAAATAAGCACAATAGGCGGTTGCGATTGCTGCGAAAACAAAACGGGTTACATTGTTCAGTCCAAAAACCCCATATATTACAGCGGAAACCCCTGTTGTGAAAAGAGTAATTGGAATAAAAACCGCAAAATGAAAAAGATGGTCTCTATTGACTGTGTTTCTCATTCCATGAAGGGTTGCTTCCTCCTTGTTCAAATGATAGGTTGTTGTGATTCCGTTGATTATTTCTATTACATTGTATCCTCCGTCGTATTCTGCTTTGTAGCCATTGATATCATAGGGTTGAATTTCACTTTTTGGTGTTGTCATTGTTGTAATAATATGGCGATTTCTTTATGTATATTTAAGCAATGAACGCACCTTGTTGCACCAAGTCGTTGGGTTGGTTGGGCAGAATGGGTGGGCGAGGAAACACAGAAACCGAATTGAAGGGAGCAACCGCCCCGTTTTGTGCAATTTGTTGGCTGGACGCAACACTGGTTTGTCCCATTCCATTGGAAAGTGTAGGATTCATGCACAATTCTTTGGACGAAAACAATTGACCCGACAAACACAAATCATTCGACCCCACTTCAATGCATCCCCGTTTGGACTGAAACTCACCCACCAGACAGTATTGTGTTTTTCCAGACGAAATGGGATTTTGAACGGGCATCAAAGAGGAACTGGGTTGAGGTTCATTCAAGCGTCTCAATGCTCCTGTGTTGATGGCGGACGACAGGTTCTTTTGACTGGCATCAATAATTACATTATTCACACTGTGTATCGTTCCATTGACAATGTCCAGCGATGTTTTACCTGTTTCCGTAATGACATCAGAGGTCGCATTGACCACGGTTCCAAACGTATAACCGAAAGTCGAGAGAACATTGGCGAAAATGGGAACAAAAAAGTTGATTATGTTTTGCAGAAACACCGCAACCACGACCAAAATATTTATTCCTAAAAATGACAAAATAACAACAAGAAGAAGAACTGCTATAATGATGTTTTGTATTGAAATCGTATCCATCCTATACATTCATTTTATATTTTTTTTTGGTTCATTGGGTTTGCACTTAGATTGATGTAATCCCACTCCAATTGCGGATTTGCATCCACATCCGCAAATGTAATGTTTGGATTTTTACTCAACTTGGCCATGTCCCATTTTATTTTTGGATGTTCCAAAACGTCTTTCATTGATACATTGGGGTTTTCACTTACACAATCGTATTCCCATGGCAACTCATTGTTGTCTAAAATATTTTTGAATGTTATTTGAGGATTTAAACTCAAGTATCTCCAATTCCATTCCTTCTCCAAATGAGCGAGAACAATGTCCATATTGATAGTTTTATTTTGACTCAAACCGTCAAAACTCCATTTTATTTTTGGGTTGGCGAAAACATCATCAAAATGTATATTTGGGTTGTGGCTCAAGTAAAATCCAAAATCTCTCAAAACCATTTTTTTGAAAAATGGCCTGTTGTCCATGATTTCTTTGAATGAAATGGATGGATTTATCAACAATGCTTGTTTGTCCCATTTTAGTTGCGGATTTTTCAAAACATCTTCCAGCCGAATGCATTTGTTTGCCGACAAATGACTGTAAAGCCAACCTATTTTTCCTACTTCTTTATTCTTAATAATCAAATCATCTTTGTGTTTAAGAACAAAATCCATGTTTAAATTTGTATTGTTGCTTAAGAAATCCAAATGCCATTTAATGTTTGGATGGGTTTCAATATCTTCGATTGTTATGTTTGGATTGTTGCTCAAGCTTATGTAATCCCATGGAAAATCTGGATGATTGTCAATATCTCTCATGTATGTGGTTGATTTCTCGGTTAAAAGCGAGAAATTCCATTGTTTGTCCATGTTTTGCATAACGTCTTCAATGGTAATGTTTGGATTCATGCTCAAATATTGATAAAACCATTTTTTTTCGGGATGACTTTTTACATAAGAGTAAAATGTGCTTGTGGTTGTTGGTGTGTTCATTTTCTTTGGTGAAGTCTCTTTTTTTACTTTTACGCTTTCAATTTTTTTTGTCATGGTTTTTTTGTGTGTTTTTGTTTTTGCCTCGCATTTTTCAGTTTTAACATTTCGGCGAGTTCCATTGGGACATCTGGGGTGTTTCATATACATTCATTTTATATTATTTTTTGCCCAAATATGACATTTTTCTATTATGTAAGTTAAAAATTATATTAAAATGTGTTGAAGTATAATAATAGTAGCAATGAGTTATATTGAAAGCCTGTTTTTTGTCAGTTTAGCAATTACTTTTGTATTGATTCTCTTTTTAATTTACCATTTCAAACAAAGAATATCGAGTTTAGAACAAAAAACCGAGACCATGTTTGGAATTGTCAATAGCATTGTCAAGGAAGTGAAAAACATAACCACAGAAGTTAAACGAGTGCAACCTGCCCATATGCACGTTTCCATGCCACTCGTTGAACCTGCGAAAACGGTCATTTCTTTGTCTTCACCTGCACCTCTTTTGACAAAACACGTTGAACACGAAGACGAAGAAGACGAAGAAAGTGAAGACGACGATGAAGAAAGTGAAGACGAGGATGAAGAGGATGAAAGTGAAGACGACGAGGAAGAAAATGAAGACGAAGACGAAGACGAAGACGAGGATGAAGACGAGGACGATAAAGATGACTATGAAAGTAAGGAGGAAGAGGAAGTTTTGGAGGTTGAAATCGTTGAACCCGAAGAAGTTATTGTTGAAAAAACAAACGACAATGAACTTGCTGCCGATGAACTTGCTGCCGATGAACTTAGTGAAGTGATTGTGGATGAAGTAATCGAATTTGTTATAGATGAACTTATAGTTGAACAAGAACCTGTGGTCGTCGAAGAACCTATAGTGGTGGTCGAAGAACATATAGTGGTGGTCGAAGAACTTATTGCGGTTCAAGAAGAACCTGCAGTTGATGAAGAACCTGCAGTTGAAGAAGAACCTGCAGTTGAAGAAGAACCTGCAGTTGATGAAGAACCTATGAAAACAGAAGCAGACGCAGAAGAGGACAATGAATCAAAAGCAGACGATTTCAAATTGCATTTAGGAGAATCAAAAAAGAACCTGAAAAAAATGAACTTGACTGAATTGAAACAACTGGCAGCCATCAAACTCCCCACTCAAGACATTTCCAAATTAAAAAAAGAAGATTTAATTAAATTATTGAAAGGTTTGGAATAGAAAAATATAAAACGTAATTATATAACATTATGTTTTATTCACAATTAGATGCAGCCTACCCATCAAGTATGCAACAAGGCGAAACCCCCAAATCAAAATTAGGATATTCCACAAACAATGTCTATGATGGTTACCCTCCCCTGATGAACGACGGAAGAAGCATCGTCGCCTCTTTTCAACCCGAAGCCGTGTTGAACAATCAAATCATTAAAGAAAATGGAATCAAAACCAATTGGCAATATAGAAAGTTTTTAACGGAAAACGCCAATCATCTCATGAAAGAAAACTATAGGGAATCATCCAATGATTTCGGCTACATGAAACGATACAACACGGAGCAGTCGTCGGCAACTTCGCCCTATTTATTGAATACCACCACAGCAAACTCTTCTCTCGAAAAGCAATTGGGATATCAAACCAGCGACTTAAAAGACCTGTATTTGTCGAGAGAAAAATTGGATTCGCAACGGGTCGCCCCTGCTTTCGCCGTGAAACAGTAAAAAACGGTTGTTTTTACGGCTGCGGTTTTTATTTGATTTTTACACAATATCATTACATGTAATTGGTGTGGCGACGACCCGACAATTCATACTTGAATATTCGTATTGTGTGTTTGTGAATTGGTTTGGGAACAAGTTTTGTTTCTGGAATAGGTAAGCGAATGCCAACACCCTCATCATCACACGATAGGCTGTTTTCATTTTCGTCCAAAATGTCATCAAAATAAACATACAGACGACGTCGGTATTTGGGGCAAACTGGTTTTCTGTGAAACGTCTCTATTGCCAACATAGCGGATTCCATGCTATCAAATGCAATATCCAGTATAGGTTCATCATCATCACAATTACACATTTTTCTTGTCCAAAGAATTTTTCCACAATCATTGAATTTTTTTATCACGGTATTTACATTCAAACGATAGTCGATGTTTTGAATTTCAACAACATACGCAATCTGTTTTTTAGGATTTCGGCTTACGTTTTGGGCGTTCATTGTATGTTTTTGGTGGGGTTTCGTGTTTGGTTGCTTTCTCTCAAAGACGAAAAAAAAATCAATTTTTTTCAGGTTTCTTTTTCTGCCCCTTCGACCCTTTTTTCTCTCAAACATAAAAAAAAACAATATAGAACACTGAACCCAACCATCATAGAACTCGTGCCAAAATGAAGGTCATCAGTTTTGACATCGGGACTGTTAATATGGCGTATTGTGTTTTCACAGTGAATGACGAAACGCCTTCTCTCAAAGTGGAACACTGGGGTATTATGAATCTTTCAAAAACAGAAGAGGCAATCGCAACCGAATCACTTTCGAGAGAAAACACATTCGTCTGCAATTGTCTTTTGAAAAACAAAAAACAATGCAGCAAAAAAGCCGAATTCAAAAAAGGTTCAGCCCTTTTCTGCAAACGCCATTCCCAAGAACAGACCGAGTGGCAACAACCCGACAGTCGTTTGATCCCTTCCATTAAAAAAATGAAATTGGAAGAGGTCGTGGAAATGGCGACAAAATATGGTTTGCCAAAGGAAACCAAACCTATAATGATAAAAAACATCATAGAGTGTATTCAAGGTCGCACCTTGGAATCATGCGCCGTCGTATTGTCGCCCAAGAAAAAAGCGTCTCTGTTGGAAATGATACAAAATCTTAAAGCGAAGTTGGATGCTATTGAAGGCATAGAACAGATTACGCATGTCCTGTTGGAAAATCAAATATCGTCTTTTGCTGCTGCTGCCGTAACAACCATGCAAGGTGTGGTCGCCATGTATTTTTTGATGAAATGCTGTAATGCCACCATAGAAAATATTTCGGCAGTTTATAAATTAAAGGGACTGTTGCCGAAAAACGAAAAAACGAGTTATGAAACCAACAAAAAAACGTCCATCGATTGTTGCCTGAAAATGACGGAGGTCAATCCCTTTTTGCATGATTGGAGAGAAATGTTGCAAACTCATAAAAAAAAGATGGACGATTTGTGCGATGCCTTTTTACAGGGAATCGGGTATTTGAAACAACACAACAAAATAGTCTATAATGATGACCTTAAAATTATATGTGTGTAAATTATACAATGTCATTGTCTTTAAGAAATGCCAAACAAAAACGATCATCTCTGTTTGTGGTGAATGGCGCACCTTCCAAACCCACTCATGTGCTCGCTGTCAAGAGTGGTTCGGGTGCCGTGGTTTCGTGGAGAGTTCCTGTGTTGAATGGAGGATGGCCCATTTTGTTATACACCATAACTACCAACACGGGTTTGACCGCAACTTCCACGACCAACAGTTATACCTTTACTGAGTTGGAGGCAACCACCTATGTTTTTAGCGTGGTTGCGAGAAACAAATTGGGGGCATCCATTGCCGCAGTTTCATCGTCCTTGACTTTAACTGTTGCGAAAGGCAGTTTGTCCTTCAATTTAATCAATCAAAATCTGGTGTATTCTGGGGTTACTGTGGGAACGAGTGCATTCACTTTTGAGGGATGGTTTTATCCAACAGATCTCTCTGTTGCACGAAATGTTGTGTTTGGTGCATTATACACACAGATTTCAGGGCGTGAATTGTCGATTTCTATTTTGTATAACAACGTAATCAACATTGACCGTTTGGGTGTTTCCAGCACATCCTATACTGTTCCCACTATAACAACGAATACATGGCATCATTTTGCTATGGTTCGTAATGCATCCAATCAAGAGACGCTATTTTATGACGGCGTTCGTTCTTCCACAGGAGTTCAAACGGATGCCACCAATTACGCTTCAACACGGCTAATTGGTGCATGGGATTCAGGGGGTTCAGGGACAGAATATTTTTTCGGCGGATATTTAAGCAATCTGCGTATCGTGTCAGGAAGCACCGTCTATGACCCCACACAAACAACCATTACTGTTCCTGTTGCACCTTTGACCGCCATTGCGAATACCCAATTGTTGCTGAATACCACCAATGATGCCAATTTCTTGAAAGATTCCAGCACCAACAATTTCACTATGACAAACTATGGTAATGTTTCGTCCAGTGATTTGACGCCTTTTTCATAGTCGGGGTTAAGTCGGTTGATATACACCTTTTGCACACATATAATCGGCATTTTCCCCGAAGGGGGTGCAAATGTGTAAAACACGATTTTATATCAACGAATGCGGACAACTACAATATAAATAGTATGTATTTAACATAATAATAACAACATGGAAGTCGTTGATATTGATTTAGGAAGTTTAGAACCCATCCAAATGAATTTGAATTCAACCCCCTCTTATGATTTTGACAATGGGTTGGAATTGTTGATGAACGATTCCAAAATGAACAGCAAATCTGTGAAAATGACCAATCTGGATGAATTAGAAAACGAATTGAATGACCTCTCTAATTCTTCGCAACAAGCCTCCTCCTCGACTGCAGGAACAAAAACATTGAACGGAATGGGCAGTTGGTTTAATTTTTCGTCCAAACCGACGCCCGCTGCCGAAACCAAAACCGATTCCAATTTGGGTCAGGCGACCAAAGAAAGCGTAAGCGGAAACACCAAAACATGGGATGGATTCGCCAAAATCAACGAAGTTCCTTTCATGAAAAACGCCCCTGTTCAACCTAACATGACAGAACGAGACCGTCGTCGCAAAAAAAGAATGATGTTGAAAAAATTGGAAGAATGGGAAGAAAGAGGACACATCAAAAGAGGTGCGAATTTGAGTTTGGATTCTCCTTATGAAGAAATTGAAGACGAATACGAAACCGCCATTGAAGAAAAACGCAAAAAGGACAGTTTGAAATTGCAGTCGTGGTGGCTGAAAACATTGGTGAATTCAGTCGAATACGCCAATACTGCATTTGACCCGTTTGGCATTGACATTAGCGGGTTTGGAGAACAAGTGGAAGAAGACATGGAAAGTTATGAAGAGGTTTTTGGTGAATTGTATGAAAAATACAAAGGCGGTAAATTGGCACCCGAGATTTCTATCTTGTTAAAATTAGGAATTACTGCCGCAACCATGAACATTACCAACAAGGCTCTCTCGGGGGCGACACCCGGGTTTAGGGATGTCATCAAACAAAGCCCCGATTTGATGAAAATGTTTACCAACGCAACCGTGGATGCCATGGGCAAATCAAGCCCCGGGTTCGCCTTTGCATCCAATTTGGTGAATGGTGATGAAGAAATCAACAAAAGCCACGGACCCCCACCTGCTCCCATTGAAACCAAAAACCACGTTCCTCAACGCCGCCCTCAAACCATGGAATTCACGGAACGACCCAACTCACAACGACCTGACATCAGTCAGGCACGTGGTTCCATGTTCAAAGAACAGGGCGTGGAAATAAACAATTCCTATCGACCCCTTGATCAGTCGTATAACCGACCCGTAGAACAAGAGAAATCGATGCGACCTGAAATGAAAGGACCCTCTGATGACATTGACCAATTTTTGTCGTCTTTGAAACCCAGTCGTTCCGTGAATATCCACGACGAAGATTCCATGCTTTCCATTTCTTCTCTCAAAGATTTACAGAATACCAAAATGCCCAAACACACCAAACGAAAGGTGAAATCAGAAAAAAATACAATTTCATTGGATATTTAATGGGTTTATTAACAGGAACAATACACTATAGTGTGTATTGTTCTACAGTTTTGCATATTCCGTATGTTTTGCGATGCCATTGACAAATACCGTGTTCTTTGATTCCTTCCATGTGGTCTTTGGTTCCGTATCCCATATTGGTATTCAATTTGTATCGCTCGACCAACAGAGGATGCAATTCGCACAACTCCAAAATGTAGTCGTCTCGTGCCACTTTCGCCAAAATGGAAGCCGCAGCAATCGAACTATAGAGTCCATCGCCCTTTTCCACCGTTACATGTTCGATTTGTGTCAAATCCATGGTTTCTTCATCGCACAAGAAAAACGGTCGAAAATCGTTCCCATCAATCAACAACAGAAAGTCTCCCGATTGATGCACATCGGTTTTCACTTGAGCCATGACATCGTCGATGCATTTGTGCATGGTTTGCAAAACGGCTTCACGAATGTTGATACGGTCTATAATGTCATTTTCCGCATATTGAACCGACCACGCAATGGCAGTTTCTTTGATGTAATTGGCGACATCGTGGATTTTTTTTTTGCTTGTGAATTTTTTGCTGTCTTTTATTGAACTGAAATCGCCTTCTTTAGGCAGAATCACTGCACTAACATAGAGTCGTCCAAACATGGGACCTCTACCCGCTTCATCCACCCCAATTTCAAACGTTGTTTTGTCATTGTAGAATGGTGAAAGTGGCATGTGTTGTTTTTTGTTTTTGTTTTTGGTTTCAATTTTTCATCATTCCATTTCATTTCATTCCATTTCATTCCATTTCATTTCATTCCATTTCATTCCATTTCATTTCATTCCATTTCATTCCATTCCATTTCATTCCATTTCATTTCATTCCATTTCATTTCATTCCATTTCATTTCATTTCATTCCATTTCATTTCATTCCATTTGAACAAAGATTTTTTATCACAAAGGTATATAGTTAAATATGAAGTGGACACCCTTATTTATATTTTGCACATTGTTGTTTGTGTTTTTACTGGTTCTTTTAATTTCAAAATTCTTTGCGAATCGTAAGGAGGGGTTCATTCTGTTTGAAAAAGACAAAAACACATTGGCCTCTCTCATTATAGGTGATTATTCCACAACAAAACAGGTTTTGAAAATGTATGATAATTTGTATTTAGATAAATCAAACTACAATTTGATTGAAGTAAATGGAACAGAAGAATCGGATGCCAACAAGGAATCAGACAACACGGGGACAACCATTACTCAAATTTATATTGTTCCTCCTTGTTCTTCCTCGGTTTGTGCAGCAACATCATACACTCATCCCAACACCGATTACGCACAGAGTTTAAAACCGATGCCCACTTTATCGGCACCATGGTCTTATGAAACACAGTCGGCAACTTCCACCAAATATCAGGTCTTTTTTATTCCCATTCCATCCATCAACACCGTTGTTTCATACACGGTTGATTTGAAGGCGTTCAAAAGTGTCATTGCATTGAAAATTACGGATACAGTGGAGGATACTTTTTTTCAAAGCGACCCCAGTTTTTCTGGTTTGGGTGTCGCCGTTCCTTATACGGATGCAAACGACGGAAAAATGATTGTTGAAACTCTCTATGACCCTTCCATGAATGTCTATCAAATCAACAAATTTGTAAAATATGATTTCAATTCGAAGAATCTTTTGGTCAAACCATCAGACACCTCTGCGTTGTCTATTTATGACCAAAGCAAAAATGTAAGCGTTTCATCGGAAACGGCGACAGCAGGTTCGCACACGGTTGCCAATCCAGTCTACAATGCATTGTCTCTTTGGACATTGGTCGACCCCGCCAACAATTTGATTCTGTTTGTTCCCGTGTCCAGTGATTATACGATGATTATTGTGTTGAACAAAACCAACACCAACCTTGTTTTAACCAATGCTCTGGTGTTTCAAAAAGATGTCGGTTTAATTAGTTCCAACGGTGTCGCTATTACAACGGCTTCGCCTTCTCCAACCACCTCGACCACTACCTCTGCTTCGCCCTCTGCTTCGCTTACGCCATCTCCAACTGAATCACAATCACCAACCACCTCTGCTTCGCTTACGGCCACTTCGCTTACGCCAACCACAATAGCACCAACCACCTCTGCTTCGCCTACGACCGCTTCGCCTACGACCGCTTCGCTTACGCCACTCAATCCTATTGCGTCCTATTACAACAAACATTGTGCAAGTGATTTCATGTTAAAAAGTGAAATGATTCCGCCTGTCAGTTGCCCCAATTGTATTTGTTCTTCCTGTAATAGCAGTGGAAACAGTGGCAGCACAAACAATCACTCTTGTGGTTCGTGTGGCGGAAGCACCAACGGAGTTGCGGTGAATACGTTTGCTTCCGCAACCGAAACCCCCGCCATTCGTGCCAATCTTCCACCTGTTGCGGTGCAAACCGATTTGTCAAACAATCCTATTTTGAACAACACACGTGTGGGTGCGGGGAATTTAATCGGCGGCGTTTTAACTGGAGCAGGAAATCTGGGAAGCGGTGTTTTGACAGGCGCAGGAAATCTGGGGGGCGGTTTGATGACAGGTGTGGGAAATTTGGGTGGCGGGGTCTTGACGGGCGCAGGAAATTTGGGAGGCGGATTGATGACAGGTGTTGGCAATTTGGTCGCATCCAATCCATACAATGTTTCAAACACAAACTATAGTGGTTATTCTGCGACAACAGGCGGACAAGCAGCGTCAAGTGTGCAATCAACAGGTGAACAAGGCATGGTAAGTGAAGCCAGTCGTCAAAGAGTAAATAATCAAAGAAATCAATACTATCAATCACCGTCGGTTCAATCGCAACCGTCCAATCTAACTTCACAATATGGTTCTCAATCCAGTTCATCTTCTGTTTTTCTGCCTTTGACGAGTGATTTCTCTCGATTTTCTAAGTAGAACGACCGCAAAGTAAAACGACTGCAAAGTGAAACGACCGCAAAGTGAAACGACTGCAAAGTGAAACGACCGCAAAGTGAAACGACTGCAAAGTGAAACGACCGCAAAGTGAAACGAGCCAAGATTTTTGCGTTAAACGATATATAATTATATACTGAAAAAATATAATGCCATCGTCATCTTATGGATTGTCTGTTTTTGAGAGAAACGAAACAATCAATAACAATGAAATTTTGGAAAGAACCAAAATAGAAAATGAAATCAAAACTATATTGCACCAATTGCGTTCAGACAACATATCCAATAGTTCAGTCAAAAAAGGAATTTATATTTATGGGTCGCCCGGTTGTGGAAAGACATTTTTCATCAAACAATTATTGAAAGAAATGAATTTCGATACTATCCACTATGATGCAGGAGACATTCGCAATAAATCATTGATAAACACCATTACCAGCAACAACATGTCCAATAAAAATGTTTTAACTCTCATGAAAAAACAAACACAAAACATTGCCATCATCATGGATGAAATCGACGGAATCAACAACGGGGACAAAGGCAGCATAACAGCCCTCATCAAATTGATTCGACAAAAGAAGACAAAAAAACAAAAATTGGAAAGCAAAACACTGAACCCTATTGTGTGTATTGGCAATTATTTTTTTGATAAGAAAATCAAGGAGTTGATGAAAGTCTGCAATGTGTTTGAATTGAAAACCCCCACCAATGCACAAATGGTGAAAATAATCAATCACAAAATGCCAGATGTAAACAAGGAGACGGAAGGAATGTTGTTGAATTACATTCAGGGGGACATGAGAAAGTTGGATTTTTTACTGAAAGTGCATAAGAAAAATCCATCCATTTTGTTTGAAAAGAAAATACAAAAAATATTTGAACTAAAAACAAACAATGACGATTCGAAAAAAATAACCCAATCCCTCATTCACAAACCCATCCCTTTGAGAGAACACACCATATCGTTGAATGAAACCGACCGCACTATAGTCGCCTTGCTCTGGCACGAAAACGTGGTAGATGCACTTTCGATACAACAACAACACTCGGGTATAACTCACGAAAAAATACATCCAATGTATTTGAACATTTTAGAAAACATTTGTTTTGCCGACTATATTGACCGTATTACTTTTCAAAATCAAATTTGGCAATTCAACGAAATGAGTTCTCTCATCAAAACATTTCATTGCAACAAAATCTATCATGACTTTTTAGCAGAACACCATTGTCTTTCGGTTTTATTGAATGAAATTCGTTTCACAAAAGTATTGACCAAATATTCGACGGAATACAACAACAGCATTTTCATCTATAATTTGTGCAATGAAATGGAAATGGACAAAAAGGACTTGATTTCGTGTTTCCAAGAATTGCGAATGAACTATAATGCCCTTTCGCAAAAACCGACACAAGATTTGTCTTGTTTTGTGGAAAATAAAATTCACAATACAAACATTGACAAATTGGACATCAAACGTATGTATCGTTATTTAGACAAAAACGTGAAAAAAGAAATGACGCCCTTTTTGACGGACGAATACGAAACGGATGAGGAATCCTTGTTATAACAACAAAATATTCTTTTAGTTGTATATACTATAATATGAGTTCGTATATGCCGTATGAAACCGCCATCAATCATGAGAACAGTCCCAAAACACTGGATAAATCATCCGCCCCCGTTGAAACAGAAGAGACCTCTTTAGCAAAACCCCCTTTCATGAATTTGTTTGGTCCTTTGCAAAAAAATTATTGCATTTGGTTTTATTTTTTATCCATGATTGGCTTTATCTTGGTCGTTCTTATTTTGGTTTTTGGAATTTATATGGGTATTATGAAACGCAAGGGGATGGATTATTATGCGATTTTGCTCACCAGTTCTCTCGCCTATGTCATCTTTTATTTCCAAAATAGGTTGCTTTATGGTATGTGTTCCAAAAGTCTTTAAAAACCGTCGAACCAAAATCTATAATGTCCTCTAATTTTGCGGTGTAAGACAATCAATATTGTATTGCGATACAATATGGACATTTTATATTATAGTAATTATTGCAAACATTGCCAAAAAATAAAACAGTTTTTCGTCAAATCCAATTTGACAGACAAGCTTAATTTTATTTGCATTGACAAACGAACAAAAGACACAAACACGGGGCAATGGATCATTGTATTGGAAAATGGACACCAGATGAAATTGCCGCCCAACATTCATTCTGTTCCGTCGCTTCTCATCAGTTCCAACTATCATGTTGTTTGTGGGGATGACATTATAGAATACTTTCAACCTTCGGCGAAAAAAACGGGTTCCGTTTCAGGCGGCGTTTCACTTAGTGGCTCTGCTGTAGGTGTCGGTGGCTTCGCTGTAGGTGGTGGCTTCGCTGTAGAACCATCGGGGTTTGATTTTGGCTCCAACAACATTTCCGACCAATATACTTATTATGCGGATGGTTCCGCTCAATCCAAAACAGGTTTTGTGAATGCGAATCATTCAGTGCAACCTATCAAAGCAGAAGCCGAAACTTATCGCCCCAACAAATTGCCTCCTGAACTTACTGTGGATGCTTTGCATGGTGTTCGCAATGAACATATGCAAAAATTAAACAACGAAGACATGAATGCCTATGTTCAAAACATGAACCAAGGAAGATTGGTGGATGTGGAAAACATCAAATCGCAATACCCCATGTCGCCTTCACCCTTATAAACCTATGGTGTTTCTCCGATGGTTTCTTCTGGGTTGACGTCAATAGGGTCTTCTCCTTCCGCTCCACCCGTTTTAGCATGACAGTTCCCGCCTTTTTTGTGTTTGCGGGATTTTCCGCCCATGGTGTGTCTTCGGGACAGTTTTTTCACAGATTTTTTAACGAAACCAAATTTTCCCTTTTGGGTGAAATAACCCGCTTTTTTGAGATGGTTGTCAGTAATCGCCAACATTTGTTTTTTCTTGCTAATAATGCGACGAGTGGAAGGGTTGTATGTCAAATCGCTTTTGGTCAATCCACCCGAAGTTTTATACGCAGTTTTCTCTCCCCAAACCTCACGTCTTGAACCGATTAATTTCTTGAATTTTTTTCCACCAATATTATATCCCCCATCTGGACCTTTCATCGGGCGTTTTGTCATTATAGGGTATTGTGATATAATATTTCTTTGGTATAATTGTTCTAAACCGCCGAATAAAATAGACGCCTAAATATTTACTTGGAACCAAAAGAATCAAATGAATTGGGCGAATTCTCCATTTCCTTGTCTTTCACAAGATTCAGCATACTCTTGTTAAAAGTAAATGCAGGCGGGTTTTCTCCAACGATTGGCTCTTTAATTCGAATCGTCGATTTCAAATTGCCTTTTGTTAATTGCAACAATTTTTCCAAGGAAGGCTGGGGTCCTTTGGGTGCGGGTTTTGGTTTAAAAACCTTTCTTGTTTTGGGTGGAGTTTTGGCTCTTTTGGGTGAAGCTTTCTTCACGGAAACAAGCGAACCGAAACTGTTTTCCGCACTTGAAAAGGGACTGGCTGACGCAGAATCACTTTCGTCTTGCATGAATCCACGTCTTTTACTCATTTGATTTTCAATCAAATCTTTTCCTGTCATTTCCGTTGGCGATGGTGGCGATAAAGATTTCCTTTTTTGTGAAGGTTTTTTTAACTCGACGCCCAATACAGAGGTCAACAATTCGTTTTTATAGGGTCGGTTCTTTGATGGTGAGGTGGTGATATTTCGGGCTTTGGATTTCACCTTCTCCATTAAACCCAACAAAAAACCTTTTTGATGTGGTCCTCTTTGGGGCGGAGGCAAAGGTTTGAAATCAGCGGTTTTTCCCATTGGATATGGTTTTTTTTCGGTGGGTGGTGATAAAGAAAGAGAAGGAGAAGGAGACCGACTTTTTCGTGTTTTTCTCCTAATATTCAATTCTTTCTCTCTGTTTCTTTTTCCCAAAATTCCCTTTTTTTTTAAGCGTTCTAAGCGTTTGAGTTTTAAAGTGCTTTGCCATAGGTATTTTCTGGGAACACGTTCACGTTCACGTTCATCCATAATGTCGTCGTTCATATACATTATACTAATTTTTTATTTATAAGACACCATAGGTTAAAAATCCTCGTCGAATTCAAATGTTTTTTCGTCCACGGTTTTGTTTGCCAACGCATATTGCGAATTGGTTCTCTCGAAAAAATTCACTTTGGATTCCACACTGATGAGTTCCATGAAATCAAACGGATTGGCGGCATTGTAATATTTCTCGTATCCCAACTGAACAATCAGTCGGTCAGCGACGAACTCGATGTATTGTGACATAAGAGCCGAGTTCATTCCAATCATTTTGCACGGAATTGCCTCGCAAATAAACTCCTTCTCAATGGAAACCGCCTCGGTAATGATTTCGTAAATCTTCTTTTTGGCGATTTTCTTGTTCAATTTCGAATAAAGCAAAATAGCGAATTCGCAATGCAACGCCTCATCTCGTGAAATAAATTCATTGGACAAGGTAAGCCCGGGCATGAGACCCCGCTTTTTAATCCAATAGATACTCGCAAAACTGGAACTGAAGAAAATGCCCTCCACAACAGCAAACGCAACCAAACGGGTCGAAAAAGAAGAGCGGTTGTCGCCAATCCACTTTCTCGCCCAATCCGCTTTGGTTTTGATGCACGGATAAGTTTGAATCGCATTGAATAATTTATGTTTTTCCACACTATCATGTATGTAGGTTTCGATGGTCAAACTATACACCTCGCTGTGAATGTTTTCCATGAAAATCTGCATCGCATAAAAGGCACGAATTTCCGATATTTGAACCTCATTCATAAAACGAACCGCCAAATTCTCACTGACAATTCCATCCGACGACGCAAAAAAAGCCAAAATAGACGAAATGAAAAATCTCTCATCGCTGTTTAATTTTTCCTTCCAATCTGTCAAGTCCTTGGAGAAATCGATTTCTTCTGCTCTCCAAAAACAGTCCATCTGTTTTTTATACATTTTCCACACGTCGTCGTATTGAATAGGAAACATCACAAAGCGGTTGTCGTCAGGAATTAAAATCGGTTCGTTTTTGTCGGTCGCAGACATTCTTTCTAAATAGATATACTATTTAGGTTTTAAATTGTTTCCATAAAAAATAATATGCCCCACTCGAAAAACACATTTTCAACAAGAGTCGCATTGTTTCAACACCAACTATAGTGTCAATTACACAATACCCATATAATGTTGGTTGAATGGATTCATTTTTTTGTTGTTTAGCAAAAGGGGGGCATATGTTATATCGTGTTATGGATGAACATATGTTAGGCAAAGCGGGAAAATCGACTGCGGGAGGTCAGGCAACAAAAGAGAAAAGACAGAGAAAACCGAGAAAACAAAACGAAAAGGAAATTCTCAAAGATTTTTTCATACAAGAGTTGCCGCCCCATCGTGAGTTGGTTTCGCATGTGCCGAAAACACATCCATTCACAAAACCCAAAAATGCGAGGCAGGAGGAATTGGTTCAACATTTGAAAAACAAAGAGAAAAAAATAATATTGATTACGGGACCGGCGGGAACAGGCAAAACACTGTTTTCCACAGAACACGGCATTCAAAACTTTTTGTCTGGTGTTTATGAGAAGTTGATTTTCACCAGACCCTCAGTTTCGGTGGATGAAGAACTGGGATTCTTGCCCGGAACACTGGAGGACAAGATGGCACCGTGGATAAGACCCATCTATGATGTCTTGTATAATTTCATTTCGGTCAAGGAAGTTCAAAGTTTGATGGAAGAAAAAATCATAGAAATTGTTCCATTGGGATTCATGCGAGGACGCACCTTTAAAAACACGTGGATTGTTGCCGATGAAATGCAGAATTGTTCCGTCTCTCAAATGAAAATGTTGCTGACCCGTTTGGGAGAAAACAGTCGTCTCATTATTACGGGCGATTTAGAACAATACGACCGCCCCAATCAAATCAATGGACTGGAGGATTTTTTGAACAAGTTTCGAAATCATAGTTCCAAGAACATTGTTTGTTTCGGCTTCGAGAGAAGCGACATTCAAAGAGAAGAAGTGGTGAAGGAGGTTTTGGACATTTATGAATTATAGTTATTACATTATAGTTATAACAAGAAAATCTACATATATTCAATAATGAAAACATTCAAGAATAAAACATCTCAACGACTTCATTCTATGTTTCATAATTTACACGATAAAATAAATGTCCGCACTGATTTTTTTCTTCACAATGTCTTTGTTCTTTATTTCTTCTTTGTTGTTTCTCTTTTGTTTGTCTTTTATTTAGCGTTTCAAAAAGAGGCAGCAACCGTTTGCGTTTTTATTTTGATTGGTTTCATCACTTCTTTTTTCTCCAAAAATTTGGTGGTCGTCTTTTTTATCGCTTTAACCTTTACTTCTTTGTTTCGCATCGGGACGAACCAGATTGGGGGGTTTAATCTGGAGGGTTTCACGGGCGAATTGGATGACGAAGAAAACGATAGGGATGAATTTTTAGAAGAGGAAGAAGAGGATGAATCTCAAAATCATGAAATCAATGAAAAAGAGGAGAAAACACCAGACAAAACGAAAAAAACGACCCCCACCAAAAAGCCGACTGCTCCCAAACTGGTTGCGGCAAACAGCGGAGACGAAGATTTGAACAAATTGCAAGAACAGACCAAAATTTTATTGGATACACAAAACGAACTGATTAAAAACATTGAATCTCTCACGCCCTTTTTGAAACAAGCCGAATCCTTCACCGAAAGCATTTCCAAAATCATGGGCAACGCCGCTGCCACCGAAAATTTTGCAACCTTTACACCTTTGCACATTTTAAACGCAGACCCAAAGAGTCGGCGTCTTTAAATCTGCTTTGGCGATGCTACTTTGCAATCCCCTTCGGGCAAATATAATGGCATTTTACACCATTGCTCATTGAAAATGAGCAATCAGCATCACCTTACCCACGAAGGGGAGAAAAGGTGTAAATGAGACACCACCCTTAAGGGAAGTGTCTCATTTTATTCGACATTTTAAATATATACAAAATGTATAATGTCAAGACAATTTTCACCAACTCCTAATGATATTTCAATGGTTTCTCTCAAACGTTCCAGATCCAGATCCAATCATTTTCAAAACACCTCGAATAGTCCATTGTTTTCTTTAGAAAGTTCAAAATAAAATTCAAGAACAGCAACCAGAAGAAAATGCCCACACGGAACCTATAGAAATAGAACGAATCGTATGTGCGAACCAAGAACAGCAACAAGAAGACAATGCCCACACGGAACTCGTAAAAATAAAACCAGTGGTTTGTGCGAACCAAAAAACCACTACAATTACGTTTTAAAATAAACACGTTAATTGATTTATTTATTTTAGGCGTTTTGTCATTATACCACAATAGTGTATAATGACAAAAACAAAAAGATGCCCCAATGGACACCGTCGTAATCCTGACACTAAAAATTGCGACAAAAAAGCGGCTTCTATGAAAAGACGGTCTTTGCCGCCAACGCCATCATCCAATGTCTATCGTGATACTTCAAAGTTGGTTCCCGCTGATTACGATTATGCGAAAGACCCAGTGTTGTGGTCTCCTGCGTATGTGGTAAAATCTCAAACCAGAAAAAGATGCCCCAATGGACACCGTCGTAATCCTGACACCAAAGAGTGCGATAAAAAATTGAAATCAAAAAAAATATCCTCATCTTTGCAAAGTGAAATGTCCATGCCCGAATTAGAAGACATTACTATGATGAAGTCGCAGTCTGTCCGTTCGCTCTCTCCAGTTCATGTGAAATCCATGAGTTTGTTCTCTCAAGGCAATTCCCCCATGACCCAAAATACACGGTCGCAATCAAACCAACACTATAGTGAAACTCCTGTATCCATTAAAAATGAAATGGTGTCTTCTCTCCCTTCCTTGTTTCAACCTTCGTCTCCCGATTATCCTCCGCCCTCTCTTTTACCCCAAAACAATGAAATATATGTAAAAGGCGTTGATTATTACAAAACACAAATGGAAAAAAAACATCTCTGCAAAATAAACGCAAAGACAGGAAACACAAAATATCCCATCGGTAAAAAAGACGCCTGCGTTGGATTATCTGATGGTTACTATGACGAATTTGTAATGGTTTATTTCTTGAAAAATGTGTATGACAAAATACCCAACAATGTTTCCAAAGAACAGTTGGTTGAAATCTTCATCAACAACATGAATTCGTTTATACAAAATTATTATCCAACCAACACAAACTTTTTAGACATTAAAATTATTGAGGGTTGGATGTTTACTGACAAACAATTAGAGAATAAATTTTCTACAGTTGGAAAAAACAAACCGTTGAAAACAAAAAAAGACAAGACTGAGTTTATACGTTTAGTGAGAAAAGGTGTGAAAGATATATTTGACAGTAAATATTAGTAATGATTCATCAACATTTTTACACATTTTTTTGTTTCACTATATATAATGGAAACAAAAAAAAAGTGCAAAAGGGGAACACGCCGAAACAAAGATACAGGGGAGTGTGAGACCTTTGTTAAAAAAATAGCGACAACCTTGAAAATAAAAAGGGAAAAACGTTATGAGAGAGGGACACGACGAAACAGTGTGTCAAAACTTTGCGAACCAATCAAATATAGTTCAACAAAAACGAGAGTATTGTCATTCATAAAGAGTCCCAGTCCCAGCCTCTTCTCTCAAAAATATCCATCAGTAAGAAGTCAAAGTCCAAGTCCGTTCTCTCGAAAGTCTTCAATTTCTGCAAGTCCGTTCTCTCGAAAGTTTCCTTCGGTGAATCGACTTTTTCAAAACAAACCAAACTCTTTTGTGAATGCAAGTCCGTTCTCTCGAAAGTCTTCAATTTCTGCAAGTCCGTTCTCTCGAAAGTTTCCTTCGGTGAATCGACTTTTTCAAAACAAACCAAACTCTTTTGTGAATGCAAGTCCTTTCTCTCAAAAGTCTCCTCCATTAAAAGAACCAACGACCTTTTATCAACAATCAAAGTCGTTTAGCCCATTAACCCCATTAAAAAGCATCTTCTCTCAAAAGCCTTTTTTAAAAAGTAAATCTAAATCTTTAACCAAAAAACGACCTATGCGAAATCTTGCCTCACAACATTTTCCGTCGGAACACCACGCTGAAGAACATCATCCAGAAGAACATCATCCAGAAGAACACAATATGATATAATTTTTTATATTGATAAGACAATGACAAAATAAAATCAACTTTAATTCAAACTAACACTATAGTGATTCAATCAAACTGAAACAAACACTCCAATAAAATATGTGGTTCAATCGACAGCACATATTCTTTCACCACAGCCGCCGTTATTTTCAGTTTCGTTGCCAAATAGACACGATAATGCAACCAGACAATGTGGTCGCTAAAACGGTAGGACAATTGATCTATCTTTTTCAAAACGAAAAAATCAACATAGGCTCGGTGCAAACTTTTCACAAATGTAGAATAAAAACTATAGAATTGATTGTATTCATCCACGTATTGTGGAAAACACAACAGAAAATCGCTCTCTTTGCCAATTCGCAAAAACGCCAAGCAATGAAAAACGAAACAGGGATGAAGAAAGGGCAATTTTTGTTTTTCGAAAAAAAGAGGATTCAATATTTTGGTTCTTTCTCCCGAAACGGTGTGAGTCAGCATGACCCCCTTGCAAAACGACGGAGAATGAACCGACCCCCAATCATTCACAATAGAATCGTAATCATTCTTATAAATAAATGCAGGTTGGCAAACTTCTGTGCAATCCAAAAAACACCGCCACGATTGATACTCATACGCACAAACCGATTCTATAATGTTATTTTCACATATTTTATACACAGCAACAAGAAAAAGTTTCAATCCGTCGGTTAGAACAAATTGATAGCAATATTCTCTTGGCAAATTATGCAAAAAACCAATCTCATTGATGTTTTCACTTTCACTAACAAAATGGGGGTCGATGATTTCGTTGTCAATGTAACCATTAAAAACATGGGCGAAAAGAGAACGAAATGACCTCTTGTGTTTTTTGCAAATATTGTATCCACCCACCGTCGTTTTGGTTGCGATTTCCCAGACACTTCGCACGGGGTCATAAAACAATTGTATCATGGTTCCGTCAATAATTTCGGTTGCAACAATGTGATTTTTTTTGATGGGGTATTTTTCCACAAAGTTAATAAAAGGAATGGATTGGGGGGTGGTAAAGGAGACCAACCTCCAATCTTGATTTTCTTTGGTAAAAACAACCGAACGATACAAGGAAGATTTCGCATGTTGCAGTCTTTTTTTGTTGTAATTCAATACACAATACTGGGTCTCGTGTATCGATTGAGTCTTCACCGAAATGTCAGGGGTTTGCAACATTTCAATGTAAAACGACATTACAGGTCATAATGTCATTCTTTTATTCTATTTTTTGGTCAAGACATTATAGATTTCGGTTAAGAACACAAAATAATTGTTTAGGATATTTGATAAATAAAGATTTAATTTTGTCGATTATATGTATTGTATATATAATGGGTGATCCAGATACAATTGAATCAAATACAGAAACACCACCAACTGATGAATTAAAATTAACAGAAAATTACAGCGACAGTAGCAATCATGGTTCTGTCACTAAAAACGGAGACTATCATATTGAAAACACAGACAGCGACAGTGAAAGTAGCAGTGATGAAGAATACAATGACACGATAGGTGGTGCTTTTGGCTCGGGTAAAGGCGACACTAAAATAAAATTGGACATTGAGCTGGGAGATATTGTCTCCCTTTGTGCACCAGACAATCCCGAATTAAACGGCAACACTTTTTTCGTGGAATACATTACCGACACCCGTATTTTGTTGATTGATGTTTTAACTTTGAGAGAAGTTCGGCTCGGTTTCAACAAACATCGACAATTGATTGACAAAACCATCATAGGTTGGAATTTGTTGAGTCGAGAAGAAAGCAAAGGCTATTGTGCCCTGTATGGTTTCACGGTCAAAAAATGGGTCAGCATATATTTCGACGGCGATGTCCCTCAAATTATAACAGGCGAAATTACCAATGTGGAAGAAGACATGATTGAAGTGATGCCCTTGGACAAGTTCGAACCCATCTATATTGACTTTGCCTACCAAGGAATCCCCGAGGATTTAAACATTTCCAAAATAGAGTTGAGAGAAGAACCTGTCGCCCCCAAACAATACAAAACAAGAGGCGACGATTCGGGAGAAAAAGCGGTCGGAGAAATTGACGAAGCCAACATCGAATATTTAGCCAATGGAGAAGCCATTCTTGTCATTCCAGAAGACGCCGTTCCCGAAGCCATTGTAATCGATGACTATGATGAATTGGCAGAAGAGGAATTTACACTGTTTATGGAAATCCCCGAAAACGAAAAACGATACGGCATTGACATTCAAATAACTGAAATGTTGGAGTCCTTGTTGGAAGCCATTCCTATTTTCAAACGAACCCCTCATGTTTTGCAAAACATCCATAACTTGATTGAACGATACAAACAATTGCGGAAAGAATCCTTCGTGTTTGACTCCAACGGTTTTGTGGAAAAGAAGAAACCGAAAATCGGGAAATTACTCGTCGAAACAGTCAAACAATTGAACACAAAATTGTCGTGGATTCTTCCTGTCATTGAAATGAAGAAAAAAATATATCATACCCACAAAAACCCAATAGTGGATGATGCGCCCCCCGACATTCAACCCCTCCTGTTGGATGAAAACATACGCTACCAAGAAGAAACACACGAAAACACCATTGTGGGAGAAGGACGCACACTGTATGATGAATATTTGATTCAAAATACTGAATTTCAAAGACCCTATATTACAGCGTCCTCTGTTGCCAACACAGCGGTAATGTGCAATCAAGAAATGTTGGTTTCAAACAATGACGTTTCTCTCAAAACGCACGTGGTCAAACCCGGAATGCTCGAGGACGAAGAAGAAACGTTTCTCTCAAACTTCTCTTTTTTCGTTCAGACCACTCTCGCCTCCACAAAATACGTCTCCTCCATCGTCAGCAAAAATGGAAAAAATGAAGTTTTATACAAACACACTCCATGCGACAAGGTGAATGTGCATTCGGTCGTTATTTTGCCCGAAAGTGCAACCCATTATTCACGGGTGTATTTGCCAACCACCGATATTTTGACCCGATGTGAATTGTCGCTGACCCCTTTTTATTTGTTCAATATTTTGAAGAAAAAACATTTTTCAGTTTCCACCATAGATGACGAAACCAAAGATGTCAATCTCTTTGAAAACTTCAAACAAGGTCAAATCATTCAATACAAGGGTAAGAAAATGAACTATAGTGATGTGTTGTCCAAAATAATGCCGAGCAACGAAACGGTTCTTCGGTCGGCATTGAATCAAATTGTGGATAAAATTTCGGTGTTTGAATTGATCCGTTTGACTGAACCTTTTTTGATTTACAAAGAAAACATTGAACACTCGGTCTATCTTGTCATTAGAGATTTACTCAAACAAAAAATGAACAACCACGTGAAAGCCGTCCATGCCAACAAAAATATTTATAAAAAGTTGTTGGGTGCAAAAGGCCTGCTCGAGGAAAACGCAGTCGCAACCACCAAAATCCAAAGTCTCTTGAAAAGCGAAGACAGCAACATAACTGCGGAATTCATTGAAACCTTTAAAAAAACATACATGCCAGACGAGGCCGCCGCCAATGTTTCTTCGAGTGAAATGTTGTATCGCATTTCGAAAATGGACGGGGGACAAATGTATTTCACTATGATGTCTTATGCTCTCTTTTATTTGATTACACCAGACAAATTGGCGAAAGGTGTTCCGCCCCCCCCTTCTGTTGCGAACGAGGAATTCGCCGTGGATTGTGCGAGGCAAGTCATCGCCAAGAAATATTCGTCTTTGAGAGAAATGCAAAAGGACAACGGAGTCGCCGTATATTTCGACAAAGAAATGGACGAAACACCCTATGATGTCTATAAAATATACAAAAACGAACGAACAAAATACACGGAAAAGGATTTTTACGAATACTTGAAAACATCTCTCATTCAAATTCATAATTGCCCCCCTTCTCAAGCCAAAGAAATGGCGGAAACGTTGATGGCGGGAAAAAAGGCAGTGAAAGCGGGTGAATATGCGGTTCTCATGGAAACCCCCAATTTGTTCAAACATTTGAATCAAGAGAAATGGACGGACAAAGAGAAAGCGGAAATCAACCTTGAAAACAAAATCAAAACAAAATACACCTATTACAAACGAAGCAAAACGGGCGAATGGCAATTGGACACCTCCATCGAAGACCCCGAGGGAAAATTGTTGAACCGCTTTTGTGAGAGAATCCAAAGTTGCAAGAAAACACCCTACATCCAAACATGCGAAATGAAAAAGAGGGTCGAAGAGGTATTGTATGTTTCGTTGGGGGAAAAAATGGCGGACATGAAAACGACAATGAAATTTTTGAACAATAAAAACACAATCAACGATGTGTTGCAAGACATTGCATTGAACAGCAAATATGATTTGGGGAAGAATGTCGCCAAAGATGCGAACACGGCCATTTCGCCTTTCACCACTATTCGGCAATACATTTTGGCGGAAGCCGATTTCGTGAAAAAACAACAATACATCATTCGCTTTTATACGAAATTCTGTCGTCAAGCCGATTACAAAGAAGACAAACAATGGGGATATTGTCGTGAAACAAACGTGAAACTGTTTCCCACTTCTCTCTTTGAACTCGCAATTGCGTTTGCCAACAACAAATACCAGCAAAGATTAGACGAATTGGTGTTTCACATTGGCGAGTTATCAACCGATGGTGATTCCGTCGTCGATAAACACACGGGTTATGTTCTCAAACGTGTGGATGACAGTGCGGAAGAGGGCTATGATGAATCGGGGTCTAAAATTACTACGAACTCCATCATAGAAAAGGATGCAGTGGACGTTGTGCTGAAAGAAATGGAAAAAGGAAAAGAAAAAGTATTCAAAACGGAAACTGCAACCAAAGTGTATAAAATATTCTCGGTTTTAAAAATGAGAACGGGAATCAAGGACGAAGACGAGGACATTGAAAATTTCGTGATGAAACACAGCATGCATTTTCTGTGCAATTCGGCAAAGTTGCCCACAGAATGCGTGTTCAATGAAAAAGTGTTTTTATCGCAACGGGAGTTTGACGACGCAGAAAAGGCAAAAGCACTGAAAAAACTCAATTACAAAAAACAAAATTACAATTCGTATATGAACAAAAATATCATTGCAACAACCGTCTCCATGTTTTTGATTGCCATTCAAACGTCCATTCCGGGAATCAAACCCCGCAAAACGTATCCCAATTGCAGTTATTCCTATGGTGGTTTTCCCATGACATCAGACAATGATTTGTCGGGGATTACCTTTCTATCGTGTGTTGTCAAATCGTTTGTGAAAGAGGGTGTTTTGGCACGACCCCAAAAAGAGTTGTGGGAATCCATCAAATACAGCACGGTGGAGGATTTAACCAAAAACATGCGTGATGTGTTGAACACCCTGATTGTGGATGTGGACACCAGATACAATTATTTGGTGGAATTGTATTTGAAGAAAAAGGAATATGCCCAATTGGAAATGACACGACGACTGGTCGATTATGGTCAAGTGAAAAAGTGGAGTTTGTTTTTGCCGCCCTTGGTTCCATTCACTATAGTGAAATCCATCAAACCTTTGGAACCCACTTTCGACACGGAATTGAAAAAAATGATTGTTCATCGAAACCGTGGTCAAAACGCAATGCTGGATGTGTATAAAAGCAAAATGAAACAAATGTCTTATGGTGTGGTGGAAAGAATACAAAAAATCATCAAAGCCATTGTCAACCCCAATTTAATTCATTCCGCCCTGATTCAAAACGCCTGTTGCAATGAAAACAACATTACTCATCCCATGAAATACTTTATTGACAAAGACAAAGAAATTCTTACTTACATCGTTTCCATCAATCAATACAGCCATAAATACAACGAACTCTATTTTGTCAAACCCAAATTACTGCATTTCTATGAAAAGTCGGGCAAGGCGACTGTGGCGAGAGAAACGGCGACCCAACAGAATCACCTTCTTTTCAACAAAGAAGCCATGTATGCTGCATATATTCAATACTGCAATTATGACAATGATTTGCCGACGGAGGAGGACTTGAAAGACCTTTGCAATCCCAAGCCCAAAGAGTATGAGAGAACGGCGACGTTGAGAGAAAAGATTGATTTGTTGGAAAAAAACAAGATTATTTACAATGAACCCTTGCAAATCAAACGGTTGATGAACAAAATACACAAGAGGAACGTCGTTTCCATGTTTATCAAACCCGAGATTTCCATTGTCGACCGATTCGTCGAGTTTTTGAACAAAGAAACACGCTTGGACAAACCGTTTGCGAGTCTTCTTTTGACCATTTTTGAAAAGTGCAAAACCTCGGGGAAAATACAAGTGGTCGAAACGGACAACATAGAAAATGTCGAATTGATTAATTTGATTGAATACTTGGACGACGAAATTCAACGCAAATACGCCAAAACAATGGATTTTTTGAAACAAAACAAAACACAAAACATGCGTCAGTTCAAAGAAGATGTCTTTTTCAAAGAAATTGTAAAGAACAAAAAACTCGTTGGAAACACAGAAGACACCAACGAAAAGAACCATCAATTCGTCAAAAACGTGGTGAAACAAATGACGAGTGTGTTCCCCCGACTCATTGTAAGCACAACCAAGCCATTTTTACCCGAAGACAAAAAGACATTGACCCATTGGAATTTTTCGGGAAGTCATGACAAAAAACTCAATGGTCAGAGATACAATTTCTATAGTGGATTGAACCCTTTTTTCGACGAACGGGACGAACTTTTGCATTCCTATTTGAATGGCATTCTTGATCAATTGTCCTTTTACAATGAACTCATTCGTCTTCTGCCCATGTTCAAAGAAATCGAAATCGGCGGAAAAAAATGCTACAACGCATTGAACACGACATCGGTGGATTTGATTCTCAAATATGTTTGGTTCTCCGTCTTGGAAAAATACATTGATTTGACAGAAGACCCCGAACTCATTCGTGAGCAAAGAAACAAACTTGCTACTGCTGGACAGGATGGAGACAACGACCCCACATCGTTTACTGACACTGCGTTTATTGTCAGTGCAACGGTGGATGAAACGGATTTGATAGATGTCTATGATGACATTCAACCGACTATGGGCAGAAACGAAACGCTTTTGTTCAAATCCAAAATAGCCGATTTGTTGAAAGCCTTTTTGATCATGCAAGAAGAAACGCAAAAGACGGTTGATTTTGATTACAACACAGTCAAGGCGGAATCGTTCAAAATATCCGAACGAGAGAAGAAGGATGTCATTGAGAAGATTGGTCGTTTTAATAAATATGATCAAGATGTGGATAAACTTCAACGCAAATTGAAATTGGGTTCCTATTATGTTGACCCGAAATTTTACAACAACCCCGATTTTTTCGAAAACAACAACCCAGCGGGCGCTGCTGACGACGAAGAAGATGGAATTGTTCCTATTATGAATGGAGAAGAAGGCGAACCCGAAGACGTAGGCAATCCACAATACGACCTTGATGACATGGATGAAGATGCCAATGGAGAAACCCGTTTGGATCAAGACGACACAGAATAAAAAGGGACACTATAGTGTGTATATTCATACAATAAAATAATAATAATATTGTATGAACATAAGATATATGTCTTTAACAAAAACAATTTTAATCGGGTTGATTGCCCTTTTGTCGGTCTTTATTGTGTATTCGTTTTGGATGAAAAGACAATCGATTCTCCTTCGTTGGAAAAAGACAAGTGAAGCATACGACGGGTCCAGCGAAGAAGGCTTCACAAACAGTCTCTCGCCCTTGATGTCCATCACAAACGTCGCCTCGGGAAGAGCCGATTTGCCCCTGATCGAATATTGCATCAAGGCATCCTACAATTCGGCGTTCGATGGGAGAAACATGACTATGATGGCATTGGAAACAGTCATTTCTCGTGGTTGCAGGTTTTTGGATTTCGAAATTTTCACGGTCGATGGTGTTCCCTCCGTCGCCTATTCCGTGGATTCCACATTTAGCACATTGTCAAGTGGCAATTCGTTGCCCTTGCAAGACGTGCTGAATGAAGTCGTGGGCAATTGTTTCATGGGCAATGTCCCCAATCCAAGAGACCCCCTGTTTATTCATTTAAGAATAAAAACGAAATGTGGAATCAACAACCAACACCCCTGCGATGTCTATCAACAAGTTGCAACTATTTTACACAATACTCTGTTGCCTGTATTGCACGTTGACAAGGATGACAAGGCCATTCCCGTATCAGGGAGCACTCTTTTGTCCGACATTACTGGCAAGGTTGTGGTCGCCATGGACGCTTCCGTCAATCGCGATTACAAGGATTATGCGGTTTGCGAGGACGAGACGATTACGTGCTACAATTTGCAGGATTATGTGAATATCGAAACAGGTGGCAATGTGTGGAAGCGGTTTTATTTCACGGATTTTATCAACAAGAAGGAAATCAATTTGGCAGTGGATTCAACGAATTCTATGGTGGCAGAACCCACGACGGGAACACTCTCTTTGCAATTGGCGTTGCCTGACAAGGGATTGAATGTGAATAATTCGTCCTTTCCGCTTTCCAACATTGTCTCTTTTGGTTGTCAAACAGTCGCCTTTAAATTTTATAAGAAGGATGCTTCTCTCAAAGAGTATGAGGCCTTGTTTGACAATTACAAAACGGCTTTTGTGCCGTTGGGTTTTGTGGTGGATTATATACAAAACAAAAAAATGTAATGAATATAAAGATTTGGCAAGGACATTATACACATGTTTCCAAATCAAGGACAAAATATGCAACAGGGTGGTGGCAATGGTCTGAATGCACTCAAACAACAATTGATGACACTCTTAATGTTCAAATCCACTTCGGCGGGACCGAACGATTCCTCGTCTTCCATCATGATGATGATGTATAGTTTTATCATGATTACACTTATTGAACGATTCATGGCGGCGTTGCCACACATTATGCTTTTTTTGCAAAAACAATTTGAAAAAAAAATGCAATCCACGGTCATCGATAAAATGGTTCTTTTGAACGTGGGGGGCGAAAAACACGAGAAACTGTCGTCCATCACAGTTCATATCAAATTGGACAAACAAGACCCGTTGAGTTCGGCTCTGTTGGACACGATTACCAATTCCATCAACACGACTTCGGTTTCTTTCGCCAACAGCGTGTTTTCTCTCAATGAGAAGACCCCCGTGTTGATTGATGATGTCAAAGAAATTTACACACAACTAATGAAAACCGAAAATGTTGCTCCCAGTGAAGGTGGTAGTAGTGGTAGTAGTGGCAATGGCACTGGCACCGACCAATCCGTGAAACAAGTCATTGAGGTCTATAGTTTCAAGGTGAAGATTGATGAATTGCGAAAATATTTGAATGAGATTACACGGCTCTACAATATCAAGGTTCAAAACAAATTGGGTGATAATACATTTTTGTTCAATTCCATCAGTATGCCATCTTTCATCGGCATGGACAACAAACCCGATTATTCCAAGAGTCCGCCTCAATTTATTTATACGATGAAACCCTTTTATACCAACCGCACCTTTGCCAATGTGGTGGGGAGCGAAAGCCAGATCATTCGGAAACGGGTTGAATTCTTTTTGAAAAACGAAAAGTGGTATAACAAAAAGGGTGTTCCTTACACACTGGGTCTGCTGTTGTCGGGGCCACCGGGTTCAGGCAAAACTTCCACCATCAAATCCATTGCCAACGAATCCAACCGTCATATTTTCAACATTCAATTCAACAACGACATGACCAAAACACAAATGGAGAATTTGTTTTTCAATGAAACCGTCATTGTCCAAAACAATGGCAAAACTGAACAATATACGATTCCTGTGAATAAACGCATTTTCATTTTTGAAGACGTGGATTGCCAAAGCGATGTGGTGTTGGACAGAGTGTTGGTTGAACAAATAGAAAAAAACCAAACAGCAAGAGAAGAAGCAGAAGAAGAAGCACGACGAAAACAGGCGGAGAAACAAAATCAGGCTTACGCTGCCATGACCAACAAATTGCAACAAAAAAACCAGAGCAGCGACAAATTAACGTTGTCTGTTCTCCTGAATATTTTGGACGGTATTTTGGAGACACCTGGGCGAATCATCATCATGACCTCCAATTATCCCAAGAAGTTGGACAAGGCTCTCATTCGCCCGGGGCGTATTGATTTGATTACCGAATTCACCAATTGCAGTTCTATGATGATTTGCCAGTTCTTTGAGAACTTTTATGACATGGTTTTGACACAAGAAGAGGCTGATTTGATTCATTCGATTCCTTCTTATTTGTGGAGTCCCGCAGAAGTAACCAAGATTCTGTTTGAAAATTATCAGGATTATAAAAAGGCGATTGAAGTCATGTTGGAATTATACAGGGCAAAACAGGACTTGGAACTGAAGGAACAACAACAACAACAAGAAGAAGAGAAACGACAAGAAGAAAAACGACAGGAAGAGAAACGTTTGGAAGAGAAACGTTTGGAAGAGAAACGTTTGGAAGAGAAACGTTTGGAAGAGAAACGTTTGGAAGAGAAACGTTTGGAAGAGAAACGTTTGGAAGAAAAACGACAAGAAGAGAAACGACAAGAAGAGAAACGACAAGAAGAGAAACGTTTGGAAGAGAAACGACAACATGACACTATAGTGTCTCTCGAACCTGCGACCATGAAAGATGAAATGAGTGTTTCAAACATTACTGCCAACGATAAAACAACCACTGAAATTACAGTAAAACATGAAAACACACCCTATAATAAACCACCTAACTTTGATGAAATAAAAAACTTAACTCAAAAACAACAAAATGAAGATTTAAATGAAAGAAAGATGACATTGGTAAAAAGTGCCAAAAAAGCGGGATTAATAAACGAAGCAAAAGTGATGGAAGAGATGGTTCATTTTGAAACAAAAACCAAAACAAGTTTTACACCCTCAAACATTGAACCTCATGATGGTAGTGCTGTGCCGACAAGTGAATTACCTGAACAACAAGACACTAAAAATGAAAACCCATGGAAATATACAGACGGAACAACATTTTTAAACAAAGGTTTTGTCCCCCACAATGATTCACCACCCCAAAATGTTGAATTCCCCCAAGCACTTACACGAGATAATTTTGGTATAGATTTTGACAAAAAACAAACAAAATGGCAACAAAAAATAAATACAAGCGACAATTATGCATCCTTCAATGATTCTGCCAACAACAATTATACAAAGTTTTAAACCCGTCAAATAAAAAAATTCACTTTATTCAACAACTGAATATTTACTTTTTCTGTTGTTGTTTTTTCGCTTTCACTGTCGCAGACACTACAGGTTGTGGTTCGCCACGTTGAATGACTTCTCGTAAAACCTTGTATGTATCGTATTCGGTTTCCAACACATTCAATTCTTCCAACCAGAGTGTTTCTGCCGTCTTGGATTGCAACGTCGCCAATTCCGCAATGGTTGCGTCTCTTTCTCTCAAAATACGTTCCACGTTTTCTTTGCTGACCGAGTCAATCCGCATTTTGAGAAGATACTCATAATCACCCCCTATTTTGTCAAACTGATGTGATTCCAACATCGCAATGATTTCGCTCTTTGTTTTCTTGCGTAAATCCAATTTATCTTCCAAAATCTCCAAAATGTATTTGGCACGGTTGGACAACATACTCAAATGTGTTTGCATGTTTGCAATCATATTTTCCTTACGACTTTGATACATTTGCAGTCGAACCCCATAATAATCCTCTATGATGTCTTGCACAGTTGCGTATTTCTTCAATTTGCATTGCGGGTCAAACAAATACATGTTGCTCGTGGAAATCGATTTCGTCAATTTCAACGCCTTTTCCAATCCGCTGATGGGCGTTTTCCCGTCCAACAATTCGGCCAGTTTTCCAGCAACGAATTCAATGACAATATCCACTTGTGTATCGGTATTGTTTTCCTTGTAATCTTTGACCACGATAGGAATCGCCTTGCCACTTTTGTCTTTCAACGACGCATCCGACAGTGTTTTCAACACGTCAATCATTTTCGACGTCGCCATGCCGACAGGCAATTCAGTGATGCGAACCGTGTTTTCGTCGATGACTGTATATGTGCCACGCACCAAGTATTTGCCCTCGTCCGTCCGTTCAATCTTACCACTGAACCCTTCATAATACGGAAACAATTCTATAGTGTCCGTTTCGAGTTGAGTCAATTTGTTTTTCAAATACAACAGAATGCTTTTGGGATTATACGGAACCACTTCACAAGAATAACCCATGCCGATTCCTTCGCTGCCGTTTATTAAAATCATCGGTATAATGGGTGCATAATATTCGGGTTCAATCGGTTCGCCATCGTCTTCCATATACCGCAACACCTCATCATCGTCTTTGGAATACAACATGCGTGTTAAACCCTCCAGTTTGGTGAAGATGTATCTGGGACTGGCATGGTCGGAACCGTTTTCCAAACGAGTTCCAAACTGACCACAGGGTTTCAATAGATTGATGTTGTTTGAACCCACATAATTTTGTGCCATGTTGATAATGGCTCCTTGCAAACTCGCCTCCCCGTGATGGTAGGCACTGTGTTCGGAAACATAACCCGAAAATTGGGCGACTTTGAGTTCGGCGACCAAGTTTCGTTTGAATGCACTATAGAGAATTTTACGCTGGGACGTCTTGAGTCCATCCATCACATTGGGAATGGAACGCTCACAGTTGTAAATACTGAAATGTATCAATTCTTTGTCGATGAATTCTTCGTATTTGACAGTTTGATTCGAAGTGTTCAAATACAAATTTTTGTCGTATGTTTCCAACCACTGTTTGCGGTCATCGGCACGGTCTTTGTTGAAGGCCATGTCTATGGTGCTTTTGGAGGATTCACTATAGTCGAAATCCACCAATTTTTTGTTGGCGAAATATTCTTTGAATTCCTTGGCTTCCGATGTTCCCAATCCCTTGAAATACTTTAACGTATAACCAGTAAGACCCAACCGTCGCCATGTCTGGTATTCCCCCTCGTTGTAAAACAAGAGCGGTGCTTGGTTTCCTTTGGTCGCCCGTAAAATGGGCGTGTTCATATAACTGATGAACCCCGACAATTGCACGAGAGACGACCACTGACAATCAAACAAATTAATCAAGAGACCTTTGATGTGCGACCCATCAACATCAGCATCACACAATATCATGATTTTGCTGTAATTGAGATTCTTATGCACATCTTCCATCGTCTTGTATTCCTTGCCGTTTTCCAAACCGAGAATTTGTTTCAATTCGGTAATTTCCTTGTTTTTGCTGATGGTCTGGGCATCGACCCCACGCACATTCAGCACCTTTCCTTTCAGCGGATAAACCCCCATGATGTCTCGGTCGGTTTTGGACAAACCCGAGAGAACACCTGATTTCGCACTGTCTCCTTCGCACAATATCAAGGTGCATAGTTTCGACTTGGCAGTCCCCGCAAAATTGGCGGCGGAATATTTGTCGATGTGAATGTTGCGTCCTTTTTTGCCGTCGGTTGTTTTGGCGATTTTGCTTTCTTCCTTGGCTTGTGTTAGAGAACACGCCAAATCCATCACCCCCATTTTCGCCACTTTTTCGATAAACGCCTCGCTGACATCACAAGACGAACCGAATTTGTCGGTCGTGGTGTTTAAGAAATCCTTGCTCTGGCTGTCGAAAGACGGATTCTCAATGTCGCACTTCAAAAAGAGAAACAGTTGTTCCTTGATGGAATTGGCATTGACTTTCACCTTCTTTTTCTTTTCAATGAATTTCACCAATTCTCTGGTGATTTTGCCCATGATGTATTCCACGTGTTTTCCGCCCTTGTAGGTGCAGATGCCATTGACAAAAGAGACCTGTTGGAATTCATGTGTGGGCGACAAGGCGACGATGTATTCCCATCGTTCGTGCGGGTTTTCATAGACACGTTTTCCCATGGTTTTGTCGCCAATATACAAATCAACGTATTTTTGGAAATTCTTCACAGGAATGGGGGCGCCGTTAAAAGAGACCTTCAATTTGTCGTCGGTCAAAGCACAGATGTCTATGGTGCGTTTGTGAAAAAGAGAAATCATGTCGGGACTGATTTCCAGACCGAATCTGGCATAATCAGGCTTGAACACGACTTTGGTGTAAGGTTTGACCGATTTCGCCACTTTTTCTATGGTGGGTGAGAGAATTTCTCCCAAATTATTCACAAATTCTTGTGTGTATTTGAGACCTCTGCGATGGTCAACCGTTTCAATCAGGCCATAAGATGACCAAATGAGAACCAGTTTGAAACCCAGACCGTTTTGACCTCCTACCATGCGTTTTTCTTCTTCTTCGTAGTTAGTGGAAGTGCGTAAATGCCCGAAAATCATCTCGGGAATCCAGATTTGTGAGGTTGGGTGTTTTGCGACATCGAGACCGTCGCCGTCATTCACCATAGTAATCGTTCCATCTTCCGAAACGGATACTTCAATGAAAGATACTAATTTTTTGTCGGTTAGAGGCGAGTGTTGAAGACGGACGACGTGGTCTCGGCAATTGACAATTCCTTCGTCGAACAATTTGTATAGTGCGGGGATGTGTTCAATCAATCGAGTTTCGACCATGTCGGCATCGCTGCTTTTTATCCACATTTCCTCTTGTTGAACTTGAATCGAACCAATATAGACATTGGGACGATGCAAAATGTGCTCAATTTCGGTCTTCTGTTGATACTTTTTCGAAAGGTCGGTTGCGGTAGTGGTCATGGTTGTATCTCTAATTTTTCGTTTGTTTTCACAATCAATTTTTCTATGGTGTGTTGCGGATTGAACAACAAATCATATTTTAATTTAAAAAAATATTTAAATTAAAACCAATGAATGTTCCATTTGAAACACCATAGGCTATTTTGTATTCTTTCCCGTCATTTTTGCAAACAATTTGTTTTTGAACATATGTGTCAAATACTTTTTTATAAAAAGTGTTCAAACAATGCATGACAATATGAGGATGATACACTACATTTTCTTTAAAATCTGCTTCTATTTTTTCCAATGAATTTTCAAATTTAATAATTGAAACATCATTATTTTCAACTTCATGAATCAAACCCACTATATATTGTGTTAAATTACAATTGTATTTTTCAAACCAATTTTTGATGCAAATGCTGGGGTGCGAATTTATTGGAAAAGATGTTTGAATGTCCAAATCAAAACTTACACAAAGTGTTAATTCAACCGATTTAGGATGATTCATGCAAAATGTTTCATAATCAAAAAGTCCAGCTTTGTTGTCATTCTTATAAGAGTTATATTTACTAACTTTATGTGTTTCAGTCATTGTGTCATAACAATAGAGGTTGTTGTTTTTATAGTAATGAAAACAATCAAAATTATATTGTTCAATGACGGATAAATTTTTATATGTTATTTCATCATCAAAAACTCTTGGTTCATATTGGATACAATCCTGATTATAAAACCGACAATTAAATAACAAATTATCGCCATATGCTGTTTGAATTGTTTCAATAACAAAATGATAATTAAATTTAGGTTTTGTGTATTTTTCACTCATAAAAAAATTTTGTGCATTTTCACTGTTTTCGTATTTATCTTCGTAAATTGACATTAAATCAATTTTTATTTTTAAATCTTTAAAAAACAACTCATTGTTTGAATTTATTTTATAAACTTCATTATACTCTGTTGGGTTATTACTGTTTTCATTTATAAAATCAATACAATTTTGTGTTAGTGGTGGTTCAACCAAATGTTTTATTGTTTCATTTGTGTCATAACTCTTGGTTTTGTTGTTTTCATCGGCACTGATGTATTCTGTCATGAGACTTGGATTGTATAACAATACAAAAATGTTTATGTTGTTTCATGCAGTCAGTTTTCCAAATCACACAAAATACAAACATACGACATTATAGTGTAAATTTGTTGTCTGCATGTTGGGCAGGATGAACCATAACCCAAATGCTTCTTGATGCATTTTTGACAAAACGTGTGTTTGCAATTCAATTGCACATCGCATTTTTTATCCAAGCAAACCGCACATTCTTCGCTGTCTTCGTCGATTGGCAACATCGTATCATCGTCAAACAAATCGACCTTGTTTAGCACGGTTTCAAAACAGATTCGGTTTCGTTCTTCTTGATAATTTACATATTCCAAAAATGTCAATTCAATCAATTGAAATGACATTTCTTGTTCTCTCGAATGGGGGTTGATGAATTCTATTTTGCCATTGACAAAAACTTTGTCCACTCTTCTCAATCCATCGGCATCTTGAGAGAAAGCAATCCGCAATTTCATTCCATTGATTAAAGTGCAATAGGAGGATACAACGAGCGGTTGCATAAATATTATTATGCATTCGGCAAATAAAAAAGTTGGAATCAATTTTTACATATGACAAGTAAGACGGTGGCGTCTTGATATTGTTGCAATAGGGATTCTGCACATTGGACAAAGAGTGCTGTGGTTTATATTTCGTATAATGCATCTCCCACAAAAAGAATGTTGGCAATTCAATATAGCGTTGCATTCGGTTTCCAAACAAATGGGGCATTCTTTTGGTTCATCGTTGGGTGGCATTTCATCATAGATTTGTATTGTGTCCAATTGTGTTTCAATACGTGCATGTTCTGTATCAAAGAAAATAATAGTATTATCTTGTTTTATAAAACACTTTCTAATTTTTGTAATATGTTGAACAAAACCAAATTCAATTATTTGAAGAGAACTATTTTCTGTTTTTGTATTTATAAATTTCACCATACCATTGGCTTTGATTGTGTCAATTCTACCGATTTTATTTTTTGTGTTTCGTTTAAAACGCACCCATATTGTGATTCCAAACAGTGTTATGCAACGTGATGTTTTGTTCATTTTGTTTTTATTTACTCTTGTGATAAAACCAGAAAATAAAATCAATTTTTATGGATGTCATTTACAATAAAAGGGTTTAACTTTTCATTATCACATAATTGGATACGGTCAATCTGGTGATTGAGGTTTCACATTGTGGGCATTTTACACCCCCGTATAAATTTTGGCTGATGCATTTTTCGCAAAAGGAATGACCGCAATTGGAGAGAACATTGCATCTGGTTTCCAAGCAAAAGGGGCATTCTTTGCTTGACCACTCTTCTTTCGGTGGCATTTGACCATGAATGTTTATTTTGTCTAATGTTGTGGTTATAAATATCTGTTTTTCTTCTTCAATACAGTGAATATATTGTAAAAACACCAATTCAATGATTTGGACATATCTATTGTCAGTGAATTCAAAATACTCATTCTCTGTGTTTGTATTGACAAATTTCACAATACCATTCACTTTGATTGATTCAATTCTTTTCATTTTACTGGTTCCAACGTATTTGCAACGAATCCAAACAGTAATTCCATGCAGTTTTACACTTTCAGAGACAGATAATTCATTCATTTTTATACACAATAAAAAACAAGCAAACAAAATCAATTTTTATTCAATTCTCGTCTTCATCAAAATCCACTTCACACACTATATCCTCCTTTTCTTCACCTTCGTTTTCACAGACGTTTTCACAGACGCTTTCGCATACACTTTGTTCTTCTTCACTTTCGTTTTCGCATTTGCTTTGAGAACACGCCGCCTTTTTTCGTCCCACGATTTCACAATTATCTATGGTGGTTCCTTGCATAATAGTGTAATCGCATTTGCGATAATACGTCTTGCGTTTGTTCCATTGATTTTTGAAAGTGGAATGCGAATCCACAATATCAATAATAAGGGGGTTGGAACGTTTGACCCGCAAAATACGCCCCACACACTGCACAACATCGGTTTTCGGTGTTGCCAAGACCAGCGTCGCCAACGTGGGAATGTCCAAGCCCTCGGATGCCATCGCATACGACCCCAAGACGATTTGTTTGGATTCGCTCAATTTTCGGGCGTCTTTTTTCATGCCCCCAATGTATTTCCCCACGGTTGCGATTTTCATTTTTTCCAATTCCTGAAACAAATAATTCAAGACTGCGATTTGATGACACAAGACAATGATTTGTGCTGCGGGGTCGGCTTGAATCAAATCTTTTAAAACGCCCAATATGAATTGACTGCGAGGGAGATAATTGCATATTTTGGAAACCATAGTGGAATATTTAACATTTCCACGAAAATCATATTCCACTTCGTTGTATTCTTTGTTGGGCGACGTATAATTCAGTCCACGCACAATGACTGTGTCAGTGGATTCTTTCTCCGAACTGTAAATCTTGGGACCAATATACATGAACAAAATACGGGTCAGTTTGTCCTTTCTCTCAACCGTCGCCGAAATGCCCAACATGTAGTGTGTTGAATTGTTGATGAGTGCCTTGGAGAACTCTTCACTGCCGATGCGATGAACTTCATCTATGATGGTCAGTCCAAACGAGTCGAGAGACGTTTCATTCGCATAATCGTTGCGGTAAATGGTCTGTATCATGCCGATGACCACGTCCTTGTTCTCAATATCAAACACTTTGCCTTGGATTCGCCCTATACGAGCCGTCGGCAAAAACTGTTGCATACGTTCAATCCACTGCGTCAAGAGAAATTCCTTATGCACCAATATCAGCGTCTTTTTTTTGAGTTGGCTGATGATGTAAATGCCCATTACGGTTTTTCCTGCGGCACATTCTGCCTCCAACACGCCGCCACCTCCGTGCCCCTGTCCCTTGCTTCCGCCTCCACTGCTTTTGCTTCCGCCTTCGCCTCCGCCATTTCGAACGTGTTCCAAATACGTATTCACAATAGGTATTTGTCTTTCTCTCAACGACCCAGCGAATTCACAATCTATAGTGTCCCCCATTGAGATTTCACTTCGTTCGGGTTCGCCGTATCGTTCAATGCCGTAAAATCGGGGAATGTAAATTTTTTTGGTGTTTTCACGATAGACAAAGAATTTCTTCTCTTCTGCGTCTCCACCGAATTTAGAACCGCCCGTGAAAGGAATCATTGTCAATTCGTCTTTGATGTTTGTTTCATCGGCTTTCGTCAGGGATGATTTCAAAAGAGTGTAGCCTTTTTTTCCCAAATACGCATTGTTTTTTACGTTTTCACAATAGGCTGCTGTTAAGGGTGTTGCTGCAGGTGCTACAGTTTTAGCGTTTTTGGGAACAATCATATACGATATAACTATACGATTGTTTTTATACTATTTGCATGGCGGAACAACAATATATTGTGTTATTGTATAATATAATGAAAGTTTTATCGATGTTGTCGGGCTTTTCTGCCATTGAAATCGTTTTGGTTCTCGTTTTCATTCTCTATGTTGTCCTGCCTATCCCTATGCCCAGTCAAATTGCACATTATATTGACCACCCCTTCGGCATTGTTTTGGTAATGTTGGTTGCGTTGTATTTGTTTTTCAATGCTCATCCTGTGGTTGCGGTTGTCTATTTGTTGGTCGCTTTCGAATTGATTCGTCGTGCATCGCAAATGACGCATCGTGTCCCCCTGATGGAATACAATCCATCCGAGAAAAAGAAGATGCAAAAAATGGTGGAAATGAACACGCCTCATCATACCACTTTAGAAGAAGAGATGGTTTCGCAACTTCCTCCTGCTGAACAAGATTTTTCGTTGAATTTGGGACAGAGTTCTTTCAAACCCGTTGCCGAGAAAATGAACGGTGCTTCCTTGATATAGACCCTATTATGTGGAAGAGGAAGACAACTTTTCCAATGCAACAATGTAATAGACAATTATAGCGGTTACTGGAAATGGCAACCATAAAAACAATCCCCATGTAATGCGTTGTGTGGATTTTTGATTAAAAGTATAAACAAAATAACATACCAAAACGGTTAAAAACAAAATGGCAAGGGTTGTAAAAAAAATGATATTGTGTTTGTCCTCAATATAAATATGTTTAAGAAATTTAAGAAATTTAAATAAATCAAAATTTTCACCTGTGCCAATACCTTGTAAAAAAACTTTATCGTTTACAAATTTGTAATAAATGGACAATATAGAAAAAACAACAATGATAGTAAAATACATGCCAATCATCATTTCACTTGCGTTTTTTGTTTTGATACCATCAATCGCCAAAGGCAACCCAATTCCAACAATCAATATAATTGCAAACCAATAGCTTATGTATGTGAGTAATGTATATTGTTTGTTTTCGTCGTTCTTGTCGTATTTTGAAACATAATAGATAAATAGTTTGCTGTAAATAACGGGAGAAACCACAAAACAAAAAATCAAAATCATGATAAAAATAAAGACATCAAAGAGAGTCCGCATCATAGAGATTTGATAGACACCCGTCAAGAAGTCGCTGTCCACGGGAACCATAGCAATTTGAGAGATGTTCTCGTTGGTAATCTCGTCGGAGGCATTGCACGACATTTCGTTTTCGAATTTACTGTCTTCCATGGTGTTGATTTTTTTGGCAAACGATGTTAAACCTTCTCTCAAAGGCGACTCAGTCGCTGTCGCTGTCGCTGTCGAAGGCTTGTCAGCACCCATGGGCATAGCCGACAAGGGCAATTGCGTTGCTGATGCAATGGCGATACGATAGTCTGGTGTAAAAGAATTCAACAATCCAAAACTAACATATTCAGGCGTTATAAATTTGGCAAAAGACGAGCGAATCAAAATGGGGGTCGAAAACAAAACCACATTGTCAAACAAAATGCAGGGTTGTTTCTTATCCAAAATCATCGAATTCAAGTCTAATGTTTTGGGCAAAGAAGAAACGGAAAAAAGATCATCCAATGGCGTGGGATTGATGTTGGAACTTGTTTTCAAAAGAAACACAGCAAACATCGTCGATTGATTGACCGTGTATTTCTCATCGGTGGAAATGGATTTGTTTTCGACAACCAAAATGCCATCATGGGGAGATTGCATGACACTATAGTGTCGTTTGAACAAACTCATGGTTTGAGAGACACATTGATTGTCGCTGACAATCAAATTAGGGTTGCTGAATCCCGATGAAACAGATTGACTGTATTCGTGTTTGATGTATCCGTCGTTAAGCAATGTTTTCAAAGGATGCCCCAGATGAATTTTATTGTCATAATTGTATTGTATTGTGTCCAATGTCTTTTTACTTGTGTCTGTTAAATCAAATGACATTCTTTATACTATCATTAGAGAATGTTATTTTTTATTTTTCCTATCGTTCCTTATATCGTTCCTTATATCGTTCATTATAAATAGGGAATGTAAGAGAGTCCTCGGGAATCGTAGAGTGTGGAAACAAAACTGTCATTGTATCCCTGAACAAAGACAATCTCCCCATTGTTCATTTCATTGATGCCATACTCATTCATTCCGTCTCGGTTTTGCACTTTGATGGGCAATTTGGAACTGATGTTTCCCGTGTTGGACAAGGTATAATATTGCCATTTGTCATGATTGACATTTCTCCCGAAAAGCGGTAAAATCATGTCGCCCCCTCTCTCTCGAGTTAGGATTCCCACCTGGTCAAAAGAATGAGAACGGACAGGTTGCGTTTCGATATTCACTGGCAAACCGTAGACGGTAGAACCGTAGGTGGAAGAACCGTAGACGGTAGAACCGTATAGTGGAGAAGTGCCATAAGAGGATGAAATCCCGACCACGGAAGAAAACCGAGGCCAATACCCCGCCGTTTCTTTCAAAGGGGGAAAATAGGGGTCTTCAAAAACCCCCGTTTTTGCTAAACCGAACGACGGTTGTTGAAATATATTTGTTTTGTTAGTTTGATGAAAACGATAGGGTTGCATCACCATAAAACAAAAGACAACCAACAACAAAAGAAAGAGAATCAAAAAAAGGGTCATGTTTTCAATACACATGAAACCCGGAATGCATTTTTTAGCCATTATACACTATAGTTTGATTTTTATAGTTTGAGTTTCGGCATGGGTTTGAGTTTGCATTTGTAGCATTTGGCGGGGTAAATATAATCCCGAATATTGAAACCTGAAATATCCGCCGTGAATTCGTTGATTGTGTCCAGAATATCCCATATAGTGTTTTCGATATTTTGACTGCCCGTAATCCAAAACAAACCAGAAAAGGGCCAATAAATGATCCATCCCAAAATATTGAGGAAATAATAGATGATGCAATAACTAAAAATATTGCCAATGTAAAACACGCCGCAATCCAAATACGACCCAATAGAAATGAAAACACCCCCCAAAAATTTACCGATGTTTTGCAAAGACGAGAATATCTTCGTAATCACTTCGAACGGTTTGGCGAGAGCATCACGAATGGCACCGCCAATACTCACCATTCCTTCTTGCACAGGAAATAGATAATCAAACAATATTTTAAGTATCAATGAAAACAAAAGAATCAACAGGAAAAAGAAAAAGAAAATGTAAATGTTTCGTAAGATTGTCATGTATATTTGAGAGAAAAAGAAACCCGATTTTTATTTGGTTATTGGGAGTAAAATTGTGTTTTGTTATTGTATAATGTTCCCCAAAAATATGATAGATAAACATTTTGTATTCAAACATAAATTAACATTGTCGATTGTTCTTTTTCTTGCCCTGTTTTCTGTGATTCATTTCTTAAAACCTTCCCTGTTTTACATGCCCGATGGCTCTTTTAGAGAGTTCGGGGTTGGATACAAAAACAAGACGGTCATTCCCATTTGGATTGTCGCCATTGTTTTAGGCATTTTGTCTTATTTGTCCATTTCCTATCTTATTTTGGTTTCTTAATGACTTTTTTTGCACAATTCATTGTATAATGAGTTTGATTCAATCGAATGTGAAATATTATGTCGGCGAAGTCTTGTCCAAATGCCATGAGAGAAAAACGAACATCTATTTTTGGGTTTTGAATGTGGCGGTTTTGGTTTTGTTTGTTTCAGGGACGGCGTTTATTCTCTATTGTTGCTACAAAAAGAAACCGTGTGAAGAAGAATTAAAAAAGAAGATGTTGAGAGACCAACAGTATGTATTGGAACAAATAAAATTTTATCAGGGACAAAAACAATCCATGTCCGCCATTACTGACCTCCCCGTTTTGCAGAGTTGAGAGAATACATTATAGAAGGTGTTCTATTTTATTTGTAGTATGTATATGGAAACCAATCCTATAGTGAAAAAGGACTACAATGATTATCTCGACCGCTATTTTGAATTGAAACAAAAATACGATGCGAAACTGAATAAACAAAAGAAACAAAAAGGAGCGTTTCCCCTGTGTGTTCAATGTGGGAAAAAAGGGGGGACTTTTTTTTCCAATAAAAACAACCGATACACTGCCGTTTGCAAAGCGACACCGCCTTGTAAATTGCACATTGAATTGTATCGTGGGTTTTTCTCCAACAGCACAAATTTATTGTATCAATACTTGGCTCTTTTGGAAGAATCCAAGGAAAACATCATACGGATACAAAACAATGAAATGTTTCATTATTCGCAAAATGAACTGAAAAAGAAATACGAAAATGAAAAGACACATTTCGAAACTGTTACACAACTGTTTAGCGACCTGAAAAAATGTTTGTATGAAAACGAGGAACTGAAGGAAAAGACAAAAGAGACCATTGCAAAAATCAACCAAAACATCATAGAAATTCGTTCCAACATTGCCGATTACACCCAATCGGAGGACATGAAATTCATCGAGAATGCAATGCAACAACAAAAGAATGTGTTGTTGCCTCTTTTAGATGAATTGCAACACTTGCGATTTGAAATCATTGAAGCCGATGTAAGCAAAGTGTCCCTGACCAAAACCTATTTGAGAGAAGGCGTGGAAATCGTCGAGAAACGTGATTCTATGATGTCTGTGTTGGTCGAAAGGGAGGTCGCTTTGCACAAGGAGGAAATCAATGTCAAAGAACCCCCTGCCGTTGTGCATTGGGTTTTATAATGAAGTTGTGTTTATTATGGGATGTTTTCCGAATAGGCTAATAACTGTATTATCAGATGTGTTTTTCAATTTCCAATGATTGAAAATTGTTGGTATTCATGATACAAACAATTTCGTTTTTTCTTTATTTGTTTCTCTCAAAATTGCATTTTTGTCGCACTTTGTCCGTTCCTTCGGTCGCCTTCGCCTTTGGCCGTTGCACTTTAACATTGATTGTAATTGGATATGGTGTCCCACACGATATTGTAAGTGTTTGCCCACAGCCGTTTGTTGCATTGACTGGTCATTCCATTGGCACTCCACGCCGCATCGGCAAAATTGATGGTCGGTTTTTGCGTAATGGCATTGACAAAATAGCCCGAAATCGTAGAGTATTTGTCTGGTGTCAAAGTCCCTAAATTGCCCGAAGTGGGTATTATGCAATTCGACGAGCCATCCACGACCCAATTGTCAGGGCATTGAGTTACGGTGGGGGGATACACAGTTCCTTCATGATTGGTGGAATTGATTAAAAAAGCAACCAGCGTTAAAATAACAATCAACATAACAACCGCAACCACAACAACAATAATTTTAAATAAATCCATATAGTGTATGCATTTATTTATTTTGTATTCCAATATTCGGTTAAATACAAAACAAAACAATCCGTCAAAATGGGTGTCGGTATGTTTTCGCTATTATGCACAATCATTTCGGCAATTCGCAAAAACTCTCTCGAAACTTCATGATTCCGTATGATGTAATTGAAATAATTTTGGATGATTTGCTTTTTATCGATGTTGTATTGTGTGCTTATTTTTTGAATGCAATCGTGTGTTGGCACTATAGTGTCGCTTCGATTTTGGTCGCTTCGCTTCTGGTCGCTTCGCTTAGTAAATGTCTCATGAATGGTCTCCCATAATTCGTCATGCACAATGCAGTCAAACATGGATTTTTCAATCAAAGAGTGATTGGATTGAATGAAATTAATCATACTGCGAATATCGGAATGATACATCGACTGTATTTTTTCAATCATAGAATCGCTCAATTCAATGTTTTCATGGATGGAAATGGTTTTGATGAATTTGAATATTTCCTGTTTCGGCAATTGATTGAAACGAATGCAAATGAATTCATTTTGGAGGGATTCATCAATCTTGCTGACATAATTGCAAATCAGACAAAACCGAACATTGGTTACGGTGGTCTGCAACAAATATTTCAGGGCTTGTTGTGCGTTTTTGGTCATATAATCCACCTCATCCAACACCACGAATTTGATGCCATTGTCAAAAATGTTTTTCGTGGAGACGAATTGAAAGATTTGATTGCGTATGATGTCAATACCACGCTCATCAGAGGCATTCAAATGTATGATGTTTCCCTTATTGATAAAGTGATTGTGGATATTGTGCCTTTTCTGGTATTCTTGAATGAGATTGATGATAGTGGAGGTCTTGCCCGAACCCGGCGGCCCGTAAAACAGCAGATTAGGAAATGTGTTTTTTTCGATGATGTTTTGGAACAGTCGGCGGTTGATGGGGTCCAATACGATTTCGTCGAAATGATGAGGTCGGTATTTTTCAATCCACGGTATTGTGTTTTTGGTTGCAACGGGTTTTATTTCATTCATTTTATGATGGTTCCATTTTGTTCTTGTTTTTATACTTGTTTTTTAGAACATAAAGAAAACGATACATTGTCTATAAAAATGGAATCGACACAACCAGAATCATCCACTTTCTCTCAAACCGAGACCATCCTTAAAAAAAGAGGCAGAAAAAAGAAGGTCGTCGATGAAACCGAACCGTTTGTTGTCGAAGAAGACAAAAACCCCAAAAAACGGGGCAGAAAAGCCAGAGGGGCGAAACTGATTGCCAAAAGCGAAAACATCAACGAAACACACACAATAACTCTGTCTAATGTCATTTTGCATTTAAAATGTTGTTTGAGTGATTTGAACGAATACAACAGCGAACTCTCCAAAATCATTTTAGACCCACTCAATTACAATCCCCTGATTCCACCCAACATTACCAGTTATAATGAAACTGCCATTTCTTTTGCAACAGGTGGCGGAGGAGCCAAGGGCTTGATTTCGTATAATGACAATGATACTTTTACTGTTTACAAAGAGGATACCGAACCCACGAGTGCCAACATAGAAAAGGAATTTTTACACGATACATCTCATGTATGTCAATGCAATGAAAAGAAAAAAACGGAAACGAAAGACATGGCGGCAAAATTGAAAAACTTGAAAATCATGCTCTATAAAAACGCCGTTTCCACTGACAAAATAGCGGCCTGTTTTTGGTGCTCCTATGATTTCGATAATCCGCCCTTTTACATTCCCAAACACGAAATGAATGACACGATGTTTGGGTATGGTTCGTTTTGTCGCCCTGAATGTGCCGTCGCCTATTTGTTCAATGAGAGAATCGATGATTCGTGCAAATACGAACGATATCAATGGATAAACAATATTTATGGCAGGGCGTTTGATTATAAAAAAAACATCAAACCCGCACCCGACCCCCATTATTTGTTGGAAAAGTTTTACGGGAATTTAACCATACAAGAATATCGCAAATTGTTCAACACACAACACAATATGATGATTGTCGAAAAACCGATGACACGTGTTTTGCCTGAGTTGCACGACGACAGCGAAGGTGTTTCTATGATGGGAAACAAAACGGGGGTGTATAAAGTGAAACGGGAAAGCGAAAAGGAACAGGGACCCAGCAAATCCAGCATCATACGGGATAAATTCGGGTTGTCCAATTAAACCCATAACAATGATTTAAACTTGGAAGAGTGTTTTCGTTGGTTGGCAAACAATTCATCAATGTCATCATTACACAAATACAAATCAATATCTGATAAAGATTTAAAAGTGATTTCATGTTCATGAATGAGTCCTAATCGACAAAACAATAATTTCTCATTTAATTCATCATCGTTTTTGTAATCATCGTCGTCTTTTGTATATTCATGGTATTTTATGTCGTCATCAATATTTTTTATTGTGTTTGTTTCAACAACAGATGACCTATCATTTTTAAAGAATGAATATAAATATTTTTCATTATTGTGATGTCGAATAGTGAATCTTCCCTCAATATTATCTATTTGTGTATCACATTCAAATAGATAAATAATTTTGCCATAAACATTCAATTTTGTAAAATAATCATTTTCGGTATTTGTATGATGAAGTAATTTTGTAATGTTTTCTTGTGTTAAATTTACAATGTCGAATGTATTTGTTAAATTATAAAAACAATAACACATTATTGTCTCAAATATATTAAGATTGTTAATATCATAAATAACATTTTCTTGAATGAGTTGTGTTCTTTCACCGTATCTGTCTAATATGTCAAAATACTCACCAGATAAAATATAATCCATGTGGTTTAAATTCCACATATAATGTAATATTTCATCATTTTCATTAGTTATATAATATCCTTTTTTGTCATTTTTCATAAAAGATTTTATTTTTATCAATATTTTTTTACGGTCATCAACTAATGTTGATGCCTCTTTTTCTTGACATTCAATAATAGGTTTGGACTCTTCTATTTTTATCGTTTTTTCTTTACAATTTACAGCAGTTTTTTGTTCTTCTTTGTGTTCTGCATTCAACATATTGTTGATGTCTTTTACCATTTCAAACCAATCACCAGAGAAATATTCATTTCCAACCACCTTTTTATATTTTGTATTAAATAATTTAATAATTTTACGTTCTGTTGGGATTGAATCTTTACAACAACGAGCCATAATAAATACACATTTTTTTGCGTTTGTATAATTTTTAAGTCTGTTTAATCCCTTCTCTGCTGTTCTTCCAACCTTATAAACCTTCGCTCCATTTTCACCGTAAATTCCTGCAATTTCAATTAAATAAATTTTGTGTTCTTCAATCATTATACCTATTGTGTATTAAAACCACCAACAACAACATTGATTTCAATTTTTTATTAATACACCATCAAATAAAAAATGTTATATAGTGCAATTAAGAAGAAATCCAGTCAATGTCGTCTTTGAAACGTATACCTTCACAACCATCATATTCAGTAATATAAAAGTCTTTTCCTTTTGGAACAAACTTGATTTCTAACTTGTCAAATCCATATAATGTTAATTTTGGAATTTTAGACCAATTTAATGTTGATTTTAAAAACTTTTTTTGTGTTTTTTCATCATTTATATACGCCATTTTATAATTTACTACTTCTTCCTCCTCCTCCTCCTCCTCATCATCATCCTGATTGTTAAACTTCTTATAGAGACCTTTATAATTTTTATAGGGATATTTAGAATTCACTTTTTTCTCTTTTTTTACCTTCTCATCCTCCCTATAGTCATCACTATCATAGTCATTGCATTCTTGGTTGAAATTGATTCTCGTTTGTAAATCAAACTCAACTTTATTTTTTGGAAACTTTTTGTTGTATGTTTTGACTTCTTGTTTTGAATAATTCACGTTTCCAATCAATTTGATTAGTTTTGAGTCAATAACCATTTGTTGGTTGTTTTCGTTCGATGAACTCCAACCTCCACCATAGCCTTGTGTTATGGCAATTGCCAAATCACCCTCTTCATTGACTATTTTGCAATAATTTGTATTTTCAACTGGCACTTCAAAGCAATTGTAATTCACATAATTACCACGTTCGTCTTCACAAGTAATAACAATCGGATTCTGCATTTGTGTTTGGTTGATTGATTCTACACGTTAAAATAGAATCAATTTTTTTGCTTTGTCCATTATAGAATCGTTTTTAAAGTCGCCATCTGTTCTTCGGTCAAGGTTTCGGGAAAAACAACATTGAAATCAATCCAGAGACTGCCCTGCATGTTCTCTCGAATCATTCCCAAATCGGGAATCTTTTTCTTGAAATGAGGATGAATGATTTGCGTGGTGTTGGTGAAGGTGAAAGTTTTCCCATTGGGGTGATGAATGTCAAAAGAGAATCCCAAGAGAGCCTCTTTGAGAGAAATGTTTTGTTTCACAATCAAATCCAAACCATTTCTTAAAAACGCAGTGTTATTTTCCGATTGAATGATCAAACGCACATCGCCTTTCACATCATTAATATTGTGTCCCTTATTTTCCAGTATGATGGTTTCGTTGTTGTCAATCCCCTGTGGAATGGGAACATAGATGGTTTCGCTCTCTTTTGTTCTTTCTTCTCCCGAGACTACGGTTCTCTCAACCATAATAGGAATACTGCAACCTTGAAACGCCTGTTCCAAGGTTAGGGTGGTGGTCATCTGGATGCGGTCTGGTTTCTGTGGCTGCCTGTTTTGAAAAAAAGGGTCAAAGGGATGGGGCATGGGATGCGTCGAGTTTTGACGGAAAAAATGGAGTCCTTGCCCTTGTCCCATGGGTTGTTGATGCATCTGATGTCCTTGTCCCATGGGTGGCATTCCTTGTGAAAACATCATATTCAAGATATGGTTCAATTCGTCATTCGGGCTTCCGTGCAAACTCTGGTCATATTGCCTCTTTTTTTCGGCATCACTCAACGTCTCATATGCCTCCCCCAATTCTTGAAACATGGGCTGAGCGTCAGGCGAATTGTTTCGGTCGGGATGGTATTTGAGAGAAAGTTTGCGATAGGCACTCTTGATTTCAGCGGTGGTTGCCGTCTCTTCGAGACCCAAGATTGCATAATAGGTTTTGCCCTTGTCTTGCGACGACGACGTTGGTGGCGGTGGGAATTGAAAAAACATATAATGGGATTGAATTGAAATCTTTATATGATTCAAAATAGCAATAACATAAACGAATGTTGTAAAGAACAAACAACAAAGATGGAAAACAGTTTTCTTCAAAAATACAAGCCCTATTATTTAGAAGACTTCTTTTTCGACGAATCAGTGAAATCGATGATACATCTGTTGTTGGAAATGGACGAATTGAATGTCATTTTTGTGGGGAATTCAAATACGGGGAAAACTTCTTTGCTCTATGCCATTATACGGTTGTATTATGGCATTTCCAAAACGGATCGATTCCCCGAGAACAACATTTTGTTCATCAACAATTTGAAAGAACAGGGCATTCATTTTTTCCGCAATGAAATGAAAACGTTTTGCCAATCCCACAGTTCCATTTTCGGGAAAAAGAAAATCGTTATCATCGACGATTTGGATATGGTGAATCAGCAGAACCAGCAGGTGTTTTGCAACTACATTGACAAATACAAGGACAATGTTTGTTTCGTGTCCGCATGCTCCAATATTCAAAAAGTCATCGAGAACATTCAATCGAGAACTCATATTTTGAAAATACAATCGCCCACCCCCATTCATCTCGCCGAATTCATGGAGAAAGTTTGTCTGTGGGAAAACATTCATTTGACCACCGATGTCAAGGACTATCTATTGTTGATTTCCAATTTTTCCATTCGTGTTTTAATGAACCATTTAGAAAAAATCCAAATTTATTTATCGACCGACGCAAACATCACTATAGATGTCTGCAAACAACTCTGCATCAACATTTCATTTCAAAAATTCGAAGAATACATCGCCTGTTTGAGAGAAAAAGACGTGAATTCAGCCATTCGTATTTTGTATTCCATTTTCGATTTCGGCTATTCCGTAATCGATATTTTGGACTATTTTTTCTCGTTTGTGAAAATCACCGAATTGTTGGACGAAAACCAGAAATACAAAATGATTCATATTTTGTGCAAATACATTACGATTTTCCACAATGTGCATGAGGACATTATAGAATTGTCTCTCTTCACGAATAACCTCGTGGGCGTGTTTGATGACCCCGTATAGTGCCGACTGTCTCGTCCTTACGTCCTTGTCTCGTCCTTACGTCCTTGTCTCGTCCTTACGTCCTTGTCTCGTCCTTACGTCCTTGATGCGTCCCCCAAATCCAATATAATTTGGGCAGTGAGTATATACCTCTCCTGTTTATATGTTGAAACAAATTTTTCGTAAAAATGTTCCCAATGAATTGTTGTTTGCATTTTTAGAGAAAATTTGTTTTAAATACGAAAAACATTATTATATTGACATCAATGCCTTTCAAAAAATGAAATTCTACAACTACCATACCGAATTCTGTGCTTCTCTCAAAGAGTATTATCATTTGTCCAAATATTTCTATTTGGAGAGAACAATGACCTACAATTCCTTCATCAACATTATACGGCAAATTTGCAAAAGCAATTCTATCGTGTTTTCCTCCAAAATGAAATACAACGAATCCAAATACAACATCGATTATTTTATTTATTTTCAGTGATTAACAACCTATTATATTATGAGCCTATACCATATACAACATGGTTAATAAATATTTTTATTCATTCATTGTTTTCATTGTCCTATCGTTTTTTGTTTATTTCGGCGATTTTTTCAAAAAGAATTATTTAGAAACAAACGATGAATACAAACTGATTCAAACCTATTTGCTCAACGAGTCGCCTCTGTATGGATACGACAAACCCAAATTGTGGATTCATACAAAATACGACATCAATGCCCGAAAATGGAAGAGTTTTCAATCTCGCAACACCACCGATTTAAACCAACCTTTTTTGCATTTGACCATCAAAACCATTGTCAATCACTGTTCCCAAGATTTCAATATTTGTTTGATTGACGACGATACTTTTGAGAAATTGTTGCCGAATTGGGACGTGAAAGTGGGCGAAGTCGCCGAACCCGTGCGTTCTCGCATTCGGGAATTGGGTCTATTGAAATTGGTGTATTACTATGGTGGCATGGTTGTCCCCAATTCTTTCATTTGTTGCCGCAATCTCAAAGAAATGTATGATCAAGAAACCGACGGGAACCGTGCTTTCGTCTGTGAAAACGTCAATCGTGCGGAACATGCGACGTATGACAAAAAACGCCGTGTGTTTATGCCTGACCTCTATTGTTTCGGCGCAAAAAAGAACAACCCTGTCATCAAAGAATGGGTGGAATTTTCCAAGACGGAAAACAAAGTCCCCCATTTTTCGGCGGAAACGGAATTCTTTGGAACTTCGTCCCTCTTTGCTCTTGCTCTGGCAAAAGAGGGCAAAATCAATGTTGTGGATGGCAAGAAAATGGGGGTCAAAACGGCGGACAACAAAATCGTCGGCATCGAGGAATTGATGGGCGAAGGCTTCTTGAATCTGGATGCACAACCCTATGGTGTTTATTTGCCAGCGGATGCAATCCTTGCCCGAACTTGCTACAGTTGGTTTTCCGTGTTGTCCAAAGAGGAACTGTTGTCATCCAATGTCATCGCAGTGAAATACATTGTCGCTTCTTTGGTGGATGAATACAAAAACACGAGAGAAAAACGTGAATTGCGGAGCGTGGTTGCGATTTGATGATGCAACCTCAAAAAATTGATTTTATTTTCATTTTCTTTTTTTAACAATCACACCAAAATGCAAATCACAACTATTTTCTTCTTTGCATTGAATGCTGCTTTCGTTTATTTCGCATTGATGTCGAAAACATGTAAAGTCAATTCAAACGAGGTCTATAATTGCACCGACAACAGCGATTGCAATTACAAGGGTATTTGCACCAGCAAAAATGTTTGCCAATGTGACGACGGATACATTACTTTCCCCCAAAACCATAGCACAGATTGTAATTACAAACAAAAATCAGCAAAAACTGCATTGTTGTTGCAATTGTTTTTAGGGTTGTTTGGAGCAGGATACTTTTATTTGGGGGTCATTGATTTGGGACTGGGGGAATTGTTTCTCTTTTGGGGTGGTTTTATTTTTGTGTGTATGTTGGGGTGTATTATTGTGTGTGTAAAAAACAATCAAGAACAAAACCCCAATTATGATATTGTTTCGGCGATAACAAATTTATTTATTTGTCTCGTCATGGTTGGAAGTTTCATATGGTGGATTTACTCTATGGTGACAATTGGCAACGGAACCCAATTGGACGGCAACGGTGCGACCCTTGCCGACCTTTAGTGGACGACTTTGTCGAAACAATAAAAAACAAACCGAATCTTTTTTATTGTTTATTTCATAAAACCTTCACTTGGCATACCTGAACAATGACCCGTGTAATTTGGGTGTTTTGTAAATTTGTTTTTACTATAACCTTCCCAAGAAAAAGTGTGATCTTGCCAATTATTTAAAAAATCATCTTCCGTTAAATTTGGGTTTTCACTCAACAAATCAGCATCGATTTTCAATTCATCATCATCTGCTAATTCATCTTGATCATTTTTTTTTAAAAATTTTCAAGATCACTAATACAAATATTTGGATTTTTTGATAAATGTGAACGAGACAAACCTAAATGTTGATTTTCTTTAAAAAAATCCATCGTAACATTTGGATTTTCACTTAATCCTTCCATGATTGATTTTAAATCATTTCTATCTTTTAATTTCTTCAAAATGGAAACAACATCTTCAAAATTTAAATTCTCATTTTTTCCCAATTTGAAATAATTCCATGGTTTATTGAAATCATACAAAACATCATTGGAGTTTATATTTGGGTTTTCACTAAAGTTTTCATAAACTTTTTCATAAAAACTGTTGGGTAATTCGTAGTCTTCAAAAATTTTATCATTATTATTGATTGCAACATCTTTATTTACTAAAAAGAAACGATAAAAAGAACTCAAACTATCAACAGAAATATTGTTTTTGTTGGAAAGTTTTTTTTGGTTGTATTTTTGAACATTTTTAATAAATTCATTGGGTTCCCCAGTAAATCTATTATTAAAAATATCGTCATAATTAGTATTATCATCCAAAATAATATCATTACTGTTTGTTAGACTGCTGTTATTTGAAGAATGATTACTCTTGTGAATCATTGCAGGTTGTGGTGATGCTTTTTTTGAAATTTTACTTTTAACCTTTTTGGTTTCACAAAGTTTCGAGTTTTGGTTTATCTTTGTTCCATTGGGGCATCTCGGTAATTTAGTTGCCATATATATTTACCAATTATTATATTTTTTCTATAAACCTGAAAAAAATTGAAACAAAAAACCCAACACAAAAACTTCACACCAAACACACAAGAATGAGATTTTTACACGCCGCCGTTTCGATTGCCTTGCTTGCTCGTTCGTTTTTATACAACAAACGAATTGTTGCCAGACGTGAGACTTTGCTACTCAATTATGAGGGAAAAGTGCCATGGGTCAGGGTCGCCTGCCAACATAATTTAACCGCACCCTATGATTACGAAGATTTAACTTGGAACGATGGGGAAGTTCCGTGGTTTCCCAAGGAAAACATTTCATCGACAGAACCACCGTCTATGGAATGGTATTTTGATATTTTCCGTTAGATATTACACATTTGCACCCCATTCGATAAAATTACCTTTTTTTTAATACAAATTGTAATTGCTCTTTTGTCGTGCCAGAGCAAACAGATTGCCTTCTCTCCCCGAAATCAAACCACCATAGAGAAAATCGGCGAATCCCGCTTGGTCATTGGGAATGGTCGTTCCGGGTTGAGAGACAAACAAACGCATGCTCTGTTCGAACTCGTATTCGTCCCCCAAATTTTTAAACAATTTATCCGCAATGTCGGGTTGGGTGGCATTTTGTTCAATGACCATTTTTTTCGCTTGTTCCAACGAAGTGTTGCCGTTGCCAATGGGAGGTGCGGGTTTTTTATGAACATTGTATTCGTAATCGGTGATCAAGACATTAGAGAATGGATTGCTGGGGGTCGCCTCGTCGAAAACGTCTGCAGGGACAATGATTTTTTTTTCCGCCATCAAATCTTTCACTACATTCGACACTCCGTTCTTCGCTCCGCTTATTACTTCGTCTTCGAACCCCTCCTTTTTGCTGCTACGACGGTGAGTGAAAAACAAAATAGAAATGGCGACCAAGGTAATGGCTCCTATAATGACAATCCGCATCTTTTGAGAGAAGGCAAATCCCACCAGCGTTAAAACGATGACCGTTCTGGAGACGGCATTTAACTTTTGTTCATACGTCATGTCTTCGTTGGGGAAAAATTCATACAAATAAAGCGGGTTCAAAAGAACATTGGGGTTTTCAAACCAAAAAGGTATTTTCTCTTTTTTGATGGGGATGGCAGAAGACATGGATTCTTCACATCGGTCGGAGGAAAAAAGAAAAGGGGCGTCGTTTTCAAAATTTGGTTTTTGATTGGAGTCCATTATTGTATCCTTTTCATCATATTTTGACATTATATATATTACAATGAAAAAATATGCTTGGTTTGTGTTTTATTGGTATTGTGTTTTATATCGACGTATATTTTTCTAAAACGACAGACGGAATCAAATTCAACAGGATTAACTTTTTAAAACACTTGTTTATTGTTACTTCACTGACACCAGAGATGAGTTTGATGTCCGTTTTCGTAATCGGCAAATTGCATTTGAATGCGATGTAATGTATGATGCCACCCGCAATCGCATGAGGCGTATTGTCGTCTATGATGTTTTCCCGTTCCACTTTGTTGGCAATGAATTTGGCGACAAACGTCAATTCTTGATTGACGTTCAATTTACTGCAGAATCGTTCAATGAACAGTGTGGGCGTGGTTTTGCATAAATCCGTCTGTTGTGATGGGTCCATATTTCTCTCAATGTTGTGCAAAATATTGACCGCCACACTGCATCCGTTGGTTGCACTCGCCTTGTCCAATGAGAAGATTTCGGCGATTTCATGAGACGTGCGTGGGCATCCGTTCAACCGACATGAAATGTAAATCGACGCCGATTTGATGCCATCCCGATTCAATCCTCGAAACATTTTTTGCTCCGAAATGTCCTTGTGAATAATCATGGCGTCGTCAATGAAGATTTTGGGGATTCCCGATTTTTGTGCCATGGCCGTAATGAACTGAAATTCATCGTATAGTGCCTTTTCCTTGTGGGGCATGGATTGCCATTCCGTCCATCTTCTTATTTTTTTCATCTCATAAGATGCATTGTGTCCGCACAACACTTGGCAACCGAACGACGATTCTTTCAACAGCGGATTGATGGGGTTTCCGCATCGGGTGGGGTCAGTGCCGCCCTTGTCTTCGGCACTAAAGAACCGCCATTCGGGAGAATAGTCCAATGTGTTTTTGTAAATAATCGCACACTGGTCGTTGCTGCATGTGGGGAAACCGTCTTCCATAACCATAAGAGTGGAATTGCAGACATAACACAAATCGCCGTTTTCTTTTGCGACATCCACCACGAAATCTTTCATTTCCAGCACTTTTTCTTCTGTCTTATCCACAACCGTTTCATCCACCAACAATTCATCTACAGTCGATTCTGTCAAAGGCGGGAGATTGCTAAATGAATTCCACAGTTTTAGTTTTTCTTTGTGTGAATACACCTTTTTTATTTTTTTGGTCTTGTTGGTTCGTTTTGGTTCCGTGGTTGTCAGCATTTCAATTTAAGGATAATTATTTGTTTTATTTTTATTTCAATTTTATTGTTATATATCGTTATTGTATAACTGCTATAATGAATAATTTTGCTGAACTCGCTGTGAATGTATCTCAACTTGATGATATGGCAAAAAAAAGTGGAATCGATGCATCAAGTGGAATCGATGCATCAGCTCTCTCGAATGTGGTTCCAACAAACACTATAGTGCCCTCGTCAGCGGCAGCCAACAACGCCGACATGAAAATGTCGCCGAGTGATTTGAAAATAATCATGGACCACATTGACACCGTTTTACTGAAATATTATCCTCCAGAAACAATCAGCAAGGCCATTTTCGAATACATTGATACATTGAAACCTTTGGGAGAGTTTGATGTCAATCGTATCATGTTGAATGCGGTTTTCAGTCAAATCAATTTGTTGTCGCAACCTTTGAATAATTATAAATTGATGATTCCATTGTTGAACAATCCCGAGATAATCACTATAGTAAATGGTGCCACTCTTTTAAAAAAACAAACACAATCTTTTGTGGATTCACTCAAAGAAAATGTTTTTTCAGACAATGAAAACATTGTTTCTTATCAAAAACAAATGGGGGGTGAAGGAACGACAGGTGAGACAACAGAAGGAGAAAAAATAGATGATGTTGTTCTAAAAAAAACGGAACGGTTGCTCCAAATGGATTTGCCAGACGAGAAAATATTGAACAAGTTCTATAGTTATATTGAAAATTTTTTCAAGGGAGAATCACCAGAAAAAACGAAAATATTCAATCATTTGACTGCCAAACTCGACGAATTCATTGATTCGCTTTTTACCAACAACACATTTCAAAGTTTGAAATTTCATAAATATTTGTTTTTAGCATTGTTGCAAAACAATGACATTGCCTCTAAAATAAACGCCATTACTTTTACTGATGACAATAACAAAATGGTCGAACTGTTAAAAACCACTTTTGAAAAATTGGTTGCGCCGCCGACCCCAATACCTCCTCAACAACCACCGACCCCGACCCCACCACCTACGATTGGAGGCAGCAAAAGACGCAAGAAAACATTGAACCGAAAGGAAAAGGGAGCGAAAAAACACAAGAGGACAATTAAGAAAAGGCGCATCCGTTAAACTCGTTTAAACGAACGAAACCTTTTTCTCAATTTTGTCAAACAAATCCTTGTCATACACCATACTGCCTGTCGGCTTGTATTTTTTGATGGGGGTGTATAGTGATTTGTCCTGTTTTTCTTTTGCCTGTTGTGCGGCGGCATTTGCCTCTTCTTGCTGCTGCTGTTGTTGTTGTTGCGTTTTTTTTTCGATTACATTTCCTTTCTCATCAAAAGAAACGCCTGTTTTGCGTTTGATTTCCGCCCGCATATAACTCGGCACAAAATTCTCCCAATTGACAAAGAGGGTGTTGGGATGAAGATAGCGAATGGCGAAACCATTTTCTTCCAATTTTGAAATGAGATAGGCGATGCAATGTCCTTTGTCATAGACGGGTTCGCCGAAAATGTATTCGGGCACTTGAAACCATATGAATCGTTCGTTGAGTTTTTGCTTTCCCTTGAGAGTAATTCTACGGTGAATTCGGTTGAGTATTTTGTTGAAAATCGACAATTGTTTTAAATCTCGGTTCTTCTTTTTTTCATACAATTCATCTATATTGACTTGCCTGACGGAGTCTTCTTCGTCCAACATTAAAAAACAAGAACTCATTTGCTTACTATAGTGCAAGAAAATTATAGCGTGTTTTTATCTAAATTGTTGCATTTTTTTAATGATTATTTTTGTGAAAAAAATTGATTATTAAAACGTAGTTTGATTGACACCATAGAAATGATTGAACAAAATGTCATTTTTACGCCGTTGCCCATACAAAATGAGCATTTAGCATCACCTTGCCTACCCCTTCAAGAAGGGGAGAAAAAATATAATGGTTTGTCTTTGGAAGAAATAAACATGAGAATTGAGGTTGAATTTTGCAATGAAACTTTTGAAGAATTAACTGACGCAAAACTCATGTCTCATTATATGAATTGTATTTCCGTTAAAAATAAAATTGAAACACTTGATAATATTTTGAAAAAACACAACATCAATGAAGAAACAAAACAAAATATTATACAGGAATATATGTTGAAATTAATACCAGCAGGAACGAAAGGTGTCATTCGAGGTAATAAATTCAATTGTATTGTCAAGCAAATGATTGAAAAAATGAAATTGGACACAAATAGGTTTGAAGTTTGTTTTGAAAAAAAATGTGAAAGTCATTTAACCGCCGAGATTCCAGACTGGTATATATTGGAAAAATCAACCAATAAAATTATAATTGGTATGAATCAGTTGGATTTATGGGGAGGAGGTCATCAAACCAACCGAGGGTCGAAATACATTGAAGATATAAAACACAACAATGAAAAAAGTAAATTATTGTGTGTGGTTTGCAATAAAATACAGTTCAAAAGTAAAAAAAACAAAGCATATAAATTATTTGAAATTGGTTTTGAAAACAATACACTGTGTTATGTAAATAATCTTCAAAACATTATTTTGTATTTTTATAATAGTGGGTTAAATTTACAAATTAATTCTTGTTTTGAAATGGATTTGGGACCCACCGTATTGTTAAATTCATAGGATATTGACGATAATTTTTTTATGTTGTCATTTACCGATTTTCCGTTTGTAAATTTTATGAAATAATGTGATTGAACACTTTTTTCAACTGTATTTGTGTCAATTGTTCCCGCATTTACACCAACTCGGCGAAATGAAATGTTAGGATTTTCTGTTTTTTTAACAAACTGAAAATGCAATGGTTTTATTTTTTCAACAGCATCACGACAATATGTTTTTTTCTCCCAAATTTGAAATATACATGGAACATCATGTTCAACACCATCAACCAAAAATGATTTATTGGGCAAATCTATTTCAAATAAAAGATGAAAGAGAAGAGGAATTTTATTCCTTAAACTTTCTTTTTTAAAACTTTTGGGCAACACAAAAGAAACACTGTCGCAAAATTCACAAGATTTTCTTATGAATTGAACCGCCAAGGAAGATTGACGACCAAATGGAGGATTTCCTATGACATGTATTTTATCATAAACACATTTTGTTGTATCGTGTTTGTATTCTAAATAATCTTGCCTTACAATTTCGTCATGTTCAGGTTCTAAATCGTAAAAAACATAATGGCTGGTCAATGATTTTATTGCTGCAATAAATGAACCATTCCCCGCACTGGGTTCAATAACCAAGTCATTGTTTGCATAAATTTGAATAGTTTGTTTAACATAATCCAAACACAAATCCACAATAGTGGATTTTGTGTAAAATTTATCTATGGTGTTTCGTGTTGAACCTTTGGTTTGTTTGGATTTCATCAGTTTGTGTTTGTTGTTGTCTATTTAAATTTATATTGTTTCAATCAATTTTTTATTATCGCACAAAATTGAAAAATAAATGAAGGCTTCGAGAGAAGCACCAAAAAATGACACTCTATTCTGGAAAAGATTTCAACGTGTTGCACAGCAAAAACGAGTTTTACAAATTGCTGAACGAGGATTGCGTTCATCATGATTTTACCTATCGTGATGGGTTGAATCATGATACGAATGCATTTGCCCCGAATGAACAATGCAAAGGCTGCGGGCTCTATTTCACCGAAAAAAACAATGTTCCCATGTGGATGCAAAACAAACGTTTTCTGTGCAGAGTTTTCATACCCGATGATTCCTACGTTTTCGTGGAAAGCAACAAATTCAAAGCCAACGCCTTCGTCTTGGATTTGAAAAACAAAATAGAAGTGGGTCAGTGGGAGGCATGGTCAGACCCAGACTATTGTGAAAAAGCCATGAAGAAAACCACAGCATCGTTGCAATTTGTCTTTCAAAACAACAAACAATTGTCTCCTTTACAAACAACCCAATACAATGGTTTCTGTGAAACTGCACTCAAATACAACGGCTGGATGGTGAAATACATAAGAGAGGATTGTCTAATGTATAAAAATGAAAAAGGAGACGATATAAGCACTATTGCAGTGAAGCAAGACGGCTTGGCTGTAGAACACATAAGAGAAAAATATTTGACAGCCAAATTGGTTGAATGGGCTGTCAAACAAAACGGCATGGCGATAAAACATGTTCCGTCCAAATATTGGTCAGCCGAGGTCTTTATGATGGCAATAAAACAAACGGGTTTTGCTTTGCAACATGTGCCGCCCGAATACATAACCGACGCATTGTGCGAGGAAGCCGTCAAAACAGATGCGTTGGCAGTGTTGTTGGTTTTAAAGCATTCACAGACTTTCACCATGTTTGTCAATGTGGTGAAACAGAACGGGCTTCTGTTGGCTCTGCCTTGTCTGCAGGAACATCAGACCTATGAATTGTGTATGTTTGCGGTTCATCAAAACAGCATGGCATTGCAACATGTGAAACCCGAGTTCATGACCTATGAACTGTGTTTACGGGCAGTCAAGAAAAATGGTTTGGCATTGCAACATGTGCTGCCCGAATTCATGACATACGAATTGTTTTTAACGGCCGTCAAACAAAACGGCATGGCTCTGCAATACGTGCCGACCGAATGGAGAACCCATGAATTGTTGTTGGAAGCCATGCGACGAAGCGGATGGGCATTGCAACATGTGCAACAAGAACAAAGAACACCCGAAATGGAAGAAGCGGCTCTCAAAAACGAAGGATTGGCATTGAAATTCATTGAAGACAAGACACCCGAATTGTGTGGATTGGCCATAACACAAAACATGAATGCAACCTATTTTGTTCCTTCCACTTATTGAATTTTGTAATTAACTATAACAACCAACACCTTTTTTATTGTGTCGATAAAAAAAATTGAAATGAAAAACAGTTGTAAAAACAATACACACACAGTATGACTTTTGTTTCTGGAAAAGAATTCAATCAAATTTTTGCCAATACTGAATTTTACAAATTACTAAATATTAGTTTTGTTCAGGATGGTTTTCAATATCAAAATGGGGTGAATACCAACATTGACTCTTCAAAACATTTTGACTTTACAGATAAAGAAAATATCTTTTCATGTTTGTACGAATCGCATTATTATATTTGCAGTATCACCATACCCGACGATTCTATTGTAAATGTGTGGGATGAGATGGATACACGATTCGGTGTTTCTGTAAAATATTTCAAAACAAATTCTTTTGTATTGGATTTAAACAACAAAATAAAAATCAGTGAGTTGAAAGAATGGTTGGACATTAATTTTTGCAAAAAAAATCAAATTTAACCCCAATAATTTGAAATTCATCGAAAAACAAACAAAAGAGTTGTGTGAAATGGCAGTGGAAAATAGTGGTTTTGCGGTTAGGCATGTTAATAATGATGAATTTTTAACAAAAGAATTATATGAAATGGCGGTTAAGACAAATTATCCGGCAATTCAATATGTTAAGAAAGAATTTTTAACTGAAGAGTTTTATGAAAATGCACTCAAATCCAATCCGTATAATTTGGTATATATTGAAAAACAGACAAAAGAGTTGTGTGAAATGGTTGTGAAAAATCATTGGCGTGCATTGCGACATGTTAAAGACGAATTTTTAACACCTGAATTGTATAAAATTGCTATAATGCAAGACCATAGAGCAATAAAATGCGTTAAACCCGAATTTTTAACAGAAGAATTGTGTGAAGCCGCAGCAAAATTAATGTAGATAGTTGTATAATTCCTTAAATTCAATACAAACATTTTTTATTGTGCCTGTAAACAAACATAAAGATATTGAACAACAAAACACTATAGTGTTATGTTTCTTACAGGTAAAGAATTCAATGAAATGTTTGCCGATAAAAGTTTTTATAAATTGTTGAATGATGATTGTGTTCATCATGATTTTTTATATCAAGACGGTTTAAACACAGACACACAAAAGCATGGAATAAATTTTATTGACAAAGAAAATATTTTCAACCGATTGAATGACAAACATTTATATTTTTGTGAAGTTAAAATAACTGATGATTCTTATGTATATGTTGAAGCATACCCTAATTCTCAACGCATAAAAAACTGCAAATCAAAATCGTTGATTTTGGATTTCAGTAAAAAAATGAAAATATGTGATTTGCCTGAATGGTCCAGTGAAACATTTTGCAAAGATTTTATTAAAAAATGTAGTTCCCCTTTTCATTAAAAACCAAACACGTGAAATGTGAAATGTGTATGGTGGCTGTTGAAAAATATGGTTCTGCATTGCAATATGTTCCAGATAAATTTTTAACCAAAGAGTTATGCGAAATGGCAGTTAATAAGTGGGGACCAACATTGTTTTTTGTTCCTGATAAGTTTTTAACACCTGAAATTTGTAAAATGGCTGTCATACAAAATTACGATGCGTTGAAATGTGTAAAGGATGAATTTTTAACACAAGAATTGTTAGAAGCCGCAGTAAAAACAAACGGGTTTGCGATAAGTTGTATCAAGGACGAATTTTTAACGCCTGAATTGTGTAAAATGGCAGTACAAAGAGACCCATTGTCCTTACAATATATCAAGGACAAATATTTAACACCTGAATTGTGTGAAATGACAGTGAAATTAGATATGGATGCATTGCAGTATGTGAAACATGAATTTTTGACACCTAAATTCTGTTCAATGTTTGTTAAACATGTTCAAAATAAACCAAAATACATCGACCTATCCACGATATTGTATTTATAAATCAAAATATAAAATAAAAACAAATAATTCAATAAAAACCGACCTTTTTTATTGAATAATCACATCATAGACCATAAAAAAAGTGAATTTTTGATTACATTTACATAATATTGGTGATGATAAAGAAAATGCATTTATTTTTCAACAGGACAAGGCACATATGTTATTGGTTTGGGAACCGTTTTTACAGCAATATAACACTGCACATCTGGTGGAAGTGCAATAAATTCTTTAAGAGTATAAGATTTGTTCAAGTAAGTTTCTAATTCAATTTCGGTCATGGGGGTGGTTGAGTTCATTTTGTGATATTGAGGTTTCTTTTCTCAAAAAAAGATTTCAATTTTTTTGATAAATAGTATAAACACAATCACCATAGACCATAAAACCATAAAACAATGATTCAACATTTGGTATTGTCTGGTGGTGGGGTGTGGGGATTGGCCATGTATGGCATTTTGAGAGAAAGTCATAATAGCCTCTTCTGGAACATTGACAATATAAAAACCATGTATTGCACTTCAGCAGGTTCTATTTTGGCAGTCATGTTGTCTCTTAAATACGAATGGAACACGATAGATGATTTCCTTATCAAACGACCATGGGAACAGGTGTTTCCGTTGAACATCGATTCTGTATTGTCCTCTTTTGACCGTCGTGGTATTTTTGACGAGAAATGTTTTTATTCTTTGTTTGAATCTCTTTTCAAAGGAAAAGACCTTTCACCGAATGTAACCATGAAAGAGTTGTATGATTATACTCACATTGACATTCATTGTTTTTCGACTGAAATAAACAATGAAACTCATTTTGTGAAAACCGATTTTTCCTACAAAACACATCCCGATTGGAAGGTGGTGGATGTGGTTTATTGTAGTTCGTGTTTGCCCGTGCTGTTTGCCCCTTTTTTGACAGAAGGCAGTTGCTACATTGATGGCGTTTTTACGAGCAATTATCCATTGTTGGAATGTTTGAGCGAAGCGGAAAGGAACGTAAGGGGTGAATCAACTAGTTTAAAAGAAAATGTGAATTCAAGCGAAGAAGACAGCATTCCTGTTGCCGACACTATTTTTGGAATCAAAAAGAAACAATCCAAGAAAAAATCGGTCAATTGTTTGTCCTCCCTGTTTGAATATGTTTTTCATTTTATGACTAAATTCGTTGCGACGGAAGTCAATGAAACCGCCATCAAGCATCAAATAGATATAGTGTCGGATGAGTCCAATCTGTATGAAATATTTTCGGTTGCTTCTTCACAAGAGGAACGAATCAAACTCATCGAAAAAGGTGTGGAAGAGTGGGCAAGGTTTTCTACGAAGCCAACGATTGAATAAATTGTTCCAACGACGATTTGGTAATCTTGGCGTCGAATTCAACCTGTTCGGAATTCTTCAAACCCACTATAGTGGGGTATGATTTCACTTTGTATTTTGACATGATACTTTGGATGTCGGCGTCCTTGTCGTTGCTACAGTCCACGTCGGTGCATTTGATTTGGTAACCGTTGATGATTTGTCCATCAAACTCTTGTTTGAAAGCGACCCAATCGGGTTTGGCTTTTTTGCAATAGGCACACCAATCCGCCCAGAACAGCATGACTTCAATTTCGGGATTGCGACGGTTGGCATTCGCAACGTCCTTGTATTCTTTTGTTTTGTTGGGACCACTATAGTATCGTTTGAATCCATACACGCCCACTGCAACAAAGAGTATGAGCATGGAAATCAATATGATATAATTTTTATAAGGACGAAACATCCGTGAAACAACTTCGACGAAACCAGCCATTTGTATATTCTATCTGTGTTTTTTTATGTGGGCGTTTTTTCCTAATTGTTTTATTCACAGAATAATAATATTGTGTTAATAAATCATCTAAATTTTTATAGATCAAGCCGATGTGGTTAAATGTTGAAGAAATTCTTCCAAAGAAGACTCATTTATTTTGCCATTCAACTCAACTTGCGTTGAATCTTTCAATGCAATAATGGTTGGAAAACACGTTATGCCATATTTTGTCATTTGTTCTTGATCCGTGGTTTCATTATACACAGTGCATTTTATTTTATACCCATCAATGATTTGACCATTGTATTTCTCTTGAAAATGAATTCTGTCCATGTCAGCGTTTCCACAATGAGAACACCAATCCGCCCAAAAAAACATGACATTTATTTCTGGCAATAAATCTTCAGTGGGTTTCATGATATTGTCAATCATAACTTCAAAATCGGTCATTATAGTGTTGCTTACAAAACACTCTTTATGTTTGTTTGACGGGTTTAAATTTATTCATGAGACAAGAACCCACTATAACAAGAATCTGGTAAAGTTTGAATGAATTCTTCCAAAGATGACACATTCATTTCACCTTTGAATTTAATTGCCGTTGAATATGATATTCCGACGACACCGGGATAAGAATCAATATCATATGAATCCAGCACCATTTGAAAGTAAGCATCTGGTGTTTCGTTGCAATTTATTTCTGTAATTTCAATTATACCCTTTTTATTATTTATTGTGTATATTTCACTTTCGTATTTATTTTTTAGGACAGTTAATGCCTTTTTACATTGATGACATTGTTCCGTATAAAAAAACACAAGTTCTATTTTCGGTAAAACATACTCTGCCATTGAATTAAATAACAATCCATCATTGTCATCAGTCATTACACAAATATGCAAAAGTATCTTTATATTATTCACAATCGACAAAATAATAATATTGTGAATAAAAAATAACAAAATAAATATTATACATGACCAAAACGGCGAAAGTGAAAACCCTTAAACATACAAAAACCTTCAAAAACAGAAAAAACGGCAAAACTTACACAAAACAGCAGTTCAACAGCAGGGACGGAATGCTTACATATGTCTGGGGTCCGCCGATGTGGCATTTCCTGCATACCATGTCCTTCAACTATCCCGTTTGTCCCACACAACAACAAAAGGCACAATACAAACGTTTCCTTCTTTCTCTCAAATACATTTTACCTTGTGGCAAATGCCGTGATAATTTGTCCAATAACCTGAAAAACCACCCCCTGACGGCGAAGGATTTAGAAAATCGTCATTCGTTTTCCCTCTACATTTACAAATTGCACGAAGTGGTCAATACCATGTTGCACAAGAAATCATACCTGTCTTATGAAGACGTGAGAGAACGATACGAACATTTTCGTGCGAGATGCACCTATGCCCCCAAAGAACCCGAAAAAGGCTGTGTTGACCCATTGTATGGTGAAAAATCCAAGTGTCTTTTGAAAATTGTCCCCTTGGAAACGAAATGCGATACTTTAGAAATTGACAACAAATGCATAAAACACAAATTATACGAGGCAAAATAAAATTGAAACAAAAATACGAGATTTAAAACACAAGACAAAATGACAACAACCACCATCGACGACGAATGGAAGCAATTCATGTCGCAACAACGCCAAGGTCTTGCCAATATGGTGCCGTTAGTGAAACCCGTGGAAACTGAACCGATATGTCTCTATAATGAAGACACACCCGTTTGTGAAGACCTGTATATATCAACCAACACCAAAATATTGTATTTGAATCAAATGATTGATACGTATGAATTGTTCTGGAAAATACCCATCATAGAATATTGGAAACCCGAAATCGGTGTGGTCCATAAATACATGAACATAGTGTCCAACAGCGAAGAACAATACGAACAATATAGGAGTCATTTGGAATCAGTCAAACACTATCGTGAAAACATCATCAAACAAATTAATATTGTTCATTCCAAACGCCCTAAATTCAAAGACGAGAGAAAAATCATGATTGGCATTTCGAAAAAAGAATTAATCAACACACGCAAAAAACAAAAACAAGCATTCATGAATTGTTTCGCCATCATGATTCGGTTTCTTTACAAAGGGGTTTTTAGGGAAATTCATGTTAAAATTTTCAATACGGGCATCATGAAAATCCCCGGTGTTATAAACATGGAAATGCTGCATATAGTGAAACAAATCGTATTGGACACAATGCAACCTCATTTAACGGAACCCCTGTTTTATGTGGATAAAGAAGGAAAACCAAAAAGCGTGTTGATCAACTCCAATTTTCGATGTGGGTTTTTCATTGAACGAGACAGATTGTATTCCATTTTGAGAAACAAATACAACATAGATGCCTCTTATGACCCATGCAGCTACCCGGGTGTGAAATGCAAATTCTATTTCAACAATGAAAATGGTTTCAACACGCTCACTCAAAACGGCACGATACACAGCGATGACCAAAAAATGACCATGACTGAATTAGGCAAAAACACCAAATACACTGAAATTACTTTCACGCTTTTTCGAACAGGAAGTGGTTTGATTTCGGGAAATTGCAACGAAGAAATATTGTTTTATATTTTTGAATTTGTCAAAAACATTTTAAAGGAAGAATATCACCAAATTTGTTCCAGCAAACTGACCCCACTCATGAAAGAAAAGAAAATCAAATTGAGAAAGAAAACCATCGAAATGACCACCGAATATTACAATTCGATTTATTTAGACCCTTCTTTGCAATCAACACTATAGTGTCCGTTCCATCTGCATAAATCACAATGACAAAATTTTCACAAAATCCCCTGCAACAATGGATTGCAACTTTTTTGTTGTTGGTGAAACATCGTTTGGTTCATTGTTCCATTCAAAAAAGAGATTGCATTTGTTTAGCAAATTGTCCAACCATTCGTAAACGGTCGATTCCAGAACGACAACACGTTCTATCGTGGTTTCGTTGTATTCTTCCATGGTTTTATCGACCACAAACTTAATGGCATCCACCATAGTTAAATCGGTAATGGCAGGGTAAAAATTGATTTGTTTGATGTATTCTAAATACAAATTGTAAGCATAAGTTGCAGAAATGGAGGCATCTTTGGGGTTTTTGGTTTGAAGAAGGAACAATTTAAACAAATGAACAATCAAATGCACCCCTTTCATGACAATGTATTTAGTGTTTATGATTTTGGGGTTGTTTGTCGTGAAAGTATTCACCATTAGCAAATATCCCTCTATTGTTTTTGAAAAATAGTGAATGGCGTTTGTTTTCGTGGGTTTCATGTAAAATAGATTTAGAAAAGGTTTGAACAATTAAAAATGATTTAAAGTAAAATACCGTATATTTTTTATAATTTGATTATAAATGAGTAATTCTCAAGAAACAGTGGATGTCAGCCGTTTGCCCGAATTGAAAACAATGCAAGAAGCATGTAAAATTGCCATAACCGAAGACAAACCCATTCTCATGGATTATTGGGTCGGTTCCATCAACAAAACGGTTTTGATTGGTGTCAGTAAAAACATGGTGGATGGCGAAGAGGTCACCGAGAAAATTCTGGTAAGAAGTGAAGAAGAATACACCAGTCCTATTGTGAAAGTGTTTGGTTTGGGGAAAGAATACGTCGTCATGACTGAAAACTCCCTGTATATCGTGGATTCCAAAATTCCCGTGAATCGCATCGATAAATCCGCATAAAGAAAACACAATATGTAATTCATTACATATTATGACTGTCGCCATACAATTGATGGGAGGGTTGGGAAACCAACTCTTTCAAATATTCACCACCATTGCCTACGGTTTAGAACATGAGACGTCTTTTGTTTTGGTGCATTCTTCGGCGAATGACCGCAAAATGTATTGGGATTTTTTGTTGGAAAACATAAAACAGCATTCGTCTCCTGCAAACTCGCTGATTGCTGCTCTGCCTGTTTTTAAAGAGAAATCGTTTTTGTATGAGAGAATCCCCACATTCGAAAACGACCTTCTTTTGTCGGGCTATTTTCAAAGTTATAAATATTTCGATTCGCACCAAGAACAACTTTTTAAAATGATTCGTTTGAGAGAACAACAGTTTTTAGCGAGAATGCAATTTCGAAGCATGTTTTCTCTCAAACATACCGTTGTCAGCATTCATTTTCGGCTAGGGGATTACAAAGCCAAACAAATGTATCACAATATTTTGCCTTTCGAATACTATAGGAATGCAATTCAAACCGTCGTTTCGCAGATTGACCAGCCTGTGCATTTTTTGTATGTTTGCGAAAAAGAAGACAACGCTATAGTGTATGATATGATTCAACAATTGAAGGCACATTTTCCATTGAGTTTTTTCAATAAATTAGACGATTCTATAGTGGATTGGAAACAGATGCTTATTATGTCTTGTTGTCATCACAACATTATAGCCAACAGCACATTCAGTTGGTTTTCGGCGTATTTCAATAAACACAAAAACAGAATGGTTTGCTATCCGTCGGTGTGGTTTGGTCCTGCGTTGAGTCATTATGATACACGAGACTTGTTTTTGGATGACTGGAAAAAAATTGATTTCTAAATTGCACACAAAAAACAACAACATACCGTGAAAATGATGTCTTTTCAATTGAAACAAACCTTGACAAATATCTCTGCCGAGTTTTCTCGATTTTCAATTTTGATTACTGATTTGAATGCAGAAACTGACGCATTGCGAAAAGAGAATGTAAATTTAAAAGAACAAAACAAAGGTCTTTTGACAACCATTTCTATGTTGTCTGCCACTCATCATACTCAAAATGTGAATTATACCGACCAAAAAGTCAGCGACTCTTTTCCTAACGCAGGACAGAACGCAGGACAGAATGCAAGACCTGATGTTTATATCAAAACCGAACCTGTTGATGAAACCAAAATAAACGAAATTGTCATTTTAAACACTCCTGAATGCAAAAAAGTGTTTGAATGTCCCGAAACACCTGTTAAAAAAGAAAAAAAGGAAACTAATATTATTGATGAGGACAGTGTTTGTAAAAAGTTGTCATTTGTTGAACCAACCCATATAGTGGAAGTCGAGGAAACTGAAGAGGTTGAAGAACAAGAGGAAACCGAAGAACAAGAGGAAACCGAAGAACAAGAGGAAACGGAAGAACAAGAGGAAACGGAAGAAGTCGAAGAACAAGAAGAAACGGAAGAAACGGAAGAGGTCGAAGAGGTCGAAGAAACCGAAGAAGTCGAAGAAACCGAAGAGGAAGTCGAAGAAGTGGAGGAAGTCGAAGAAGTGGAGGAAGTCGAAGAAGTGGAGGAAGTCGAAGAAGTGGAGGAAGTCGAAGAGGAGGTCGAAGAGGAGGTCGAAGAGGAGGTCGAGGAATATGAAGAAATTATTGTAAAGGGTAAAAAATATTACAAAAATTCAAAAGACATTGTTTACACCATTACAGAAGATGATGATATTGGAGAACCTGTTGGTAAATTTGTTAATAACAAGATACAACCATTGGCTCACACCGTATTGGCTTAAAAAGCCACACCGTATTAACGAATCACACTATAGTGTGTCGTTTGAAAGTTTTTTTCTTTTGTTTGCGATTCTTTTTTATTTTATTGTGTTTGTGTTTGATTGTTTTTTTCATGCCACCCTTTTTCTCCTTGGGGAGAAGGAGAAAGAGGGTGGCGGGTATTCGTTTTTTCAAAATATCAAATTCGTTTTTGGGATTGAACATGTTTTTAGTTTGAATTCCAAGACTTTCACTTTTCAATTGACAACCGAATTGTCCCTTGTTTGCGTCATTGATTTCTCCTTCCAAAACATCAATCAAAACATGTATTTCAGTGAAGCCCTTTTCGATGTTGTTTGCGACATTGGTTTTTGCAAGTGATTCAAACTCACTGTCTAATGTTTTATTTGTAAATATTTTTTCATCCATAATGTTTTTCATTTCATTGTCATTTATTTTTGTAAACAGTGTATTCACAAACCGAATCATTTTATTTTCGTCATCCAAATTTTTGGAATAGTTTTCAATCATTTTTTGTAATTCAATGTTGTCGGAAACATAATTTGGATTGATGTAATCCTTTATTTTGGTAATCAAATTTTGATAAGGCGGAAACGCCGTTATTTTACTCACAATATCAGGTTGTTGATGGTTTTCAATGTCCAAATCAATCTTACCCTTATCAAAAAATTCGGTTTTTAATTTTAGAGTATATTTGATTTTGTTGCTGATTTTAAACAATGTTTTAAAATTTTGTATGACACTAAAAAAATACTTGTCATCAAACAGGGGTTCAACCAATGAAATGGCATTGAATGTTTTTTTATTTTCTATAATGCTAATACTATCAGTGATGTTTTCTTCTTTTAAATTTTTGAAAATATCTGTGGGTGGTGTTGTTGTGGGTTTAATCTTGGCAACAATCTCGTCAATAGTGGTTTGGATAAGTTGTATTGTGTCAAGTAAAGTTTGAATGTTTTGTTTGATTTGCAAAACGGTTGAATTTTGTGTAGTTATTTTATTGTTGTCTGTTTGCATGGTTTCCAGTTTTGTTTTCAACTCGGTGTTTTGAATAATGGTATTGCATTCCTTTAAAAAATTTTCGACTTCACCAAAAACGTTCTTTTTTTTCTCCTTGTCGCTTTCCACAAAATAAATTTTGATCAAATTCATCAAATCACGATAGAGTGGATTGTTAAAAACGTCATTCAACCAAACCGACCGAATGATTGTGCAGACTTTTCCGTTGATTTTTAAGTAAGAATAGCGTTTGTTTTTAAACTGATTTTTTATTATTTCAAACCAATTTGTTTGAAAAACGGTTGTGTCAAACATTTTCGTGGAATTTGTCGAATTGTTTAATATTGGAAAAGTGGTGGGAAAGAGAAGCGTCATCATAAATTCGATGTTTTTGGAACTGTTTTTTTTCATATCCTCTTGTGTTTTTTGTTCTTCGACATTTTGAAATGTGTTTAAGAATTTGGTTTTGTTAAAAAAGAGTTCAACGATTTCACCATAGGTGTAGTATCGTATTTCGGTCGCCTTGCTATAAGCAATGTTGTTGGAAAAATAGGGGAGTTTATAATTTTTTTGAGGAACACCATTACCATACAACATATCGTATGTAAATAAAATGGGTTTATCAAAATCGGGTGTATTTAAATTCAAATACATTTGCAATTCATTTATTTTCATTGTTTCTTCTTTATTATTAGAGAAGAAATAAAGATTGTTCGACTGAAAACACTATAGGTTGTATCTCACTTTCGAGAGAACCAGAATGGCCTGATTGACCTGTTCTATAGTGGGTTCTGTTTGAAAAATTTCAATTGTTGTTGATTTTGCCATTGTATCCATGTTTTCTACCAATTTCTCGTGATATTCTTTGAAACTGTTGGGCAAAATACAGAAGACACTGTCTTCGTTTAACAAATAGTCCATGAACAAAATGAAAAGAAGGGTTACAAAGAGGGAAACGTAAATATCTCTCGAACCGACAAAGGCAATGGAGAAAATGAGGACATTGCGACTAAATGTATATTTCAAATAGGCTTCCATCGATTTAGAAAAATGAATGGTTACAAATTTGGAGGATATATTTAGTAAAATGATCATAATACCTACAAAAATTTTACTCGTGCTTAATGCATTCACCTTGTCGTGTAAAAACGAAAGCAAATTTACAATGGAAGACGGCGTTGTTGATGACGACGACTCTAATGCCGACGTCGATGCCGTATTTTTCTTTGTCATTTGTATTGTTGAGAGATATTGTTTTTATGGGTTTCATTTATTCATTCATTCTGTAATTGAAAACTTACATGAAGGGTCGCAAACGTTGCATTTGGAGTCTTCAAATTCAACCTCGGGGAAAATGTGTTCCGTCATTTCGGGTTTGATTTCAACGTGTTTGATTTCCAAATGCCCGTTGCGACAATGTTGGGCTTTAAAATCGTCGTTTCTCATCATTGTGGTATTTCCTTCTATTATGTAATTTGTATAGTTCATCATTCCCTCAACTGTCTCTCTCTGGTAAAACACGATTGCCAACAAAACAAACAAAACACCATACAGAATGTTTTCCATCGTGTAAAAAATGGCAATACAAATGAGGAGTGTTTTACCTAAAATGGTATGCATGGCATAGGTTGATTCATTGGGGTAAATGAAAAAAACCGTGAATATGAGTATGGGTAAAAACACAAGGAGGGATGCTTTCATTATACTGTCTCTGCATATAATTATTGTTTAGCATTTTCATACAATCTCTTATGAAAAGAGGCGTAAAAAAACAACCGTATTTTTTTAGGTCAGTATAGTATAAAACCAATTGAATATGTCTTTGTCTTTTTCAGATTTTCAAATGGATCATAATTCAAATAAAAAAAGACAACCTACTCTCGGAAAACCAAAATTAACAACAACCGACAATTTTCAAGCCCAAATTGCCGATGAAAACGTGGAAAAACAAAAGCGAATGACACGATTGAATGAACTCTTGACCTCCACACAAGAGGACAATGGCATGGGCAATTACCAGCCGTTGCAACACCCCGCCTTGAATGTCAAACCCGATTACGAAACAGGCGAAAACCCTGCGCCCATGAAATATTCACCCGTTTTCAATAACCCCGCCGTTCAAGAAGAACCTAAATATGGAAATTATCGCCAAATTTATGAAAAACCCATGACTTTTGTTGAACAAGGCAAAAAACCCTATTATTCGACCATGGGAATATCGTCGACTGCGTCCTCGTCCTCCGAAATGGACAAAATCATGGAAAAGTTAAATTATATGACTCATTTGTTGGAAGAACAAAAAAATGAGAGAACCAACAACATTGGCGAGGAATTTGTTTTATACACATTTTTAGGTGTTTTTATTATTTATGTGGTGGATTCTTTCTCTCGTTCGGGGAAATACGTTCGTTAAGACGAAAACACTTCAATGTCGAGACAACACGGGCAGAAATCCACCGCCAAATTCATATCAGGTTGGTCGCACAATTCCAGAATGCATGGCGGGAGGTCATTGATGTCCCGAATGTCGCAAAATGTTATTTTGATGTTTTTCAAAAGAGGTGGCAACACGGTCATTGTGGGTGCAGTCAGTCGGTTTTCATAAGCGTTTAATGTGGTGAGCAAGGGGGGCAACACGATAGACGAAAATAAATTGTTTTGAATATAGAGTTCGGTTAAAGTATCGGGAAAAACGCCCTCGCCCGTAATAGCGTTGTCGTTCAAATACAAGATTGAGAGATTGGGGTATAGTGAAAAATCGGGCAAAACAGTGAGTCCTTGGTTGGATAAATCCAGAGTCGTCATATATTTCTCTCAAACACAACCCCTTTATTTTGATTTCCACCTTTGCACATTCTAACCGCCCAAAGGCTCGCCCCGCGAGACGGGGCTTTGCGACCCTTTGGGTCGGTGTTTTTGAATCTGCTTTGGCGATGCTGTTTGCAACTGATAAATTACCTTTATACATTCAATATTCTGCCCTTGGCAGAATATTGAAATACAATCGGCATTTTAAAAGTGCAAATGTGTTGAGAGAAAGGACACAATAAAAAAGGTTGTTTTTAATTGGCGAAGCAATAAATGAACACAATACCTATTATGTTTCCTCCTCCTCTTCGTCTCCGTTTGCAATTCGTTTTGTGATTTCATCCACCGCAATCACAACCCCCTCTGTTTTGTCGTCCATTTTTCGCCCACTGTAATCACGAAAAATGTCTTCCCAACTGTCGCAACCATGTAAGTCATAAATCAAATCATAAATCTTGTCTTCTTTTTTGGAAATCACCAAATACATGTCCAATAATTGTTTTTTTTCTTTCAAACTCCAACTTTTCCATGGGTCGTCGTTGTGGTCTTGGGGGTCTTCCATTTGGTTCAGTTTTTCAATGATTTGTTCCATTTTTGCAATTTGTGTTGTCTTTTGTATATGACAAAACAAATTCAATTTTTAATCTGGACACCAAAGGGTTTAACCAAATTAACACATAATAACTATTATGTTTGATAGAACTGATGAAAGTTTATTTGACAGTTTATTTTGTGCGTTTAAGTATCAATCATGTAAAAAATACCGTTCGTGTATTCTTAACAGAATTGTGGATGTCTTAACATCCCCTGTTGATTTTTTTTATTGTAATCTGTAATGGTGCTGCAATGCTTCTTGTCGGAATTCCCGTTTATCTGTTTTGTGGTTTTCACCGTTGTTTTACTGCATTGGATGCGTGTTTATCCCCTGATAATTCCGTATAATGACTTCCTTCGCTTTTGCCTCGGGGTTTTTGGAATGAATTGTTCTTTTACACAATAGGGGTATTGTGTTGTATTTGTCCCCCGTAAAGTTTTCACGCACCAAATCCACGTCGGCATTACTCATCATTGTTTTTTTATTGGATTCCGTTAATCTGTGTATGCATTCAAACAATTTCATATGGTTTTCGGCATTGAATCCGTTTTCTGTATATTTCACAAACGAAGTTTCGGCGACAGGTGCGTAGGGTGGGTCAATATAGACAAAATCATCGGGGTCAATTCGGTTGAGCGATTCCGTGAAATCACAACATTCAAAAACGACATTTTGAATCAAATCGTGTATTTCTGTCAAATGTTCTTGATTGATGATTTCAGGATTCGTATAGTGTCCATACGGAACATTGAAGCCATGCGGACCAACCCGAAACACACCTCGAAAACATGTTTTGTTCAAAAATATGAACATTGCAGAAACAAGGATGCTTGTTTTTTCATGAATGCAAAGTCGGTTGTATTCGCTTCGTATCCAATAATAATAATTCTCTTTTGCGAGTTTGGCTTCCGTTTTGTTTTTGGGTGTTCGGTTGATTTTTTCGTCGCTGCCACAAGAATTGAATTCTATAATGATTTTTTGAAGGACATCATACAGTTCGTTGTGATTTGTTTGCATGTTTTTGTAAGTGCCAATCAGTGCTTCGTTCAAATCGTAAGCCCGTATGGTGCCTTTTACTTGGATTGCACCTGTTTTGACATAAGACAGCAATGCCAACAACACACTTCCGCCACCCAAAAACACTTCATGATAATTGTTCATTTCTGTGGGAAAATTCACGATGAGTTTGTCCAAAATTTGCGTTTTTCCGCCGACCCACTTCAAGATGGGTTTGGGGTGTGTTTTTACGATTGTATCGTTGCAATCGCCCATTTGTGCTTGTATTGGTTGCCGAAATATTTTTATATCAATTTTTATTGTGTGCAATTATAAAAAACACAACAACTCTATAATGTGCAAAACTACTTAAAGAAGATACACAAGTTATATTAGGAAAAGGGTCTCTCAAACTACATCGTTTTGACGCAGAGGCAGCGTGTTGGGCTCATAACCCAAAAGACCGAGGATCGAAACCTCGAGACGATATTAGAGACCCTTTTTCTCTTCTCTTTCACCCCTGCTTTCGTAGCTCAGTAGGTAGAGCAACAGGCTGTTAACCTGTAGGTCCTTGGTTCAATCCCAAGCGAAAGCGACCCCCTGCAATAACTCAGTTGGTAGAGTGTTGGACTGTAAATTCAAAAGTCGCTGGTTCGAAACCAGCTTGCGGGAAATGTATATGGTTTGATTGCATTTTAATAAGATGCAACCAAATAGTTTAAACGGTTCAAATAAGAATGAAACATTTTGTCTGCATGCTGTAAGCCTCATGATAGGGGTAAATAAAATGGTGAAAATAATAACTGTTGTCGTTTTCTAAAAAAGGTCGGTTTTGCAATCCCCATCGAGATTCAATCCAGCCATTGTCGGAAATGTCGTCCATTTTTAGAATTCTGTGTGTTTTGTGTTGCGAAACAATTTCTCTCAACAGATGCAAAAACCCCCGATAAAACATTTCAGGGAAGGTATTGTTCCATGACGCAATCAATCGTATGCTCGTCCCTTCTTCCACATCGGCAACATTCGCCCATTCTGTTCTCTCGTCCTTGACAAAATACATGCCACAAATTTCCTTTTTGCGTTTCAATACAAAGGCATAAAGCAGTCCCCGTTTCACCATAGAAATAATATTGGGAACATCCGCAATGACCGAAATATCGAATTTCGTGTTGTTGGCAAGTCCGTGCAAACATTCGGTGTTTTCCTTGTAAATACGCACTATAGTGTAATGATTGGTCAGGGGCGGAAATGCAGGGGCGGTTTGCAACAAGGAATAATAGCGTGTTTTGAACCGAACAAAGGGGACGAGTCCCAAAACCGGCGCCCCTTCTTTTTTGAAAAGCGAAACCTGAACGGCGGGATTCAATGCATGTTGGTTGGACAAATGCGTTTGAATCAATTGTCTTTTCTTGACGGTTTCTTTTTTGTCAATGGAAAGAAAATCCAAATAATACACAGGCAAAGTTATATTGGTGCAACGCAACCAAAAAGCATGCGACGCAATGCAGCCAATGGGAACGGCGGCAGCAACAGGTAAAACAGAGTCCTCCACATAAGAAAACGTGGGTTCTAAATAAAAGGACAAAAACGAGGGGTGCATATTTCCCGTCAAAACAGAGTCAATGTCCTCTATGGTGTTTGTATTGAATGTGTGTTCGGTTGTCAAATAATGTTTTTGCAACAAACGAAGAAAAACATCTTTCTTTTCAACCACACCATAGTTGAATGTTTTCACTTTTTCAAAATTGCAATGACCACTGCCACCATACGTGCCTTTATTTAAGGGTAGGATACAGGGTGTGCGTATAAAATACCTTCCTACATCATAGGTGTGAAACATCGGCATGGTGTTCCAGAAGGGGAACCGCAGTTTGATGAAAAATACGGCACAAAAAAAGAGCAAAAGGATGAGCAACACAAAATAAATGAGAAAATTCGTTCTCTCGACCCCGACCCCTTCTTCTGTTCCTTCCATTGTTTTTTATGCATTTTATTTTTTTTGTATTTGTATTCACAACCACAAAAAAACAACAAGGTCCAAGAGGGATTCGAACCCTCGTTACAAGATTCAAAGTCTCGTGTGATGACCGCTACACTATAGGACCATTCATAATACATGCATATTACAAATAAAAATGCAACACAATCTCTCGTGTTTTTTTTTCTATTTGTATTCAATACAACAAAAATGACAGCAAAATACAATAAAACGATGAAAAAAGGTCTTCGTCTTCCATTCTAACTCGCCCCCTCAAAACAGGCTCTTTAACAAAATATGGATATCATGTTAAATTGTCCCAAACCAAACGACACCGTGCGTTGAAATCCGCATTGAAACACAATACGTCTTTGTCCCTTTCCCGAAAACTCAATTTGTTGTTGGTTTTCAACAAAAACAAACACCCCTCGACAGCAAAGACGGCAAAAGAGGATTCTGTCTGGATCAAAACTGCGTAAATAACTGCGTGAATGAATCTCTAATGTCCTCTCTCGAAAATATAAAAATATTGATGTTCATCCCCTCCATTGATGTCCGCCAATGACATTTTGCCATGCACCATGAAACCAGACTGTAAAGCGTCATTCACTGTTTTGCCGATTTCATCCATATACAAGGTTTGTTCGTTCTCTCGAATGTGATTGCTGCTTTTGTCGGTGAATTTCTCTCTAAACAATACGGTGTTTTTGCCGTCGCTGATGTCGTATTCGGATTCGTAGGTGAAGGACTGAAAATCGGCGGACGTTTTGAGAGAACGTTCCTTGCTCGGCGAAAAATAGGTTGCTCCCGCAGTTTGGCGGAAAGGGTTGAACGAAATGGATGCGGGAATGGACGAGTTGAATCGGGGTTTGTCCACCAGATGGACAATCAAGTAGCCACCCGATTTCAACCAATGAAAACAATTGCGAAACAAGGCGGGTTTGTCTTGAAACGAATAGACGGTGAAATCCGTGCATAAAACATGTGTAAAAGAACCTTTTTCAAACAACATAGAATCGGTTGCATCTCCACAGGAAACGGCCGCCGAGGGCACGATTTTTTTGGAATAATCCACCATCGCCTGTGATTTGTCTGTCCCGAAAGATTTGTAGCCTTTGTTGAACAATATTTCCACGACATTGCCTGTGCCTGAACCGACGTCCAAAAACGACGACGATTGTTTGGAAGGTTGCGTCAGTTGAACAATGGCATTCAACTCTGCTTCTAAACGAGTTTCGGGGGGATGGACAATGTCGTATGCCTGAATGTAGAAATCATCTATTATGTCCTCGTTTCGTTTTAGCATGTATTTTGTGTTTTGTTCAAATCCTTCTCCTGTGGGTTGGGGATTATGATAGGCTTTGTATAAACTATAAATGACAATGATGAGAGCCAACAATATCAATATTTGCAACCATATTTTTTGGGGGTTTTTGGAATAAACAATCGAAAACATATATAATGTTGCCATAAAAAAATGTGGTTGTTTTTGTCGGTTTTGCTAATGATTGTCCGTTTTGTTTTCTTCAAATTCAATCACAATAAAGTTCCCTATTGCCTGAATTTTTGCTTTTTCAACAAAACCAATGTTTAAATTTTTTATTTTTTCAATGATTTCTGCTTCATCCACCGCCGAAATTATTTTCTTTTTTTTGAAAAACAAATAGTTCAAATCTTCGATGTTTGGATAAACACTTGACCCTCTATCACCATTCATGCTTTCAATATCAAAAACATAATGTGGGCGGACGATTTCATTGATTAATCGAATTTTTTCGTGATTGTTCATTATTTTTTTGAGATTTATTTTTTACATTATTTCAAATCAATTTTTTTGGCAAACTGACATAAAAAGAACAAATCTATAATGTTAAAATGTTGTTGGATTGGATTGATGAAAGCAAATTGGATTATGGATTTGGAATGTCCAGAAATTGCAGTGAAGGTGCGATTGCTCTTTTGAGAAAAAACCCAGAAAAAATATGTTGGCAACTGTTGTCTGGAAACCCTCATCCAGATGCCATTGTCTTGTTGAAAGAAAATCCCGATAAAATCTGTTGGAGAAATCTTTCGGCAAATCCAAACAGAGATGCTGTCGCTTTACTGCGAGAAAACCCCGACCAAATATATTGGGATTTGTTGTCGACGAATTCTCATCCTGATGCCATTGCTTTGCTGAAAGAACACCCCGATAAAATAAGTTGGAGTCATTTTTCAAAATACCAAGAATATTTATGCAAAGAAGCAGTCGATTTGTTGAGAGAAAATCCTAAAAAGATTTCTTGGGGACAATTGTCGGAAAAAGGTTGTTGCGACGATGCCGTTGCTCTGTTGAGAGAAAACCCCGATAAAATAAATTGGGCATGTTTATCCGAAAATACGCATGAAAAGGCTGTCGCTTTAATACTTGAAAATCCTGATAAAATATTTTGGTTTATGTTTTCGGTGAACAATCATCCTGATGCCATTGCATTGTTGCAAGAAAATGCAAACAAGGCTGATTCGTATAGTTTATCAAAAAATCATTGCAATGAGGCGATTGAGTTGTTAAAGAAAACAACCCCGAAAAATCGGTTCGGTTGGACTTTTTTGTCCAAAAATCCGTGCGAAAAAGCCATTGAATTGTTGCGAGACAATCCAGACAAAATCAATTGGGGTTGGTTTTCAACCAATCCATCTATCTTTCAACAATAATAGATTGAATCATAAATAAAAAACATTATTTATGATACAGCGGTTTAATTGCCCACACCTCTCAATTCGGTGCGGGTCGCATTGTGAAACCGATTGTTGCCGACTTCGGGATATTGACTGACATTGGGATGCACGGTTTGGTCAAATGTGCTGCGGTCAAACAATTTCGGGTAGGGTTGGTCGGATGGACGGGACACAATATAGGTATTGTATAAATCGCTCTTGGAAGAAGGAACAAACGTCGTCTGGGCAAAGTCTTTTTGCAGAGCGAAGGTCTGGTTGCGAAGAATGGTCTCCTTGTCCACGTTGGATTGAAAGCCCGAGACGGGTCCTCGGTATCCGGGGTTGAATTGGGTGCTGACCGAATAGGCAGGTAAATTCGACTTTTTATGCTCTATTGTTGATTCAGGTCGGCGTCTATCCACAATAGGAAACAGTGCATATTTGGTGGATATGCCAATGGGAGTGTAATTCACTTCTAAACTGTTAGACTGTCCTTGCAACAAATCGGGATGAAAACGGTCGTAAATGCGGTCATTGAGTTCCTCCACTCGTTCGTTTTGCTGACGGGTCAAAATCGGTCCGTTCAAAATAGGTGATTGAAATGAATTGTATTCCATTGAGGTTTATATACAATGCGAGAGAAAATTTACATAAAAAAACATTGGCATGAAACACCATAGAAAATGTCTGACCCCGCCATCACCTTTTCAACGTGTTGGTTTCCCTTCAAGGCGAAAGCACCCGAAACAGTCTATCGTGTTTGGATGGACAATTTGTTGTCGTCTGTTGAAATGTATTGGCTGGTTGTTTATACCGATGCCACTAATTATGATTATTTCGTTAAAAAATACAAGAATCCCAACATTCGTTTTATTGTGAAACCCGTGGAAACTTTTTTCAATTATCAATTCAAGGATTTTTGGATGGAGAATCATGAAAGAAATTCTTGGTTAAACACTTGCATTGGGTGGGAAGTCAATATGCTGTGGGCGGAAAAAGTCCATTTTGTTGAAGAAACCCGTCTCTCGAATTATTTTCCTAAAACCAACTATTATGGCTGGTTGGACATTGGCTATTTCAGGTGTCGTCCCCATGTGGACACCCCACTCCCCCATTTGAAAACATTCGCCAACCCCGAAAAAATCAATACATTAGACAAACGTTTCATTCATTATGCGTTGGTGAATCCTGATATTCAGCCGTTGATTCGGTTGGTTCGAGCGGGACAACCCGTTCCCCATAATCAGGTTTCCATCAGTGGCAATTGTTTCATTGGGTCTTGTGACAAGGTGGAAGAATGGAAAAATACATTTACAAAAAAACAAATGAAATACATGAACGAGGGTCGAGTCATCAAAGACGACCAAATCATTTTGGCGGATTGTATATTCAGCGAACCCAGTCGGTTTGTTTTGCACATGGAAAATCAAGCATACGACCCTTGGTTCATGTTTTCACGTATTTTACTTTAACCTTTTGAGTATATTATTGGAATCACAAACATTCAAATAATATACTCAAAATAAATTTTTGTTGATTGAAGTTGGCAAATTATGACCAAACAGAATCATATAAACCAATATCAAAGCCGCCAATAAAATACTTCTATTTTCGGCAACAACCCTATTTTGACCCAGTATAAAAAACATAAAAACAAACAACAAAATACCGATTATTACAGAATGCAACAACATCATTCGTCCCTTTTCCATTTTATATATTCGATACAGAAAAGAATCGCCACTATATTTGTTGAAACCATGACGGATTTTTCACACACCATACGGATTGTCCTTTTTCTTCAAACACAAACATTTCTTTGAATAAAGGTTTCATATCCTCGTCGTCGTCGTCGTCTCTCAAATCAAAGAGGGCGTATTTGGTTTGGCCTTGTTTGAGAGAAGAAGAAGAGCAAGAAGAAAAATAAAAAAAATCACCATAGATTGGATGTGAATACCGACACCCCGTATTGTTGTTTTGACATCGACTCTCATAATACAATTGAACCGAACGAGGCATAACAATCGGTTCTTCTTCGCAAAAAATGTATTTCAATTGAGGGTATTGTTTGAACAGGGGTGTTGCGTATTTTATATCGGTATGAATAATTTCATCTATAATGCAAAACGTGGTTTTTTCGGCAAATTCACAAGACGAAACGTCGCAAAAGAAACAATACGTATCGTGTGTTTCTCTCGATTTCAAGATGCCTCGATACATGGAATTCCAGTCCAGCGGTTTTGCGTGGATATTGCCCAAAAAATGCAAAACACGGCGGAAACATTCATTCTTGAAATAGACGGTTTGGTCTTCTTTTGCGAGTTCAGGCATTTCCAAACGGAAAGAAGGAAGGGCATCGTTCAACACAACATATTTCACAAAGGGCAAAACACAGGTGGTGTCCACACAATACAAACACAATATCACATGTATGGTGTTTGGTAGTGTCTCCTTGTTCAGTTCCTTGCGAAATACAGAAGAGCCAAATGTTGCAGAATCAATATACGTATAGTGTTTGTCATCGTCGTCCGTATTTTCCAAATACATCTATAGTGTATTTGCGTGTAAAAAAAACAGTGGTATTAACTAATTATAACAAACAACATAAAGGTGTTTCTTTAAATTGACAAACGGCACCCTATTATGTTTGAAGACGAATACATGCACCCCAACAACAACGAATTGGAATTTGATGATTATTCCATCACATCCACCAATTATGTTCATTTTATCAACGGAATGAAACCATCGGGCGACAAGGGTTACCATGAAACACGTGTGTATAATCAGTTGAAAGAGAAAATGTCTAAAATTTCCTTTTATGACAGTGGATTCAATCCACAAATGTGGATTCGCAATGCCATGACAGGGCGAAGATACAATATCAAGGTGGGGTCTTTGGGAGAAGACCTGTTTTTTAAAGTTCGAACTTCTTTGGGAGAAGGAGGAGACCCCATGACTTTGTTTTATACATCCCCCGCCGAATTTGAAAAACACTTCTTTGTAAAACTGTCTGTTGCAACAAAAGAGGATTGGGAAAAAAAGCGAAACCAATACAAAAAACCGCAGTCTTCTGTGCGAAAGGGTCTGGTGGTTGTAAAATAATATAAACAGAAACCGACAAGACACAATAGTATGATTTCCATTGTTTGGCTCTTGATTTCTGCGAGACTGTTGTCAATGTTTCCAGAGTTGGAAACGGGTTGCGGGAGTGATGGGCGGTTTTGTGAGACAGAGCAACTTCAACCGTTGACACAAGCCGTTTTGAATGAAAACAATACAAAAATGAATATGTTGGCTATTTTAACTGATTCTCGCATTTCCCAATTGGACAAATTAGAAACGATTGAATGTTTCAATCACGATTTCTCTCAAAACAAATGTATTGTGAATGTTTTTATGGGAGGATTGATGGACGAATGGAATTTTGTTATGTAAAACCATTGAATAAAAAAAGGATGGAAGTCCCCTTAACGTTTTTACACCTTTGCAAAAAACGTTAAGAGTGCAAACGCAAATAGTTTTTTGATGCAGGTTCGTGTCCTAATTTACCCGCTTTTTTATACCACGATTTTGCCTTTTTTGTATTGTTTTTAACTATTTCATAATACAAACCTAAATGGTTCATTGCATCTGCATTGCCTAATTCGGCCGCTATTTTATACCAATGGGCTCCTTGTTCCCAGTTTAATTCAACATATTCATAATACAAACCTAAATGATACATTGCGGATACATTGCCTGATTCCGCCGATTTTTTAAACCAATTCTCTGATTTTTTATACTGATTCTCATCATTAGCATCATTGAAATAATAAAGACCCAATTGAAACATTGCAGTTGCATTTCCCAATTCAGCTTCTTTTTCGATGAGCAATGGTGGAAAATTTGTAGTGGTGTTCATTGTATTTGCTTTTTTTAATTTGTATAAAAATTTCAATTTTATTGTGTGAAATCAAAGTATAATGTATTCAAACGATGTTTTGTCTTATGTCATGATAGGAATCACCACGGTTGTTTTGGCGATAGTCACCCTGTTAGAAGACAATGACGAAAAAGAGGTGGTTGTCGATGAAGAACAACCGATTGTTGTTGGTGGAAATAAAAAATCAAAAAAAAATAAATAATATTCTATAACAATGAAATTGCCCATTATTACAGAAATAAAATCTTTAGACCATTTGAGAACTATTTTGACAAACGGACAAAAGGCGACCATCATCAAATTGGGTGCTAAATGGTGCCAACCCTGCAAACGCATTGAACCTCTCGTGTATAAATGGATGGACGTGTTGCCAGACACCATACAAATGTGTTTGATTGACGTGGATATTTCGTTTGAATTTTATTCCTTTTTAAAATCAAAAAGGCTGGTAAATGGCATACCCGCTCTCTTGTGTTATGCAGCAAAACAGGATTTGTCCATCATTCCCGACGATGTTGTCATCGGTTCGGATTTGAATGAAGTCCATAAATTTTTCGAGAGATGTATTGCACGATGCAACAAATAATTATATGAAAAACTGCCAATACAACACGAATTGCCGTTTTTTATTGTTATTTTTTGTATGGTCAAAATGTATAATGTCATCACCTGCAATATCACATAATTTAGATATTTTTTCATATAATTTAGAAGAGTTGTTTCAGTTGCTCGATTTGCCACTGAATCCATCCAAAGAAGATTTGTTCAAGGCCAAACAAAAAGTGCTGAAATTTCATCCTGACAAATCACGACTGCCGAATGAGTATTTTATTTTTTATAAGAAAGCATATGACATTGCTTCCAATTATTACAATGAACAAAACCGACAAACACGAGTCGCAACCGAAGACAACACGACCTATAATGCCAGTAATGTAAGTGAGCACAAACCTGTGGTGCAAAAAAGCATCGAAAAAATAGACAAGAAAAAATTCAACTCCAAATTCAATGAAATTTTCGAAGAAAAAGCAGTGGTCAAAAAAGAAAACCTCAACGGCTGGTTTTCGACGGATGCCCCCATTTATGAAACCCCCAAGGACGTGAATGCGAAAAACATGGGTTCCGCCTTTGAAAAAATCAAAGAAAAAAACCAAGCCATGATTGTTCGCAAAGACGTTCAGGATTTCTATTATAATTCGGGGAATTCCTTTTACGAAGACGAAGACCCCAACGAATACATTTCGAGCGACCCTTTTAGTAAATTAAAATATGATGATTTACGAAAAGTCCATAAAGACCAAACCATATTTGCGGTTGGCGAAAAAGATTTTCAAAAAGTCGCCCAATTCAGTTCGGTCGATCAATATCAGCAAAACCGAACCAAAGAAAGCCAAAGCTATGGTCGCAGCGACAAAGAAGCCGACAACCGTATTCTTGCAAAACAAGAAGAGGCAAGAAAACAACAACATTTGCAGCGATTGCATGCGTCCAATTTGAAATCCATGCAATATGAAAACATGAACAAAGATGTGTTGTCTTCGTTTATGTATTTGGAAAATTAATAAGTGCCTATTTTTTGACCGTCGAAGATGGAGTCTGCAAAGTCGCAATCCACTTTTTTTCCATGTCCAACATCAACCAATCGTATTGTGTTGTTTTCTTCTCAATATCACTATAGTTTTGATATTGTGTTACTGTTAAGGGTAAAATCATAAACCATTTGTCCTTTTTTTGCATTTTCTTCCAATATATATCCAACGCATACAATTGATGCAAAGTGGGGTTTTGTGTCAACAGTCGAACACTCTCTTTGAAATTTTCAATCATTGCACGATAGTAGTGTTTCTTCACGATGTATCCCGTCGTGGTTTGGCAATTGTAGACACGACATGATATTTCATCTATAATGTCATACGGCGGAGAATTGTTTCCCCCCACAATCAACACATCCCATTCCACTTCTTTTTTCAAAAATGCCTCCAAATTGCATTTCAACAGTTCGGGATTCAAAAACGCAATGTCGTCTTCACAAACAAACACTGTGTCCCACCCCTCTTTTTCCGCATGTTTTAATGCTCGAATGTGGCTCAATGTGCAACCAATGGAACCGGGGTCGGTCTTTACCGCATCAATCCGCACAGCATGATGAATGTCCATTGTTGCCAATTCTTGTTGCACATGTTCCAAACGGTCGGTTCTCTCTCGCAAATTAATATACAACGTGTTTTGCATTGTGTTTCTTTATCAAGAGTCGATTTTTTTATGTGGTTTCATCTGGTGTTACGCCATTGCACATTTATAATGTGCTTTGGCAACTGCTACTTTGCAACTGATAAAATTACCTTTATATATTGAATATTCTGCCACAGGCAGAATAAATCAAATATAATTGGCATTTTTTAAGTGCAAAGATGTAACTGGTTGAATTTCGCCATAATGAATGGGTTCGGTCTTGATTTCTCTTTCCATCATGTGTTGTTTGAGTAATTTATCTAAATCGTTGATGGGTTCGTCGCCAATCAATGGCTGCAGCACATCTGTTGTTGCCCCGATTTTAGGCAATTCGTATTGGTTACTGCACGGTTGCATCTCTTCCGTTTTCCATCGTTTGACATCTTGACAAAAATGCACTATTGTGTTTTTGTTGATGTCTGCCAATTGACTTTCATCTACGATTTCAGCCGAATTATGAAACAACCCTATGGTGGATTTGAACCATTCGATTTTAAACGACTGTTCCATGTCTTTCACATGTGGTATTTGGTGTATTGTTTTCCACAAGAGTGTTTGGTTGTCGGGATGAATATACAAGGACATTATAGAATACTGTTATACTATTATGAAAACAATCAAACGGAAAAAAACACATTACGATATTTCTCTACCTTTTCATCCGTAGCAATGTTGGATGGATGATTGAATTGGGAATGGAACAATCGATGGCGGTTCTTGGATTGCAGCATTTGTATAATGAAATAGAGTGAATACATTCCGCATTCGGTGTTTCCCTTTTGGTGTTCCACCGAATTGGAAAAAAAGGAGAAACGGGGATTCTCGGCAATCAATCGGTCTTTCAATTCGACAATTTCGGGGGGGACGGTGTTTTGAGCACTGTCGAAATAATATATCTTTTTCCCTCGAATGTCAATAAACATGGAGACCCAATGCGACCCGGGTTCGTCGTGTTTGTCTAAATTGAACACTATACCCATCTGTTTTTTGTTGTTTGTGCTGTTTAAATGCAGCGAACAAATGTCTTCTGTAATGCACTTGTCGGAAACACGGGTGGCGAAATCGATGGGGCAAGGTCCCATGAAACGAAAGGCGGGGAACGCCGTCTCGTATTGTTTCAACACACGCAAAATATCGGTGTCCGACAACCACTCGTTGGGTTTTTTTTTCCATGCGGTGGGTTTTTCGGGAACAAATATTTGCGATTCGATTTTGTTTTTGAGAGAAGTATCGTGTATTTTCTCCAACAAACACTGGTCATTTTTGCAATTGTATTTTTCCTGAAGAGTTGTAAGTATATCGCTGTCTTTGCTGCCCTGATTGACCTCGCCGCCGTCGAGTTTTTGTTTGATTTGTTTTATGGTTTCGGTGGTCATGCAAGTATTGGCGTTTATTTTGTGTTTTGCGGAAAAGGGACTGCATTTTTTCAATGTGTTGCCCCCCTTGGTTTTCGGCTGTTTCCTTTTTTTCGAACGCCGTTTGACAGTTTTTTTAACCATACACTATAGTGTATTGTTAGAAATTATGAACACAGTTGTCAATTGTATTTTTTGATGCTTGTTCCCCAAAAAGATTTAGAAGGAGGAGGGTCTATTGTTCCAAACATCATATCGTCCGCCATTTCCATCGGTTCGTCTTCGTCTTCTTCTGCGATTGTCTCTAAATGTTCAATGCATGTTTTCACAAACGATGCGAATGCATTGTCAATGTTCCGTGTAATCGTTTCGTCTGGATGATTCAATAAATATTTCGCCATTTCCAAGATTTCTTTTTTGTGTTGTTTTACATTTTCAAAATATTTTTGAGAATCCTTCATTTTTGTTGAATTTCCCTTGAATATTTTATTGTATTGAGATTTGTTCATCAACAATTCCAATGTTGAATTGCTTTCCAAAATATTTTCTATATTGATTTTTTCCTCCACCACTTCTTCTGTCATTGTCGTTGGTTGAACGAGTTCTTTTGGCGGTTGAACGAGTTCTTTGTCCATGGTATTATATCATATGGGTATATTTTCTATTCTTTTTCTAATGTATATACAATGAATTTTAATCAACCATCCAAAGGGGGTGCGAATTTAGGAAAAGGACCTTTCAACGGGTTTTCTACTGTCCAAACGCAAACTGGATTTCGTGATACGGAAATTGTCAATACCCGTAATATTTTAAAAAAATCGTGGAATGGTCCTTATGCTACAGGAAGTTATTACGGAACAAACGGCACAGTCTATGGTCGCATTACGACCCCATTTCGTGCAGTGAATAATGCGGGTGATTTTCTGGGACGTGTCAATTATGTATGTGGAGGTTCGCACATCAACAAATCAACGGGTCATTCCGAGTGGAATGGGTTGATGGGTTCTCTCATTCAAAAATGCGATGGCACGGGTGTTCCTGCATCCAACTGCAACCCGAAATATGTCTATGATTCGTCCGATTACACCCGATACAGAAGGGAGCGTTCCATCAACAAAAATTTCAATGATTTGAAAGACGGGGGGTCAACCAACTCCGATTATGTCGCCATCATGAGCCACTGGTAAAATGGGACACCATAGGTTAAAACCGCATTGTTTGTTTTGTCAATACACTATATACAATGTTTTCGGAAAGTGTCTCCAATCCGTTACTACGAAATGTCATTTTGGATTCAACCAATCGCTATTGTCTCCGTGAAACCGAGAAGCACGAAACCCCCGAAAAAAAATTGAAATTTTTTGTCCAAAAGTATTTGGCTTCACAAAAAAACACCACCACAACCGAAACCAAGAATGAACACGATAAACCAGACCATTCGAATGAAGGCGAAGGCGAAAGCACACTATAGTGAGTGTGTCAAAGAAATAAAAAACCCCAACACAATTCGTGAGTATCATACTCCGTGCGAGAATTGCCCCCGATGTGGCGAATTTATTTCCTGCAGTCTTTTCTATACGGTTTGTCCTTTGACCAAAAAACTCTTGAACAACGGCATCAATCGCAACAAATTCTTTGTTTCCAACAAGAACAAGAAATTACAATGCCAATGCCCCGATGAAACCCGCAACCAAAAAGACGATTTCTATTATTATTTTGAAGTCAAAAACAAATACGCCGATTTTTGCTACAATTGCAAAGCATACGATTGCACCGATTGTTCTTACGACACCGACCACGAAGATTCACAATCTCAGTATTCGGGTTATGAATCCGTAGAATGGGAGTCCGATAGTGAGTATGGTGGTGATGATGACTTTAATCATGATGATTTGATACTTGACATGAGATATGCTTAAACATAAAACATAAAAAAATTGGTTAAAAAATAATGGAGATAAAAAGTGAAACATAAAACCCATTAAAAAACACTTTTTTTTCTTAATATACACTATAATGTCCTATCAACCCTTTGTCTATCAAACCATCGGCAACGGTGTTTTACGTGTAGCCAAAGCCATGCCACAAAAAGACATCAATTCTACTGGCAACAGTGATTTCTCTCAATCACGAGAACAATACGTCCGCAGTCAGAACGCCGTCCCCGTTTCCAATGCCGTAAAGAACCAGAAAAAATGGATGGGAAATCGTGATTCCTCTTCTGTTACGGATCGCCGCCGATTCAATGCAGTCGGCAAAAGTTCCATCAATTCTGTCAACCAGCCCATCGCATTCAGTCAACACAATGACATCAACACCACGAGCGACGCTTTAAGACGAGTTCGTTCAGGTGGTTATGTTACGACACCCATGGTTCGTGCAAAACTGGGAAACAACCAGACACCTCATTTTCCTGTCGCCGCTCTCGTGAGAACGCAAAACCAAGGACCCGCTATAGTGTATGGCAACCCCGTTCATGGACAACCCAATATCATGTTGGCAAAACAACCCATCAATAATTTTATTCCTGTTTTAACAGACACGGGTCTTTTCAACCGAGTGCAAAACCACCATACTTCCAACACCCAACCCGTTTTATACCATTAATGTTTTTCTCAATACACTATAATGTCTTATCAACCTTTTTTATACCAAACCATTGAAAATGGTATTTTGCGTGTTGCCAAAGCCATGCCACAAAAAGATATGAATTCCACGGGCGACAGCGGTTTCTCTCAATCCCGAGAACAATATGTTCGCAGTCAAAATGTTGTGAATAATAAAAAATAAATGGGGAACCGTGATTCCTCTTCCGTTACGGATCGCCGCCGATTCAATGCAATCGGCAAAAGTTCCATCAATGCTGCCAATCAACCCATCGCATTTAGTCAACACAATGACATCAACACCACGAGAGATGCGTTGATACGAGTTCGTTCGAGTGGATATGTTACAACTCCAAAAATTCGTGCGAATTTAAACAACAACATAATCAATCCTGTTCCTGTTATACCCACTACTATTCCTACTCAACCTCTTAATCCAACTGCTTCTGCTGGAGATGCTGAAGCGACAGTTTCATGGGATGCACCTGCAGACGATGGAGATTTACCCATTACTGGATACATAATCAGTTCCACTCCATCAACCACAACCTATAATGTAAATTCTCTTACTTTTAGTCAAATATTCACGGGATTAATAAATGGAACCAGTTATGTTTTTCACATTATAGCGACCAATGAAAATGGAAACTCACTGCCAGCAACCACAAACTCTGTTATACCAGCAGGTCTTATAACGGATGGATTGGTTATTCATTTGGATGCAGGAAATACCGCAAGTTATAACAGTTCTACTGCACCCACTGTGTGGAACAATTTGATTGCACAACAGCCATCATCTTTTACTGTTTATAACAGCCCTGCTTTTATAACAGACAATGGCGGGTATTTGTCATTTGACCAAGATTTGAATCAATATTGTCAATCAATAACCACATTACCAAACACACTTTCGATATGGACAATTGATATTTGGTATTATTATGTTGAGGTTGGTAGTCTTGAAGATGCAGGTTGTTTGGTTTCACAAATCTATGATGGAAATGTAAATATGTTGTTGTATCCAATGAATCAAAACGGAAAAATGTATGGCGGTTTTTATAATAATGGGTTTCGTTTAACTGACCCATTTACATTTCCTTCACCGAATCAATGGTATAATTTGGTGGTTACTGTTGATATAAACTCATTGATTTCATTGTATGTCAATAATCAACTTATTTCAAGTGTTTCATCCAATTATGCACCTGCTGGAAATACTCCCATTTGTTTGATGAGAAGATGGGATCAACTGTATTCAAATGTAAGTGGTGGTGTGGGTGTTTTTCGTGTTTATGACCGTGCATTAACTACAGGAGAAGTAAATTCCAATTACAATACAGAAAAGGCAAGATTTGGGTTGTAATTTTACTGTTTGGTAATTATTTTACGGGATTTTTTTCTCTCGATACATCATACACCATACAAAATGTTGCTTTTTCTTTTTGTTTTGTTTCAATGTTTCTTCAAAGCAAAAAATACAATCATCCCAATAACGGATAAAAATCTCGTTCAGCTCATCGGTCGGTTCAGTTATGGACTCACCAAATATCCACGTGCAGATTGGCCTGCTTCCTCCGTCCGTTTTTTCATCGATGTTCAGTCGGCCGCTGTTCCCACCGTCGTTTCCCTCTCGTTTTTAAGTAGTGGGTTTTACATGACAGGGTTGGTCGACAACGTGGTCGCAGTGGATACGCTCGTGCAATCTCCCACTCTCAAGGTGGTTCTCAATGCCACGCTTCCCGTAGGAAAACACGAAATCGTCTTCGTCAAACGCAACGAAGCGACCACAGGCATCATGACACTCAACCAACTATCTATTACCAACAGCAAAATAGTGAATATTACCCAAATCCCTCCCTCGTTCGTGTTTTTGGGCGATTCCTTCACTGCGGGGTATGGCGTGGATGGCGTCCCCCCCTGTTCCTTTTCGTTTCTCACGGAAAATGTGTTAAATAGTTTTCCCACCCTTATCAAGAATCACTATAGGGTGGATTCGCATGTGTTGGCGATGAGTGGCTATGGTGTCGTTCGCAATTATGCGGGTTCTTACGCTGGGAAACCCTTTCCTGATTATTATGGAAATACACTCAATTATGACAGCAACACGGTGTGGGTCGCCTCGTCCGTTCCTGCCCCCGCCATTGTGTATGTCATGTTGGGAATCAACGACTACTCCACCAATCCTGTGCCTGCCGATGCCGATTTCATCGCTGGGTTGGTTTCTTTGTTGCAACGTGTCCGCACGGATTACCCCTTGACCAAAATAGTGGTCTTGTGTCCTCCTGCCAATTGGCTGAACCAATGCGCCAATACACAACAGGCGGCTTTGCAAACGGGCAATTATTATTTCGCTGTTCCTCCGTCCACACTCAACGGCGGTTATGGTTGCGACAATCATCCCAGCAAACAGAGTCAAATCAACGTTGCCAATTCCATCATTGGATACACAGACACTATAGTGTCCTTGCCCACAACGGTCTCGCTAATTCCAACGGCTTCGCCTGTTGCGACCGCTACGCTTATGCCCACCGTTTCTTCTCTCAAACAATATCTGGATTTCGGCAACAAACAATATGTAGAATTGATTGGAAGATACGATTCATTTCGGGCGGATTGGTCGGGTTCTGCGGTGCGTGTTTCAGTGAAACCCGAAAACAGCCTTCAACCTTGCACCATACAATTGTCTTTTGTTTCTTTACCAACCAATCGGTTTTACATTACTGTCTTGGTCGATGGAGTGGAACAAACAACGATTTTCATTGATTCGACGCATTTGATTGCGACGGTTTCGCCCGTTTTAACGACGGGTGTTGCCCATGAAATCGTGTTTGTGAAACGCACCGATTCCACCACGGGCATCATGCAACTCGACCAATTGTGGATACGCGATGCAACAATTGTGTCCCTTCCCAAAAAACCGCTGTTTTTGTTTTTGGGGGATGGAATCACGAACGGATATGGTGTAGATGGAATTGCAGGAACAACACCCTATTGCAATGCGGATTCAACCAATCAAAACGTGTGTCATGCGTATCCTTCGTTCGTCTCGTCTTTTTTCGGTGCAAATTATCATTCTCTCGCCATTACACCTGTGGGTGTTGTGCGAAATTATGGTGGATACAACCCAACAAACACCTTTCTTTCTTATTTTAACAATACCTTGGTGTTGGTGAGCAACCTATTCTATAATTTCAGTTCGGTTTCGCCTCAATTGGTGTTTGTCATGTTGGGAACAAACGATTACTCCACTGCTCCTGTTCCTTCCAACAGTTCTTTTGTTCAAGGGTTTCGAACTCTTTTGCAACAAATCAAATTGTCGTATCCACATTCTATCGTGGTTTCTTCTTGTTCCCCCCTGTTTTCTTCTTATCAATGTGTTAATATTCAAAAAGCATCCACTATAGAAAATGTTCCGTTTGTTGCTGTTCCTTCGTCAATCATGAGTGGCGGGTATGGCTGCAGTTATTTGCCGAATGTTGCGAGTCAGCAAAACATTGCCAACATTATTGTTCCTTTTTTGCAAAAACTATTTTCAAATGCTCTTCCCACTAAGTTTGTTCCTTCGATTATGCCTTCTCTCAATCCGACCGTTTCACCAATCTCTTCTCTCAATCCGACCGTTTCACCAATCTCTTCTCTCAATCCGACCGTTTCACCAATCTCTTCTCTCAATCCGACCGTTTCACCCATTTCTTCTCTCAATCCGACCGTTTCACCAACAACTTTTACTAATCAAAAGAGTGAATCATTGACAGATAAGAAATATATGATTATTTGGCTTCCACCTGTTGGATTCTTTTTTTTGGTTTGTTTTTGTGTTTTAATATATTATGCAAAAAAAACATGTGTCAAACCAAAACATTCAATACGTGTTCAATTGTCAAATCAAAACCATCCAGAATTGGAACAAAATTTCACAACGGTATAAAAATTGAAAACAATATAAAAAATAAAGATAGACAACCCTATAATGTTGTCTATGTTTGCCTCTCCAACAAATGCCAATCAAGATACGCAAAATAAATTAAATATTCTGTTTCAGCAATTTAATTTATTGAAAAACGAAGTAGAAATTATCAAGGAAGAAAACAAAAAATTAAAAGAAAAGGTTGAATCCTTAGAAACCATAGGAACAGAAGCAAAAACATTGAAAAAGGACGTTTTGTTTTTGGTGCAGTTTCTACATGGATACGGACTCAATCCCGAATGCAACAAATTTTTAAAACAAAACATGAAACAAACCATTGAAACATGGTTCAATAACCGTTTCAAAGACATTCTTCCAACAAACGAAGAAGAAGAAAAAAAGGACGAAGATGACAATGATGAAACAATTATAAGAACCATTCAGCGAACACCCATAAAAGAAACAAACAAATTGTTTTCGCCACTTTTTGGCAACGAAGAAAAAAACATTTTCTCTCAAAGCGAACCCTCTTTTGTGGGAACAGACACCATACCGACTTTCGTCAATGAAATACCCTTTCCTTCTTACGAAAAACCGCCTTCTCTCCATGATTTTCCTTTTCCTGTGCATCAAGTAAATGGGGGTCAGCACGATATGTTCAAACGAAGACAAGATTCGACAATGAATACTGCCAATCAGTTCAGAACCTACAGATAAAACAAAACACAGCTGAATTGTCCAGCAATTGTCCATTGGCATCAAAATAATCACACTCGGTATAGTGATACAAACTTTTTTCTTCCAACGCAGTGGTCGAATCCACAATCCCGATTCCGTTTTCCAAACAAATGGTCTCCAATTGCGATTCAGCATCAAACCAGTTTTCTCTCAAATGCCATCGGCGGTGTCCATACGTTGTCCCCAGTTGAGAGATAACTTCAAACACGTTTCGACTGCCAAAATAAAAGAGGTTTTTACGTATTGTGAATAAACAACAATTACTGTTTAAACAGTCCATCAAAAGCCTTTTTCTCTCGACTGTTCTATTTCGAGGACAATCCATGAACTCTTTCAACGCAGCATTGTTCGCCAAGACATGAAAGTCATCGGTGTCGGTTCTCGTTTGACATCTTTCGAGAGAAAATACACAGGACACTATAGTGTCGTTTGCATCCTCGAAAGTATCCCGAAGAAAATTAACCGAAAAAAAGGCGATGGGTCTTGTTATTACAATGTCGGTTCTCATGCGGATGACATGGGTGTATTGAAAGCCGCCCTGTTGTTCGTATTCCTTCATTTTTTGAAATGCCAAATACAATTGATAATATTCAACCATGGAACCACTTGTTTTTAAATAGTGTTTCCAATGCGGTTCAATGTCCATGCGGGAAAGCAATTCGTCTTGCAAATCGCTGTATTGTGTATCCCGATAAAACCAATCAAACGTTTTTAAATTGTCTTTCCAAACATTGGCGACCAGATAGTTCATGGTTTCGCACAAGATGGGTCCTTGTATTACGGCGAAGACGTCCGCACCTGTGGGGTCCAATATGTTTTTACGGAAATAATGTGCACACTTTTCTATAGTGCGAACTTGGCCTGTATATAAAACGGCGACCTTTTTTTGTGTCATTGATTGAATGACACAAAATGTTTTTATTGTGTTTTTCTGACTGCGCAGAAACATAAAAAAAGGCCTCTTTTTTAAATTACAAAATGCAAATGTCAAAGATATATCAGTTAAATTTATAACTGGTTTTTTTTATTTTTTATAAATTGATTATAGTCATCACCGATATTTACAATATAGTGATCAAATCCAATTTCCTTTTTTCTAACTATTAAATTTTCTTCTTTTTTTTCAACAAGAGGATTTATTATTTGTAAATTGTAGTCATCAGGCAAACCAGTAACCTCTTCACTGTGCCAGTATTCACTGATATAACTTTTTTGTTTTCTTTTATCCAAAAGCATTTCCAATTCGTCATCCTCCTTGTATTCTTTGATGATTGTTTTGGCTGTTTTTTCAATGAGTTTTTTATGAGAAAGAATGAATTCATCAATTTGCTCTTGTGAATACTCTTCTAAATGACTTCCCTCATTATCTTCATTGTAGTCGGTTCTGCCGATAGTTAAATCTGCTGCAATGGTTTCTTTTATGATACGAATCGCGGTGTTGTAGCATTCTACTTCGAGTTCGGTTTTCATCATTTTGGGTGGTTTGAATTGGATTGTTTTTTTCTGGGTTTTATTTTTCAATTTTTTTGAAACCCCTTTATTTGATTTGAGAGAAGAAACAGCCTTTTTGGGTTCGCAATCCCCCGACTTTTTGTTTCGGCGTGTCCCGTTTTTGCATCTCGGCAGTTTGGTCGTCATATACAATTACACAACATAAAAAAAGGTTTCTTTTTTTATATTACAAGAATAATTTTTAATCTGGATGATGCCTTCATCAAGGAAGGCGTCTCATTCAAATACAAAGGTTTAATTTATTTCTTCAAATTCGGTAAGAAGGAAGACCTTTTCCCATTGGATTTTCGCTAATACTGCTATAGTTTAATCTATGTTTTTTATACCATTTTTCAATGTATTTTACTCGTAAGTTTGGATTTTTTGATAAATTTTCAAAATTCCATGGTTTATCGGGATTTTCTTCCACATCTTGCATTGTGATTGCGGGGTTTTCGCTCAACACTGCATAGTTCCATGGAAGTTCAGGATGCTCTAAAACATCTTGCATTTTTATTTTTGACCAATGATTGAAGAATGAAACCAACCATTCACTATGAACCATACCCCCCCCACTTTTTCCCATTTTCCGCCATTTTTTTAGACAATTTATGATGAAATACATCTTGAAATGTTGCGTTTGGGTTTTTTTGCAAGTTATAAAAATCCCATTTCAATTCATCAAAGTGGTCATAAATATCGTCTAATGTTATTTTTGAATGAATTGAAATCAATTCCATGTTCCATGGCTTGGTTGGATTGTTCAATACATCATTCAATGTAAAATTATCATTGTGAAGATACGATTCATAAATTCTTTTATTATGATATGCAATTATATCTCGATTTGCATTGTTTGGCTCTTCAATATGTGTTGCAACAAATTGAAAATCAACACCTTTTTTGGCTGCCAAAGCATATTTGCACCAAGGCAATTGAGGATTGTCCAATATGTTTTGAAATGAAATAGCGGGGTTGTTTGTTAAACTATTAAAATTAAAATGTTCACGTGAACCAAATTCACTAACTTTATCCCCCCTTTTTTTATAATGTTTTTTAACAAAATCAATTGTTATGTTTGGATTGTTGCTCAATTCATTTAAGTACCAATAACCATATAAATTCGGGTTGCTGTTAAAGGTTTCTTCCACAAAATCCATTGTTACATTGGGGTTTTTGCTTAATTCATCATATCTCCATCTAAACCAACGTTCTTTCATTCCAAGCCGAATATCGTCCATTGTAATGTTGGGATTGGAACTCAACGCATATGCACTTTCATTATATGCATTTTCATTCCAAACATCCATATGGTTCAGAACTTCTTCTTTGAAGTTTTTCACTTTTTTTGCTGCAGAAAACTTAAAATCCCATGGTTTTTTTGGGTTATTAAACATGTCGTTCAATGAAATATTGGGGTTTTCGCTCAACCCTTGCCAATCCCACAAATTGGTTCTGTGGTTTAACACATCTTGAATGGTTATGTTTAAATTTCGACTCAACTCAAAATAATCCCATTTGATGGTTTTATTATGTGATTTAACAAAATTATAGAGTTGGCTTGTTCCATTGGGTTCAACCGCATCGGGTTCAAATGACTGTTTTTCTATAACAGGTTTGGGTTTGGCTGCCTTGGGTTGTCTTTTTGGTTTGACAACCTTGACTGCTTCTTTTACTAAAGGTGGGTTGGGAACAACCTTAACCAAAGGTGGGTTGGGAACAACCTTAACCAAAGGTGGGTTAGGTGCTTCCTCAACTGCATCAAAGAATTCCATTTCATCCATGTTTTGTGCTTCCATTCTTTTGCTTTTTTTTTGTGATGCATTTTTTTTGGGTATTTTATTTTTCAATTTTTTGGTTTGAATGGGTGATGGTGTTTTTTTTGCTCTTTTCGTTTGTGTGCTTTCGCATTCTCCCGATTTTTTGTTTCTTTGTGTTCCTCGGGGGCATCTTGGTAGTTTGGTCGCCATATATATTTTGCTATTATTTTATAAACAGCGCGACCCAAATAAAATCCACTATAATGATATAACAACAAAATGTATCAATATTTCACCGAGTTTTTAGGAACACTTATTTTCACCTATGTTATTTTGGCGACAGGAAACCCCTTGGCCATTGGTGCGACGTTTGCCCTCATCAAACTCTTGACACAAAATTTAACCGCAGGATACATGAACCCCGCCATTACCATTGTTTTAGCATCCATGGGGGCGATTCCTTCCAATCAAATTTTGTTCTATTGTTTGGTTCAGGTCTTTGGTGCGTTGGTCGCCTTGGAAATATACAAGAAATACAAACTATAATGCTCACTTGTGCCCTTAGTGTCGCTTGTTGGACAATTGAAACAACATAAAAATGCCCACGAAAGCGACCGAAGTTAAAAAGGCCGTGGTTGCCCAATCGCCGCCCTCTCTCGAAGGCGAAGAGACGAGGGTCGTCGAAACAGGTGTGTGTGGCACAAAATCGTCTTGTGGTTGAGAGAAAGCAATCATTTCACCTTGTCCGTTGGGATAAAAAAAGTATTCGGCGTGTTCCGTTTCCGTTTTGTATTCCATCACTATAGTGATTGTGCAGAAATAATTATATTCTTTTGACCCAACAAAAGAACATAAATGCATTGCGACAAATAACAAGAACACAGCAGTGAAAATGACACAACCATGGACAGTTTGCATCAACCGAAAGAACGATTGTTTTATCACTAAAGAACTTGAGAGAAAAACCATCGGGTTTTATTGTTCTCCCGAATACATTGAAAAAGACAACGTCGTGTTGTTTTTCTATGGAACGCTCTACAACACCACCTCCTTGTTGCAAGACGAAAAAATACCTGAAGGCACTGTGGTGAGGGAGCCCTTGGAAATCATCATCCTGTTGTATCGTTCGTATGGCATGGAACAAACACTGATTATGATGGACGGTGTGTTTTCCTTGATTCTCTTGGACAATACTTTGATGTATGAGAAAATGTATGTTGCGAGAGACCCGTTGGGGGTTTGCCCCCTGTATTTCATTGAAGGACGCCATTATTTGCTCTTCATAGTGGAACACCCTTTTTCTTTTACGAATGAAGATTTAGAAGATGTTGTTTATGAAACAACTGATAATCCCAACCCTTTTTTTAGAGGAGAAGTGGAAGAGATGGAATCGGGTTCGTTTTCTTCGTTCGCATTGGAGAATGGCATCAATTCCAAATGGAAACCCTTGAAGACGAATCAATCCTATTATCGGTTGCCCTTCTTTCATCATAGGAGACCGCCATTGATTGTTGATGAGGAAGAATCCTTTTCTCAGGAATATTTTTTCTTTTTGGAATTGGCTGTCCAGAAACGGTGCCTTTTAAACGATGACCAAAAGGTGGGGGTTTTGTTTCGGGACGACAACATTGGAAGCCAACAAATCTATGATGTCTTGTGTCATTTGTTTGCGAAATCGGGGAAATCCATTCATGAGGTTCAGCGGTTTTCGGTTGCGGATGTAGAAGATTTAGACAAAAGCACTTCTGTTTTTTTTAGCACAGGTTTTATGGATGCGGGGAACGAATTCACGACGGTTCGTTTTTATTTGGAAATGTTGGAATTTCCCCTGTATTCTTTCGATGCCCAATACCCGTTTTTGGACACGGATTTTTTGAATCATCGGTTGCAGGATTAACATTGAAAAAATGAGGGTATAATTTTATAAACCTATTGTATAACGGTTTATAAAATGCCAACCAATCAAGATTTATCTGTGTTTGTTGTTCTCCAAAAAGACAATAAATTTTATATTCACAATACAAACAATACAAACAATACAAACAATACAAACAATATTAAAAATACAATTATTGAATATTATAAAAATGAAAGAGGAGTATTTGATGATGTATCTATGATGAAGAGTCCTAACGGAACAACCGAAAGTTTTAATGTTAATGGAACCAAAAAAAGTTTTGCTGATATTAACTCACCAGACCGATTTGGCGAAAATTCAACCGATTCAACCGATTCAACTGGTTCAACTGGTTCAACTGGTTCAACTGGTTCAACTGGTTCAACTGATTCAAATATTTTTGATAGACCGTTAGGTGGCGGAAAACCACCCTCTCACCCCAAATACAAAAAACGAACCACTTCACAAAAGAGAAGGAAACTCAACATCAAAACACTCAAACTGAAATCATAAAACTCTCCACTCCCGATTTTTCAATCATCCCATATTTTGTTTGGCAATCCAACACACTGTATCCCACCATGAATTCCCCTTTTTCCTCAAAATACAACAAACCCAAACAATATTCCACAATACCTCCTTCAAACGTAAAGAAAGGACTGTATCGTTTCACTTCAAACGACACAGCATCCAACACCACAAACAAATGATAATAATAGCGTCGGTCTTCGAACGAAACTGCATGACAAACAAACCAAATTTCATTGCCTATTGTAATCCCATTCGTTGAACCACGCAACATTGCAAAAAACGCTGGGACAGCATTGTGTCTGTGTGTTGGAATAAATAAATTCTCAACGACGAAACCGATGACCAACGGACTCCAACCATACACCATTTTGATTTCTTCGGCACCAGACAAAAACATAGTCCAGTTCTTCTCGACAGAATTCGCCGTTTCTTCTCTCAAAACCGACCCTATCGTGTTTCCCGTTTCCTCCATTTCGCCGTGTTCCACCGCAATCGACGAAACATGAAGACCTCGGTTCGCATTGTAAAACACTTTGTCGCCCCTTGACAACAGACGGACATCTTCCAATCCCACATACAAATTGTCCAACGCTGTATTGTGTTTCAAACAGAATTCCTTTTTTTTTATCCACCGTCCATGCGGATGGGTTTTTATATCTACTATGGACACCAGATTGCGTGTTTCAATATGGGAGGCATTGACATACGACCCATCGGCGGCGACCCGATAATTCACATAGCGAATGAGAGAAACCAAATCGCCCGCCGCATTCAAACAAAAACTCGGTGTGCTGCTTACGAAATCCGCCGAAATGTATTTACCCGAAATGCACGATTGCGTCAAGGTTGTCCATTTTTGACTGTGGTCTTCTTTTGACGAAAAATCCATTATTTTCTTGGCATAAAATTTATAATTGCTCATAACATTCGCAGCAATCAGGTTGGCCAAATACGGATACGCCAACACTCTCATGCAAATGGAACAGATATCGAACGGCAGCGTGTTGCGATAAAACGCAATGACCGTCATTTCATAATCCAATTTCCAATCATAGACATCCTTCTCCAAAAAGAGAAAATCCAAAATGCCTTTGAACCGCCGTCGTTCCTCCTCCGCCAAAACATAAAACTGATAGGCCAGTTGGTATTTCATGGCATTGCGGTAATAATGGATGATTTCATAAATGTTTTCCAAACGTTGCGGGAATACGTTGTAGGCTTCCAACCAATGCGAGACGGCAGTCTCCATGTTCCCCAACAATTTAGAACATTTTCCTATGTTGTAATGCGACTGCCAGATTTCCTCAAACCACCCCCCCACTGCAATGCGGCGTTTGTATGTCTCGACCGCCAACTCGAACTGTCCCGTATCACGATAACTGTTGGCCAAATAAAACAAATAACGGTCGTTGTCGGGCAACTCCTTAAGACCCGCCGTCAATAATTCAATGTCTCTTGTGTATTTGTCGTGTTTTGACCCGCCGTCTCCAATGTCGTGAATGAAAATCACCGATTTGTCGAATTGATTGTATTTGCATTCCACGTTCTCGGGGGTTTTCACGAATTCATGCGTTACGCCCCAATACGAAATATTGAGCCGATTCTTCACAATACGCACATTCTTATAATAAAGGCTCTCGTTTCCTTGAAAGACAAAATAGAGGTCGTCTTTCAATTGCATTTTCACTTTTTCCGCCGTTAATTTCGGGTTGATTTGCAATTGCATGTCGGCATCCATCAACAAAATATAATCAGCATCAGGCAGGTTCTTGCACGCATCCAAGGCGAAACTGCGGTTGTAGCCGAAATTGCGGAAAGGCTCATGCACAATGACGCCGTGGATGCCGTGTCTCTCGAAAAATCGCACGATGACGTCTTCTGTTCCGTCGCTGCTCCCCGTGTCGCAAATACAATAGGAATTTACGAACCCGACCACGGATTGCAACAATCGTTCGATGATTTTGCTTTCGTTTTTCACAATCATGTTTAAACAAATTTTTACCATCGATGCGATTGCAATAGAATGAACATCGCAAAACATTTTATGTTGTTTTAGGTGATTTTTACCGTTATTGAACTACAAATAAAAACTAACTATAATGTAATTCAATGGCTTTCACCCGATTTCATGACGACCCCGCACGTATCGAAAAACAATTAGAACAATCCTCTTTTGCGGGAAGATACAATTTAAACGTCCCCGGACCCGGCAATTATGTGCCTTTCATGGAAGACCCTCATTTTCGGTTGCAAAAATGGGGTTCAAACATCATGACCAACACGGTGAATTTGGAAAGCGATTTGACGGGGCGAACCCGCAAACACAACTCCGGAAAATTGGATACACATAACTATAGTGAATTCGCCGTCTCGTCTCGTTCCGTCTCTTTCCCCACAAAAGAGTCATCTGTGGAACAATCACGTGCGACTCATCCAGCATGGATGTATAAAGATTTAGAACAAAGCAATTGGTCGTATCCCCAATTGAATCCACAGACGGCGTTGGGAAATTTCCAACAGGGGTCGTTCGGTCTGCAAAAGCAGTTTCACGAAAATGTTTCCACCCGTATTCTGGAAAAAAATGGTTCGGTTCCAAAACAACCCGAAATCGTTTCGTTTTCAAACCGTGATTTTTTGCCGAGAGGATAAATTCTTCTCTTGTTCAAACCTCAGTTTTTGCCGAGAGGATAATTTCCTCTCTTGTTCAAACCTCAGTTTTTGCCGAGAGGATAAATTCCTCTCTTGTTCGAACCGTTAAACTTCAGTGGTTTAGAATACAAACACACCGTGTTTTATTTGTTCATTATAGAGTAAATAAAATGTGCAAAACAATATATATATACTATAATGGAAATAGCCATACCACTGATTGCACTTGGTTCCTTGTATGTTGTAACCAATCAAAAAAAAAAATACAATGAATCTTTCGTGTCTGAATTGCCCAATACCAATATACCGAATAAAAATTACCCGAGTGAATACCCCGTCGTTTGGGGTGAAACCGACCAAACCAGCAAACTCTCTCATGACAATCGCTACGACGGCGGTGCTTTCACCGACAAATTTTTCAATGCCAACATGGACGATTCTCTCTTGAAAAAAAACAACGAAGCAAATGCCGACAACAAATACATGTCCATTACGGGAAAGGCAGTGGACGGTTCGTATTTTCAACACAACAATATGGTGCCTTTCTTCGGCGGAAACATGCGAACCCGCCACACCGACAACAACTCTAATGAGAGTGTGATGGACAATTACATCGGTTCAGGGTCGCAGCAAATCCACAAGACCGAACAATCCCCCTTGTTTTTACCGCAGACCAACATGCAGTGGGCGAATGGAATGCCATCCTATAGTGATTTCGAGCAATCCCGCATGAATGTTTCCAACAAAATGTCCAATGTCAATCCGTTTGCCGAGAAAAAAGTGGCACCGGGGTTGGGTTTGGGTGCTGGAACGGAAGGCATGGGCGGATACAATTCAGGCATGTTGAGTCGTGAAAGTTGGATGGACAGAAACGTGGATCAATTGCGTGTCGAGAGCAAACCCAAGGCCAGTGGGTTGAATTCGCTGGGGCGTGAAGGACCCGCCATCAGTTTCATCACCAAACAGGGCAGTATTGGACAACAAGACAAAAACCGCCCCGACACCACATTCGACATGGGACCCGAGCGGTATTTCAAAACCACGGGAATTGAGCAAAAACCCGTGTTGATTCCCATTCCTGTGGAAAAATATGTGAGCCGACCCGAAACATCCACTGCGTATGAAGGCGGAGCAGGATTCACCCATACCGAATACGTTCCGGGCGAGTATATGCCATCTCACAATCATCATTTGAAAAGTGTGAATATGGGTCCCGCTGATGCAGGGGGCAAATCTGTCGCCAATGAAAACGACTATGCGATTAAAAGCAATCGTGCTTATAACAATAGCCGCAGTTCCAATCAACAAACACCATATTATGGTTCTGCGGGGAAAGGCATCATTGCCGAGACCATCGCACCGTTGCTCGATGTCTTGCGTCCATCCCGCAAAGAAAACTCAGTGGGGACATTGCGTCCTTACCAGAATGCGAAAACCGCCGTTACGCAATCCTATATTTTCAATCCCGCTGACAAACCTCTGCCCACCATCAAAGAAACCACCGTCAATTCTAAATTCCACTTGAATGTCAATTCGGGACAACGAGGTGGCGGTTATGAGGTCAATCCCCAACAACCCATTCACAACGCACGAGACTATACCACCAATTTTTCCTATATTGGCAATTCATCCGCTTCGGAACGGGCAAGACAACCGATGTCGTATGAATCGGGATACAACCAACACAACAACGACGTGAAGGCGTCCACCGTTGCGGGGTATGCCACGCAAGGCAACATGAGTCTTTTCAATGGACAACAAAATGTTCGCCAAAGTGCCAACAACGAACAGATGTATGATGTAACCAAACGAGCCCTTGTGCCGACCTTGTCCAGCAACGGGGCGGTTTCCATGGGAGCGTATCAAGCCAAAGTCAATCCGTATTCGGGGATGCAATTGGACAGAAACAACGGGGATGTGTTGTCGCAATTGTCGGGCAATCCTTTTGTTCAAAACATCAACAAGTATAGTGAGTCTTTGGTAAGATGAACGCAGTTCATCAACCTTTAGGTGCGGTAAATAGCATGTAAAATAAAAAATATTGTATATTGTGAAAAACACTATACAATATTTGCATTAACTGGAAAATAAATGCGACATATTGACTGCCTCCAAATTGCTCGGCATGGGTTTGAACAAATTGGTCAGCATTTCTTCGTCCCGAAACCGAACCGTATAGTTTTGTTGAATGTTCCCCCGTCCAATGCGTCCCATCGCCTGAATTGTTTTTTGTTGTGTCATGTTGTTCAAATCTTTCCCCAAAAATCCGTGGCAAAACTGATAATTCGTTCCATAAATGTAATCCGACGATGCGATAATCAAATACAGTCGCTGTTCGTATGCCAACGATTTCATGATTTCCATGTAAGCGACATTCGGTTGGTTCATAAACACGCCAATGCCGAGCAACAACAAGATTTTCATTTGGTTGTCGATTTCCAACATCATAATACGGCGAACATTCTCTTCTTCGATGTTCGGGACAAAAGCGTTCTCCACTGTATGGTCATGTGAAACCCATTTTCTCTGGTGGTCTTTGCAATTGGGAATGTAAATTTCGTTCATCTGTATGGATTGGATTTGCGATTGCAATACAGCCAATTCGGCTTTCATGCGACGGACTTCCCCCGTGAAATTTTCCTTCTCCATTTTCTTTTCCTTTTCGGCTTCTTTGCCCAATTCGTCTTCGATGTTTTTCTCCAAAAGAGTGATTTTCTTTTGAACAACATTGTTTTGAAATATTTTGTCCATCATGTCTTGAAACACCCTTTCGGGAATTTTGGATTGTTGAATGTAAAATTTTCCCACTTTCAAAACGTCTTCCACGATATAAATCGTGGGTCCATCAGTCAGTGTGTGTGCGTCTTGTGTCGTTAATAAAACGCCTTGCGACGAGACGAAACAAGGTTTCTTACAAAATTCATCCACACTTTTTGTTTTTTTAATCGCTGAAGTAGCACAAGAAGCAGAATGCGAAAATTGTTCGCTTTGAATGCGACGCAATGGTTCGCCATCATATTTGTTTTTACTGCGATTGTCGGTTTCGTTTGACACCATACCAATGAATTTACCCTCTTGTGTCGCCGTCAAATCTATGTGAATGCTGTGCCATTGGCTGGAATCGAGATTCCGCAACAATTCCAAATAATATATTTTGAGAGAGTTCATGGTAATGTCGGCAATGGACGCAAACCATTTGTCCAACTCGTATTTCTCGTCGTCAATGCCACCGTTTTTCATAACATATTCGATGAATCGCACGATTTCCCCCAAATCAAAATAGCGCAACAGTGTTTTGTTGGCGAAACAGTGTTCCACACACTTCAACACATCCCTATATTGAGAGAAAATCAAATGGGGCAGTGCGCACTTTCCGTCTTTATTCACGATAGAAATGGTTTTCTTGCAATCATAACTGGTGATACTGACAACTTTCGGTGGCAGTGTTCCCACGTCCTTGAATTTCTCCTCGAAATCGGCAATCGTCGCCGAGATTTCTTCTTGGCGGGGCAAAGTCGCACACGAGAGAACCACCTTGGATATTTTGTTTTGTGTCCAATTGCGATGGATGGTCTCGTGCAATTCGTGTTCTTCGTAATCCATGGTGATGGTCGGCTCGTCCCAATAGGTAATGATTTCTTCTTCCCGATTGAAAGACAACATATAGTGCATGGCCACCAGATAGGATTTCACATCACATATGATGATTTCCACTTTGTCGCCAACGCTGTTGTCAATCTTGAAGATTCCGCCCGATTTGCGGTGTTTGACGAACGACGATGCCGAGAAATTGTGCAAACGAATATCGCTCGCCGTTTCGCAGCCGAAGGCGAAAGCAATGTGTTTTCCTGCGGAAACGGCGGATTTGCCGAGAGACAGCCCGATGTGTCTGGCAACACAGACGAAAATGATTTTGTAGCCTTGCGAGAGACCCAGCGGGGAAAGTGTTTTGCCTGTTCCCGTGGGGGCAATGTAGAGCACCAATTTGGGCTGTGTTTTCGCTACGTTCGTATCGTGTTCGTATTTGTTTTCAGTTGTGTTTGCACAACCACCATTGGTGTCAGCAGAGCTGCTGTTGAACAAGGCAAACAATTCACGTTGATGAGAGAACAGCGTCAAGTCTTCGTATTGAATCAAATATTTGTTTTTTTCGATAAAGTGTTCAGCAGAGTGTATAATGTCTTGTATGGTGGTTTTGTTATTGGCGTATTCGACGACCGCATCGATGAAATGTTTTACCCATGCATTAATGTTTTGGATGGATGATTTTTCGAATTGAATCAAAGAATACAAATAAAACCCGTGTTCGTTCGACGGCAAGTTTTCCAAAATGTTTTTAGCAAAATCCATCAACAAAAACTCGAAAATGCATTGCTTGTTGTATTCAATGTTTTTCTCCATGTTGTCAATTCGCATCTTGTTCACTTTTTTGGGTTCTTTCACCTTTTTCATTTTTTTTTGAGAGACATCATAGTTCAGTTCGGGATACTTTTGAGAGAGTTCGATGACTGTTTTTTCGAAATACAATTTGAACAAATAAAACTCGTTGTCTTCATTGTTTTCCATCTTAATGAAGGAAATCAACGACAGGTTGGCGTTGGTTCGTTTGTCAGGTTCAGCGAACCCTTCGCAAATCAAGGCGAGAATTTTCTCTTCTGTTGCGGATACGGGAATTTCAATGTTTTCCCATTCGGTTTTTGAAAGTTTGATTTGAGACAAGTCCATTGTTGTTATTACCCGCTTTTTTCTATATAAATTTTGTTGTCAATTTTTTTATGTTTTGTTGTAAAAACACTTTTCAATAATATACTATAATTACAAGACCCCCAACATTATAGATGAATTTGCTAAACATGTCCTTCCTTTCCGCTCCGCCTATGAAAATCGTTGGATTTGAAGAAATGCAAAATGCCGTTCAACAGTGCCAACAAAAAACGAAAAGCGTCGTCATCATCAATGTGTTGCCCCCCGAACAACAAGAATGTTTGATTGTGAACACGTTGCCCATTGCGCTGGAAGAAAAGACCATCAACGATTGGATGCTGGAAAACAATGCGAGGACACAACCTGTCATTGTTTTGTATGGTAAAAATTGCGGGGATTATGCTACATTAGAGAAAAAATGCAAACAATTGTCTGCACTCGGGTTTTTCGAAGTGCAAGTGTATTTAGGTGGATTGTTTGAGTGGGTGTTGTTGCAAGACATCTATGGTGCCGAAAATTTCCCCACTTCAAAACGGGTTTTGGATATTTTGCAATTTCGTTCTTGAATTATGTTGCTGGTTTGGGTGTAGATGCTGGTTTGGGTGGTGGTGCTGGTATAAATTTACCCGTATCAGTTAAGTAAAGTGTTGGTTTGAATTGCTGATTTGTTGGATCGCTTCCTTTAATTTCCCATTTTATGCCTGTTCTTTGTGGTGGTGCAGAAACTTGCGGAAACAGTAATTTTTGTGCTAATTCTAATGATTTTAATAGCAAAAAATCATTTTCATCTTGTTGTGGTGTTGCACTCATTACTGTATGATGTTATTTTTTTTGATTGTTTTGTTTTTTCTTTTTGTTCTTTTGTTTTGTTTCCTTTTTTTGGTTGAACCACCTACAATTGCTACTGATGGGGGTGTTGCTGTTAATGCTGATGATGGTGTTGCTGTTGCTGTTGATGTTGGTATTGATGATGATGATGTTGATGATGGTCTTGATGTTGGTGGTATTGCAAAGTTTGATGATGTTGATGTTGGTCTTGATGTTGGTGGTATTGCAAAGTTTGATGATGTTGATGTTGGTCTTAATGTTGATGGTGTTGATGTGAGTTTTGAAAATTTTACGTTTATTTGAGTCATTATTTCACCATAATTGTTTTTTGAATTTATTTTTATTTCATTAAACAAATCTTGAATAACTGTATTTTCGTTCATGGTATAATAGTCATTTGTTCCTTTTTTTAATTCAATCAGGTTGTCGCCATCAATTTGCGCTCCTTTTAAAATAACCTGTTTTTGATTGTTTTTGTCAAAATCAAATATCAATTGAAATTGATTATTTGAGGATGCAGCAGTGGCGTATGATGATGTTGTTGATGCTCGTGGTCGTGGTGAAAAATTAAATGAAGTAGTCGCCATTCTTTTTACTTTATAAAGAGAGAATCTATTGTCGGGTTTGACAATACAAACAGCAACGGGTCTCGGTCAAAATGCGACACCCAAAAACAATACTTCTCGTTTTTAATGCAAAACCCCGTGCAAAATTCAATGCCCCCTTCTCCCGAATAAAAATGAAACGGTTGTGAATTCCGCAACCAACGAAACTGTTTGTCTAAAACAACCAACATATGAAAATAATGACGTGGACTTTCGTTTTCGCTAAAATGCACTATACCTACGTATTCCTCGCCACCACCTGTCGGCAAAAAAACAGAAGACCCGCGCACTTTTTCGAACAACGGCAGCATCAAAATAGATTCATCCACAATCACCATTTTTGCATCCACAATTTTACCCACACGATAGGGATGCCAACTGTAGATATAGTGTTCTCCATCAGGCAATGGAATCCAATTTTTTTCACACACATTTCCTTGAATTCCTTCCACGATTTGCCCGTTTTTCAATTCTCCCTCATTATAGTCGCCAATCATCATTTGATTCGTCCCGTTTTGCGAATAGCCCACCGTGGTTCCAATGAATCTCAACTGTCCATCGTGGTCTTCGAAAAGACGAATGTCTTCCACCCCTTGAGAGAAACCTGCTTTTTCTGACAAACCGATGTTTTTTTCTTTGACCCATGTGAAACCATGTGTGGGCGACAGCAGCCCTTCATGGGTGGGCGACAAATAAGACACCATATTGATATTTTTTATGATGCAAGAGCCGTCAGGAAAAAAATACTGGCCTTCAGGTGTCAAATAATAACTGACATAACGGACATTCACAACGTCTTGTCCCTGATACAAACAGTGCGACACGGAAGAAGGCTGATAAAAGGGCACCATAGGATATTCCACGTTTTTCCATGCGACTTCCATGTCCAACGTGTTTAAATCCACCGAAAACCATTTGGCAAGAAGATTGCAAATCATGCTGTCGTTGTGGTCGGCACAATACCAATCGACCGTCAATGTATTTGCCGAGTTTTTCCGTTTTTCCGCCATCGCCCACACATTCACCTCCCATGTGGGCAACGATTCTATGATGCAATTCCAAGAGGATTCTTCAAAGGCAAGGATGGACTCTCTGTCTCCCAGCAAAAATCCACCACAAAACCGCCAACAAACCGAATCGAGAGAGACCTCGCCATTCCCCCAACACCCCGGAATCGCTAAAAAACGGCGGGTTAAACTGCAATTTCCCAAGAACCGCAAAAACGACAACGTTCTCGCTTTTTTCAAAAAAACATGAGAGACATTGAAATCTATCCATCCAAAATGGTTGCTTCCAAATGGATTCGTCAATACCGTTTCTCTCAAAAACTCGGTTTTGGCATTCATCAAACACAAATATTCTATCGTGTCTTTCTTCGCCTTTCGGTTTCGTGGCAATTCGTTCGACCCCCTTACATTATCGGTTGTCCATGCATTATATACACGTGTTTCTTGAAGAGTCAAAACCCGCAACACGACAACATTGGGATATTTTATCAAAGTATCCGTCAAAAAACCCACATATTTGGGGTCGACAAACAAACACAATTGAATGCCCGTTTCCGCAATCTCTTGAAATCGACGTATTCTCCACAAGACTCGGCTCTGTTTTTCTTCGCCATAAATTTTCAAAAAGCATGTCGCAAAAGTCGGCTTCATTTTTATTTGGGTATGATAGAATATAAATTCATTCTGTTTTTAGAAGTTTTCCGCTTTTGCAAAAAAATTGAAAGTAAAATTCCGTCTATAAATTCACTCAATCACAACAAGAAAATGCAGACACGAAGTTCATCCAAATACACTATGGTGTTTGATACGGAGACCACGGGTCTGCTTAAAAAGCACGAAATGTCAAAACAAAACATCACCCCCAAAAGACACAGTTCTCTCAAATCCATTTTCGATTTCAATGTCCCCGTTCAATATCCCGTCGTCTATAAAACACTTCAATCATTGGACAAACAACCCTATATTGCGCAATTGAGTTTTGTAGTGCTGAACAAACAAAACGACATTGTGTTTCATTATGATGAATTGATTCGTTTGCCAGAAGGCGTGGAAGTGGAAGAAGGTGCCACAAAACAAAATGGTATAACGGCAGCCATGTGCAAAGAAAAGGGCGTGGATATTTGCGACGCTTTGAAAACATTCGTATCGTGGTTTTTAAAGTGTGAAAGAGTCGTTGCACACAACATTGAATTTGACCGAACACTCATACGGTTTGAAATCGCACGAAATTATGAGCGATTGCAAAAAGAAATGCCTTATTGCAATGTTGTGTTCCAAGAGTCTTATGATAGAATTGCAAAAATTGATTATTTTGATACAATGATTCGTGGCTATAAAATATGCGGAGCGACAAGAACATTAAACAACGGAAAAACAGTGCCAAAACGACCCAGTCTCAAAGAATTGTATTCATTGTTTTTCGGGAAAACGCCTGACCCCATGCACAATTCTATCGTGGATGTTTTGGTCACCATGCGGTGTTATTTGAAATTATCTTTGCATAGAGATGTAGATGACAAATATTTCATGACTATTGTGGGAAACGCAGTAAAAAATGAAAGCATTGATGGACACTTGCACGAGTTTCTATAATGAGCAATGATGTAAAACAAACTTTTTTTTATCACATAATAGAATTGTGTGATAAAACGACAAGCAATAATCAACAGTGAAAGCGACAATAAAAAAAGGCCAAATACCCAACTCATGCATACACAAAATTGTTCAAATCATCTATGGTGATGAATTTTTCAAATCCATATTCTTCTTCGGTTGGTGTTTGAGAAACATGGGTCATTCCTATGAAATCCCAAAACCCATTCGTAATGTCTGTTTCGACATATAATCTTTGCAAAGTATTCACATTGGGTTCGGTTTGTTTTGTTTTGTTGAGCCATTCTCCAATCAATGTTTTGGAAAAACCCATTTTACGATAGGGTCGGTCAATGTAAATCTCCATTTTGTTGGGAAGAGGGTTTCGCATCTTTGTAATGTCAGCGTCCAAACGATGTCCCATGACTCGAAAATGACCTCTGCATATTCCATGAATATATAATTTCACTTCTCTCATGACACAATCCGTCGAAAGCCATTCGTATTTCCATTCCGTGTCATAAAACAAATCCCATTTTTTTTCGGGAACTGAAAACTCATTGAATTCAACAGCTGAATTCATTTCGGTTTCCTCTTCTTCTCCTTCTTCGTAATTCAATTTCATGTTGCTAAATTTCATTTTTACTGTTTTTTGTGCCTTTCTTTTAACCCATGAAAATAATTTCAATTTTTTTCATGGTCGAGAGAAACCTCGGCGAAGAGAAACCTC
>Ga0247843_1000302_pt1 | contig 117885 bp, 101 predicted proteins | sample LaCruzMarch2017__FD_192420 | JGI IMG/M metagenome (GOLD analysis project Ga0247843, IMG submission 192420) | Freshwater microbial communities from meromictic Lake La Cruz, Castile-La Mancha, Spain - LaCruzMarch2017_8m | ecosystem: Environmental > Aquatic > Freshwater > Lake | place: Spain...
CAGTGCAGCGGTTTTTAGTTTGAAGCCTAAATGTGCAAAGGCATTTTTATTTTTCATAATACAGGTCAGCTCGCACTTTGTAACCAAGGTTTTGGTGGGTTTTTATTGTAGTTTTGAAACTTAAAATATTGATTCAGACTCATCCATAGTTCCACCCCATTTTGGTATAAATGGATGTTCACATGCTCATATTTAACACTTCTCTATAGCCGCTTAATGAAGATGTTGTCCATGTAATTAAGCACTTGATGGATTTCTCAATACTGTTTAACTGGCATTGAAAAAGAAGCTCAATGTCTAAAAATCGATAAAATCTGTCAACGCAAACGGATGGACAGACGTTCAACTAGTAGAAAAAAACAAGGTACCTGCTTTACAAAGCAAAACATAAGCTCTCAGATGAGGAAAATGTGCGGCTCGATAAGGTGCTTTGTCTAACCATTGAGCTCAGGCAAGCCTACCTGATTATTAATAAACTAAAAGATTGGGACCACTCAAAAAACGTAGGGTAAACTAATAGCAATCAATGAAAAAACCTACAGGAATGAATTCGTGAAGCAGGCAAAATCGAGGCCTTTCAGGTAGTCTTAAAGCTATTGGACAAACACAAAGCAAAATATTGGCCTACTTTAATAAAGGCCAAACTAGTGCAAGGACCGAATACCTAAATGCAACAATCCAAAGGTTTATCATCTGAAACTATGGAACCTAAGTCCCCAACTTTTTCTACTATCGCACTAAAGTATACTTTGAATAGTACCTCAAAAAAAATTAACCTGCCTTTTGCATTTTCCAAGATCTAAGCCGAAATGAAAATTAATTTAAAAGTTCATTCGGATGACTGTAATTATTAATCGATTTAAAGCAACTATTTTGAGCTTGTAATCCATATTTGCAGGGCAACACAAAAACTAAAAATGAATCTTAATCTTGAAGGCAAAGTAGCCATAGTAACAGGAGCTACAAGCGGCATTGGCGAAGGCATTGCTTTGGCATTTGCCCGTGAAGGTGCCATTCCGGTGATAATTGGGAGGGACGCTGAACGAGGGGAGGAAGTAGCCAAAAAAGTTCAGGAACTTTCATCCAAATCTTTTTTCATCCAAGCCGAACTGGTTGATCCAGCTGTTTGCCATCAGGTGGTCGATACTGTGATTCAAAAATTGGGTGCCATCGACATTCTGGTAAACAATGCAGGCGGGAATGATTCTGTTTCCTTAAAAGATGGAAGTCCTGAGGAGTTTGTACAATCGCTAAAAGCCAACCTGGTGCATTACTTTTCCATGGCGCACTATGCCTTGCCTCACTTGATTAAAACCAAGGGAAATATTGTAAATATTGGCTCGAAAGTGGCCAATTTAGGCCAAGGAGGCACTTCAGGCTACGCAGCAGCCAAAGGTGGCATTCAAGGCTTAACCCGAGAATGGGCCTTCGATTTGTTGCAATATGGCATTCGGGTAAATGAAGTAATTCCGGCAGAAGTCTGGACTTCCAGCTATGAAAAATGGATGAATAGATCGGAAGACCCAGCAGCGAAGTTGAAAGAACTGGTAGATAAAATTCCCTTAGGCAAACGCTTTACCACCGTAAATGAGATAGCGGATACGGTTGTTTTTGTAGCTTCTCCCCTCTCAGCACACACTACAGGGCAGCATTTGTTTGTCGATGGGGGCTACACACATCTCGATCGTAATGCCTGAGAATTTAAATCCGCTCCAGCACAGATTCAATCATTTTACCCACCGTGTTCTCTGCCTGGGTTGAAAAAACCTCAAGCTCCCGATTGGCTACAATGGCGTTTACACTCAAAGCATGATGGCCCAATAAACTGGCCATGATATAGTAACCAGAAGTTTCCATTTCAAAATTGGTGAATCGAAATTGATTATGCTCAAATGACCTGTATGCAGCAATGAGGTCATTTCGAAATGGAAATAAACGAACAGCACGACCTTGTGGACCATAAAATCCAGGGCATGTCAACGTATGGCCTTCAACCCCAATGGCTTTGAATTGATTCAGCAAAATATCTGAAGCCCGAAACTGAGCAGGCACAAAAGGCAAGCCCAAATGTTTGGCAAAGCTTTCCATCCTGGTCTTTATTTCCGCTGTTTGCTGCACAGGATAAAATGCGGCCAATGTATCCAAACCTGTTCCAGTATGGCTAAGCACAATACTGTCCACCGGAATTTCCTTCACCAAACTGCCCGATGTGCCCATGCGAATAATATGCAAAGGGGTATGTTCAGCTTTGGCCAGGCGGGTGTTTAAATCTACATTAAACAATGCATCGAGTTCAGTAAGCACAATTTCAACATTGTCGGTACCCATGCCCGTTGAAATCACTGTCAGTCGCTTTTTGCCAATATATCCAGTGTGCGCCACAATTTCCCGCTTACCCTTTTTCACCTCGATGCTGTCGAAATACTGACTCACTTTAGACACCCTATCCGGATCGCCAACAGCCAGAATAGTGGTTGAAACTTCTTCTGGCAATAAATTGATGTGGTAGAGGCTACCATCGGGATTGAGTATCAGGTCAGACTCCGGAATTCTTCTTATGCTCATGGTGTGGTGAGTGGGTAAAGCAGGTAAGGTTGTCGTTTTTTTTCGAATTGGGCTATTTCTTTTTTCCAGGAATCATCAATTTGTTTCCAGGTTTTTCCTTTTACAATCATTTCCCGCAACTTTTTTGTGCCCGCTAGTTTTTCGAAAAATGAATTAAAAAAGGCCTTTTTGTTGAGACTTGCTTTGTACATCGTTACCAGCCAATGAGAAGTGAATCCCTGATCCGCCAAGCTATCTGTTAAGTTAAATCCACAACACAATTGCCCTTCTTGCAAGGGTTTTGCGGCCTTTCCAGGCATGCTTTGCGGTGTAAAACAGAATGGAAGATCATCGGCATCAGGCATACCAATGACCTGAAAAGGGAATGGTGTTCCCCTGCCAACCGAAACTTGCGTTCCTTCAAACAAACACAAAGAGGCATACAACCTGATGGATTGGGCGTTGGGCAAATTAGGAGATGGTGCCTGAAAATCAGTCCAAATAGCTGTCTTTGAATAATTAGCCACTGGCACGACTTCAAGTTTGCAAGACATGCCTTTACCCAGCCAGCCTTCGCCATTGATCATTTGCGCCAATTCGCCCAAAGTCATCCCATGAAGAATAGGAATGGGGTGTATGCCTACAAACGATTTGAATGCAGGCTGCAACACAAAACCTGATGCTTTTCCACCATTTGGATTTGGACGGTCGAGCACTACCAATGTTTTGTCATACATGGCACAGCTTTTCATTAAATAGTGGAGCGTAGACAAATAGGTATAAAACCTGGCGCCCACATCCTGAATATCGAAAACCAGCACATCCAGTGAGTCCATGTCCGCTTTGGAAGGTTTTTTCGCATCTCCATAAAGCGAAATAATTCGCAAGCCGGATTGCGGATCTATGCCCGATTTTATCTTTGAGCCAGCATCGGCATCGCCACGAAAACCATGTTCCGGCGAAAAAATACATTTTACCTGAATTTGATTTTCGAGTAAAATATCCAATAAATGCCTTCCTTGCACCTGTGCTGTATGATTAACTGCCACGCCGACCCTTTTGCCAGCCAGCAAAGGCAGGTATTTTTCAGGTTGGGCATCGGCAGGCACAGGTTGACCCAAAAGGTTGCCTGTTAAGGAAATGTGAACAATCAAAAGCCAAAGCCCTTGAATTAAGATTTTCATTTTACTTTTACCCAAAAAGCGCAAAGTTGATACGATTCTACAATTTACAGTTGTTGTTGGCATTGTTTTTTACGGCTAGTCAGGCTTTTGCCACCATAGACCGTACCATCATAGGAGGAAGAGCCAATGGCATTGCCGGAGCAGCCACCACATTGCGTGACGAATGGAGTTTTTTTAACAACATAGGAGGCTTGGCCGGACACCGGCAAGCCAGCATGGGCTTCTACTACGAAAACCGATTTAACAGTCAGATTTTCAACACCATATCTGCGATGGGTGTGCTGCCTAACAAAAAGAATGGCACCTATGGTTTGGGTTTCCAACGAACGGGCAATTCGCTTTTTGCTACCCAAATGGTGCAATTTGGATTTAGTCACCAAATTAACTCCGTGAGCCTTGGCGTTCAGGCAGATTATGTGGAATTGGTTGTTCCTGATTTTACCACCAAACGAACCCTCGCTTTTAACTTTGGAGGTGTGGCAGAATTAACTCCTCAAATCATTTTTGGGGCCACGATTTCAAATTTCAACCAGGCCAGATTGGCCAATTACCAAAACGAAAATTTTCCAACCTGGATGCGGGCCGGTGTTTCCTACAAACCCATTAAACAGGTATTGGTGAACATTGAAACTGAAAAAGGCATTGGCTACGACCCTACAGTTCGGGTTGGTGTAGAATACAGACCCATTGAGAAATTGGCACTCCGTACAGGCATTAACAGGCAGCCTTATCAAGGGTATGCGGGGGTTGGTTTTAATCACAAGCAGTTCAGTATCGACTATGCCATTTCGCACCATCCACAATTGGGCATCAGCAACTACATAAGCCTTTCGTACCGTTTTGGCAAGCGTGACAGGCAATCATTGGTTCCAGATTCACAGCCAGACTCTGACAAGTGATGAGAAAACAGCTTGCATTACTTTCGCTTGCTCTGTTGTGTTTTATTTCAGCATTTGGGCAGGAATACCCGAAACGAGAAATTCAAATCGAATCTTTTGTGGAAAATCTGTTTGACCTGCAAAGCGAAAACACCAATTACGAAGATTTGTATGAGTCGTTGTTGATGCTGTATATCAACCCCTTGAACTTAAACAAAGCAACACGTGAAGAGCTTCGATCGCTGTATGTGCTCAGTGAAAGGCAGGTGAATAGCCTTATAGATTACAGGACAAAGTTTGGGTTATTCTTATCGGTATATGAGTTGCAGGCTTTGCCCGATTTCGATTTGGTGACCATTTACAACCTCATGCCTTTTGTGTATGTGCGGGGTGCTGACGACAGAGAAATGGCAGGCAATCTTTGGCAGCGGATGCGCAGTGAACCTCAGAATGCCTTGATTCTACGATGGAGCAGGCAGTTGCAGGAACAGGTTGGCTACACCCCTCCTACTTTTAATTCAAATGGAGAACCTTCTCAACGCTACCTCGGCGACCCCAACAAGCTGTACATGCGCTACCGCATAAACCGAACAAGGGATTTTAGCTTTGGCTTCACTGCCGAAAAAGACGCAGGCGAGCAACTGATCTGGGATCCGGCTACCAATCGCTACGGTATGGACTTTTGGTCGGCCCATTTGATGATTGAAAACAGGGGCATGTTGAAAAAATTGTTGATTGGCGATTATCAATATCAGTTTGGGCAGGGTTTGGTTTCATCGGCTGGTTTTTTTGTGGGTAAAGGTGCCGAACCTATCACTACCATTCGCAGGAGTAGTTTGGGCATAAGGCCCTATACCTCTGTGCTCGAAGGTATGCAATTCAGGGGAGGTGCTGCAACGGTGGGCAACAACAATTGGGAATTTACAGGCTTTGTTTCTCAAAAAATGATTTCAAGTTCGCTACAAGTAGCTTTGGATACCCTTGACAACGAAAATGCAGAAAATTTTATCACCTCCATTAACCTAACAGGTTTTCACCGAACAACCAATGAACTGGCCAGAAGGGGAACTCTGAGGGAACGTTTGGGAGGTGCCAGTGCCATTTACAGAAGTAAACTGAAAAACCTGGAAACAGGCGTGATGGTAATGCACCAAAATTACCAGTTTCCCTTGCTGAGAGACGACAGGATTTACAACCGCTATGAGTTTAACGGAACCAACAATACCTTAATGAGTTGGACAGGCACCTGGAGCTATCGGAATGCTAACTTTTTCAGCGAAGTGGCCCGCAGCAGTTCTGGCGGTCATGGCATTGTGGCTGGTGTGATCGCCAGTTTGAGCTCAACGGTAGAAATGAGTGTATTGATGCGGGACTATGCCAAAAACTTTCACTCGTTCTACAGCAATTCTTTTGGTGAAAACACCCGTACCATCAACGAACAAGGCCTGTATTGGGGTTTGAAGTTTAAACCAAACCGACGCTGGACTTTTGCAGGCTACTACGATAAATTCAAATTCCCGTGGCTTACTTTCAGGGCCGATGGGCCAAGCGGTGGCGATGAGTTTTTAATAAGAACGACTTACCAACCATCAAAAACCACTTCTTTATTTGTACAATTCAGGGAAGAGATAAAAGGAAGAAATCTCACCAACAATACCACTGCCCAGGATATTGTGGTGCCAACAGCAAGAAGAAATGCGGTGATTCAGTTCGACAACCGAAACCTGAAATGGCTGACATGGAGAACGAGGTTGCAGTTTAGTAGTTTTAAGCAAAACCAAGGTGCAGCCACCACTTATGGCTATGCATTGATTCAGGATTTAAACTACGATCAGGGTAAACTTTCAGTTGGTATGCGCTTCGCTATTTTCGAAACGGACGACTTCGATAACAGGCAGTATGCTTACGAACGCAATGTGCTCTACGCCTTTTCGGTGCCAGCATATTTTGGCAAAGGCATCAGAACGTATGCCCTGGTGCAATATTCACCCAGCAGAACACTTGATTTTTGGGCTAAATTATCCAGCTCGGCTTTAACTGGTGTTACTTCCATTGGGTCGGGTCTCGAAAGAATAAATGGAAGGCTGGACTCCGACATTGTGGTGCAGGTGAGGTATCGTTTTAATCCTCGTGGAGGGATTTAGGGGGTACTTGTGTGTACCCCACACAAACCATACAATCTAATTTTGAATGAGCCTTCATGAATTATGAACCACTTTTCTTTTTCGTTTATCCGATTTAAGTGGCCTTTAAATAAAAAATATCGATTTTTTGCACTCTAACAAGCTATAGTTGAGCTCTTTACAAGCATATAATTTACAACAGCTGGACACAATTGAGGTTAGCTATAGACTGGGGTTTACATCCAGAAATTCTATTATTTTAAACAAACGTTTCAGTTTGATGGCTTGATATCTTTTTAGTTAAAACTCAACATATCAGATAGTAAATTAGAGTAAAATATTACTGCACCAAAGAGATTCTATGTACAGAACTTTTTCCATATAATCCATAGTAAAAAAATACAGGTTCTACTTTGTACTGATGAAAATCAGGCAAATTCAATGGATTAAATACCATATTATGTCTTGAAAATACACGGGGCTTGCCAATTATATCAGTGTATATTTCTTTGTGTTGTAGTAAAAGATCATCAAATACTTGATCTGATTGAACATTTGCCAAAACTGCAATCTTCTCGTTATTATCAATTCCTGTCTTATAGTAAACATGATTATGAACCAAAGGATTTGCAACTAAAAACATATTACCTGGATGCTTAACTATATAATCTACCAATACTTCGTCATTAAAAAATCTGAACTTGTTGGAAGGAAAAAGCCAAAAGGAAAAATTCCATGTCAAAAGAAGACAAGATAAGACTACCAGCAACCTTAGATTAAACTTAAAATAATAGAATAGTGTGAAAGTTACTAAAACGGGTATCATGACTAAGAATTCAACGTTACCTACCGCATAAAGTGCAAACAGACACTGCAATGCTATTACAAAAATGCTCGTTTTTAGAAACGGGTCGTTCATAGCTTCTCGCTTTGACAACCATTGATTTTTCACCACAAGCCACGCAGCAAAAGCAGCCGAAAACATGCAAACGAACAAGGGGATGATAAATAAACCATTCGCATTAATGAGGCGTAAGATTAAGGCATGAACCTGAAAAAAAGACCGAGCGATGCTGATGCACAGCATTACAAAATTGATGAAACCAAACTCTGTTTTGGCACTCCCCCTGTAAAAATCAAAAAAAACAAAATGGATAAAGTTTTCAAGCGTGATAACATCGCCTCTACCATAAATCATAACCATCAAATAAACGATGGGCACTACCAATGAAGCTGAAATATAGGCCAGAGCATATTTCCAACTTTTCAGATAAATTAAATAACCAATGAGCAAACCCAGCCACCAAAACACATGAATCTGATGAAATAGACAAGCTATTGATCCAAAAATACTGGCCAAAAAAATGCTTAAAAAACTAGGCTTTAATAGCGTTTTCAAATAAAAATAAGTTGACACCAATGAAAAAGCTATCGGAATAATATATGTTTCGTTCTCAGTACCAAACCTTAAAAAGCTAAAACTGAAAGCAGTAATTGAAAGCAGCAAAAGATTTTCGTTTCTCCTGATGTTTAATTTTTCAAAAATCCTGAATTGAACCAAGAAGCAACATAGTGCAAAAAATGTGTTAACAAATTTAGTCAAGTTTAATACATCAACCTGGCCGTATAACCCACTGGCAAGCTTTACAATTTGATATTGAAACCAATTGTAAAGTAGATGATGGGGGCTGAATAAGTCTTCACCATACTTAATATTTGCAGCATATCCCAAAGCATCCTCAGTAGAATTGTTCGTTGGAAACAAAGCATATAGCAGCCCTACTGCTGTAAAAAAAAGGGGCGTTTTTAGTTTTTTCAAAACCATAAGCAGGTAGAGAAATTATGGTTTATTGTTTAAAAAGTCTCAGGCCAAAACCACATTCTAATTCATCAAGAGTGGCAAATGTATACAATGCAAAAGCAGATTGAACCTTTTGCCTGTTTGATTCACTTGAAAATACAGGTTCAAATTTCCTAATAAAAAACGTGCGGGATGATTGTCAACACATTATAATCCAAACTACTTTTGATACATGCAGGCATATAAATAACGAGTTTTAAGTACTAACCCGCTCAAACCAATTCCAAACATAACGCTTTAAAATTCCCATTCTTGCCATGTTTGAATAGCTAAGCCCATTGTTGCGCTTTCCATGAAAAACAGTAATGTTTAGAATCACAAAAAAACAAGTTGAAGTTTTTTGAAGACTAATGCTTTTTGAGTCCCATTATATTTTATGATGGTGTGCATCCAGCGGTTCAACATGCACCAGCACATGGCCAATTTGGGGCAATTTCTACATCAACACTTCTTGAAGCAAATGGGCCAGGCGGTGCCCTTCGGTTACAGAAATTTCGCCGTCGACCAGGGCGTGTAATTCGACCAGGTATTTCATCCCGGTTTTTCTGATAAAGCACTTTTCTGTTCCCTCAATCCCTGGAATATCCACTGCCACTTTTCGAATGTCTTCAATCAACCCATCGTACACGTGCTCGTCCATAATTTCGCCAAGGGCAGGCCTGAAAATTAGAAAGCAGTTATAAAAAATGAAGCCTGAGGCAAGCAATGCCGCCCAATCATCGGCCATTTCGTAACCCGGCCCCAGCAGCAATGCCACCGAAATGCCAACTAATGCGGCCACAGAGGTAATGGCATCCGCTTCTGTGGTGCCAGGCATCAGCTTTCAGCGAACTGCTATGTGTTTCTTGCTCTTTAAGCTATTGAAATAGGTCCAGCCTCGTTCGGTCTTTTTATGGCTTCCTGCCTTACACACTTTTACACACAGCCAGCGGCAGAAAGAATTGCAACGAAGCAGAGCCTCGCCTGATCATGCGAGGTGGAAGTAGATTGGTTTATGGCAAAAAACAAAGTAATGCCTTAGCTTCGCCCTCTAGATCAGTGTTTTAAATCATGTCCAGAATTTGCTTCATCAGTAAAAAAGAAATTCCCAAAGGCGAAGAGATTGCAGGCATTGACATTCGGGAAGGAATTTTTAAATTGATTCAAACTGATTTCCCTCAATTCAGTCAGACCGATTTCATTTCCATAGAAGAATTGAACCGCTACAGGCGATTGTACCTGACCTGGCTCATCGAAAAAGAGAAAGGGGAGCTGGCGCTGATAGATGCCGATGTGATGCATGCTATCAGAAACAATGCTGTGCTTTCTGAAAATATCCAGGACGAAGCAGAAGGCGATCTTAGCTTAGGGCAAAAAATGGCTGACAGGATTGCTGTTTTCGGGGGCAGCTGGACGTTTATTATCACTTTCTTTTCATTCATCCTGGTATGGATGTGCATTAATGTTTGGTTTCTGGCAACAAAACCTTTCGATCCGTTTCCGTTCATTTTGTTAAACCTGATACTTTCTTGCCTGGCTGCCATACAAGCGCCCATCATTATGATGAGCCAAAACCGACAGGAGCAAAAAGACAGGCAACGGGGAGAACACGACTATAAAATTAACCTGAAAGCAGAACTGGAAATCAAATTGCTGAGCGAAAAAATCGACCATTTGCTGGTTCACCAAAGCAAAAAGCTGCTTGAAATTCAGGAAGTACAAACGGACTACCTGGAAGACCTGATGAAGGAGTTGAAAAAGAAAACCTAAAGAAAAACAGGTTGGATGTATGGTTTAATTTTTAGGTAAATTTCCACCCGGATATCAACTTGCTCAAAGCAGATTCATGAACTACATCGATTACTACAAAATACTGGAATTGCCCAAAACTGCCACTGAAGAAGAGGTGAAGAAAGCCTACAGAAGGCTTGCTAGAAAATATCATCCTGACTTGAACCCAAACAACAAAGAGGCCGAAAATAAATTCAAGGAAATTAACGAAGCCAACGAAGTATTAAGCAACCCTGAAAACAGAAAAAAGTATGACAAATACGGCAAAGACTGGAAGCATGCGGAAGCTTTTGAAGAAGCAAACCGGCAACGAAGCTCCAATTTCGGAGAAAGAAGGCAACAGGCCTCCGGCCAATACTCCGGCGATTTTTCTGATTTTTTTGAGTCCATGTTTGGTGGAAGCGAAAGTACAGGTGGAAGGCGAACCAAATTCAGAGGGCAGGATGTTCAGGCCGATTTGCATCTCTCTTTGCTCGATGCCTACAAAACGCAGCAGCAAACGCTAAATGTAAACGGCAAAAATATCAGGCTTACTTTTCCGGCAGGCATTGAAGACAAGCAAGTGATAAAAGTACCAGGCCAAGGAATGCCGGGTGCGAATGGTGGCCCCAATGGCGACTTGTACATCACATTTTCGATCGAAAACAACACAGCATTTAAAAGAGAAGGCTGTCATTTGCATACCACCATTGAGCTTGACTTATACACGGCGCTGCTGGGTGGAGAAATTGTGGTCAACACCTTCGATGGCAAGGTGAAAATGAAGGTGGAACCCGGAACCCAAAATGGCACCAAAATAAAACTCAAAGGCAAAGGTTTTCCTGTGTATAAAAGCGAAGGAGCATTTGGAGACTTGTACATCACCTACCAGGTGAAACTACCCTCCCAACTCACCGAAAAAGAAAAAGCACTATTTGTTGAACTTCAAAAAATGAGCGAGCATGGAAGCGAATAACTTAATTTTGATAGAGCACTATTGCCTTCAAAGCGAGGTAAACCTGGCCTTTGTAGAAACGCTGCACAACCAGGGACTCATTGAAATTATTGAGGTTGAAAACGCAAAATATGTAACGTCCGACCAAGTGAAACAAATTGAACAAATTGCTTTTCTGCACCTGGAATTGAACATTAACCTGGAAGGCATTGAAGCAATACGCCATTTGGTAAATCAAATTCATGACCTGCAGCAAGAGCTGGCACTCACCAAAAGTAAGTTGAAACTTTTTGAGGATTGATTTTTGATTATCAATAAGTTAACAAACCAGTTTCAGAATTAATCATGTTCATCCAGCGGTTCAACATGCACCAACACATGACCAATTTGCGGCAAAGTCTCGATTAACTCTTCCTGAAGCAAATGGGCTAGGCGATGTCCTTCGGTAACTGAAACATCACCATCGACCAGGGCGTGCAATTCGACCAGGTATTTCATGCCGGTTTTTCTGATAAAGCACTTTTCTGTTCCCTCAATCCCTGGAATATCCACTGCCACTTTTCGGATGTCTTCAATCAAGTCATCGTACACGTGCTCGTCCATAATTTCGCCCAGGGCGGGCCTGAAAATGAGAAAGCAGTTATACAAAATGAAGCCTGAGGCAAGCAATGCAGCCCAATCATCGGCCATTTCGTAACCCGGCCCCAGCAGCAATGCCACAGAAATGCCAATAAATGCAGCTACAGAGGTAATGGCGTCGCTTCTGTGGTGCCAGGCATCGGCCTTCAGCGAACTGCTATGTGTTTCCTGACCTTTGCGCAACATGATTCTGTACGATACCTCTTTCCAAACTATGATGGCACCCAGCACCAGCAAAGTCCACGACTCAGGTAATTGGTGCGGCGTTCGGATGTTCTGAATGCTTTTCCAGGCGATGATGGCAGCTGAAATCATGAGAAAACCAACCACCAGAAAGGTAATTAGCGGTTCGATGCGACCATGACCATACGGATGATTTTTATCGGCTGGTTTACTGGCATATATGAGTCCGGCAAGCACCAAAACCGCTGCAAAAATATCAGTCGTTGACTCAATGGCATCGGCCACGAGGGCATACGAATGACCATAATATCCGGAAAAACCCTTGATCAAAGCCAGCAGAGCACTTGAGGCTATGCTCCAATAAATGGCACGGATTGCTTTTTTCTCGTTGGTCAAGGGTGATGGTTTTTAACGCTGCCAAAAGTAGAATGTAAAAGCAGAATTAAAGGGTTGAAATGTAACAAACCGAAAATCGGGATGACGATTAACAACGCTGTTTGGGGTTTGCCATGTCGAAGCTTAAGCCAAGATTGGAGAATATTTTACGTACCATAATCAAATCAAAACGTATCAAATCGTATCATTTCAAGCATGACTTCAACCAGATAGCATCGAATAAATTCAACGCTAATATATCGGTCGTGCCTACAGCACTGGCCAACGAAAGTGTTGAGCCAAAACTTTACAAGGTGCGCCATGAAATTCTAAACATCGAATTCATTCAGTGGGGAGGGGTTTTGCCAAAATTGACTACAATTCCTCCACATGTTTTTTCACCCAGGCCGCCCGGTCCAGAATTGCATCGAGTTGTTCAGGTTCCATTTTGTTGAGCAGTTGATACATCATGCCAATTCTGGGATTGCGTTCAAATTTATCCCGATGCCTGTGGTAAAAATCCCAATAGAGGCTGTTGAAAGGGCAAGCCTTTTCGCCCGTTTTTTCGTCTTTGTTGTAGTGGCAGGTTTTACAATAGTTGCTCATTTTGTGCATATAGTTTGCACTGGCCACGTAAGGTTTTGAGCCCACAATTCCCCCGTCGGCATATTGACTCATACCTCGGGTGTTGGTGATTTCAACCCATTCAATGGCATCGATATACACGCCCAAATACCAGGCATCCACTTCGTCGGGGTCGGCACCCAGCAATAGGGCAAAATTGCCAATTACCATCAAGCGCTGAATATGGTGCGCATAGGCCAGTTGCAAGGATTGACCAATGGCATGTTTCAAACAATTCATGTTGGTTTGGCCAGTCCAAAACCAAGCAGGAAGTTTGACTTTGTGGTTCAGAAAATTCAAACTGGCAAATTCAGGCATGTTAGCCCAGTAAATGCCCCGCATAAACTCCCGCCAACCCAATATCTGCCGCACAAAACCTTCCACCTGATTCAAACCAATGGCACCATTGCTTGCCTGCCAGGCAGCAACAGCAGCCTGCACCACCTCATGTGGCGAAAGCAATTTCACATTCATGACAAACGACAAACGGGAATGAAACACAAATGGCTCTGTGGTATCCATGGCATCTTCGTAGGTACCAAAAAGCGGCAAGGCATCCTGCACAAACCATTGAAGTAAAGCGAGAGCCTGCGGTCTGGTAACGGCATGATGGAAAGGCTCAGGAAATCCCATGGTTTCAATGCCCTGGCTTTTTATCATTTCCTGGATGTTGACCAGCTCTTCGCCATAATCAAAGGTTGGGGGTTTGGGCACAAAAACCTGGTCGGGGAGCTTTTTTCTGTTGTCGGCATCAAAATTCCATTGCCCTCCTGCTGGTTCATTTCCGTCCATAAGCACGTTATGTTTTTTGCGCATGGCCCGGTAAAAGTTTTCCAACAAGAAGATTTTTTTACCCTTAAAGAAATTTGCAAGCTCAACTCGGGATGTATAGAAATGAGCGGAATCAAAGGCTTCATGCTGAATGGATAGCGATTTGCAAAAGGCCTTTAACTGCTCATCAAGACGGAATTCGTCAGGCAACATATATTCGAACTTTTCGATGCTATGTTGCTGCATGAATTGGTGCAAATTCGCTTCCAGGCTTTGCTTATTTTCAGGATGGTCAAGCTGATAATAAACCACCTGAAGACCAACACTTTGCAGATGTCGGGAAAAAGCACGCATGGCTAAGAAAAACGCAGTTACTTTCTGCACGTGATGCACCACATAATCCGTTTCCTGGCGCATTTCCATCATCACATACGTGACATGGTCATTCACCTCCTGAAACCAATGATGCTGATGGTTGAGTTGGTCGCCCAAAATTAGTCGTAAAGTTTTCATAGTGAATTTATTTCATGACATGCAGTAAGCGCACAATGTTTTTCAAATGATCTAATTTTTTCACTTATGCCTAAAGACAAACATATATTTTCAATTTTGCAGTGCTCACATTCACCATGGCAAAAGCAATCATTATTTCGCATCAGGAAAACTGGCTCAGAGAAGTTTCAGATCAAATGCCCGCTGGACTTGATTTTGGAAGCTGGAATACTGAAAATCAATCAAACTTTGACGTATTTATTCACGCAGATTTAACGCCTGTTGCGTTTGGAGAAAATGTGGCAAACACAGCTAGTCTGCATGTTGTAAACTGTTATTATGCCCGTTTACAGGAATGGGAAATCATAAATCCGGGATGGAACATCGTTGCCTGTGTAAAATGGCATCCTGCCTTTTTCGCCGGAAACAACTGGGAAATGGTTTGCACAGAAACCCAACAACAAAAATTTACCTCCATGCTGAGAAACCTGGGCATTACTCCCCGCTTTGTAGCTGAAGGTCCCTGCACCACTTCCGCAAGATTGGTAGCCATGATTATCAACGAAGCCTATTTAACTCTAGACGAACAAGTAGCCGCAGAAGCCGACATAGATCTCGCCATGAAATTGGGTACTGGCTATCCATTTGGCCCTTTTGAATGGGCGCAAAAAATAGGCAAGGCCGAAGTAGTAAACATGCTGATCGCCTTGCAAAATTTTCACGGTTCTGAAAGATATAAACCATCAAAACTGTTGCTACAACAAGCCCATGATTGACCACCCTACCAGCGAAGTGCATGAAATTTTGACGCCTTCAGATAAGGTGAATAAACTCAATTTGCCTTTTGTTATCCTTGGGTTTTTACCATGCTTTGCTTACGTATATCGCTATGGATCAGGCGCATTTAATCAAGGCATCAATGATGTGATGGTACTTTGGTTTTTTCCTCCTGTCCTGTTGGGGGGCTATGTGTTGCACGAATTTTTACACATGCTCACTTTTTCGGCAGTTGGTTTCAAGCCCATAACGTACATTAAAATGGGCATTCGACCTACACACTTGTTGCCCTTTCTTTACCCTGTTTATCCCTTAAAAGCCTGGGCTATGCGACTTGGCATGTTGGTGCCTTGGCTGGTGGTTGGCGTATTGCCGATGTTGATGGGACTGGAAACAAAAACACCGGAATTGTTTTTTCCGGGAGTCTTTTTCAGCTGTTTCTCTTCAGGGGATTTGGCTTGGTTTTACACAACCTGGAAAGTCCCTATGAATGCCTGGATGGAAATAAATCCAAACGGATTCGGATGCATTTGGTACAAAAACCTGCCTGAAAACAAGGAATTGGAAGTTTAAACCCAGACAGAATCACCTCGCAACTGACCTACAGCATGACCAATGAAATTGGGCAGAATGGTGTGGTTGGTAAGCAGAATTTTATCCGGGTCGTTGAGGTGCTCGAGCATGTCCAAGTATTTGGCTTCTCCGTGATTATCAATCACTTGTTTTCGGCGTTCTGTGGTCATAAAATGAACCTTCATACCGATCGGGTCGGCTTCGGGATGAAACTGTGTGCCGAAAAATTCGTCTGAAATCCTGATGGCCATCAAAGCCCGCTCGTAAGGGACATGCTCCCTGATTTTTTCCAGTGATAAAATATTGGCACCCAATTGCCCCATGCTGGCATAATTTGGTTCAATGACCTGGTAGTCTCTCGAATCAACACCATAATAAGGATCGTTCAAACCTTGAAACACCAAATCTTCCTTACCTTCTTCGGTGCAGTGCATGGGAAATATGCCGAAAGAGGTTGATTTCCTTTTGGTTACCGTGCCCAACTCATAATGCCTGCACATGAGCTGAAAGGAGTGGCAAATGAAAAATACAAACTTTTTGGAGCTGCCGTCCTGCTGTTGGTTGATGTCGTAGAGTTTGTCGAGCAGATTAAAATAATCTGTTTCCCATTTTTGCTGTTGACCATCGAAAGGGTCGCCTGGGCCACCGGTAGAAATGTAAATATCGTAACCAAGTGTGGGAATTTCGCCATTTCCTCGGGTGTCAAACACATCAAATTCCAGCTCCTGGTTGGCATGCTTGTAGTTTTCTCTGGCCAATATTTCTTTGATGGAACGCATGCCCTGGTTGCTGGCACCGTTGTACATATCGAGAATGGCAATGCGTAAAGGAAACTCCATACTTATGAATTCAGGCGAAGATGTTAGCGTCCGTGCAAATATCGCTTATTCTGACTTTGAAATTAACATCAGATTAATATTCACCTTACATTGGGAAGAACGGAAATTAAGCAAACAAATTCAATCTAACCTTCACTCCTACCCCACCCGACGCCAACGGGTAGAATTTGCATACACTTTTTGAAGTCGTTTCAACATTGGTTGCCATTTGGGTTGATCCAAATTTGGGTCTTCCACCAACACCTGATTGGCTGCCTGCCTGGTCAGTTCTATGGTTTTATGATCCTGGGCCAGGTCGGTAAACTTCAAACTCAAAATTCCACTTTGTTGTGTACCAGCCAAATCGCCAGGGCCACGCAGACGAAGATCGGCCTCGGCAATTTCGAAGCCATTGCTTGTGCGCACCATGGTTTCAAGTCGGGTTCTGCTGTCCTTCGACAATTTCACACCCGACATCAGTATGCAATAAGATTCTTCGGCACCTCGCCCAACCCTGCCCCGCAACTGGTGCAACTGCGACAAACCAAACCGTTCTGCACTTTCAATCAACATCACCGAGGCGTTTGGTACATTCACGCCAACTTCAATTACGGTTGTAGCCACCATCATGTGTGCCTGGCCTTGCACAAACTTGTCCATTTCGGCCTGCTTTTCCGATGATTTCAAGCGACCATGCACCATACAAATCTCGAATTCCGCAAAAGCCACTTTCAACTGCTCATAACCATCCATCAGGTTTTTAAAATCCAGCGTGGCCGATTCTTCAATCAAAGGATACACCACATAAATCTGCCTTCCTTTTTTGATCTCAGCTTTCAGAAAATCATACATCTGCGGCCTGCGGTTTTCCATCACATGGCGGGTTACAATGGGTTTTCTGCCTGGTGGCAATTGGTCAATCACCGACACATCGAGGTCGCCATAGACCGTCATGGCTAGTGTTCGGGGAATGGGAGTAGCTGTCATCACAAGCACATGAGGCCATATTTTCTCATTTTTGTCTCTCAGTTTTGCCCTTTGTTCCACGCCAAAACGATGCTGTTCGTCCACAATCACGAGCCCTGTTTGCCGAAAAGCTACTTTGTTTTCAATCAAGGCATGGGTACCCACCAACATGCTAATGGTGCCTGACTCTAAGCCCTCTGCAATGCGGGTTCGTTCAGACTTTTTGGTGGATCCGGTAAGCAAAGCCAACTCAATGCCAATGGCATTTGCATAGGTTTTCAAACCAGAAAAATGCTGTTGTGCCAAAATTTCGGTTGGTGCCATCAAAGCGGCTTGCAAGCCATTGTCCACCGCCATCAACATGCACAAAAAAGCTACCATCGTTTTGCCGCTGCCCACATCGCCCTGCAGCAGCCTGTTCATTTGTTTGCCCGAAGTCATATCTACCCTGATTTCCTTGATCACCCGCTTTTGGGCGTCAGTGAGCTCAAAAGGCATGTGGTTTTTGTAAAATTCGTTGAACCGGGTCAGTTTACTCAGCGAATATCCTTGTCGATCATATTTGTTGCTCACCCTGATTTTGTTCAGGTTCAATTGCAACATGAACAATTCTTCGAACTTGAATCGAAATCTGGCCAGGTCGGCTTCCCTTTTTTGCTTTGGCGCATGCATAAACCGATAGGCTTGTTGCCTACCAATAAGCCCATATTGTTGCCTGAATGCTTCAGGAAATATTTCAGGAATATCGAATTCAGGCCGATCGAGCAGGGTTTTGATGAGTTTATGCAACCCTCGGCTATCGAAATACCGGCGTTTCATTTTCTCGGTGCTGTTGTACACCGACTCGAAGGGATCTCTGGGTTTTTCAGGATTGTAAAGCTCTATCTCAGGGTGCGGAAAGCTGATTTTACCTTTAAAAATACTTGGTCGGCCACTCACCACCAAGAGCTTTTTGGGCACCAAGGTCGGCCTCACAAAGTCGAAGCCCTTGAACCAAACCAATTCAGCTTCACCTGTTTCTGTAGTCAAATAGGCCACCAGCCGCTTTGAAGTGCCTTCACCCACCATTTCAACATAATTCACTTCGCCCAGCAACTGAGCAAAAACCATTTCATGGTAAATGTCCTGAATGGAGTTGAAAACCGAGCGATCGATGTAGCGAAACGGAATCCAGTCGAGCAGGTCGCCAAAAGTGTGTATGCCCGCCTCCAACTTGAGCACCTCAGCCTTTTGAGGCCCAACTCCTTTCAGGTATTCTATGGGTGTGTCGGCAAACTGAGGCATAATGGAATATGGGTCAATGTTAATGATTAAATGAAAAGTTGCCACATTTCACCCTGAAAAAGCCTGAATTTAAGCTTTAGATTCAGGGTTTTTTCAATCAACTATTTTCCGGTTCAATTTTCCTTTAGTTTTGGCTGATTAACCAGCTACACACACCATGAAAAAATCGACACTCCTTTTGTTGTTGTTAAAATTCGTTTTCCCAACGCAAGCCCAATCCCTGTTCACGCCAGAAGTGTTGTGGCAATTTGGACTAATTTCGGAAACCGTGGCTTCGCCTGATGGCAGCAAAATCGCCTATGCCATGCGCAAAAACAACCTGGCCGAAAACACAGGCAACACCGACATATACATGATGGATGCAGATGGTAAAAATCTGCGCCAGCTTACCCAAACGCCCAAATCGGAAAGCAACCTGGCTTTCAGCAACGATGGCAGCAAGCTCTATTTTTTAAGTCCAGAAACAGGTGAAAACCAGATTCATGAATTGACTCTGACCACCAATGCCAAAACGCAGGTCACCAGCCAAAAGGGTGGTTTGAATGGATTCCAATTTTCGCCCCAGGGCACGCATCTGTTGTTTGTAGCCGATGTGAGTCTGGTGCCTTCCCTGAAAGACCAACACCCTGACTTGCCCAAAGCAACTGGTCAATTGTACGACGGTCTCATGCATCGCCATTGGAACGCCTGGGCAGATGGCACATTCAGCCATGTTTTTTTACAACAAGTAAACCAGGGTAAAGTGACAGGCGACGCATTAGACATCATGCTCTACGAAAAATTCGATTCGCCATTGAAGCCGTTTGGCGGCATGGAAGATGTGGTTTGGAGCCCCGACGGAGCCAAAATATTTTACACCTGCAAAAAGAAAAGCGGTGCTGCCAGTGCAACTTCTACCAATGCTGACATTTATGCATACACCCTTACAAGTGGGCAAACGCTAAACATAACCGCCTTCAATTCAGGCTATGACACACATCCAACACCTTCACCCGATGGCAAAAAACTAGCCTGGCTCAGCATGGCCAGAGATGGTTACGAGGCAGACAAAAACCGCATCATGATCATGGATTTAGCCACCAACAAAGCCAATGAAATAACCAAGGAATTTGAAGGACAACCTCATGATTTGGTGTGGTCTGCCAAAGGCGATATGCTGTACACCACCGCAGATTTTAAGGGAACGGTACAAATTTTCAGCTATTCGTTCAGGCCCACCAAAGAAATGAAACGCATGGTGCAACTCACGGAAGGAAACCACAATTATACCTCGTGTAGCTATATGAACAATGCAGCTAATCCATTCTTACTCAGCACCCGCATGAGCATGGTTGGCCCAAATGAAATTTTCACCATCAACCTGGCGCAAGGCACAGCTACACAGGTTTCTCAAGTCAATTCCACCTTGCTGGGAAGCCTTAAATTGGGCAAAGTGGAAAGCAGAAATGTGAAAGCCACCGATGGAAAAAACATTTTCACCTGGGTCATCTACCCTCCCGATTTCGATCCGGCGAAGAAATATCCGACACTGCTTTACTGTCAGGGTGGGCCACAAAGTATGGTGAGCCAGTTTTTTTCATTGCGTTGGAATTTTCAATTGATGGCTTCAAAAGGATACATTGTGGTGGCTCCAAATCGGCGTGGATTGCCAGGATTCGGGCAAGCCTGGAATGAGCAAATCAGTGGCGACTGGGGCGGACAAGCCATGAACGACCTGCTCTCAGCTATCGACGATGTGGCCAAAGAACCATTTGTAAACAAAGAAAAGCTGGGTGCCATTGGGGCAAGTTTCGGGGGCTACAGTGTGTACTGGTTAGCTGGAAACCACAACAAACGTTTTAAAACCTTCATTTCGCATTGCGGTGTGTTCAACCTTGAAAGCATGTATGCAGCAACAGAAGAAGTGTTTTTTGCAGATTTTGAAATGGGAGGCTCATACTGGAAAGAGCCAAAACCAGCCAGTTATGATGCATTCTCACCCCATAAATTCATTAAAAACTGGGACACACCCATGTTGGTTATTCACAATGACAAAGACTTTCGGGTTCCTGTCGGTGAAGGTTTGCAGGCCTTCACCGCAGCACAATTAAAAGGCATTCCATCGCAGTTTTTGTTCTTTCCCGACGAAGGCCACTGGGTAACCAAACCCCAAAACAGCGTACTCTGGAACCGGGTATTTTTCAACTGGCTGGAGAAGTGGTTGAAGTAGGTGAGCACTCTTTGTTGAAAGACTCAATTGACTCTGAACAGTTTGGAATCAAAATACCGAAAAAATGAACAGTGAGGAAACAAAAACTGAAACATAAACGTGTCTTTATCTTTATTCAAAAGGGTATTTCACACCGATTTCAGCCCTGATTTGATCCATCAATTCTAAAAGGGAAATTGAGAATACATGAGGCATTAATTCGCTTTCAATTTTTCCATCTTCCACACAGCGTTGCACTTCCAAAGCTTCATATTCAAATCCATTGACCAGGGGTGGAAAATTGAAAACTTCAGGTAATTCATTCCCTTCATTTCGAACAATCAAATTGGCTGGCCGCAGCCATTGTTCTTCAATCTCTATTTCACCTCTGTCAAAAACAAAACGAGCGGATGTTTTGGATTTATATCGAACGCTGGCCATCAACTGCGCTTTGCTTTTGTTTTCAAACTCCAGCTGTAGAAAAACAGCTTCATCCACGCCTGTCGAAGCTAAATCCGCTGAAACAGCTATTGAAGTTGGCTTTCCCAAAAAGAAGGTGGATAAAAAAAGGGGATAGATTCCAATGTCAAGTAAGGCTCCTCCAGCCAAATTGGGATTGAACAACCTAGAATCAGGATTGAAAATTGCCTTAAATCCAAAATCTGCTTGAATAAACTTGAGGGCTCCAAAATCTCCGTTAGCCTGAATTTCTTCAATAAATCTGATGTGCGGAAGAAAACGAGTCCACAAACCTTCCATTAAAAAAGTGTGGTTCTGATGCGAAGACTGCGTCATATTTAAGGCCTGATTAGCGTTTACCGCCAATGGCTTTTCGCAGAGCACCGGAACTTTTCGCTCCAATGCCAATAAGGTGTGTTCAAGGTGAAAATTATGAGGGGTGGCAATATAAACTGCATCAACCAACTTGCTTTCCAGCATCTGCGTGTAGCTACCAAAGGCTTTACCGCCAAACTGGCTCGTAAAGCTATCTGCTCGTTCTATGTCTCTTGAAGCAACGGCTGAAATAGTGGCTCCTGGCATCGCTCCAAGACCTAATGCAAACTTATGGGCAATGTGCCCAGGGCCAATAATGCCCCAGCGGAAAGGATTTGATGGCAAAGTAGACATGCCACAAATAACTACCTATTTACCTAACCAGGCAATTTGGCGAATTAATAGTAGCGAAAAGGGCAATCGATGGTTAGGCCAGCAGCCAACCTTTGGCTTGATTTACCGAAGCGAAAACCCGGTTTGCAATACCTTTTTGATTATTTTGATTTACGAATTGCTCCATGGTTAAGGTGCCAAACAAACTCTGCGGCATCACCAATGCCATTTTCTGGAGTTTGATACATTCTTTTTTAAGCAACTCGCTGCACCACAAAATGTCTTCTTGCGAAAGTGCGCCTTGCTTCCGGGTATCTGACAGCCAACTGAGCGAGTCCCCCTCTCGCATGTGCTGTTTGAAACACTCTATGCCTTTAAGAATTGTGAGTCTAAACTCTGAACTGGTTTGAGGAACGTGGTGCATTACGCAAACCGCTTGCGTAGTTTTGTCGAAGCCAACAGTCACGTATGGCTTCTGAAAATAAATGTTTTCCATGCTTCATGCATTTAATAATTAGTGCTTCTTCCTAATCTATGGCAAGGTAAACGAGCGGGTCCGGCATTCAATGCCATTTTTAAAGCATGATGTAAGATGTACGAATTTAAGGCAATTATTCATATTCCATAACGCAAATCTTAAGCTTTTATCGACTAAATAGGAATAACCATCGGCGAGTGAAATTTAAGGGGTATCTATTGCCATAAACACTATGCAATAAACTACAAGGAGAAACCAGAATTTACCTGAAAAAATGAATATCTTAAAGTCTACTCAGTTGCGTATTTTCAGGTTGTGCTATATGAGGCTAGCTATTAAGTAAAGTTTCCCGCTGACGCATTTGACCCGCTGGTATTCCAAACATCATTTTGAAGCGCCTGCAGAAGTAAGCGGTATCTTTAAATCCTACATCCTCTCCAATTTCTTTGATGCTTCTTTTGGAGGTTCGGAGCAAGGTCACCGCTTTTTCCATACGTTGGTATTCGATGTAATCCTGGGGATTGATTCCTGTGAGCATTTTGAAATACTGACCCACATAGTCTTCTGAAACCTCGGCTACATTGGCCAAAATTTTGTTAGACAGATCACTATTCATATTTTCTTTGATGAAGGCAAAAATCTTGAGCAGGCGTGGGTCTTTGAAGTAAGTGGAGTTGGTGGCCAGTTGTTCTACAAAAAGTCGATTATTCAAAATATACCTCAATATTTCAATCACAATCCGCTCAGTATTCAGTTTGATGGCTCTTTCCATCCCTGCATCTTTGTTGATGTGCTCTCTCATGAGGTCAAATATAATGCCTGAAATTCTATTGTTTTCGCTGATTTTGAACGGTTTGATATCCAGGGAAGAGAAGAAATTTACAGAGTCAAAAATGCGGGCATCGAAAGTTACATACGAATAGTTGTCCCCATCAACTTCAATTGGCGATACTGTCTTATTGATTTCGTAATAAGTATCAATGTTGTTCAAAAAGGTCTCTTGGCTCAGTTTTACAGCTTCTTTTGCAGAACCGTAAGTGAGCACAACAGGTGTGTTAGAAGGGATAAACAGCAATTCACCCGGAGACACTTTTTCCTTGTCTCGGCCAAAAGATATCTCACCTCTGTGCAGCAAAATGATGGTATTGTCTACATCCCTGAAGTTTTCCAGCGTGAGCGGCTTGATAATCCTGATGTTTCTGGATTTGATATGCCGTACACTCAGCGACTCAATGATTTTATTGTAATCTTCCATGATAGGCCGGTTTTTGGTGAGTTTCGTTTTAGTTTGTTTTTGCCTGATCGTTAGCTTCGAAGCAAGTCACGAGCAATCACAATTCTTTGAATTTCAGAAGTTCCTTCGTAAATCTGGGTTATTTTAGCATCACGCATCATACGTTCAACGTGATATTCCTTCACATAACCATAGCCACCGTGTACCTGAACAGCTTCTATGCTTACGTCCATAGCAACCTGTGAGGCAAATAGTTTTGCCATGGCGCTTGCTTTCGCAAAATCTTTCTTTTGGTCTTTCAAAGACGCTGCTTGCAAGCACAACAATCGTGCTGCATCAATTTTAGTAGCCATATCGGCTAGTTTAAACTGAATGGCCTGGTGTTGAGAAATAGGTTTTCCAAACGATCTTCGCTCTTTGGAGTAAGCCAAGGCCAATTCGTAAGCCCCACTAGCTATTCCCAATGCCTGGGCTGCTATGCCTATTCGTCCGCCATTGAGCACAGACATGGCGAACTTGAATCCGAATCCATCGTCGCCTATCCTGTTTTCCTTTGGAACGTTCACATCGGTAAACATCAGCGAATGCGTATCTGATCCTCGGATGCCTAATTTGTTTTCTTTAAGTCCAACTTCAAACCCAGGCATACCTTTTTCAACAATGAGGACATTGATTCCTTTGTGCCCCTGGTCTGGGTGAGTTTGCGCCATCACCAGATACACTGAAGCTGTACCGCCATTGGTAATCCAGTTTTTGTTTCCATTCAACAAATAATAGTCCCCTTTGTCTTCTGCTGTTGTACGCTGCGATGTAGCATCCGAACCAGCCTCAGGTTCAGACAAACAAAAGGCGCCAATAATTTCTCCCTTTGCTAAAGGTGCCAGGTATTTTTTCTTTTGCTCTTCTGTTCCATAAGTTTCTAGGCCCCAGCAAACCAACGAATTGTTCACTGACATGACCACAGAAGCAGACGCATCAACTTTTGAAATTTCTTCAATGGCCAATACATAACTCACGGTATCCATACCGCCACCACCATATGTTGGCGAGGTCATCATACCCATAAAGCCAAGGTCACCCATTTTCTTAATTTGCTCAGCCGGAAACTTTTGGTGTTCATCCCGCTCAATAACTCCTGGCAATAAATCGATTCTGGCAAATTCTCTGGCAGCGTCTCTGACAGCAATATGTTCTTCGGTCAGCTCAAAATTCATGGTTAGTCTGGTTATTACAAAAACTGATTAAAATACAATTAAAACCTTTGTTTTGTTCTTGTAAGGTGGCAAAAAAATTAAAAATATCCAAAAAAGAAAAACCTTCCCTGATTTAAGGAAGGTTTTTTGAAATTGGAGGATTCCAAGAATTAATCCCTACTTCGGCCCATGAGGAGCATTACGTAGTATAAAAGGGTAACCAAGGACGAAATGGCACTGATTACATAAGTCATTGCAGCCCACCATAAGGCGTCTTTTGCCATAGCTCTTTCAGGCTGAGTAACAATGCCTCGGTTTGTCATCCAGGCCAAAGCTCGGGCACTTGCGTCAAACTCGACAGGAAGTGTGATAAAACTAAACAAGGTCGTTAAAGCAAAGAATGCAACTCCAATAGCCAAAGGAATCGGTGTGGTTTGCAATAAAAATATACCACCAAAAATAATCCAGGGCATGATGGTGGAAGTGACTGTGAGCACAGGCACCATGGCAGACCTGAATTGCAAAAAACTATAAGCCGTGGCATGTTGAACAGCGTGACCACATTCGTGGGCAGCCACCGCAGCAGCAGCAGCATTTCGGCCATAAAACACATCGTGGCTCAGGTTCACAGTTCTGTCAGATGGATTGTAATGGTCGGTAAGTTGCCCGTTTACGGATATGATCTGCACATCGCTGATGCCATTGTCAGTCAGCATGAGTTTGGCCACTTCGGCTCCTGTTAGATTGGAAGAAAGTTGCGTTTGGCTGTATTTGGCAAACTTCGATTTTAATCGCATTTGCACCAACCAACTGATGATCATGAAAAAGATGAATATGAATAACATGCTTTTTGAGGTTTGCGGTGAATTACGTGTTTTTAATTTTGGAAATAATGGAAGAAGTAGAAAACCCGTCTACAAATGCTATTGTTTTCACTTCGCCCCCATGCTGTATAACAAAATCTGCGCCTACTATATTATCCAAGGTGTAGTCAGCGCCTTTTGTCAAAATGTCAGGTTTCAGCAGTTGGATGAGTTCCAGTGGAGTAGGTTCGTCGAAAAGAACAACCAAATCCACAAACTGAAAAGCCGCCATTACCCTGGCTCTGCTGAGTTCCAGGCAAATGGGTCGGTTTGGCCCTTTGATGCGTGAAACAGAAGCATCAGTATTTAGACCAACCACCAATTTATCTCCCAGATTACGGGCTTTTTGCAAGTAATCGACATGGCCTAAATGAACAATGTCGAAGCAGCCGTTTGTAAAAACAATGTTAAGCCCACTATCTTGCCATTTTTCAACAATATTTCGAGCGTCGGTTCGGTTCTGGATTTTATATTCTGTTTCCATTATGCTGCAACTTCTTGTTTTTTAGAAATGGAAGCACCTAAAGCCAAGCAAATTCCACCTACTAAAATGGTAAACACCATTTGACTGGCATGCATCGCTGTAGCCGCTGATAGTCCTATTGTTAACTCAATAGCATAAAAACTGGCCAAAACTTTGGAAATCATAAAGTGAAAAGGACCAATTCCGCCCTGGCTTGGAGCCACCATACCAAAGCTGCCAGCTACAAACACCATCAAGGCTGCGCTGAGGTTCAAAACAGAAGTAGACTCAAAAGCCATTAAGCTAATGTAGGTGCTGCTAAAAAATCCTAGCCAAATCACAAAGGTGTAGACCAGGTACAATCCCGGATTTTTTAATTTCAGAATGCCAAAAATCCCTATCCATATGCCGATTAAGAACCCGAACAATTTTTGAAATATGGCTATTTCCAACAAGCGCTTGCGATAGGCAAATGCTATAGCTACCAAAACAAGCACAACCACCACAGCCAAAACCATCCAATTTCCATACGATGATCGGCCAGACTCAGTCGTTTGGCCAGGTTGAATGATATCCAGGAAAAACCGGGTAAGGCGATCGAACTCCAACAAGAAGGCCAAAGCCGTTATGCCCAGCAACATCACCAGGTCAATCACCCTTTCACCCAATACCGTTCCCAGCGACACATTCACAGGAATTTTATCTGTTTTATACAACATGCTGCACCTGGCTACTTCACCTGCTCTGGGCAAAATAAAATTCCAGAAATAACCAGTCATTACTGCAATGAAGCCATTTTTCGTGCTGGCTTTGTAGCCAATCGAATCAAATACAAGACTCCAGCGGGCAGCCCTGATCCAATGGCTAATGGCAAGGGGTACCAAGGATACGCCTAACCAAAAAAAGTTGGCGTTTTTGATTTCTTCCCAGGTTTTTTCAAGATCCTGACCCTTGAATGCCCAATAGATAAGCAGGGCCGAAATGCCGATAGAAAGAAAATAGGTGAGAAATTTTTTCAAAAGTAAAATGAATAACTGCGGCAAAAGTAAATGAGACAAGTCAGTAAAGTGCGATGTAGGTCGGATTAATCCATATTTAACGCAATATTAACAAACCAGAAAGGTGAATCGCTGCCTTTAAAGGGTTGAAATGCAACAGGCTTTTTTACATTTGCCACCGGATACTAAAACAATTAACCTTCAATTTTTGCCAGTATGGCCAAGTTTTCCAGAATAGAAGTTGCACTCAAAGCCAAAGAGACAGGCATGGTGCCGGTTTTTTATCACGCCGATTCGGCAACAGCCATTCAGGTACTTTCAGCTTGCTACCATGGTGGAGTCAGGGTGTTTGAATTTACAAACAGGGGCGATTTCGCCCACGAAACTTTTGCTGAATTGGTGAAATATGCCCGCAAAAATCTACCAGAACTTGCCATCGGCGCAGGCACGGTGGTAGACGCAGCAACAGCAGCCTTGTACATTCAATTGGGTGCCGATTTCATTGTTTCTCCGGTTGTGAAAGAAGATATGGCCGTGGTTTGCAATCGCCGGAAAATAGCCTGGATGCCGGGCTGCGCTACATTGACAGAGATTTCGAAAGCTGAAGAATTGGGTGCAGAGATTGTAAAAATATTTCCAGGTTTTGTGCTTGGGCCTGAGTTTGTAAAGGCTGCATTGGCGCCTTTTCCCTGGTCGAGCATCATGCCAACGGGCGGGGTGGAACCGACAGAGGAAAGCCTGACTGCCTGGTTCAAAGCCGGAGTTTGGTGTGTGGGCATGGGCTCTCAGCTTTTTCCAAAATCTTTGATGGACAGCGGAGATTACGGCCAGATTACCCAAAAAGTGCAGGCTGCTTTGCAAATCATCAGCAACATCAGAAAAAGCTGATTGCAGCTTTTCGATTTCCCGTTCTTCGTTTTCAAACAACACAACAACACCTAATTCATGAATCAACAAGCAACTTCACATACCGGCAATTTTCGCTGGACCATTTGCGCTTTGCTTTTTTTCGCCACTACCATCAACTACCTCGATCGGCAAGTTTTGAGTTTACTGGCACCTGATTTGTCGAAAGAGTTTAACTGGAGCAATTCCGACTACGCCAACATCACTTCAGTTTTTCAGTTTGCCTATGCCATTTCCATGCTTGTGGCAGGTAGGTTTATCGACAAATTGGGCACCAAAAAGGGATTTATCTGGGCGATTATCATTTGGTCACTTGCGGCCATTATGCACGCTTATGCCATTGAAATAGGAACTGCCTTTGCTCCGCTTTTCTCTTTGTTCGGGCTGTCTGTTTCTATATCAATCATTGGTTTCATGGTTTCGAGGGCTGTATTAGCGTTTGGTGAGGCAGGCAATTTTCCGGCAGCCATTAAAGCAACTGCGGAGTATTTTCCTAAAAAAGAACGATCGCTTGCAACCGGCATTTTCAACTCTGGCGCCAATGTCGGGGCCATTTTAGCTCCTCTTACTGTTCCCTGGTTGGCTGCAAACTATGGTTGGCAATCAGCATTTATTGTAGTGGGTGCAGTTGGCTTTTTATGGCTCATCTTATGGATCATTTTCTACGAAAGGCCAGAAATCCAAAAAAGAATGAGCAAAAGCGAACTCGACTACATCCTAACCGATGTGGAAGCTACAGAAGTTTCGGTTGGAGAAGAAACCAAAGTGCCCTGGTTCAAACTTTTGGGCTACAAACAAACATGGGCTTTTGTGTTTGGCAAATTCATGACCGATGGGGTTTGGTGGTTCTTTTTATTCTGGCTACCCAAATACCTGGAAGCACAATATGGCATGGTAAAAACGGAAATCATGCTGCCCCTGGCTGTGCTGTATAGCATGACCATGTTTGGCAGTATTGGCGGCGGCTGGTTTCCAACCTATTTCATCAAAAAAGGCTACACGGCCTACGATGGCAGAATGAAAGCCATGTTGCTCATTGCATTGGTGCCACTTGTGGTGCTGGCTGCTCAGCCTTTGGGTTCCATCAGTTTTTGGATTCCGGTGATTTTAATTGGCATCGGCGCATCAGCTCACCAAGCCTGGTCGGCCAACATTTTCACCACCGTTTCGGATATGTTTCCCAAAAAGGCTGTTGGATCCATCGTTGGAATCGGCGGCATGGCTGGAGGCATTGGCGGGGTGTTGATTTCGAAGTCAGGCGGTGCTTTGTTCGATTATTACAAAGGATTGGGTCACATCCAAACCGGTTACACCATTATGTTCACAGTGTGTGCAGTTGCCTACCTCATTGCCTGGTCAGTGATGAAGTCGCTGGTTCCGAAATACAAACCGATTACAGATTTATAGTTCAGCCTTCAGGTAAAAAGGCATTTGCAAGCGGCCAAAGTTCTTCGCTCACAGGTCTGCCGGCAGCTTGTCGTTCAAATGCAAACTGGCGCAAACTTTCGGCCAGGTTTGCATTGTGACGTTCGTGCAATCCGATGATTTTTGCCAATTGAAATCCATTGAACAAGGCTTTGAGGATAAGTTGATTCCAGCCGGTTTCGTCGAAATACAGAGCTGGAAATGGGTTGTGGTGAGCTAGTGCCAAAAACACTTCTGCTACATTCGAACGGGTTGCAAATCTTGCCAAGGGCTCAAATTGAGCAGGATTATTTAATAATGACAAGGATTTCAAAAGGCTTGCCTGTTCAGATGGAGTACCTGGGTGGAACTGTTGTTCAACTAACTGTAGAAAAATTTCAGCATCGATTTGCTGCTGCAACTTCAATAAGGCAAGCAACCGGGCAAGATCTTGCTGGTTCCAACCCGTAAAGTCGATATCAGGATATTCTGACTTTAGAAAAACAAGCTGTTCTGCTGAAACCGGTTCAACTGAAATTTTTTTTCCGATAGCATTAAAGAAAATGAAGAACCGCTCTTTTTCAAGATTTTCAAGATTTTCCGAAAACCAGCTGAGTTGGGGGAAAAGTGCTTGAGCAAATTTAATCGAAAACATAAGGCGACAAACTTACCGCTTTCCTACTCTACTGTTTCCGATTCGGAAGAAAATGGTTGTGCCCCGGTGTAATCGACTTCGAAAACAGAATCTTTTCCTTTCACCCGCATCAATCCACCTTGGAGTGTAAGCCATGGTCCAGAAAATACCGGCCAAATGCCTGCCAGATCAACAGGTTTTTGATTTACAGTTACTGAGGGCATTTTGGCAAAACCTTCGCCGGATGGCCAGGTTGGTTGCTTGAAAGGAGGTGCCGCAATGGTAACCTGCTGACTTTGTGGACCAAAACCCCAATCTACAATAGCTTCTTCAAATCGGCCATTGGTTTGAAAAACGACTTGAATTTCATCGCCATCTGCTGAATTAAACACCACGCCTTTGCCATCCTGGGTGAGTTTCAGATCTGCCTTTTCGGCTAAAAATTTCAACTCATTCATATTTTTGCATTCGCTTGGATCGAAAGCTACCAACACAAAACCACACAGGGCATCGAATTGGCCTTCGTTGAGCCAAATAAATTCATCCTTTTCATCTGCCTTTCCAACACTTTTCGCAAACGATGATTTGGCTATGGGGTACGCTGCCACATAAGTTTTTCCTACCTGAGCCAGTTGAATGCCAGTTGAAGTCTTTTTCCAGACGATGGCTTTAGTACCAATAAGAAAACTGTAAGGACTTTTTAACTCATCTACTTTTATGGACCCCACCACATTACGCTTATCAATTTCATCCGGGAATCGTTTCTCAAAATCTTTTCGCCAACTCTCTTTCCATGCATCGATAGCTGCATAAACCTGCTGGTTCAGTTCTTTGTAGTTTGCAGGCATCCTGGTGAGTTGAAATAAAATATTTTTATGTTGAAAAAACTGGGTGTATGGGTCACGCACTTTTGCCTTCAGTCCTCCCGTAAAGGGTCCATTGCCCGACAGCGAAATCAATTCATTTTTTGCAGAATTACTTACCAATTTCCAATTTACAATCTGAGATGTGGAACCAGAAAAACCTCCGTAAGGACTGCTCGAAGCACCTAAAGTAAACTGGTTGTGCACAAAAAGCCATTGCTTTACAAAAGAAGGCTCTTCGAATAAATAGGAAGTTTTCGACTGCTGAAACCAAGCTGGTTTGTCCAATTTTGTTTTGCGCCCCAAATCCAGCAAAGCCTTGGCGGGCCTGTAGCCTGTGGTGGCCAAATACACAGATTGAATAAATTGCTGCTGTTTATGATGGAAAGTAAAACTGGTATCTGCCGAAAACATCATCAGATTAAAATAATAGGAAGCGCCAGAATACGTATTGAGGTTTCCACGCATTTCGCTACCACTCACCGCACCGTTAAAATTATGTAAAGCCAACTCTGCCACATAATAATCCACCACTGCCTTGGCTGCATTCCGCACTTTGGGGTCGTCGGCAAAGTCGTACAAATTGAGCCAGCCCAACAAATTATACACTTCGTAGCTACTCGAGTTCCATTCGCCTGTGCCTACCTGGTAGATTTTTTTGGACCAATAAAAAACCCAGTTCTCTAAGCTGTCTCTTTGCATAGCAGCTTTGGCGTCATTAGGATTGCTTTTTAAGTGTTCCTGAACGTATAAATACCCACTGGTGCGGGCCATATTGATGTGGTTTTCAGTACCTTCAGACGTGAAAAAATTATGGCTATCGTTTCGCTTGAGAACCATATCAATGATTTTGGCCTTGTAGGTTTTAACAGCAGGTGCATCCGGATATTGAAGCATGATGCGAGCCATGCCCACCAAGGTGAAGTGAAAAGGACTATGATCTACAAACATTCCTACCCAGCGGTTTGCCTGCGCATCTTTTATTCCGTACCTATGAAACCTGGCAAGTGTTTTAGGCCAGTAGTATTTCTCCGGATCTCCAATATCTGGCGAGGGTGGCTCGTACACATCGGCAACCTCTTTCACCAGTTTTTTGATCTTGATCTGAAACAACTTTTCTTCATCATCTATACCAAAGGCGTTTAACCCAAAGCAAAAAATGAAGGCAAATAAGCAGTTGTGTGAAAGAAAACTTTTCAAGGTTAATTTTCGGAATAATGTTGAAGATAAAGCACCAGGTTGTCGAACTTTTTCAACAGCAAATCAGGTGTTTGATGTGCCAAAAGTTCGTTTCTACTGGTTTCTGCCAAGTTCAAAAATTCCGGCAAATGGGTCAATCGTGCTGCGGTCAATGCTCTGAAACTTGCAGGAAAACGGTTATAGGCCATGCCGGGAAATAAACTTTTCTCCAAATTTAACAATTCGGCTGTTTTGCTCAATTGCCCATAGTTGTCCAGAAACTGAAAGGCACTTGCCCTAAATGTGGCAAAAACTTGGCTAAGTGCTTTGTTGAGCTCCACCATGCTGTGGATGGTGAATCGTAAGGGCAAATGGGGGTCGAACGTATAAAGTGGGAGAATGCAGGTGAGGCTTTGTTCTTGGTTGCCCAATCGGCCTGGAAGAAACTGGTTTACAATGCTTTCTATTTTGTTAATCCTGACGGCAACATTCACTTCAAGCACCATACTTCTTTCATAAAAGGTAGGCAAGATAACAGCCGCCGTGAAGCCATTCACTTGCGTTTTTCTATACTGATTCCATGCTTTGAAAGGCACATAATTGAAATCTTCGAAGAAATCAGTGAACCGAATATTAAGATAATCCTTCTCTGAAAAATCGACCATAGTCAAAAAGCGGATTGAAATTGTGGCTAACAAACAAGCCCGCAAGGAAAGAAGTTTTCAAATGGCAGCATCCATCTCTCATGCAAACGCTGGTGTGGTTTGGCAAATGATTGGGCAAAAGCTAATCTTGTGGGCAAATTGATCAACACTAATTTTTGAGACCATGCGTCAACCTATTTTAAAAGTTCAGCCGAACGATAACGTGATTGTAGCCCTTCAGGATTTGAAAGCAGGCGAAATAGTGGTTTGGGAATCAGAATCTTTCACGCTTACAGACAACATTCCGGCAAAACACAAATTTGTAACCTCCCATTTACAACCGGGCAATGAAGTACTGATGTATGGCGTGTTGGTTGGGAAAGCGTCGAAACCCATTCAAAAAGGCGGACTTATTTCCACCGAAAATCTGAAACATGCGGCTGCTGACTTTTTCACCAAAACCAAAGACTATTCCTGGACACCACCCGATGTTTCGGCCTACAGCTACCGAACTTTTAATGGATTTAATAGAAGCGATGGCCGGGTTGGCACAGCCAATTATTGGGTGTTTGTACCAACGGTATTTTGCGAAAACAGAAACCTGGAATTTATTCAAGATGCCCTGAACAAAGAATTGGGCTATGGCAAAACAGACAAGTATAAAAATCAAGCCCGCAAGCTGGTCGACATGTTGCAGGCAGGTGCCTCGGCTGAGGAGATTGCGAACAATAAGTTTGAGCTGTCATCAACAGACATTTCGACCAAACGGGTATTTGAAAACATAGATGGGATTAAATTTCTGACCCACCAGGGCGGTTGTGGTGGAACCCGGCAGGATTCTGCTGTGCTGAGCAAATTGCTGGCTTCCTACATCGATCACCCGAATGTGGCGGGAGCTACCATTTTAAGTCTGGGTTGCCAACATTTGCAACTTGATGATTTTGTGGCAGAAATAAAGGTTCGAAATCCATATTTCGACAAGCCTATTTTCACATTTGAACAACAAAAAACCAAATCAGAAGAAGCGCTGATAGCCGAAGCCATCAGCAGCACGTTTGTGGGATTGATGGAGGCCAACAAGCAAACCCGCCAACCGGCACCGCTCTCGAAATTAGTCTTGGGCGTGAAGTGTGGCGGCTCTGATGGGTTTTCTGGTATTTCGGCAAATCCTGCTGTGGGCTACACGTCTGATTTACTGGTGGCCCTGGGTGGTTCGGTGTTGTTGGCCGAATTTCCGGAACTGTGTGGTGTAGAACAGGAACTGGCCGACCGCTGTGTGGACAAACAAACAGCAGAAAAATTCATCCATTTGATGAAAGCTTACGATGCCCAGGCGCATGCGGTGGGCTCTGGTTTTGATATGAATCCTTCGCCAGGAAATATCAGGGATGGCTTGATTACCGACGCCATCAAATCGGCTGGAGCGGCCAAAAAAGGAGGCACGGCTCCCATTGTAGATGTGCTCGACTACACAGAACCCGTTACTAAACCTGGGCTAAACCTGGTTTGCACACCCGGCAATGATGTAGAAGCCACTACTGGAAAAACGGCTTCTGGAGCCACCTTGATTTTGTTTACCACAGGCCTTGGCACCCCAACCGGAAACCCGATTTGTCCGGTGATTAAAGTTGCCACCAATACCCAACTCGCCACCCGCATGGCAGACATCATCGACATCGACACAGGCGCCATTATCAGAGGCGAGGCCAGTGTGGAAAGCATGGGCGAAGACATACTTGACTATGTGATTCGGGCAGCCAGCGGAGATGTAATACCCAAAGCGGTGCAGCTGCAACAGGATGATTTTATTCCCTGGAAGCGGGGGGTGTCGTTGTAGGGTCATTTGGTTTTGAAAGCGATATTTTGTTTTTTGATAAAAAATCAACGTAGAGAAATATGTGTTAAATTTGATCTCAAATAGCATAAGAAATGGAGTATTTATTGAAACTTCCAGATGGCAAGCAAGTACCTCAATCCGTGAAGGATTGGGTTGCAACTGAAGGCGGCAGTATTGAAGCTATGCCCAATATGAATGAATTAGGAATACCAAATGGTAAAGTTCTGACTGACAGCCAACTCAATGCTGTTATTGAACAATCTCTGCAATCGAAATCGCAATCCCTTCAAGAATTTAGCAAACAGATTCGCCATAATAGGCATGGAGGTTGAAATAGAAATTTCGGATAGTGCGCAAAAAATGATTCAAAGCTACCTCGATTGGTGGGAAGCTAGAAATACTCCTGGAAGTGGCGTTCGCTTCTATGTTGAGCTTGATGCCTTTTTATGGAATCTAACGAAGTCTTTTCCATATTATAGCCCTTGTGCCAACCAAATACTTAAGTCGAAAAACCTTTTTTGCACTCAATTCAGGACTTGGCTGATTCCATTTCGAGTTCATGATCAAAGAATTAATATCATTGGATTCATCCACATTGATAATTTAATAAGTGAAGTTCAATGGACGGAACTTTGATGCTCTCCCAAACTTTGTTGCTTGAAAAATTTCCTGGAAAAGGGGGCTGGACTTATGTGGAGCTGAAAAGCACTGCAGCCGACCAACTGCGCCTTGGTTCGTGTCTCACTAAACTGTTAAAATTCAATAACTTAAACTCTAAAAGATGTTTCGTGAGACAGGAAACATGGCAATTGCGTTTTGGATTCAACCAATTCAAGGGTCTTCAATTGTTTGGAGGGTAGCGTTTTGGATTCAACCACTTCAAGGGTCTTCGACCACTTGAAGGGTGAGCAACTGCAACAACTATAAAAAAAATCCCGGCCATTGCTGACCGGGATTTTAAATGTGAGTGCGTAAGTGATGTGTTACTTCACGAACCTAAATACTTTTTGGCTGCCGGCCACATTGACCCGCATCAAGTAATAGCCCGCCTGCAATGAACCGGTGTTCACCACCAATTGCTGAGGTTGCAATTCGTAGTTCACGTTTTCAATGGCTTTTCCTTGGGTGTTGTACAATTGAACCGTTGTGTTCTGGTTATTCATGGCAGCGTTAGCAAACGACACTGTCAATTCCGAAGCACCATTCAATGGATTTGGATACAACTTGGCAGAGCGAAGGAAATCCATGGCATCTGTTGCAGTTACTACTGGTGTGATTCTGGTAAACCTTCTCACTTCTGAGAAAGTGAATAAAGTTCCTTGGGTTACTCTGGTTGTAAAAGTTGTAACTCCGGAAATGGTCGGTGGCACCTCCCAGGTATAGCTGGCGGTTGAATCGTCCAGATCAAACTCTAGGTTTGCTGCCACTCTTTCGCTGTTTTTGTAGAAATCTACCCTTGCATTTTCTAAGTCACCTTGCTCCATTTTCACCACCAATCGGTAAGAAACCAAACCTTGATCAAACGTGGTGTCGGCAGCTGGCCTATTTAAGTTAACGATGGGGTAAATAGTAGATTCTGCGCAAGGTCCGGAAACTTCAGGCGTTTGAGGACTATCTAAATTTGGATCAACGCCTCTGTACGTTGGCGTTCTGAAACCAGTATTGTTGTCAGGATCAAAAAACACATGGCAGCTGATGTTAGCACCTGTAGTCCCCATGCCCGTATTGTTTCTGATAACGCCTCTGGCTCCTCCTCGGCTACCAATAGCCTGTATATTGCCTACATTGGTATTTCCTTCCATTAAAAAATTATTGAGGTAGTAAGATGTTCCATTTGTATTTGCAACTACATAAAGGGTATTGCCTCTCACATCGTTGTTTAGTATTTTCAGGTTGCTGATATCCCGCATTTTATAGATGCCAATGTAGTTGGCCGTCATATTGTTCGAAATGGTGTAGTCGTTTACTGGTGTTCCCCCGCAACATTCCTGCAACAAAATTCCCTCACCGTCAGTGGACAAATAACCTTGTACATAGTTTCTGGTTGTCTCGATATCATTACTGTCCACGATAACCTGCCAGCCGGAAAAGTCGATTCCTCTGTTTTCAAGTGTGGTAGCACCTTGCGGGGTAATTAACCCAGTTGGGCCTGTGAAATTTTCATATTCAGGAAGTACTTTTAAAGAATCATCTCGGGTAATGTTTCCCTTTATCACCAATCCAATACCTGCTGCAATAACGCCCACTCTAGATGTTTTATACACCCAATTGTCCAACACTTCAAAGCCTGTTCTGTACAAATCGGGCTCGGTTTCCGGGGTACCATAGGTTGCAACTCCTGCCACCCTATATCTGCCAGTAGTATCCTGGTAAATTTTACCCCTGTTCAATGAAATGCCATAGTGATCGTTAAAGTTAAACTGGGCTCTCCATCCTGTTCCGATTGTTCTTTCTGTTAATCTGATCCAATTGCTGGTGCCTCTGCGCTGAATCACATAATTTGGCATTTCAAAGCTGTCGGCAGGGCCATCGTTCAAGCGGTTGTTGGCAATAACACAATTGGCAAAAAGGAAAATTTCAATGTTCGCTGAAAACCTCCAGGGAAAAACCTGCCAGGGTCTTTGATTCACACTCGGTACTCCACCATCGAGAATCACAGCATTGTTGCTGCGGCAGCCAAATACGATTACATTTCGGTTCTTCTGAATGGGTTGAGGCGTAGTATGTGGCAACCCAGGGGTAAAGTTGTATCTGGGTTGAAAACTGATGTAGGCCCTGTTGATATCCAAATTCACCAAGCCAGCATTGCTACATTCAAATTCGCTTGAAATACCTTTGAATGCTTTTTTGCGATCGTTTCCAGTTCCCCCGTTGGCGTTGGTATCTAATTCAAACCTTGGAAAAACCAATTTTGATGGCGGATTGTAATTTACTTGTCGTGCATCGGTGATTCCAGTTGGTTCTTCACCCCTCAGTATTACACCTGATTTCATTTTCAAGTGACCAGTTAAATTGTAAGTACCAGCAGGGAAAAACAAAACACCGCCTCCATTGGCATGAATGGTATTGATACCTGTTTGTACTGCTGCCGAATCGTCGAGGTTGTCATTTGGAATGGCTCCAAAACTCAACACTGAAGTTACTGCAGACCATTTTAGGCTGTCGGTCCAGTGTCCCACACCGCCATACCTGGCTTTGTAGGGGTTGTTGTTTGGCTGCGCCAAAACCGCAGTTGACACAAAAAACAGAAGCGCAAAAAGTCTTGAAAATGTCATGTTGATTTTTTAGTGTATTACCAGACAAATATAACCTACAAATCACCACCGAATGGAATGAATCCATTTGATTAGTGCTTCTGGACACAGATATTAATCAGGAAACCAGGGCATTATTTACCGATTCCCAAGTGTAATTCGCTCATTATCAAATTTCTAAAGCAAGTTTCACTGGCTTTACTTAGACTTTTCAAAATAGCGTCTTTTATTACTTGTCCAAAATCTGAATAGTTTACCAAGTTATAAAACACATTAATTATTATCAACAAAAGAAATAGTCTATTCACATCCCTGGTTGGAAAGCGCACATCATTCTCCAATCATGGAAACAGGTTCCAAGTTCTTTTCCTTTCTAAGCTTGTACTTCACCACGGCATGTTCATCCAAAATCTGAATGGCTTCTTTTATAGAATCGGTGATGTAAATGAGATCAAGATCGCCAGGGCTAACAGTTCCTCGCTCTTTCATTCTGTTGAGCATTTGAATAATGGGCTCCCAATATTCACGACCCATGAGAATGATGGGAAAGTCGTTTATTTTTCCGGTTTGAATAAGTGTGGCGGCTTCAAACAGTTCATCGAGCGTACCCATGCCGCCTGGCATAATGATGAAGGCATAAGAATACTTAAACATCAGCACTTTACGGGTGAAGAAGTACCTGCACTCCATCCATTTGTCTAAATATGGATTGGCATATTGCTCATGTGGCAATTTGATATTGATGCCCACCGATCGACCACCTGCTTCCTTGGCTCCCATGTTGGCGGCTTCCATAATACCTGGGCCGCCACCGGTCATTACCGTGAAGCCAAGCTTTGAAACAGCAGCCCCCATCTTTCGGGCCATGTCAAAATAAGGATCATCTTTTGGAGTACGGGCCGAACCAAAAATAGTTACACAAGGACCTACGAAATGAAACATACGGAATCCTTTGATGAACTCGATCAGCATTTTCAAGGTAAACCAAAACTCCCTGGATCGGGAACGGGGTCCTTCTAAAAATGTGCCTTCCGTCGACACATGGGCATCTGCATTTTGATCTATTTTCTGCTGCGTTTCAGTGTGGTTTGTGCTCATAGAATAATGATAAGGAACAATTTACGTGTGCAAATCAATCCAAATTTTAAGATAAAGCCTGTTTTTGAATTTACTTTGCAGGATTGAAAACCGCATCACTATGATTTTGTTGGCACAGCAGATCAACTATTTCCCTATGATGGTGCCCCTGCTTGGGGTATTGGTTCCTTTTGTGATTCGCTGGATCGACAACCTCAACAAACACAAAAAAGCCAGACAACTGATCGATTTGGTGAAAACCAGAGACGAATTGAGTGAATTGTTGCTGTTAAAAAGAGAAGCAGGTGGGCCTCAAAATGCCTTACTCATCAGGCGAATGGAAGTGATGCTCTTCGACCTGGACAAACAAATTAGAACGACAGGCAGGCAATACAAAATTCAACCCTATATTCTGCTCATCGCTGTTGAAATCATATTTTTTATCAGTGGCATGTACTTTGGCATTCTGGTGTGGATGGACAAAATCATTAGTGGAAAATCGCACGAAAACAATGTTCCCTTTTTAGAAGGCATTTTCGGATCGCCAGGGGCAAGAATTTCATTGCTATTGATTTACGTAACTTTCTCAGTGTACTGGGTAATAAAACGAGAAGTGAAAATTCAGAAGAAATATGGTCGCAAATGGGTGTTCAACCTGGTAATGCTTGCATTTTTCAACCTGACTTTTGTGGCTGTTACTTTGCTGTTTAGCCTGTTGCTATCACTTCTCGACTTTATCAATCCATGGTTTTAAGGAATGCTTGGATAGAAAGTCAAAATACGTTGATGCATAATTCCATTTCAACAATTTAGCCATTGATTATCAAATACATAGTCATCAAACTTTGGATTTCTTAAATAAAACAACCTAACTTTATCACTCGCAAAGCAACCCAAACATGAGCAGTATTCGGTTTTTCATCTTGCTGGTTTTTGTTTTTATAGTTTCCTTGAATAGGATGAATGCAGCTATTTCTGTTGCAGAAACCATACCTGTGCCTACACATATCACATTGGGAACTGGAGAATTTTTACTGAATGGTGAATGCGGAACAAATTTCACCAACGACAATTTCGACGTGGCGCAATGGTTCAGGCATGAATTATTCAGGTTGGCAGGCATTAAACTCGCCCTCCCAGGCTCAACACCAGCTCGCACCATTTTCCTGATTCAAAATGAGAAATTGCCCGATTCCCTGGGTAAAGAAGGTTATTTGCTTTCCATTTCTCCCGACAAAATTGAAGTAAAAGCTCGCCATAGCCGGGGATTGTTTTACGGACTTACCACCCTGCTTCAAGCCGCTTGGTTGGGACAAAAAAACGATCAGGTTGCCATAACCTGCGCAGAAGTGATAGACAAGCCAACTTTTGCCTGGAGAGGCATGCACCTGGATGTGGCCAGGCATTTTTTCACCGCCGACGAAGTGAAAAAATACATGGATTACATGTCGCTTTTTAAGATGAACACGTTGCACCTTCACTTGAATGACGACCAAGGATGGAGGTTAGACATTGAGGCTTTTCCAAAGCTAACAAGAGTTGGTTCTAAACGAAGAAGAACATTGGTAGGCCATTTAAAAGATAAACCTGAAAAATACAAAAGCACGCCCGTAGAAGGCTTTTACACCAAAGCCGATATTCAAAATTTGGTGGACTATGCTCGTAGGAGGCAAATCAATATTGTACCTGAAATTGATTTCCCCGGCCACATGCAGGCTGCTATAGCCGCATATCCTTGGCTGGGAAGCACAAAAGAGCCCATAGATGTGTGGGACAAATGGGGAGTGAGCGAAAATATCATGGTTCCTTCCGATTCGTCTATTCAATTTTTGAAACAAGTTTTCACCGAAGTGGCCGACATGTTTCCAGGAAAATATATACACATCGGCGGAGATGAAGCCGTGAAAAAGCAATGGGAAAACAACGATCAGGTGAAAAAAGTCATGGAAATCAAAGGAATAACTGAGCTTGAAAAATTGCAGGCCTGGATGATTAATGAAATCAGAAAACATGTGAAACCCATGGGCAAAAAACTTATTGGTTGGGACGAAATTGTGGAAGGCCAAGCCGATACCAGCGTTACTGTGATGGTTTGGAGAGCCTGGGGAGGTAAAAAAACAGCCGCAGAGGCGACTGCAAAAGGTTATGACGTTATTCTTACGCCTACCGAATATTGTTATTTTGATTATTACCAAAGCAGCAAAAAACCGCAACCATTGGCTATTGGCGGCATGTTGCCTCTGAGCAAAGTGTACAGTTTTACACCCTTTGAAAGTGTGGCTCCAGAACATAAAAATAAAGTCAAAGGTGTGCAAGGCAACGTTTGGACGGAATACATGCCCACGTTTGCCCAAGTGGAGTATATGGCCATGCCACGCATGTTTGCTTTGAGCGAGATAGGCTGGACCAATCCGGTGGTCAAAAATCATTATGATTTCAAAGAGCGCACTGCCAAGCTTTGCACTAAGTTTAAGGAAATGAGGGTGATCTGTGGCCCGATTGAATAGCGAAATTTACTTCATCAAAGCGGAGAACACCTCTGCTTGCAATCGGGCAAGTGCGTTTAAAGAATAGCTGCTTTTCACAAGAATATGTCCCTTTTCCTGAAGCTTTGACCTGCTGTCCAAATTGTCAACAGCCAGCTCGATTGCCGCTTGGATAGACTCCACTGAAGTATCCGAATCATAACCCAGTTGCTGTTCAAAAACTTCCGGGAAATTAATTCCCTGGCTCACAATGGGCACCAAGCCAAACATCATGGCCTCAACCACCGAGGTGGGAAAGCCTTCGCTCAGCGATGGAAGCACATAGAAATGAGCACTTTTCAACAGTTGCATTTTTTCTTCGCCATATACTGGACCTACATATTTCGCATTGTTACACTTTTCAGTTTCTGTTAAAATTCCCTGTAACTCTCCTTCATCAGGCCCGGCAATTAAAAGTTGAAACCCAGGTTGATTGAAAAGTCGGCTTTTAACCCAAGCTTTAGCCAGGTTGAGCGGGCCTTTTTTGAAGTGCAGCCTGGCCATAAACAAAAATATGATGGGCGATTCAGCTTTGGCAGGAATTTCAAAAACTGTTGAAACCCCATTTGGAATCAGCTTCACTCTCGGGAAATGCTGTTCCAGGTTTTTTGCTTCTGGTGCCCCAACAGCTCTCACCAGGTCTGATTTTAAAGCAAATGGTTTTTCTACAAACCAGAAATAAGGCCATTTTTTCCATGCTTTTTGCTGCATGCTCCAGGGCTCCAGCATACCGTGAGGTACATAAATCCATTTAAATCCTGCCTGCTTAAACCAGTTCCCCCAAATGGTAGGCCAGCGCCAACAACCGTGTGACACAATGATGTCAGTATTTTTGTCAAGGGTTGACACTACTTGCAGGAATTTTTTTCGATCAGTGGCATCGAGCTCAACCAACTTAACGGATTTCAGTTCTTCGAAAAATTGATTGGAGTCAGATGTAGGAAACCACAATTGGGACTGAATGCCAAAATCCCTTTGCAGATCGTCAGCCGTAGCAATGGCTGCATTCCAAATGCCGTAATTGATGGCACCTAGCTCATCTACAAAATTGATAATCCGCTTCACTCCTGCTACCTGGGCAAAGGCCAATTCCTAACTATAAAGCGGTTTGAATTTCGAAGGATTGGCTTCGTGCATCATGGCATAGGCCTTTTCAAAAACCAAACCCGGACTAGGTTTTGAAAAATAATCACCGTCGGAAGCGTAGGCTGGTCTGTGTTCTACAGCAGCAATGGTTACTGGCAATGCATCGAGAAATTTATAACCTCCTTGAATTTCAAGCACTTGCTGCATCATGTAGGCAGTAGCTCCACCGGGAACATCTTCATCGGCAAATATAATTCTGTTGGTTTTTTTCAACGACTCCACTATACTGTGGTGGCGGTCGAAGGGTAACAAGGACTGCACGTCGATGAGCTCTACTGAAATGCCAACTTTTTCTAAATCCTGAATGGCCTCCATAGCCACCCGAACCATAGAACCATAAGTAACCAAAGTAATATCTGTGCCTTCTTTCAGTACCTCTGGCACACCAAGTGGCACCGTGATGCTTTCAAGGTTTTCAGGTAATTTTTCTTTAAGCCGGTAGCCATTCAAACATTCAATGACCAGACCAGGATCGTCGGACCTGAGCAAGGTATTGTAAAAACCCGCTGCCTGGGTCATGTTGCGGGGAACAAGTACGTGCATACCTCGCAAACTGTTGATAATCATGCCCAAAGGCGAGCCAGCATGCCATATTCCCTCAAGTCTGTGCCCACGGGTTCTCACAATTACCGGAGCTTTTTGACCTCCTTTGCTTCTAAAATGAAGCGAAGCCAAATCGTCGGAAAGTATCTGAAGGGCATAAAGCAAATAGTCTAAATACTGAATTTCAATAATAGGACGAAGGCCACGTAAAGCAGCACCTATTCCCTGACCCGCAATTGTACATTCCCGAATGCCTGTATCTGTGATCCTGATTTCGCCATATTTTTCCTGCAAGCCTGCAAATCCTTGGTTCACATCGCCAATTCTACCCACATCTTCTCCAATAGCAAAAATCAGAGGATCATACTCAAACGCTTTCATAAAATAAGCTTGCAGCACTTCCCTCCCATCCACAACAGGGCTATTTTCATTGTAAACAGGCTTTTCTTCTTTCACCAGCAAAGGCGAGTGTTCGCTTTCGCTAATTAGATGCGAGTGAAAAATGGGATCATTTGCCGTGTCGAATTCCTTTTTAAGCTGCAATACACTATTGCGCAAGGCTCCATTGAATTTTAAAAGTTGACGACAGGTTTTATCAATTAAATGACTCACATCGCTTCTGAGTGGGCTTGTTGTAGCATTTATTTCATGTAACACATCTGATAAATCTGGCTGATTAGTTGAGTCAGATTCAATCAAATGTTTTAAGCGACTGAGCCATGGTTTGGCATCGGCTACAAATTCATTCCAGGCTTCCGATCTGGCTTTCTTTACAGCATCAATGGCTTCCTCATCAATGGCATCCAGTTCTTTCTCAGTGGCAAGCCCTTCACCCAAAATCCACTCCCGAAACTTCAAGTTACAATCGTACTCCTTTTCCCAAGTCAAGCGTTCTTTGGATTTGTAGCGTTCGTGAGAGCCAGAAGTAGAGTGTCCTTGAGGCTGAGTCAATTCAATGACATGAATCAAAACCGGCACATGTTGATCTCTGCACAGCTTTTGAGCGAGGGCATACACCTCGATCAAACTGGCATAGTCCCAACCTTTTACTTTAAAAATTTCAATCCCATTTTCTCTGTCCTCTCTTTGAAATCCAGCCAAAGCGGTAGAAATGCTTCCACGGGTGGTGTGGTATTCTTTAGGCACCGAAATGCCATAATCATCGTCCCATACCGACACCAAAATCGGAACTTGCAATACACCAGCGGCATTGATGGTTTCGAAAAACATGCCTTCCGAAGTAGATGCATTGCCAATGGTTCCAAAGGCTATTTCATTCCCATTTTTAGAGAATTTATCGAATAACTTAAGTTCTGGGTTTTGCCTGAACAACTTCGACGCATACGCCAATCCTAAAAGTCTAGGCATTTGTCCCGCTGTTGGCGACATGTCGGGCGATGTGTTGTATTGCGTTGTGAGGCTTTTCCAGTTTCCAAATTCATCCAGACTGCGAGAGGAATAATGGCAACTCATTTGCCTTCCTGCCGAATGAGGATCGGCCTCCAGGTTTGGATGAGAATACAATTGGGCAAAAAACTGCTTGAGTGAAAGCTCGCCCAGGGCAAACATAAAAGTTTGATCCCGGTAGTAACCCGAACGAAAATCGCCCTTGTGAAAAGCACGGGCCATAGCAAGTTGAGGCACTTCTTTGCCATCGCCGAAAATCCCGAATTTAGCTTTGCCTGCAAATACCTCTTTGCGACCCAATAAACTGGCCTGCCTGCTTTCTGAGGCAATTTTATAGTCCTTTAAAATCTGCTCTTTTCCCAAATCGGCAATCGAGAATGAAGTTGTAGTTTTCATAAGCTTACAAGGTTGATTAGCAGAATGCGTTTGGCAAATATATTTTTTTCAAACCAACGTCAACGCCTTTTTTAAAGTTTTAATTCCAAGCAACAATAGGCTTAACCAAATAAAATTTGCCTATTTAAAGAATGCCAAAAATTAATGCAAATCGTTTACAGGAAATACTACTTCATTTCTCCATAGAGCAATTGAAAATCAAAATCTTTAAACCGTTTAGATTTTAGCAAAACGGCTGACTATTTTGTTTTTGAAAATACAGAAGTTCCCGAAAATCGAAAGGCATTGCCCACTTGCTTTTTTCCTTTGAGTTGTAAAACTATCATTCACCCTTCTTGGTTGTAGATGTATTCAAGTATAAAAATTGGTTTGTTATGAAGCTTTGGGTGGTTGTTGTGAGTTTGGTTTCTTCAGTAGTAGGTGCCATAGCGGGGTTAAGTCTCTATTTATACCTTTTTCAACCAACCCAAAACATCCTTTCTGTTTCTCAGCGACAGGCCTTGCAGGTTGACTACAAAACAGGAGCACCCGGTCAAGGATTACCAGCCTCGCTCGATTTCAAAAAAGCAGCTTTAAGCACCCGATTAGCCGTGGTTCAGGTTAAAACTACTTACAAGGATAAGCTCGGCATGCTCAAAAAATTCCATCAGGGTATTGAAGGCATGGACAATTTTGGACAAGATCAGTTCAGGGATTTAGGCTTGACTCCATTTAAGGGAACAGGTTCGGGCGTATTGCTGACTGCTGAGGGTTACATAGCCACCAACCAACATGTAGTGGCTGATGCAAGTAAGGTTGAAGTGACTTTGGAAAATAAAAGAACTTACAAAGCAGTGGTGGTGGGCACAGATCCTACTACAGATCTTGCATTGCTCAAAATTGAAGGAGAGAATTTTCCATTTGTGAAATATGGGAACTCAGATGGCCTTGAAATAGGTGATTGGGTATTGGCAGTTGGCAATCCATTTGACCTGACAAGCACCGTAACTGCTGGCATTGTGAGTGCAAAAGGCAGAAACATCAACATGATCAACGACAAAGAAACGCTTGGTATTGAGTCGTTTATACAAACAGATGCCGCCGTTAATTCCGGCAACAGTGGCGGTCCGTTGGTTAACCTTAAAGGCGAACTGGTTGGAATAAACACAGCCATTGCTTCCTCCTCAGGCACATTTGCAGGCTACTCGTTTGCTGTGCCTGTGAGCTTGGTAGAAAAAGTGATAGACGACTTGCTGAAATTCGGCATGGTGCAAAGGGCATTACTAGGCATCTCGATCAAAGAAGTGACAGAAGAAGTTGCTGATAAATTAAAAATGAGCCAGTTGAAAGGCGTAGTGGTAAGCAACGTAAATCCAAATTCTGCTGCCAGCGATAGCAAAATTCAAGAAGGAGATGTCATTTTAAACATCAATGGAAAGCCTCTTAATGCAGTGAGCGATTTGCAGGAAATGGTAGCTCGATTCAGGCCAGGCGACAAAATAAACGTGGGACTGCTGCGAAAAGATCAGCGTTTACAGTTTTCCGTGACACTCAAGTCAGCAGCTGGTGATATTGCTTTGCAGAAAAAAGAATTACCTCCTTCTAAGTATCTTCCCGAACTTCAGGCTGAATTGCAAACTTTAACACAAGTAGAAAAAGACCAATTCAGGTTAAAACACGGTGTAAAAGTGCTTTCGCAAGATGAGGGCAAATTGATGGAAGCCGGCGTACCCGAAGGATTTATTATAACCAAACTTGACAAAAAACCTGTGCGCAGTCCTGCTGATGTTCAAAGCATTGTGAAGGCATCCGAAGGGGGTTTGCTCATAGAGGGATTTCTTCCAACCGGCGAAAAGCAGTATTTCGCCATTGGTTGGTAAACCTAATTCAATGGTTTCACCATGGTTTTTTTGGCTACTTCTTCCGGGACATTCACCAACATAGACTCTGTTTTAATGTTTGTCCCTCCAGCTGTTTCTACTACAATGATGGTATTCGGAGAAATGCCTTTGTTCCACCAAAATGCCAGCACATCAGGAGTAGGTTGATTGGAAACCAGCAACACTGCATTTCCTTGCGGGATTTGATGTAGATATAAATCACCCACAACAGCAAGTTGGGGAATCACCGAACCATGCGGATCGATGAAGGGATTGCGTACCACTTGTTCAATTTCCTGCATGATGGTGGGCGTAAGCAAGTGCTCCAATTCTTCCGCCTGCCGGTGAACTTGCGTGGTTTCCAAGCCCATTTCCTCTACCAGGTAGCTTTCCCACAGTCTGTGAGCCCGCACCAATTGATAAGCATGCTTCAGACCATTTTCGGTTGGCTTCCATTTACCGGACTCATTTATAACCAGGCCTGCTTTTTCAAGCTTTAAACAGCTATTTCTAATTTGTCCTTCACTCAATTTCAATGCTTGCATGAGGTATCTTTCGCTTGGATCCACACCTTTTTCAATGGCCAAAGAAATCAATTTTAATATATCTTCTTCCAACCGGACGGCCTTTTGCCGGCTGCTTCTCAATTTTCTAAAAAACCAGCCTCTTTTTGGAGCAAATACCACCACCAGAAAATAAATAAAGCCAGCCACCAAGGTCATGGCAGGCCCGGGTGTAGTTTGAAAAGCAATAGCTAAAGTAAGGCCAAGTGAGGTTGAAACCACGCCAATCAGGGCAGAAAAAACAACCATCATTTGCAGCCTATCGGTGAGTAAATACGCAGCCGAAGCAGGAATAATCAACATGCCCACTACCAAAATTACGCCTACCGATTGCAGTGATGCTACTATGGAAAAAGACAGCAACAGCATGAGAAAATAGTGAACCGCTTCCACCGAAATGCCCATAGATCGGGCCATGACCTGCGAAAAAGAAATGATAAATAAGTACCTGAAAAACAGCCATACGCTGGATACTACAAACAGAAAAACCAGCACCGTGAGCCACAAATCCTGGGGCGTGATGCCCAACACATTGCCAAACAAAAAATCTTTCAGGTCCAGGTGGACTCCTTCTTTCCGACTCAAGATCGAAATGCCCATTACGCCTAATGAAAACATGACTGAAAACACAATACCAATCACAGCATCGTCTTTTGAACGCACATTTTTTTGAATCCAGGTAATGAGGAACCCAGCCAGCAATCCTGCGGCAACAGCACCCAGAAAAAATGCAGATAAGTTATACCCAGCCACTACAAATCCAGCCACTACGCCAGGGAGAATGGCATGCGAAAGGGCATCGCCAATGAGCGCCATGTTTCTCAAAAATATGAAACAGCCTAAAATGCCACACATGGCTCCTACGAGAACCGACGCACCAAGTGCCCGCAAGGCATAGGCATAACCGTAAGTTTCTACTATTAAATCAAACATGGAAAATGACCTGAAACTGTTATCTGAACAAACATCAGCTGCGAATTAACTGCTTTGTACGGCAGCAAAAAAGGCAATTCTCAACCAGCCAAATATACCTTCAAAATAGCATGACTTGCTGAACCGTGTTTTTTGTGTTCAATTTGCATCTACATGCGCCAACTACAAATACTTTTTTCAGGAATTTTTCTTATTGGGCTCTCTTTTTCAACACAGGCTCAGGTCAGTTTTTTGCCTGAACCCGCTTGGACAAAACATGAAGGCAAGCAGAATTCGCAGGCTTACAAAGACAGTTCCGGAAAAACAAGACTAGAGCTTCAGTTTAAAAACAAAGAACCCGACGGCATGTGTCAACGGTTTTACCCATCAGGAAACAAGGAAGCGATGGGCAAATTTTTCATGGGAAATTTGCATGGTGCCTACAGCGAATGGTTTGAAAATGGACAACTAAAAACCCAGACAACTTTCAAATTTGGCAATCTGGAAGGTGAATTTACCAGTTACTTTCCCAACGGGCAAGCGGCAGAAAAAGGCAAATACCAGGACAGTCTCAAAACCGGACCCTGGGAAGAATGGCATGAAAATGGAAAATTGAAAGCCAAGGGAACTTGGTTTGAGGGCTTGAAAGACGGAGATTGGGAAACATTTTATGAAAATGGGAAAACCAAGCGCAAGAATATGTACAACGATGGTGTACCATTCACAGCCCAGGCCTGTTATTCTCCAAAAGGAAGACCCTGGTTTGCAGGCACACTATCCAAAGGCAATGGCACCTACATCGAATATTACGATTCGGGAAAAATACTGTCGGTAAAAACATTTAAAGACACCGAACCAGAAGGCAGGTGGGCTTTTTACGACGAGGAAAAAGGTATCCAGCTCGAATTGACCATGAAAAGTGGCTTAAGACATGGCCCAGCCAAAGAGTTTTTTCAGGACAGTATTTTGAAATCAGCCTACAATTTTGAAAACGATCTGGAGCAAGGTTTGGTCACAGGTTATAAACTCGATGGCACCAAAGCCTACACCGGATATTACTTTCAAGGCCTGGAAGATAGTACCTGGACAGAGTTTACCTCCGAAGGTAAAATGGTTTCGTTGAGCTATTTCACGCAAGGCAAACCGAAAGGAATTTGGGAAACTTTTCACCCAAATGGAAGCAAAGCATCTGTCACGCCATTCTTACAGCACGAGAAAGAAGGCCTTTATCAAAAATGGCACAGCAACAAAAAATTGGCCGAACAAGGAACCTATATACAAGGCGTTTTTGAAGGGGTCTGGCTACGATTTCATGAAAATGAAAAAAAAGCAGAAGAAGGAAATTTCAAGCTAGGCGAGCGTGATGGGATTTGGCTAGCCTGGGACGAAAAAGGAAATAAAGTAGCTGAAAAGCATTTTGAAAACGGATTTCCGCAAGGTAGTCTTAAAATCTTCTTTCCAAATGGTCAACCCAAAGTGATTGGATCACATCTTAAAGGTGCCGAAGATGGAACCTGGACATACTTTCATACAAATGGAAAACCTTGCCAAACTGAAACCTGGGAAAAAGGTAAACTATTAATTGTGAGTGCATTCACCACCGAAAGCGCAAAAATACTGGAAGCTGGGAACCTGAGCAATGGGCAAGGCAAGCGAAAGTTTTATTTCCCAAACGGGAGTCTTAAAACAGAAGGAAGTTATGTTGATGGCAAGAAAAACGGCAGCTGGGTTTTCTATAACACAAAAGGGAAAATTGTAGCAAAAGGGGATTTCTCAGAAAATTTAAAGGAGCATTTTTGGGAATACTTTCACGACAATGGCAAACCAAAAGCAACAGGAAATTACTCCAAAGATATGATGGTTGGCAAATGGCAACTCTTCGACAAACAAGGCAAGCCATCCTCACTTGTGGACATAGAAGAGATGGAGCAAGAAATTGATTTTTACTAATATAAAATTGAACTTTTTTTAGTTCAGCAAATATTACCTACTTTTGAATCCCGTTTTTTGACAAACGAATGAAAAACAAACTTCTACTTTCAATTTCAAACAAGGCTTTTATTGGTTGGCTGTTCTTGGTTATGCTTTCAGCTTGCAGTCCACAAACAGAAACGCAAGGCCCCCTCACTGATAAAGAATTTTTGCTGAAGGGTACTGTGAAAAATCTGGCAGATGGCGCCACCATCCATTTAATGACTATTGGAGAAACAAGGTATGAAACCCTGGACTCTGCCAAAGTTAAAAATGGTGCTTTTAGTTTTAGAGGCGTACCCGACGAAAGCAAGCTTTATGTGCTGAATTTTGGAGATAAAACAAGGGTTCCCATTTTTCTAAACACAGGCGAAATAACTGTGGATGCCGACCTGAGCGACCCAAGAAACGAACCGACAGTTACCGGTTCACCCTACACCAGTCAATTGCAGGCATTCAACAACCTGACCCGGCGGCTGGAAAATGTGCTATATGAAATGGAGGCTGAATATGCTCAATTGGCTCAAGCAGGTAAGCAGAAAGAGATGCAGGAGCATGGCAATCTCATTGAAAAAACTGCCCAAAGTCAATTGACTTATTATAAAAACTTCATCGATTCTATCGGCATAAGTCCGGTTGTAGGGCATATATTGGCTGTATTCAACCCAGAAACTGACTTTGAGTACATGGATTCCATGCTCACCAAACTAAAAAATGATAGCCCGCAATCAGATCATGTAAAACGTATCGACGCTTTATTGAGCAAATACAGAACACTACGTATTGGCCAGCTCGCACCAGAAATCTCGTTGACTTTCAGCCAGGGTACCAACACAACTTTAAGCCAGTTGAAGGGGAAATGGGTGTTAATTGATTTTTGGGCAAGCTGGTGCAAACCATGCAGGGCAGAAAGTCCAAGAATGGTAAAACTGTACGACCGCTACAAAAACAAGTCCTTTGAAATCTTAGGCGTTGCGCTGGACAACCAGGAAGATGCCTGGAAAAATGCTATCGCCAATGATCGTTACACCTGGCCGCAAATTTCGGACTTGAAAGGCTGGCAAAGCGATGCCGCAAAACTGTACCAGGTTTCCAGCATTCCCTTCACGGTGCTGGTGAACCCTGAAGGCAAAATTCATGCAAAAGGATTGCGAGGCGAGCAACTGGAACAAACGTTGGCCAGCTTGCTGAAATAATTCAATCATGACCAGGGTACTGAAAACCATTCTCGACAACAAGCCGCTGATTATCGTCTTCGGTGCCTTTGGTATTACCATTCTCACGTTTGTGGCCAATATTTATTTGAGCTACAACATCAGCCGAAAACTAGAACAAAGTGTGGCCAGGGTGGAAAAAACCATGATCGCCATGCTGAACTTACAAAAACTGTCGAACGATATCACCGTGGCAGAAGCAGGATTGAGAACCTATTATATCAATCCAAACCAAAAGTACTTGCAGAATTATAGGATAGCTGTGAGGCACATCAAAGAGAATCAGGAATTTCTATTGAAAAGCGAAACGGATGGGTCTATCAATCCAGAGCACATAGCGCTATTCAGAACCTTGATGACCGAACGCTTGAACATCTTCTACGAAACCGAAGCATTTCTAAGGTCAGGTGAATGGCAAAACAACGACCTGCGAGCTGTTCACCTTTTCTCCATCGGTGGATCCAAAACCGCCGACCTGAAAGAGGTCATGGAAATTATAGATCAAGAGGAAAAAAACAACAAGGAAGTAAATTCGAAATACATAGACAGAGGCATCAAACTCAATAAAAACATTAACTATGTGGCTATTTTCATTGCCTTGGTCATTTCTATTTTTGCCACCATTTCCATCACGCAGGATGTGTACCGTCAAAAGCAGCTCGAAAAGTTTCTTACCAACCTCAACGACGATAAAAATAAGTTTTTCTCCATTTTAAGTCATGATTTGCGAACACCGCTTACCGGTATAAATGCCAGTGTGTATCTACTCGAAAACCACTACAACCAACTGGACGACGCTGAAAAAATAGATCTCATTCACAAGCTGAGCGATTCTTCGAAAAGGTACCAGAAACTGCTTGACGATACACTCACCTGGAGCAGACTTCAGATGGACAAAATGTCGTTCCATCCTGAAAAATTCAACCTATTTGCAGAAATTGAGGAATTGGTAGGGCTTTATGATGAAACAGCCATGGACAAGCAGATATCGGTAATCAATCAACTTAAGCCGGAAATGGAGATCGTTGCAGACAAAAACATGCTCCATACTGTTCTTCGAAATATTCTTTCGAATGCCATAAAATTCACAAAGCCAGGCGGAAGCATTTATTTCAAAGCCCAAGAAACCAACAAATATTTTTCTGTGTCGATTTCCGACGAAGGCGTAGGCATTCCAAAAGACATGCTCGACAAGTTATTTCACAACAACAGCATCACCACCTTAGGCACCGCCAATGAAGCAGGAACAGGCCTTGGTCTCAACATATGCAAAGAGTTTTTGAACAAAACTGGCGGCAGGTTGCATGTAAAAAGTCAGGTTGGAGTAGGTTCAACATTCACCATAGATTTTCCCAATCTAGCGGATGGCGACAAGAACGCCTACAAAAAATATGCAACCGCATAATGGTTAGACTACAGCAACGCCACCATTCATTCAGTTCCTTTTCCATTTTTAGTTTCTTCATTCACACTGCTTTTCGACGATTACTATCCTCAAACAGTAAAATCAATATTTGATTTTTATTTTTTCAAGGGATTGAAACTGAAATTTCTCAATTTTTAACCTGGATCAAGTCCAAACGAACAAAGGAAACAGGTGCTGTTCTTACATGAACCGCTCTACTCATTGTTTCTAAATTGAATCTAAAACCTACTCTCAGCACCTCTGAGCCATTGTTTTAAATTTGAAACTTACTTGTGATCTTAGAAACTTTCGTGCCACTGCATTGAAAAGCCTACATGCGTGGCAAAACCAAAATTGATGAAAGGTGCCCCCGTAGTTCGTCCTATACCTTTGTATAATCGGTTCAACAAAAACAGATAAGGCCATGAAAGAGAAAATCAAATCAGCAATAAATAAACCACTTCAAGTGGAAATATTGTTTTACGGATGCACTGTTTTCACATCCGGTGTGATCCTGATGCTACTCAGGTTCTAATATAGGAGGAATCAGGTTTCAAAAATTCCTTCAAAGTCCCGTCAATTGGCGGGACTTTTTTGTTTCTTGCCTGCCACATATGGCCATAAACTACATTTGGTTAGCCTTTTTCATCATAGGCTTTGCTGCTGCGCTCATTCAGGTGCTTGTTGGGAATCACTACGACTTGCTCCCAACCGTCATGAACGGGATAACCGATTCTGCAAAAACAGGATTTGAAATTGCATTAGGTTTAACTGGAGCCATGACTTTTTGGCTTGGCTTGATGAAAGTAGGCGAAAAATCTGGTTTGGTCAACAAGCTTGCCATCCTGGTTTCACCTTTCTTTTCGAGGCTGTTTCCTGATATTCCGAAAGGACATCCTGCAGTAGGTGCCATTTTGATGAACTTTTCTGCAAATATGTTAGGCCTCGACAATGCAGCCACGCCCTTGGGACTCAAAGCCATGAAAGAGCTTCAATCCTTGAACCCTAGTAAAGACACCGCTTCGAATGCCCAAATCATGTTCATGGCTTTGAATGCTTCCGGCTTGACATTGATACCGGTTTCTATCATGGTTTACAGGGCTCAGGCTGGTGCTGCTGATCCATCTGATATTTTTGTTCCGATTTTACTGGCCACTTTTTGCTCCACCATCGGGGTATTAATTTTGGTTTCTATTATTCAAAAAATCAATCTGTTGCAGTGGCAAATTTTTGTACCCATTGCTTTGGTTTCTTCTGCTCTATTGGCGGCTGTGATGTGGTTGTTGCAACATTCACAGGCATACATTGCCAAAGCTTCTGCAGTGGGCGGCAACCTCATTCTCATTCTCATCATTTTAGGATTTTTGCTTAGCGGCTTGCTCAAAAAACTCAATGTTTTCGATGCATTTATAGACGGAGCCAAAGAAGGTTTCGAAACTTCCATCCGCATTATTCCATTTTTGGTGGCCATGCTGGTTTCTATTTCAGTATTTCGAAACAGTGGCGTACTTACATGGATAACAGATGGTTTTGTCTGGCTTTTGCAAGCTGCGAATCTTGATGCAGCCTTTGCCCCTGCCCTGCCCACGGCTTTGCTAAAACCGATCAGCGGAAGTGCTTCCAGGGGCATGATGCTCGACACCATGAGCACACTCGGAGCCGATGCCTTTGCTTCTAAAATTGCCTGCACCATGCAGGGTGCAGCGGACACCACGCTTTACATTTTAGCTGTGTATTTTGGCTCTGTAAACATAAAAAATACCCGTTATGCTTTGGGCGCTGGCTTGTTTGCCGACTTAATTGGCGTAACTATGGCCGTACTGGTAGGTTATCTGTTTTTCTCCTAAACATCATGAAATACAGTTTTTTCGGGCTTTCAATGGCATTATTTGCCTTTTTTTCTTGTTCAAAAGAATCGAATCTGTCCGTTGTCGAACAGCTTGACTTGCAGAAATATGCTGGCAAATGGTATGAAATAGCCCGCATGCCCAGCCGATTCGAAAAAAATCTAAAATGTGTTACCGCCACCTACACCATACAAGCCGACGGCAATGTGGAAGTTTGGAACATGGGAATCGACGAAAAATCAGGCGAAAAGAAAGATGTGAAGGGAACTGCCAAAGTGCCCGATCCAAAAGAACCGGCTAAACTTAAAGTTACTTTTTTCAGACCCTTTTATGGCAAATATTGGGTCATTGACCTGGGTAAAAACTATGAGTACGCCTTGGTCGGTCACCCCAACCGGGAGTATTTATGGATTCTTTCCCGTGAAAAAAGCATGGCTAAAGAAAAGGTGGATCACCTTTTGGCATTTGCCAAAGAAAAAGGATTCGACATTTCGACACTTGAATTTGTAAAGCAAGACTGCCCGTGAAACCGCATGTAAAGTCGTTTGTACTTGTAAGCTTGCAGGTGCTTTGTTTGCTATTCCTCTTCAAGACTTCCTACCTGCACCAGCTCAACTATTTGGCCTGGATTTTTCTAGTTATTGGCTTTTGTATTGGCATTTGGAGTGTAGCGGTGTTTTCAATTTCGCAATTAACGGTGATGCCCGAACCCCGAGGAAAAGGCGAATTGAATGAGAAGGGACCTTACAAATTCGTTCGACACCCCATGTATGCAGCGGTGTTGATGGCATCCCTTGGCTTTGTGATTGCCAATCCTACAATCATCAGCATACTTATTTATGGAGCTCTTGTTTTGGTTTTACAGGTCAAAATGAATCATGAAGAGCAATTGCTTAAAAAAGCCTACACAAACTATGAGGCCTACAGCAAACGGACTTTTAAGCTGATTCCGGGTTTGTATTGACACGCAAGAGCCTACCAAAAATTGGTCAATAGCTTGATTTAAAAGCAATTTATTCATTTTTGCGCTTCCTCAATTCGGATAACAACCAACAACCAAACGATGACAAGATCAATCATACTCATACTGTGTTTACATGTATTTTCCCTGGCAAGTCAGGCGCAAAGGCAGTCTGTTTCGTTCAACAACAGCTGGAAATTTATCCGGGAAGATGCCCCAGATTTTCAGCAAGTGGCTATTGATGAGAAACCCTGGAAACTTGTAAACCTGCCCCATACCTGGAACGACAAAGATGCCCACGACGACGAGCGTGGCTACTATCAGGGAATAGGCTGCTACAGAAAGTTTTTCACCATTCCAGCATCCTGGAAAGGAAAACGTATTTTTATCCAGTTTGAAGGCGCAAACCATACTGCTGAAACTTGGATCAACGGACAACTCCTGGGCAAGCATCAAGGTGGCTATACTGCTTTCACTTATGACATCACCGACAAAGTAAAACCAGGGCAGAACCTGCTGAGCGTAAAAGTGAGCAATGCTGCAGACCTCACAATAGCACCGATTTCTGCAGATTTCACGTTTTATGGCGGCATTTACCGTGATGTATATCTTACAGCAACCGATAAGGTGCATTTCGATGGCACACAGGATGGCTCGAAAGGGCTTTGGATCAACTATCCAAAAGTATCTGAAAAAGCAGCTCAATTGAATGTAAAAACCCGTATTTCCAACAAAGCAAAAGAACAGGCCAAGGTGGTGATGCAGCATGAATTGCTGGATGCAGATCGGAAACAAGTACTGCAAAAGTCAAACGGAATGGCTTTAAAAGCTGGCTCAACGGCAGAAACAACGTTCAGTTTGCCAGAAGTCAAAAATCCAAAACTGTGGAGTCCTTCAACTCCTTATTTGTACACCTTGCGCACCACTTTACTGGTCGACAAGAAACCAGTAGATGTTTTGGAGCAGCCAGTTGGCTTTCGTTGGTACCGTTTTTCGCCTGATTCCGGATTTTTCCTCAACGGCAAACCGATTAAACTGGCGGGCGTTTGCAGGCATCAGGATTTTAAAGGTTTAGGCAACGCATTGCCCGACGATTACCACCGCCAGGACATTCGATTGCTCAAAGAAATGGGCGGTAACTTTTTAAGAATCGCCCACTATCCACAGGACAATGCTTTGCTTGAGGCCTGCGACAAAGAAGGAATTTTGGCTTGGGAAGAAGTACCGGTGGTGAACACCATCATTGTGGATACTACCTTTTACCGAACTACCCTTGGACAACTCAAAGAAATGATCAGGCAACACCAAAATCACCCCTCGGTTATCATTTGGGGCTCGATGAACGAGGTGTTGCTCAGCGTGTATCGAAAAGGTGAAAAAGAGTTTTGGGAAAATATTGCGCCAGAAACCAATAAATTGGCCAAACGAATGGACAGCCTGATGAAAGCCGAAGACCCGGCTCGCCACACTGCTATGGCTTTTCATTATTCAGAAAATTACAACAAAGCAGGTTTAGGCGAAGTGCACGACATTGTTGGTTGGAATTTGTACCACGGCTGGTATCACGACACCTTTGCTGATTTTGGTCCTTATTTGGATAAAGAACATGCAAAATATCCAAAAAGGGTACATATCATCAGCGAATACGGTGCCGGGAGCGACAGAAGACTTCACAGCACAAATCCTCAGATCTATGACTTTACCCCGGAATGGAAGCAAGCATACCACGAAAGCTATCTGAAACAAATCATGGAGCGACCGTACATCGCAGGGTTTGCTTTGTGGAACCTGGTCGATTTTGGTTCAGAAGGCAGAAAGGAAACCATGCCGCAGATCAACAACAAAGGCTTGCTGGAAACTGACCGTCGAAAAAAAGATGTTTTTTATTTTTACAAAGCAGCTTTGAACCCAAAACCGATGGCACACATTGCAGTTCGGGATTATCCACTTCGGGTGGCTTATAATCCACCGAACAACACCTTGATTCGTCAGGAAATTAAGGTTTACACCAACCTGCCGGAACTGGAACTTTTCATCAACGGCAAATCTGTTGGCGTGAAAAAGCCTGATTTTTACCGGGCTGTGTTTTTTGTAGACCTCGAGGCTGGGAAAAACTACATTGATGTGATTGGCACTGGAAATAACATGATGACAAACGACCATGCCGATATTGAGTTGAAAACCATTCCTTATATTTCATCTCCCACATTCAGCGAATTGAAAGTAAATGTTGGCTCTCATTGCTCCTATACAGATGAAGACCTAAAAACTGCCTGGCTGGCCGATCAGGATTACAGCACCGCTGCTGGCTGGGGAAGTATTGGCGGAAAACCCATGATGAATTTTAAAAGAAGAGGAACCCAGGCCTTAGTGCAATTAACCCGACATCAGCCACTGTTTCAAACGCAACGAGATAGCATTTCCGGGTTTCGAGCAGATGTTGGCCCGGGTAAATATGAGGTTGAATTGGGCATAGCCGAACTCAATGAAAAACTAAAAGCCACGGCCACCATAGTAAATGACATAGGTGGATCAACTGTTGGATCTGATGCGCAAAGTGGCCCCGCCAGGTTATTCGACATTGAACTGAACGGAACCAAAATCGTGGAAGATATGGATCCTTTGATGCAATTAGGCGTGTTAAAAGCTGGACTTTTTAAATCTACTCTTTCGGTACAAGGCAATGAAGGAATTGTGGTAAAATTTATTCCAAAAGTCGGAAAGCCCATTTTGAACACCATACGCATCACGAGAATTCAGTAGTTGAGAAATGAAAATATAGAATTTGTTGTTTTAAAGCTTCATTTCAAAAAGCATGAAATCAATAAATGCAGAAATGAATAAAATCATACACGTCAGTTCGTTTTATTTTTCACCTTAAAAAAGGGCTTTAGTTTGATTTGAAGGAAATTTTTACTAAAAAACATAGATTATTTCTTACATCATTATTCTTAAAAAAAGATTGAAAGCATCATCATTACTTTTACAATCTTCCGTTGTACCGTATCTTCACAACGGAATTAGAAACAAAGGGAAAGAATTTTGTTTAGGGTTTATACAATCTATACAGGTCTCGGCGATTCGCCGGGACTTTTGTATTTTTAGACCAGTTGAAATGAAATTGAGTTAGCAGCATACTCCCTTAAACCCATCTCTAAGTCCATCATCTTCTTTTCCAACCAGCCACCATCATTACAGGCCTAAGTTGTAAAGATATATCTCAACCCCAAGTCCTTTACAGAATCGACACAAGCGTTCATCGTTTTCCCTTGTTATTACGTTGAGTTTTGCCATGATGGGGGTTTAGGGCGCAAACAAACCAAATCCTGAATATAGGTTGAGTATAGCTTTCTTCAATAAACACAAGTAGTTTTTGATATACTTAAAAATCGGTTTTTAAAAGTCACCATCAATAATGAGGAGTTTGACACCAATTGCAGAAGCCGCCCGGTGTGAGCTTAGTTCGTCCGACACAATGAAAGACTCTCCTTTTGACAGCTTGAAGCTTTCTCCGGTTTGTAACTCTGTCACAAATTCGCCTTCCAAGCAATGTACAACATGTCCTTTCTGACACCAATGGTCTGCCAGATAACCCTTGGAAAATTCTACAAACCGCATTCTAAGCCCGCCAAAATCAACGGTTTGCGATAGCGAAAATCCTTGCTCTCCTTGATGATTCTCTTTTTCCAGGTTGGCCCAGTTAATTGTCTGAAATGGAATGTGTTTCATACTTTGTTCATGCTTTTGTTCTACTAAATTTCTTTTAACCCAGCACCTAAAATCCCCGTTTTTCTTCCCCCAAATCTCTACAAGAGCATGAATTAAAACAAGTTTGGTTTAACTTTTAATGGCAGACTAAATGAACAACGTGCCTATGCTATTCAATTTCTAATTTTAACTTTTCTTTTCTACTTCAAATACCTTCGGTGAAATGCCTTGTGGATGTTCAGCATTAAATCAAATGTCGCTTTCATGCCCGCCAATTCGATCCATTCTGCCCCCCCACTCTCTTCTCAGGTTTTTTCATTTCTTTTTCTGATAGCACTCCAAACCAGCTTAGGCAGCTTCCAAAAATTGGTTTCTTTGGTGGAATTGAAAGATTAGACATAAAATAAACATTAATTTTCAGCACTTTAAATTCATGATGAAAATCAAACACCTGGTCATTGTCAGTCTTTTTTCTTTGGTCTTGGGTTGCCAGCAAGCAGAAAAAAAGGCCGAAACCCATCCCAATGAATCTGTTATTCAAATAATTGGAACGCCACTTTTAAAGAGTAACAATGTAGAACTGGACACACTTAGTTCCGTGTTTCACATCGCCATTGGGGACCTTCTTACCAATATTCGGATGCGGCACACGGCAGAACAAGGCAAAGAAAAGCCCATTCTTTTTGCAGGTTTCGATTACACTGGTGCATGGACCAGAGACGCTTCCATTAATATTTGGTCTGGAGCCGGATTGTTGTATCCCGAAATTGGGAAAACGACCCTTTTGGAAGTCCTGAAAACGGATGAAAATAAGGATACGATCATTGGAGGTCAATATTGGGATAAAATTATCTGGACCATCGGTGCCTGGAATTTATACTTGTATCATGGCGATAAATCCTTTTTGAAAACAGCTTACCAAGCCAGTGTTAAAACGTTGGCTCAATTAGAAAAAGATGAATTTGAGACAAAAATGGGCCTTTTCAGAGGTGGCGCTGTGTATGGAGATGGCATTGCCGCTTATGATGACGAATATGCCCACACCGGTGAATATCATGAGCATGGACCATGGCTCAGCAATGTGGACAAATGGCCGGAAGCGAATCCCGAAATGAAAGCAAAAACCGGCTGGGGTTTGCCGATGATGACCCTTTCCACCAATTGTGTGTATGCCCAGGTTTACGACATTCTCCCAAAAATGGAAAAAGAACTATTGCTATCAGAAACAAAGTCTTTTGAAGATAAATCAAAAGCGATTAAAGCAGCCATCAACACCCATTTCTGGAATAAAGAAAAAGGCCAATATGACTATTACATTGACCCATGGAAAACCTGCGATGCCCAGGAAGGATTGGGCATTGCGTATGCGCTCCTATTTGGAATTTCTTCACCAGAGCAAACAGAAAAGACAATGCAAAACACTGTAGTTGAGCCGGGTGGAATTCCATGTGTTTACCCATCTTTTTCCCGGTATCTGGACAAGGAAGGAAAGCATTTTGGCAGGCATAGCGGTTCGGTCTGGACGCATGTTCAGGGATTTTGGGCACATGCTGCAGCGGTTAATGGCCATGTAGATGCCTTTAATCACGAGTTTTCAACCCTTACAAACCATACCCTTCGTGATATGCAGTTCAGAGAGATTTACCATCCAAAAACAGGAGTTGCTTATGGTGGACTTCAGGAAGATGGCTTCAAAAAGGGATGGATCAGGGAGTGGAAAAGCACTGAACGCCAAACGTGGGGAGCGACCGCCTATTTAAGAATGGTTTTCAACGGGTTGTTTGGAATGAACTTTTCGGAAAAAGGCATTGATTTCAAGCCTGTTGTTCCTAAGGAATATGAGAACCTGAGGCTGGTTGGAATTCCTTATCGCTATGCCATCCTCAACCTTTATTTAAAGGGCAAAGGAAATAAAATCAAGAGCTTTAAACTGAATGGCAAAGAGGCAGCTCCTTTTGTTCCTGAAAATTCAAGAGGAGAATATCGCATTGAGATGGAAATCACCGAATAGTCTTGTAAAAGTTAACAACATTGTATGTTTGTAGCTAAACTGCTTGAGAATTCATTTACAATGAGTAGTCCTGAATGCCTTGAAAATCCCATTTACATATTCATGAGGTTATGAGAACCTAAACGAGCTACCTTTTTAGATTGTGAAAAAGTACATCTTCATGATTTGTTTACTGTATCCGTTTGCTATTGTGGCTCAAAACATAGCAGGTACAGTAACCAACGATAAAAAAGAACCCCTTATCAATGCAAGCGTACATTGGCTAGGCACTACTACTGGTGTAACCACAGGCAACAAAGGAGCATTTGAAATTTCTACTAAAGACATTGCAAACAAAAAACTCATTGCAAGTTATGTGGGGCATATATCAGACACGATTGAAGTTACCCATCAGACCTTTGTTGAGTTCCACTTGGAGGAAACAAAGACACTAAATGAAGTGGTGGTTCAAGGACAACGAGATGGAGTAATTATTTCGGACATCAATCCGATAAAAACCGAGCAAATCACACAAACTGAACTTGGAAAAGCGGCCTGCTGCGACCTGGCCGGTTGTTTTGAAACACAAACTACCGTGCAACCACAAATAACCAACATAATCACAAACTCAAAAGAACTTCGCATACTGGGTTTGTCGGGCGTTTACAATCAGGTATTGATCGATGGTTTTCCCATGATCCAAGGTTTGACATACACCTATGGCATCAGCACCATTCCAGGTACATTGGTTGACAACATTTATGTTTCAAAAGGTGCGAATAGCGTGTTGCAGGGTTATGAAAGCATAAGTGGACAAATTAATGTAGAAACGAAAGACCCCGACAAAACAGACCGCTGGTTACTCAATGTGTATATGAACAATTTCATGGAAAAGCATTTGAACGCCAACTATGCTTTCAAGCAAGGGAAATGGAGCAACTTAACGGCGTTTCATACCGTGCAACCTGCGAATAAAACAGACCGTGACAAAGACAATTTCCTCGACCTGCCTTTGCTTACCCGCTATATGATTTCCAACAAATGGAAATACGGAAATGAAAAAGATGAAGGGTGGAATAGCCAGATTTGTTTGCGATTTTTCAATGAAAAACGCATCGGCGGACAGACCTTCTTTAATCCCGAAAACGACAAGGGTAACAACAATATCTATGGACAAAGTATACAAATAAACCAACCCGAAATGTGGACTAAAACAGGTTATCGGATAAATGAAAAACACAATATCGTGTTGTTCGCTTCGGCATTCCACCAGCAACAAAATTCATTTTTCGGAACGGTGAAATACAAGGCACAGCAAACTAATTTTTACGGAAACATTCAGCATGAACTGACCTACCAAAATCACGATTTGAAAACAGGCATCAGTTACCGGCACCTGAATTTGAATGAAAAGGTTGCGTTTACCGACACTTTTTTACTGCGCACTTATGCAGGAAACTATCAACGACTGGAAAACATTCCTGGACTTTTTACCGAAAACACCATGCGGTTTTTCGACAACAAATTCACCTGGATTGCAGGAGTTCGGGGTGACCATCACAACCAATTTGGCTTTCAGTTAACACCAAGAACCTTGCTGAAATACGACCTTACTCCCAAAACGATAATCAGGGCCAATGTGGGGACTGGTTGGAGAACAGCAAATCTTTTTAGTGAAAATATCGGACTGCTTGTAAGTTCACGGGACATCATTCTTGCCGAGCAACTACAACCTGAACAGGCGGTAAACTTTGGTATTAACCTAACGCAAAAGTTTGAAACAAATGATGAAAATTTATCTGGTTATTTTAGTGCGGACTATTACCGCACAGAGTTTCAAAACCAAATTTTTCCTGACTACGACAGCGACCCCACCAAAGCCATAATTCAAAACTTCACAGGAACAAGTGTGAGCAATGGTTTTCAGGCAGAGATGTATTTGAAAATTTACAGGCGGTTTGAATTGAAAACGGGGTATAACTTTTTAGATGTTTACCGGGAAATTGGAGAAACGAAACAGTTGTTACCATTCAATCCAAGGCACAAATTCATTACCACATTCAGTTACAAACCAGTGACGAACAAATTTCACTTTGACATGAATGTGCATTGGTATGGAGAACAACGATTGCCTGACACAAAATCAAACCCGATAGAATTTCAACGACCTGATTTTTCACGACCTTACACCGTTGTAAATGCCCAATTTACCTACAACTTTAAGAAGTTTGAGATGTATGCAGGTTGCGAAAATATTTTTGACTTTCGTCAACTACAACCCATTATCAGTTGGCAAAATCCATTCAGCCCCTACTTTGATACCTCTTCCGTTTGGGGTCCAACACGAGGTCGGGAAATGTATGTTGGAGTTAGGTTTAAGTTGAACACAGAATAAGCAATCTCAATAGAAAAAAATAGGATTCGTTGTAGCAGGAATGGAAAAAGAGATCGAGACATTTTATCCTGAAAGTCGGCAAGCCTGGCGAGCGTGGCTGCTTGACAAGCACGACAAAGCAGGCTCTGTTTGGATCATTTATTATAAAAAGAACGCCGGAAACCGTTCCATCTCCTACGGCGATGCAGTGGATGAAGCCCTTTGTTTTGGCTGGATCGACAGCAAATCGAAACCCATCGACAACGAAAAATACATGCAGTTTTTCTGCAAAAGAAAACCAAAAGGCACCTGGTCGAAAGTGAATAAGGACAAGGTAGAACGGCTAATTGCCCAGGGATTTATGACAAAAGCAGGTTTCGACACCATAGAAGCCGCCAAAGCGAACGGTAGCTGGACTATTCTTGACGAAGTGGAAGCACTGTTCATTCCTCCTGATCTGGATGATGTTTTGGAACAAAAACCTGAAGCTAAAACATACTTTCTAAACCTCAGCCGATCTGACAAGCGAAACATGTTGCAATGGCTTGTGCTGGCAAAACGCCCCGAAACCCGGCAAAACCGCATACAGGAAATTGTTGAACTAGCTCGGCAAGGTCAGAAACCAAAGCAGTTTAGGTGAGATGAGTTAAATTGAAACTTCTTAAAGGTTTGCCTCCGATGCCACATTTCACAAAAATGCCAAGCTTCCAACTATTCCTCGCATTTTTGCAGTGTTAAAACTAGAACCAAAAAAATAAAGCATGAATTACGGGGTAATATTTGATATGGATGGGGTGATACTGGACAACAACGCCTGGCATAAAAAGAGCTGGCTTGTGTTTGCTGACAAGTACAACTTCACCCTCACAGATGAAGATTTTGACAAAAGGGTCTATGGAAAAACCAACCACGAGATACTTAGAACCGAATTTCCAGACGCCGAAGCTGCCGAATACGACACCTGGGCACTAGAAAAAGAATCCATTTACAGAGAGATATACCTGCCAGATTTCGAGCTTGTAAAGGGTTTGCAAGATTTGCTCAACGCCCTCCAAGCTCAGGATATTCCAACCGGGGTAGCCAGCAATGCACCGAAAATTAATGTGGACTTTGCTTTGGACAACGGCAATATCAGGGCATTTTTTCAGGCCGTTGTTTATGCCGATTTGGTAGAAAGGCCTAAGCCATTTCCGGATATTTATTTAAAAACAGCATCGTTGCTGGGTCGGCAACCGCAAAATTGTGTGGTGTTCGAAGATTCACTCACTGGCATTTCAGCGGCGAAGGCTGCGGGAGCCAAAGTGGTGGCGCTCACAACCACCTATGCCAAACGAAATCTGATGCAAGCTGGTGCAGATTTGGTCATTGCAGACTTTGCTGGTCTGGATTTAAAAGCCATCCAAAAAGTGCTGGTTGGCTGAGCAAAAAAAAGTAAGCCTTTACAGGCTTACCAAATCATAAAATCTTCAGGAGCTTACAGCAATATAATCAACAAGATGATGATGATGATCAATGCGCCCACTGAAATGTAAATTCCACCAGAATCTATTGAAGCCTGGGCATCTGCATTATCACGAAGAGCTCTCTTAATCATTTTCAATTCTGATTTCAAGCCTTGTTTCTCTTCTATACTCATCGTAGAGCGATCCATAGACCGAATTTCAAACACCCGGTTGGCCATGTCCTGATAAGTCTCAGATTTTTTAGATATTGACTTATGATTTTCGTTGCCAGCTGCTTTAAGATCTTGATCCAAAGTGATGACAACAACGCATGCAGTTAAAAACAATATCAGGGTGAACTTTTTCATGATAAGAATAGATTTGTTGGTACAAATATCACTGAAAACCAACAGGTTAGCTTTATACAATTATGCCTTAATGATACAGAATTTCTACTGCCGAAAACCTGTTAGATTATTAAAATGGCACAGCGTCATCTGTTTGAGGATTGTCGAAAAAATCGCTGCTGCTGCGTTTGTTAATTTTGCTTGTAAATTTTTGCACCTCAAGTGTGCCACCCTCTGCATTTCCTCCGGATGCTTTAAATCCATTGTCATAGAAACTGGCACCAAAACCAGTGGGTTCCACAAATTTGGTGTATTGCTTGATGTAGCGCAATTCCACATCTTCGAGAGCACCACTTCGGTTTTTGGCAATAATAATGGAAGCTTTTCCCTCATTATCTGTGTTATCTTCTGTGCCAGTGGGATAATATTCAGGTCGGTGAATGAACATTACAATATCGGCATCCTGCTCTATGGAGCCAGATTCACGCAAATCAGATAGCTGTGGTCTTTTTGATGTAGAGCTTCTTTTTTCTACATCACGGCTCAACTGCGAAAGGGCAATTACTGGTATCTCAAGCTCTTTGGCAATGTTTTTTAATGCCCTTGAAATGGAGGCAATTTCTTGCTCACGGCTTCCGTTGCGACCCATTTCGCCAGTCATCAATTGCAGGTAATCCACCATCACCATTTCAATTTTATGCTGCTCTTTCAGTCGGCGGCACTTGGCCCGAAGTTCCAGAATTCGAAGAGCAGGGGTTTCATCTATAAATATTTTGGCCTCCGATAGTTTGCGGGTATTGTTGAAAAGGTGCATCCATTCAGACTCACTGAAATTGCCCTTTTTCATTTTTTCACCGTCTATTTCAGCTTCAATAGCCACCAAACGATTCACAATCTGCACCCTTCCCATTTCCAAGGAAAAAATGGCAACGGGTTTGTTGTACGTCACAGCAGCGTTTCGTGCTAAAGTAAGCATGAAGGCAGTTTTACCCATACCGGGGCGGGCAGCCATGATGATCAATTCTGTTTTTTGAAAACCAGAGGTAACCCTATCTAAATCTGTGAAACCACTCGGCACACCCGTTACACCATCCTGATGATCTTTGCGGGCTGCCAGTTCGTCAAAAGCTTCTTTCATCACCGTGTTGATAGGCATATAATCCTTCACGATGTTCATTTCCCCAATTTTGAAAATGGATGCCGATGATTGATCCAACAATTCGAACACATCGGTAGAATCTTCGTAGGCATCCCGCTCGATGGTGAGTGCTACTTTTATTAGTTCCCGCTTAATGGCCATTTCAATGATGATGCGGGCATGAAACTCGATGTGGGCAGAAGAATTGACATTTCGGGTGAGGTGTGTCAGGTATTTCAACCCGCCAACTACGTCGAGCATGCTTTTCTTTTTCAAGCGCTCACGCACCGTGAGTAGATCTATGGGTTGCGCTTCGTTGAACAATTCAACGATTGCTTCATAGATGTTTTGATTGGCTTCTGAATAAAAACTTTCTGGTTTTAAAATTTCAATCACATCGCTCAGGGCATTTTTTTCCAGCATAATTGCCCCTAAAACAGCTTCTTCCAACTCAATGGACTGAGGCGGAAGTTTGCCTCCCAGCTTAATAATTTCTTGTATAAGTCCCTTTTTTCGCTCGGTCGGGCGACCAGCTGTTCGTCGATTTTCCATTTCTACAAAGGTAGAAAACAAAGGCCTTGAAAGGATGAAAACTTTTCAACTTTTAGCCCAAGTTTGTTCACGGGTTTATCCACAATTTCAGGCAAAAGATACCAGGCTTTAGGAGTAATCTTTGTTAATTACTCGGTTTCCACCACATCAGGAATGGTGCGAATATTCGTATTTTTAACATCAGATTCAACCACACCATCTCTCAACCGAACTATTCTGTGCGCATATTGGGCTATATCGTCTTCGTGGGTAACCATGATGATGGTGTTGCCTTTTCGGTGCAGCTCTTTGAAAAGACCCATGATGTCGTAGGAAGTTTTGCTATCCAGATTTCCGGTTGGCTCATCGGCCAGAATAATGCTTGGATTGTTGACCAAAGCCCTGGCAATGGCTACTCTTTGTCGCTGTCCACCTGAAAGTTCGTTGGGTTTGTGGTCCGATCTATTTCCCAAGCCTACGTCTTCCAAGGCTTTTTTGGCTCTTTTGGTTCTGTCGGCCCTGCCCACACCGGCGTACACCAAAGGTAACGCCACATTTTCGAGCGACGACAAGCGGGGCAACAAGTTAAATGTTTGAAAAACAAAGCCAATTTCTTTGTTCCTGATTTCAGCCAGGTTGCTTTCGGCCATGCTGCTCACATCGTGTCCGTTGAGGATGTACTTGCCAGAACTTGGGGTGTCAAGTGCCCCAATGATGTTCATCAAGGTCGATTTCCCTGAACCTGAAGGGCCCATAAATGCCACATATTCGCCTCTGGCTATATTTATATCAACAGAAACAAGGGCATTGATCACCTCTGTTCCCATTTTGTACCGCTTGCTTATTTGGTGTGTTTCTATGAGCCAATCCATGCTTTCACTTTTCAAGGAGTAAACAAAGCAAAATATCAGGTTTTAACCCAAACTGTTTTTTGCAACGGCACAAAATAAGGCTGTGTGGTACCATGGCATGACGCAACGAATGGGTTTCTTGTCCCCTCAATAGCAGAGATTGAAATATTAAATGCATTGCAACCTTTCTTTTTCCTTTTTTCGCCCTTTGAAAAGCAATATACCATGAGCCAACAACCGCATCAGGAAAAATATGAGATTCTGGCACGCAAAAACGCTGAAGCACTGCTAGGCGGCGGCGAAGCTAGAATTGCAGCCCAGCATAAAAAAGGCAAACTCTCCGCCCGTGAACGGGTTGAAATTTTACTTGACCCAGGCACATTTGAAGAAACCGGCAAATTTGTGATGCACCGCTGCAAAGACTTCGGTATGGACAAAGAATATTACCTGGGCGATGGTGTAGTAACCGGCTATGGACAAATCAACGGGAGGTTGGTCTACGTTTTTTCTCAGGATTTCACCGTATTTGGAGGAGCTTTGAGCGAAACCCATGCCGAGAAAATTGTAAAAATCATGGAACTGGCCATGAAAAACGGAGCTCCAGTCATTGGCCTCAACGACTCAGGTGGTGCCCGCATTCAAGAAGGCGTGGTCAGTTTGGCAGGCTATGCAGACATTTTTTACCGCAACACGCTGGCGTCTGGCGTAGTGCCGCAAATTTCAGCCATTCTGGGACCTTGCGCAGGTGGAGCCGTGTATTCTCCGGCCATCACCGACTTCATCATGATGGTTGAAAATTCCTCCTACATGTTTGTAACCGGCCCTAAAGTGGTGGAAACGGTGACCAATGAAAAAGTGAGTTTTGAAGAATTGGGCGGTGCCATGACCCATGCTTCGAAGAGCGGCGTCACCCATTTTGCTTTTCACAACGAGGTGGAATGTTTGCAGGCTATCCGTCAATTGATGACCTACATTCCGCAAAACTGCGAAGAGCAAGGCCCTGTCTATAGTTACGTTTCTGGCAATGAATTACGTCCTAAATTGGATTCCTTGATTCCTGAAAATCCGCAGCAGCCTTACGATATGCGGGAAGTGGTGGCCGAAGTGCTTGATGCTGATAGTTTTATGGAAGTGCACAAAGACTACGCTGAAAACATCATCGTTGGGTTTGGTTTCATTGGAGGCAGAAGTGTGGGCGTTGTGGGCAATCAGCCGGCCGTGTTGGCCGGAGTGCTCGACATCAATTCCAGCAAAAAAGCCGCCCGTTTCGTTCGTTTCTGCGATTGCTTCAACATCCCCTTGCTTGTGTTGGTAGATGTGCCTGGATTTTTGCCCGGAACCGACCAGGAATGGAATGCCATCATTACCAATGGAGCCAAGTTGTTGTATGCTTTTTCAGAGGCAACCGTTCCCCGCATTACGGTGATTACCAGAAAGGCTTACGGCGGCGCTTACGATGTAATGAACTCGAAACACATCGGTGCAGACATGAATTTTGCCTGGCCTATGGCCGAAATTGCCGTAATGGGCGCTAAAGGTGCTTCAGAAATTATTTTCAAAAAGGAAATCTCTATTGCCGACGATCCTGAGCAAAAACTGAATGAAAAAGTGGACGAATACACCTCCAAGTTTGCCAATCCGTACCGGGCAGCACACCGTGGTTACGTGGACGAAGTAATTATGCCATCAGAAACCCGGCAAAAACTAATCAAAGCGTTTGCCATGCTTGAAAACAAAGTGGACAAATTGCCAAGAAAAAAGCACGGAAACATCCCCCTGTAACCTAAAAACCATGAAAGAAAATCTGGCCATAATTCAACAATATTTTGATGCCTTCAACCGCTTCGATGTAGAAGGCATGCTGAACTTGCTCGACGACAAATTCAAGTTCTACCTATTTCAGAACGAAGTGTTGAACATGGAAATGAAAGGGAAAAAACAGTTCAGGGAATTGGCAGAACCATCAAGGGATTACCTGTCGAGCCGGGAACAAATCATCATTTCGGCCCGGGAAGTGAAGCAAGGCATAGAAGTGACCACCAACTACACTGCCATGTTTGCCGTAGACCTGCCACACAACCAAAAAGCCGGAGAAAGCACCACCAGGGAAAGCAAAACCATTTTCAGCCTCAAAAACGGAAATATTTTGGAAATGCGGGAGTATGCGTGAGGGAGGGGAGGATGTAGATCTTGGAGACGTAAAGAAAACCGATTTCTCGAAAGTACCCCCTTGAACATGAGTTGGCGTGTGTTACGTTGAACTTAGAAGGATTTTGAAAACCTTCAAGGTTTAAATCACTAACCGAAATATTTTTAACAATCTGAACCGGTCTTCTGTATTTCAGAAACAGGCAAGTTAGCAGATACTGAAAAAACCTTCCACTCTGCACGACCAATCATTAATTATGACGGCAACCTCTGGTGGAAACCAACGATTGATTCCGCTTTTTGTAAAACACGAATTTCCATTTGGATATATTGAAAAACCCAAAGGCCCACCAGGAAGGGTGCAAACGTTTCTGTATCATTTTTATACCCAGCTTTTTGCCTTGGCAATGTTTGATAATGCCCAGGTAAGAATTAATACTACTCAAAAATAATGACCGCATGATTTTATCGGGTTCGGAGATTTTTACTATCTGTTGATTGAACTTTTCTATGGCTTCATAGAAATTCCCTTTGGTGCGATTGGCTACATACTTTCGGCCTGGCTTTAGAATAGCTCCCAGAAATTTTACGCCTTTGGAATAGTGCTGGAAATAGATTTTTCGGGGATGTAAGCGTAGAAAAAGCTCTTGTTCCAGAAATGCCCGAATGACAGGTATGGCCGACTTTAAACGCTCTTTGTCAGAATGAACCAGCACAAAATCATCTACATAGCGGCCATAAGACTGAAACCCAAGATTTGCGGTAACAAACTCATCCAGCAGATGCAAATAAAAATTGGCAAACACCTGACTACTCAGATTGCCAATAGGTAATCCACAGTTTGGCGGACTGAAAAACAAACTCTTATCTTTTGGCAGGTCATCCCAATTATGGATAGAACCTTTGCGTGTGCAATTTTGGGTTGGGTCGTTTTCAATAATTTTTCTGCTGAGTTCGAGGACCAAAGCTTTGTCAGGTGCATGGTATCGTGTTTGAATAAAACTCTCTAATCTTTTCCACAACTTACTTTTGTCTATGTGCATAAAAAAGCCTTGCACATCCAGCTTCAAAATATAGGCCTCGGTGCGGTATCCATTTGATTCTGATTTTATAAAGCCATATACCTGATTGATGCCATACAGCGTCCCTTTATTTTTGCGGCAGGCGTAACTGTTTTCAATAAAGAGGGTTTCAAATAGCGGGTTGAGTTTACCTATTACAAAATGGTGCACCACCCTATCCCGAAAATCGGCTGCAAATACTTCTCGTTTTACTGGTTTTTCTACAATAAAGGCGATGCTTCGCCCTGGTTGATAAGTTCCTGCCAATATCTCATCTCTCAATTTAAACAGGTTGGCTTCTAAATGAACTTCAAAACGCAAGGCATTGGAGGTGTTTCGCTTGTTTTTCCTGCATTCGTAGTAGGCTGCAAACAGCTCTTCCGTGAATTGAATGGCATCTATTTTTGGGGAAAAGTCCAGAATTGTTTGCATTGACTTTTAAAATATTGGTACTGAAATCCAAAAATACTTTTCATTGAAAAAACCTATAAGGTCTTCGAAGACCTTATAGGTTTAGGATAAAATGTTTCTGTTAAATCCCTGAGACACCGAACACTAAAGCCATTTTGCTTATTGTTGTTGTTCCGGTTTGAATTGCCATTGTTGTAATTCAGGTTCCGGTTCCAGGCGTTTGTTGTTGAGTTCTCCGTAGAGGACCACCAGTTGCCGTTGTTGCCAATGTTGTTGTAATTACCATTGTTGTTACGGTTGCCGCCCGGAAGGCCTGAAGCGAAAGCAACCACTATTGTATTTGCTACCCGATACCATTTTCCGAAGAAGGGATGGACTTTACACAGACAGCGGGTTGCCGGATTTAACAGCACGCTATGGGTGGCCATAACCGACCCATACTCTGGCCCTGAGAAACACGGTTGAAAGGTATTGCAAATCTGCCAAAACCAAAAAACTATAAACCAGACCTATAAGGTTTTTGAAAACCTTATAGGTCTTTGGACTGCCCAGAAACGCTTTTCTGCCAGCCCGTTAGCTGCTTCGACACTTCTTCTACACGCTCATTTACCCTCACAAATAGTTTCAGGTCAATTTGTTTCATGTCTTTCATCAGGCGAATAAATAGCCGGATTACTTCAATTCGCTCCCTGGCCTCCTGCAGAACATCCTGCTTGTCTCTCCGGCTGTTGGCCCTGAAAATGAGGGTAAGCAGTTCAATGGTCTCTTTCTTGAGGCTCTCGCCTACCGTGAATTTATACTCCCTTGAAAAATTTCTACACAGCTGAAATATCTCCAACAGTAGATCATAAGTAGCCTTGTATACAGGCAGTTCACTGTGTAGTTTCATAGGGTTGCTAGTACATTAAAAAACCTATAAGGTCTTGGAAGACCTTATAGGTTTGGTTTAGCTTTACAAAAAAAAATTCTCCCGCCTTCAGCGGGACCCCAATAGTCAAAGAGACAAATAGTCAAATGGTCTTTTTTAATCCCTGAGACACCGAACACCAAAGCCATAAGGCTCATAGTAGTAGCTCCGGTTCGAACCGCCACTGACGTAACCCAGGCCCCGGCCCCAGGCGTAAGTCGTAGAGGACTCCGTAGAGGACCACCAGTAGCCGTAGTTGCCAACGCCGAAGTAACTACCAAGGTAGAAACGGCAGCCGCCCGGAAGGCCTGAAAAACCGCTTTCGTCCGTAGCGCCTGTATTGGGCGAGGTCCATAAGCTGGATACTGCTTTCATTTTTCCACCTGCAACGTTTACCCCGCCAAGAAAGTTTTCTAAAGTAGTCCACTCCGCATCGCTGGGTACATGCCAGCCTGTTGGGCAAAGGTTTCGGCTATCTGTTACTGCAAACCAGTTGTAGAGCTTTCCGTAGGTGTCGTTGTTGGCAGCATTGTTGTCGTAAATGGCATAGGCTCCGCTGTTGGTGTTTTGCCATTGGCTGTCGCTTAGTCCGGTAGGTATGACGGCTCCATTGCGGTAACGGGTCGTTTTCAGGTTCTCTTTCATCCATACCTGAGAACCAATGGTTACCGTAGTGTAGGTGTTGCCGTCGACGTCCACCGGGTTTGTAATACTCGCTGTCGTAAAACTCACCTGGTTGCCATAAGCCGTACCGGTGCTGTTCGTGGCATAGGCTCGCACATAGTACAGGGTATTTGGGCTAAGGCCCGTTAGGTTGCTGCTAAAACTACCCGTGCCCGTGCCATCGCTGGTTTTGGTCGTTAAGGCTATGGTTGGGTTTTGGCTCGTGCTCCAGCATACGCCACGGGCCGTATTGCTGCCGCCGCCATCGCTACTAATATTGCCGCCGCTGCTGGCGGTAGTGGTGGTGATGGCCGAAGCGGCCGTGGTGCTCAGTATAGGCAAACCAATGATGGTAAAACCATAACTCACCCCATACACAGTGCCCGCATCGTTGGTGGCATAAGCCCGCACAAAGTACAGGGTATTTGGGCTAAGGCCCGTTAGGTTGCTGGTGAAGCTGCCTGCACCCACACCGTCAACTGTAAAGTTATGATTTAGGGTTGGTGTGGTGCCGGCTGCCCAGCAAACACCGCGGGCGGTTACGGCAAGGCCGCCATCAGCGGTAACATTACCGCCGCAGATGGCGGTAAGACCCTGTGCCGGGGTGTATTGCACTGGGGTGGTGCTTACCGTGGGTAAATTTCCGCTGGTAGATGGCGACTGGGTGCTTACGGTGAGCTGCGCACCATAGGCCGTGCCGCTGCTGTTGCTGGCATAAGCCCGCACATAGTACAAAGTACCGGCCTGAAGTGGTGTGATGCTGGCGCCAAAACTCCCGCTTCCGCTGCCGTTGCTGGTGTAGTTATTTCCCAGACTGGGCATGGGCTGCAGGCTCCAGCAAAAGCCGCGCTGCGTTACCGGCGAGCCGCCGTCGCTGAGCACTGCACCTTGCGCATACACCGAAGAAGTACCCAGCGCCGTTACTGCCTGAGTACTTACCTGCGGCAAGCTTTGCGGGTTCGGCAGGTCATAGGTAATGCTGTCGATGTCACTTACTGCCAGCGCCAGTACATTGCCATTGTTCTGAAAGATTTTTTGCAGCACCGGTGGTGGCAGGCTCACAAAGCGGATGCTGTCGATGGATTCCAACGGCAGCTGGATTTTGGTGCCATTTCCCTGGTGAATCACCATCAGGTTTTGAGCAAACATAGGCTGGAAAATAAAAAGCATCATCCAACCGGCGAGGAGTTTCATAATGGTTTTCATGTGCTTAGCGGCGGATAATGGATTTACTTACCGAAAAATCTTTGGTCTGCAGCAGCAGGCGGTATTGACCCGGCACCGCTTGCAAGTCGAGGCTGAGCTCCTGCTCGCCGGCCGCAAGTTTGCTGTACTGTTTTTCGTACACCGTTTTTCCGGCGGCATCAAACACTTTTAAAACGGCATCGCCACCGGCCGGCAGAAGGAAGCGCAGCAGCTGTTTACCTTCCGCGGGATTGGGTATTACCTTCAGATCCCAGGCATTGGCACCCTCCCTTATTTCATTTACCGGGGTGGTGTTGTCGTATTTGTAATGGTCAATCGTGGCCGCGGCCCAGGAATAAGCTGTGCCGTTGCTGAGCTGCAGCTTTACAAAGTCGTTTTCAAAGGAAATTTTCTTTACCTCGGTCAGCGGATAAGCGCTGAGGGTACCATCGTTGAAACGGATGTACAGCTGAACCGGCTGGGCAGACAAGCGCCAAACCGACATCAGCAGAAGCAAACAGGTGAAAAGTCGTTTTTGTAGCATAGCAAATTGGTTCTGAATGAAGGTGCAATATAGCCCATTTATCGTTTCAGTCATAAGTAAAATCAGAGATTGAAAAATTTAATTCATAAAGGGAAGAGATGTTTTACCATTTGCAGCTGTTGGTAGTGTTCAAAAAAGTGTGTAATCTCGGGAAGAATACCACCCATAATTTTCTTTTGAAGGAAGCCGGAATGCGGACATTTGGCTCCCCTCTCAAGACGTATTTATTTTCCTTTTTCAAAATTATGAAAAAGTTTGTTTTCAACGCCAAACTGATAAATGGGAAATTGAAATTCCTTTCGTTTCATAGCTACACTTCCTAGTAAAAATATAACCGATTCCGGACTTGGCATGGAGGTTCTCATGCGCAAGGTCCGCTTATAGTTTCTGTTGAGCCGCCCCACTCGCACTCGTTTCCAACGGGTGCGATCGAGAATGCCGTTTGTAACAACAACAAAACCAAATCCACTCCCACACCTTTGCCACAGGTGCGGTTGAGAAATTCCTCAGTTACGCATCAACCTAGCCCAAGGTCCAATAAATACCCCTCCACATTCCATTTTCTACTTTCGAAGTAGTTAGTATTTTTGCCAGAAATGAACCAATAAAAACTTAGCTTTCAAAAACCTGGTAAGCCCAGCATAGCCGCCAAAGTGGTAAACAACAATGGCCTTGAAAATGTGGAAATCTTCTGGCTAAAAGCGAATGGAGTGGCGAAAAGGAATTGAAATGGTATCTTGCACAAGTGTTCCTGTGCAAAGCGTTTGAAAGCTAAACCATAAAAAAAAGAACAACTATTGTTCAACCAATCACCCATTGAATTCAGCTGTTAAATGAGGTTCAAATACATACCAAGTTACATTGCCAAGCTCAGTCCTGAGATTTTAAACCCATATTAAAAACCTGACATGCAAGCCAGAGATATATTATTATTCAATTCGGCAGACAAAAAAGTGAAGGTGTCTGTGTTTTTCCAAAACGGTACTTTTTGGCTTACGCAAAAGGCGATGGCAGAATTGTTTGGGGTAAATGTACCAGCAGTAAATAAACATTTAAAAAGTATTTTTGATACCGGAGAATTGCCTCAAGATTCAGTTATTTCCATTTTGGAAACAACTGCCGCAGACGGCAAAAACTATAAAACCAGGTTCTATCGGCTTGAAGCAGTTTTATCAGTTGGCTATCGGGTCAATTCAGTTCAAGCCACCGATTTTCGTAAATGGGCAACCACAACACTCAATGAATTTATCATCAAAGGTTTTGTGATAGACGATGAGCGCTTAAAACAAGGAAAAAACTTTGGGCAGGATTATTTTGATGAGTTATTGGAACGCATCAAAGAAATTAGGTCTAGTGAACGCAGGTTTTATCAAAAAATAACCGACCTGTATGCCCTGAGCACCGATTATGATAAAGAAAGCCAACAGACAAGAAGTTTTTTTTCGGCAGTTCAGAACAAACTTCATTGGGCCATTACCGGGAAAACAGCAGCAGAAATAATTTACACAGAAGCAGATGCAACTAAACTATTTATGGGTTTGAAAACCTGGAAAGCTGCACCGGATGGTAAAATTCTAAAAAGCGATGTAACCATTGCTAAAAACTATCTGGCACACCAGCATATTGCAGAACTCAACAGAGTTGTTTCGGCCTATCTGGATTTGGCGGAAAATAATGCCCAAAGAGGAATCGCATTCAATATGCAGCAGTGGTCAAATTTCCTCGATAAGTTTTTAGAAATCTCCAATTATCCAATATTAAAAGACAATGGAAAAGTAAGCATGCTAGAAGCCAGAATTAAAGCAGAAGGAGAATATAATATTTACAGGGTTATACAAGACCGCAACTATGAAAGTGACTTTGACAAGGAAATGAATAGATTGAGGCCATAAAGCAAGGTGATGCAGTAGTAGTACTGCCAACGGAAGGGTAAAAAACGAGCCTTTTAGACTGTCGGCAAAATCTTTGCCCTCACTTCTCCCAACCCAACCCGGATATTTTTATTCTTCGCAAAACCTTTGATGATGACCGTGTCGCCATCTTCCAAAAAACTGCGTTTTGAACCATCTTTCAAGGTCAATGGTTTAGTGCCTCGCCAGGCAAGTTCCAGCATAGAGCCGTAGCTATCTTCCGTTGGTCCGCTGATGGTTCCTGAAGCACAGACATCACCAATTTGCAGGTTGCAACCATTTACTGTATGGTGTGCCAATTGTTGCGCCATGGTCCAATACAGGTATTTGTGATTTGTGGTTGAAATGCATGTAGCTTCTTCGCCCTCCGGTTGCAACCAAAGTTCAAGTTGGATGTCGAAGTTGTGTCCTTTTTGACTTAATAAATAGGGTAAAGGTTTAGGATCTTGCTTTGGAGATGCCACCCGAAAAGGCTCTAAAGCATCTAAAGTAACCAACCAGGGCGACATAGAGGAGGCAAAGTTTTTACCCAAAAATGGTCCCAATGGTTGGTATTCCCAGGCCTGAATATCCCGTGCGCTCCAATCGTTGAAAAGGCAAAGTCCTGCAATGTGCGATTCAGCATCTTCCAAAGCCACCGAAAGGCCTAAGTCGTTCTCTTTACCAACCACAAATGCCATTTCGAGCTCAAAATCCATTTGCCGGGTTGGCCCAAAAACCGGCTCTTCAACATCTTGCGGTTTAAATTGACCATGCGGTCGGTGCACATCCACCCCAGACACGACAATAGATGAAGCCCTACCATGGTAGCCAACAGGCAAATATTTCCAATTGGGCATCAAAGCATTTTCGGGGCCTCTGAACATCACGCCCACATTGTAGGCATGCTCCTGACTCGAATAAAAATCAGTGTAATCGCCTACTTTCACTGGCAACATCATCTGCACTTTCTGGTATGGGTAAATGACCTGACCATGAAGCACATGCTGAGATGCAAACGACTCGTTGCCTGATTCAAAAAGCTCATACAGCACTTTCCGAACAGTTCGCACTACGTCAAGTCCTTTGGCTAAAAACTGATTCAAACTGGCTTGTTTGAAAACATCAACTTGTAAACCTGGAATGGTGGGCAGATAGCCAGCAGCAAACAACAAATCAATCCTGATGATGGAATCGCCGAGGCGGGTGCAAACAAAAAACTCATTTGAATGAGCAATCTGACCTACCCCGAATGGGATATTATGTAAGCTAAAATCTGTATCATCAGGCATCGGGAGCCATGATTTTGCTTGCTGCGGAACAACGAAAATGTTCATAAGTTTAAAAAAATGACAGATGCTTCCACCTGACCGGGCAGCAAATTTGAGATAATTAACGAAACTTTCAGTTGAGATTGTTCCAATACCAGCCAAGGGGTCAGGAAATCTATCAAAAAAGAGAGGCAACTTTTGAAATGAATTGAAAAGACTTACTTTTGCAGCCCGTTTTAAGGTGTCGTGGCCGAGTGGCTAGGCAGAGGTCTGCAAAACCTTCTACAGCGGTTCGAATCCGCTCGACACCTCAAATTACCCAATAAGATTCAACCTGCCGAAGTGGTGGAATTGGTAGACACGCACGTTTCAGAGGCGTGTGGGAGTTTTCCTGTGTGGGTTCGAGTCCCATCTTCGGTACGAGAATCCTGCCCAAAGGCGGGATTTTTTGTTTTTCGGGGTAAACTTGTATCCTCGCCTGCCTCGGCTCTATATATTTGTGGGCTCCCTTATTTCTTATGCAAAAAAATTCGTCCATCTGGATAGCCGGAATAGTAGCTGGCGCCGCTTCCCTCCTTTTATACTGGATCACCATGGCGCCCACCATGCTCCACATCGATTGCGGCGAACTAGCAGCAGCGCAAACTTTGCTTGGAATTGCACACGCTACGGGTTATCCACTTTTTACACTGCTGGGGCATATTTTTGTACAAATCCCGCTTTTTGATCGACCCATCTATCAACTTAACTTTCTGGCGGCTTTGTGGACTGCTGCCGGAGTTGGTCTCTTCACAGCCTGGCTGGTTTATTTGCTTCAACATGCCCCCTATTTTCGCTGGAAAAAGAATCCAACTGCAACCAAAGCGCAGCACCAAGAATCAGCCTGGACAATGATTACAATATCAGTTGCCGCAGGTCTAACCCTTGCTTGCCAAAGAACAGTTTGGGCACAAGCCACAGCCGTCGAAGTATATAGCCTGCATGTGCTCATGTTGTCGATTTGCTTGTGGACTATTTCACTGGCCTGGATCAAAAACAACTTCAAGTATTGGGTTTTTGCGGCTGTAGCCTTAGGATTCTCGTTTTCCAACCACCTGACCACCATTTTGTTGGTGCCATTTTTTGGCTGGTTTTATTTTGTACAACAAGGTTTTTCAAAAAATTCACTGTTTAAACTGGCTTCCCTTGTTGGCATAACAACACTTGTTGTAACAGCATTTTATAGCTACCTGCCTCTTCGTGCTGCTCAAAACCCAATATTAAACTGGGGAAACATCCACGATTGGCAAACCTTCAAATGGCACATTACAGGTGGTCAATTTCAGGTTTGGATGTTTTCATCTGCCAAGGTGGCTGGCAAAAATCTAGGGCAGTTTTTCAAAGATTTACCTGCTGATTGGGGTCTTATTGCCTTACCAATTATGTTTTTTGGAATACGCTTCGCAAAACAACATGCACCGGTTTTGCTGGGAGGAATTGCAGTTGGAGCACTTGTAAACATTTTCTACGCCATCAATTACGACATCAAAGATTTGGAGCCTTATTACCTTCTGGCTATTCTGAGCCTTGGCGTGTTGTTGGCATTTGGCTTGCTACAGTTGCTTCGTTTTTTTGAATTCAATTCGGCGCTAAAAAGTCTGGCCGTTTTGGTTGTACCTCTGATAGCGCTGGCTTATAATTTCAGCTATTCCAACCAAAGCAAAACTCATTTTTTTGAATCTTACACCCGCTCCATGATGGAAAATGTACCGCCTAATAGTTTGGTTATTAGTCAACAATGGGATTTTTTCATCACCCCATATTATTACCTTCGCTATGTGGAAAACCAGTTTCCCGGCACATCAATTATAGATAAAGAGCTTCTTCGCCGTTCGTGGTATTACCCTCAGGTGCATATTTTTGACAGCACTTTACTGAATGGTTCTGAAGAACAAGTTAACAGGTTTCTGGAACTGGTCAAGCCATTTGAAAACAAAGAAGCCTTCGATGCCAACGGACTTCAGACGACTTATGTCTCGATCATCACATCAATTATAGCCAACAACGTCAGCAAACGATCTGTGTTTCTTACCCAAGAACTTGTCGGCGAAGTTGACCGTGGCGACGTGCAATTGCCTAAAGGATACACCATTGCTCCCATGGGTTGGCTGTTGAAAGTTGTTCCAAAATCTGAAGGATATATTCCCGTTCAGATACCCGACCTCAGCATTACTTTTCCCAAGAACTGGAAAGGCTATTATTCTGATTTCATAGTCACCAATTGGAATCAGGCTTGCAGCATCAGGTCAAATTATGAGAATCAATTTGGCAAAACGCCCGAAGCACAACAATGGGCGAATGCTGCTTCAAAACTTAGAAAGTTGAAATAGATATTGAGGTACATCGGCATAGGGCTTCACCCCATGATTAATAGCATAGGGCTGTACCCCATGCTGAGTATATTTCGCCCTTTCAGGGCTTGCCAGAATCCGAAGTCATAGTTTTTATTGAAAAACAAAATTTGGAACTGCCGCAACAAGGGCCATCGGAACGACCCATATTGTAGCTTTGAATTTATCCGAGGCTGATTTAGGGTGTAAGCCATTAAGAAAAAGGGAAATGAAGTGATTGCTTAAAACCCAAACATCAACTACTTCCCTTTGCCACCCAACATGGTGATTACGGTATAGAGAAATATTCTAAAATCCATGGCCAACGACATGTTTTCAATGTAAAGGATGTCGTATTTCAATCGGCGAACCATTTGGTCTACATTTTCTGCATACCCATATTTTACCTGGCCCAAAGAAGTTATGCCTGGCCTGACCCGATTCAGGTGTTTGTAATGCGGGGCCACGGCTACAATTCTGTCAATAAAATATTGGCGTTCGGGTCTAGGCCCAACCAACGACATGTCGCCCACCAACACATTGTAAAACTGTGGAAATTCGTCCAAACGGGTCTTTCGCATAAACCTTCCCCAATTGGTTATTCTTGGGTCGTGCGATGAAGACAATTGTGGCCCCATTTGCTCTGCATCAACCCGCATACTTCTAAATTTCAATATGTTGAATGGTACCCCAAACTGCCCAATTCGCTCCTGCCGATACAAAACCGGACCTTTTGAAGTGAGCCAAGTAATGAGTCCAACGACAAAAAGAAAAGGAAATCCAAGGGTGAGCACCAACAAACTTACCACAATATCCATGGTTCGTTTGGTCACCATTTGCCAGTAAGGCATCAGGTTTTGCTTCACCTCAATCAGCGGAATACCATACAAATGATTTACCCGAACAGCGCCCAGCAAAATCTGATAAATATCAGGAATAATAGCTACTTTGGCTTGGGTGCCTTCTACCGTATTCAGCAAATCTTCAATGGTTTTGTGCTCTGAAGATTCAATAGCAATGATCACTTGTTCTACCTTGTTGTCCTCTATTGTTTGCTCGAGATTATGGTAATCGCCAAGATTTGGTAATCCTTGCAGGCCCATTCCTTCCTTGTCGTGGTGCTCATCGGTTACATAAACATAGCCTAAAAAATTGAGACCCAGATGGGGATTGTTTTGTTCTATTTCATGGTAAATTTCTTTCGCATTGTGGCTAGAGCCTACAATGATGGTGTTGAAGGAAATAGCCTTCCTCAAAATCAATTTCTTGATGTAGGTAAGCACAAATGTTTTGGCCAACCCAGTCACCACTGCGTGAATACCAAAGTAAATGGCCACAGTTCTGTAATACCGCTTGTAGTTTTGGGTGCCGTCTACATCGAGAATTAGAAGCAGGTAAATGAGGGCGATTCCTATAAGACAGGCATTGAAAATACTAAAAAGTTCACGAATTCTGGACTTCCTGAAAATATCATAATAGAAACCCCAAAATGTATAAACAAGCAGCCAAAAAGTGGCAATGGGAATGCCTCCATAAAGCAGAGAAAAAAAGTTGTAATCGGGATGAAATCCTTCAATTTTAACCCTGACAAAATAAAATAAAAGCCAGGCGATCAGTGCAGCCGACCAGTCTGAAACTATAGAATAAAGCCTTGCTGCCTGTTTGTTCATTAATCTGAATAGGTCACTAACCGTATGTTATCTAAATCCAGTTGATGTCGCTTGCTCCCGTCGGAGTCAGACCTAAAAACTACTTTAAATGTGCTATTTGGCTTTGCAATATTCACCTCCTCGCTCAAAAAACAATAGAACTTTTTCCAGGTATCTGTGGGTCGAACAACTAAGTCGGTGATATAAAGCTGTTGCGTACCAGAAAAAGCCACCACTCCCACACGGGTATTCACAGTTGTTCGAATGTCAAACTCCAGGTAAACAGGTGAACTGTTTTGAGGAATGGACAGATTAGCTTTGCTCACCATTTCCATCACACCTGTTTTGCCAGACTCCAATTCCATAGATGCATAATTAAAGCCTGCTCCGAGGAAAGGCTCAGGAACAACATGCGGTTTTACTTGTATTGGCGCATTGCTGTTTCTTCCGGTGTCGGTACGCAAAAGGGCCTGCTCGAAGTCGTCGTAATACAAAAATGGCTGCCTCATGAACGCAAGATTATATTTACTTGTAAATTTAATTGGGGTCACTTTTCCTGGTTCCAGCATCAATGTCGTGTCAAGTAAGGCATAAAATGGATATGTGACTCTCGCTTCCGGATTTCCGTCGGCCATTACACCAGGCTGCAATACAATCCGGGTAAGACCATTTGAAAGTATAGGAATAATTTTGGTCGGTAAGCCAAAAGTGCCAATGTTTTGAGCACCTGCAGAAACCCAAACATCTGTAATTTTTGAGGAAGGCGAACCGCTCACATTTTGGGTTGAAAATTGAATCTCTTCCAACTGAATGTATGCTGGAGCCTGATCTTTCTTTTTAAAAAATTCACAACCTGAAAGCAGGGCAGCAATTATAGCAAACCCATGTGCGGGAAGTAAATTCTTAAACCAGGGCGGCATGCAAGCCATTTTTACACTAATTTTGTACACTTGATGCGAAATAACACACTTCAATCCACAATCGGGCTATCTGGTCTTTCAGACACCCTTCAACAGAAAGGGCAAAGGAAGGCTTTAAGAAAGGAACTTGAGAAAAAGAATATTCTGGATACCAACATCTTACAAGCGATTGAAGACATACCAAGACATTTATTTTTCAGCCCAACTTTTTATGCACATGCCTACGAAGACAAAGCATTTCCTATCGGTAACGGACAAACCATTTCTCAGCCTTACACGGTTGCCCGGCAAACTGAATTGCTCAACGTGAAGCCAGGCATGAAAGTATTGGAAATTGGCACAGGTTCCGGCTATCAGGCTTCCGTGCTTTGTGCCATTGGTGCCAGAGTCTACACCATCGAATTTCATGAAGCTTTGAGCAAAAAAGCAAAAGCACTCCTGCACAAACTTGGGTTCAATCCCTTTTTCTTTGTAGGCGACGGCTCTGAAGGTTTGAAAAAACTGGCTCCTTATGATCGCATTCTGGCCACGGCTGGTGCTCCTTTTGTTCCCAATTCGCTTGTTGAACAACTGAGTCCCGGAGGCATTTTGGTTATTCCTGTTGGCGGGCAAGACAACCAGGAAATGATGCGCATCACTAAACTTGAAAACGGAGAAATTAAGGAAGAAAAACATGGACAGTTTGCCTTTGTTCCATTGGTTGGAAAACAAGGCTGGTAAATAAAATGACTCAGGCTGCACCAGGATTTGAAATTCACCTGCCCCTTTTTGAAGGGCCATTCGACTTGTTGTTGTTTTTTATAGAAAGGGATGAGCTCGACATCTACGACATTCCGATTGCAAGAATCACCAACGAATTCAATACCTACCTGAAGCACCTGGAGGCTTTAAATGTGGAGGTGGCCAGTGAATTTATTTTAGTAGCGGCTACGCTCATTCGCATCAAAGCCAAAATGCTGCTACCCAGGGTAGAACTCGACGATAAAGGCAATGAAATTGATCCACGGGCTGATCTTGTAAAACACCTGCTCGAGTATAAAAAGTACAAAAGCATTTTGGGCGAACTTTCACACCTGGAAGAACAAAGACTTGCCATGTTCGAGCGAGGTGGAGCAGAGAAAGAGTTGATGGAACTTGCCTCTACCCACGAAACAGATTTTGAAATGCAATCTGTAGACTTGTTCAAACTGCTCAGGGTATTTGAAAAAGTAATGAAGCGGTTCGAAACAGAGCAAATCAAACCTGTTCACACCGTTTATCAATATCCGTACACCATTGAAGAGCAGCGCACTTATATTTTGAGTCTGGTACACATCAAAAACAAGGTGTCTTTCACAGAAATCATTTCCTCGCTTCCCAACAAAATCGGCGTCGTTTTCAATTTTCTGGCCATTTTAGAGCTTATTCAAATGCAGGAAATTGACATTGTGATTGGCGAAGGTTTCAACAACTTTTGGGTTATAGCAAAAGAGAATGAAGCTAGATTCAGCTCCCTGATTTAGCTTAAACAGGTCTGAACACTACCTGCGACCAATGACCAAAAAGACCAACTGAAATCATTTCATTCCTTTTTCTATGCTGCCAAACAAATGCGCTTCGCTTTTCTAAAGCGGTTGCTTGCATGGTCTTAGCGAGTCGCTAAGACCATGCAAGGTAGAAATCACTTAAATTGCTAGAATTTTGACACCCTGGTAAGCCCAGGTTTTCCATTCACGAAAGCTCGGATGAAATAAAGTCCTGGATTCAAGTGACTTAAGTCCAAATAACCATTCAAATACTGCGCATCTACTTGCTTTCCTTTGATATCAAAAATGGCCAGATTTGTAATGTTATCACCTTTCTCGCCAAAAAAGACCAGTCCATTCGAAGGATTGGGGTATGCTGTAAGCTCTCTAGGTGGAATTTTAAAATCGACCTGTAGCGGCACTACTCCCCCTGTTGATGTCCTGGCCAGCGAAGCAATTTCACCACAAACCCAAACATGATTCTCGTCTAAGACACTCAAATAGTCACCATAAACTTCATAAAATCCTGTATCGAACCAGCTAGTTCCTCCATTTGTTGTTTTAAAAATATGGTTGTTATCACAAACATATCCTACCATCTCGCTCGCAAACTTCATTATCTTGTAATTCCAAAAAGGCACAATCATCATCATGTTCCATGTTAATCCTCCATCTAAAGTTTGGTAAACTCCGCTTCCAGGATTAAATGTGTTATATGAAAAACCTTTCAAATTATTGGTAAAACAAACATTCCTTAGATTCAAATCTTGCAATCTGTAGGCGATCCAATTTTGACCTCCATCAGAAGTTTTAAGTATTACTTCTCTTCCAAAACAGACGCCATTGAAAGAATCAGTAAAAACTATTTCAGTTAAATCGGCATTAGCAAGTGAGCCTGAAGAGAACCATGTTATTCCTGAATCGGCACTGTGGGCTATTATTCCATTTCTTCCACAAGCCCAAATTTTGTAATCATTTGTAATAGTAACAGAATTAACACCTACACCGAAGCTTCGATGACTCCAATCTCTGCCTCCATTGGTGGTAACAAACATGGGTCCAAAGTATTGGCAAGCAACCCCCAAGAGTGTATCCTTAAAGTAGACCGAATTAGGAAATGTCAATGGATAATTTGGGAGGTTTGGAGAAATCCCTGCTTGTCTCCAAGTTTTACCTCCGTCTGAAGATTTAGTTAAGCCAAAACCTTTGAATAAATACCCATTTAATGTATCTAAAAACTGCACATAAGTAAAGCCACTGGGGTTATCTGGATTATTGGTCAAAAGCATTCTTGTCACAAACCTAAATGTTTGACCAGCATTTGAACTGGTTAAAACTCTACCTGATCGGGCTGTAACCCAAACATGTTTTCCCCCAAATCGGCATACAGCGCTGTGAAACCTTCCTGTATTGTTCGATCCTGCAATAAAAGTTCGTCTATTCCAGTTGTCACCAAAGTTGGATACATCATATACTGCATCATATACGCTTTGTTTCCCTATGCCAATACCATAGCCAGTTGCATCAAACTTCACTCTCGAAATCCTGTTTCCATTCCCTAAATCTACCCTTATCCAATTGTTTCCACCATTTGTAGTCTTTAAAAAATATCCGCTCGGGCCAAAAAGCCAACCTGAAGTTTGGTCTTTAAAATAAATATCGGATATGATGTCAACCACATTTGAAAATTGAGAAACCCACGAAAGGCCTCCATTGGTCGTTTTTAAAATTATACCTGATCTCCCACCAATCCAGCCTGTGTTGGCATCCCAAAAAAAGATGGAATGAAAATCTACATTACTGGGTGAAGCTAAGTTAATCCAGCTTTGACCACCATTGGTAGTCTTCAATACAGTGCCTTCTGCACCTACTGCCATTCCAATATCTTCTGAGGAAAAAAATACCCGAAGCAGCGTTTTAGATGTTGGCGTATTTTGTTGATCCCATGTGTCGCCCGCATTGTTTGTTTTATAAACTGTACCCGATTCACCAACAATATATCCAACACTGTTGGTTGGAAAATGCATAGCGTAAAATTTAATATTCTTACCAATTGATTTCATTGACCAGGTTTCGCCTCCATCCTGGGTTTTATGGATTGCCCCATTTGAACCTACAACAATAAATGAAAGACTATCAAATGCGTGTACGTCTTGCAAGTCGCTGGTGGTAGGACTAGGACTTAACAATTCCCAGCCGGTTTGGCCTATTGATTGAAAGGACAGGAACAACAGTGTCAGAATGGAAATAATTTTTCGGGGCATCATGTTCAATTCTCATTTACACTTCAAATATAAAATATGTGATAGAAATTTTATCATATTTCCTTCAATACCCAGTTCAAAATACCACTATTAGTATCCGGCGGATGTCTTCAGCGCAAGTCTGATACTTCGAATAATCGAGCCCGGTCGGACAAGCGAAACGGAGTGGAGCCGCCAGCACCGGGCGGGGGAAAATGGCAAGCTTTTGTTTATGGTATCCAGCGCCTGACCGCTTCGCAGGTCTATCATCTAAGATTACAACTTTTGGGTGACAGCCAAATTGCCAGAATAAAAAAAAGACTGCCCGAAACCGAACAGCCTTTTCGAATTCTATAACAAACAATCAATCTTTTTTAACGAGACGAAAGCCAAGGCTCACACTAAAAAACGAATAACGCTGGGTCACTTTGTCTACATTAGACCAGTTTGACAAATCCGCCAAATAGCTGGCTGAAACGAAAAGGCCATTTTTTAGCTCATAGCCTGCCGTGGCATTGATACCAAAATTGATAGGTTTCAACTCGCCTGGTTTGCTACCAAACTTGATTTTGTTTTCATCTTCTTCATGGTCACCCTCATGTTCTTCTTCATCTTCTTCATGCTTATGACTTTTGGCCGATAGACCATACCCGAGACTTGGACCAGCGCCTATAAAAAAACCTCCATTTCTATACATGAAATTGACAGGCACATCTAAGCTGTAAATCCGAAAATCGTCGTGATGACCTTCATGCTCAACTCTTGCACCCCTGCCATTCAATTGTAGTCCGGGCTGAATTGAAAATGATTCGCTCAACCCTAAATCTACAAAACCACCTACATGGAACGAGGGTAGCATTTTAGGACTTTTATTCTCAGCACTATCTAGATCAACCTTTTGTGTGGCCAGACCTCCATTAAAACCAGCTTTGAATCCGAATGTAACCTGTGCCTGCGATGCTAAACCAACACCTACAAGCGAAATCAACAATATAATTTTTTTCATAACAAAAGATTTGAGCCGCAAAGTTGCAACAATGTTGCAGAATGAAAAAAATTATTGTAAAATTGTTTGAAAAAATACGTCCACATCGCTGTGGCCCAGATTCGGACTATCGTTTGCGCCTTTCACAGAAGGCTTGTGCATGAGTTTAACCCTCACTGCGCCCGTTCCACTTGCAGCACCAGTTCTCCAAATGCTAACCAAACCCAAAGGAAGACCTAATCCATCAAGATCCGTTTTTTCGATTTCGATTGACAGGCTGTTTGGCAGGTAATAGACTTCATGGGCAAAACCTTGGCGTACAATCGTCGGCGTTACATCTACCGGAGGAGTTTTCGTTTTATTGGTAAAAGATACCCGAACATCATAACTCTGATTTTGCTGCAAACGAATGGTATCGGACTGCTGTGGCGGCAAACCTCCTACCCCGTCCGGATCATCGAATTTGAAGGTGTCAAGCACCACACCGCCCTGACTGAAAACCAGCGACAATGTTGTGATGGCTTCGTGTTCGGTCTCAGCCTTTGGGTTTTTGGTTTTATCGCAACTGCTCAGATAAAAACCCGATAGGGAACCAACAACAAATAGAAAGAAAAGTCGAAAGTTATTTTGCAACATAGTTGCAAATATAAAGCTAAATTGAATATGCCAATCGAATAAAAATATTTCGCCCGATTTCCTGATTGAAGTACCTGAATCGGTTCAGATACTCCCGATACCTGGAGTTGAAAATATTGTTGACCCCAATTTGTCCATACCATTTTTTATATCTCCCTGAAAATGAAGCATGAAACAAATAATAAGTGGAAGGTGGAGGCAAATAATCTACAAAGTTTTCGCCTGTTCTGGTTTGCTCAAAAACAGAAACCCATTGCAAACTGGCTTTCAGAATTGAAATTGAACCAGCTGATTTCAGGTTATAACTCAATTCTTGCGTGGCCCGATTTCCCGGCATTTGCTGAATCCATGTTGCTTCCGAAATGTCATAAGCATACAACATAGAAAGCATGCTGGTGAACCGCCATGTACCTTCCGGCAAAATGGAGGCTTTCAAATCGAAGCCATTCAGGTTGGCATTGGTTTGTTTGTATATGAATGTTGGGAAAGCCCCTCTGATGGTTAAAGTGGCAGGTGTATCAGGAGTTAGGTAAATAAAATTGGCAATAAAATTATTGTAAACATAGCCTTCCAACAACACCAGACTATCGGCCAGCCAGCCTTGAAACTGCAGCCCAATTTTAATACCCGCTTCATTTTTCATGTTCGGGTCGCCCATTTCAAAACTACTGGTTCCATGGTGCAAACCATTCACATACAGCTCGTTGATAGAAGGTGGTCGCCACGACAAGGCCGAATTCAAGCTATAGTTAAAACGATCGGATACCTGATTCGACACATTGGCGGTTGCACTGGCATTGTGCCAGTTTCTAAAATCAGAAAAAATGATTCCCGATTCATTTCTAAAAGTTTGCAAATGCCTGTAATCGTATCGAAGACCCATTTCAAACTCCAGTTTTTCCTTTTGGTAATGCCCCAAATGATAGGCTGCACCATTCAACATTCTGAAATTCGGAATAAAATACCGGCTTCCGTCCCACACATTTTCTTGCAGCATGCCCACTACGCCATACGTATGCATCCAGTTATCGTGGCTATGTTCGTAGCGGCTATCTAATTGGGCTGTGGTGAGACGCAAATCCAATTCGGGTGTATCGGTAATTCTGGCAAGGTCAAACTCTTTGCGCCGGTTCTGCTGTACATTGAAAGAAAGATGAAATAAGTGTGCCGGATCTTTGTAATACACATACTTGTACCTGGCTGTCAGGTGGTTTACTTCTTGCCTTGGCCTGTCGAGTTCATAACTGAAAGCATTTTTATTGAACAAAGGCTCGGGCTGGCGAATGGTTTCAAGCAAGTCTGTTAAGTTTCCGATCTGGCTTCCGAGAAAAATGCCCAGTTTGGCATTGAATACGCTGGCAAACAGTTCTGAAGAATGATAAGGTTTTCGGTAACCGAGGGTAAAACTGCCGTTCCATTCTTCGGTGCCGGTGTTCCACAAATAATAGTCAGGCGTTTGGCTGTTGCCGCTTTTTTTAAAGTTTCCTTGCGCCCTCCAACTCAAAGCAGGCATTTTTTTACTGTTACCTTCCAGTTTAAGGTTGGTGGCAGATGCCCGGTTGTTACTGAAAAAGGAAGTAAACACTTCTCCTTTAAACTCCCCCTGACCAGGCAATGCACCGGGCTCTACCAAAATGGTACCGGCCAGTGCATCGCTGCCATACATCAAAGCACCTGCTCCTTTCAAAACGGTGATTTTTCCGGCAGAAAACGGATCTATTTCCGGTGCATGCTCGCTTCCCCACTGTTGCGACTCGAGCCTTACTCCATTGCTTACTATCTGAAGCCGATTGCCATGCAAGCCATTGATGATGGGTTTAAAAATATTGGGGCCTGTTTGCAGCACACTCACACTGGCAACACCTTGCAGATTTTCGGCCAGGCTGAGCCCCCTACGTTCTTGCAATTGTTCCAAATTAACCGTTTCCCTGGCCGAAGTTTGGTTGGCTTTAAACTTTTCCAACACCACAATTTCCCGTAATTCGTTGGTTCGATGGGGCAAAACAAAGTTTTTAACTGTGGTTTTGGTTAACCGGACATTAACCACCATCGATTCACAATTGAGGTGATTGATGCTGAGTGTATAATCTCCGGGACAAAGATTTTCGGCTTTGAAATTTCCTTGTTCATCCGCAGAAACCACCCGATTTTTTCCAACAAATTCGATGACAGCCAGCGAAAGAGGTTCCCTTGTATCGGCATCGGAAATATTTCCGCTAAGCACCAGTTTGCATGCTGTTTGCGCAAGCGCCTCAGGCAAAAGCCCGACAAAAAGCACGAACAACCACAAGATTCTGAAAAGGGACATAGATCGGCAAAATTAAGAGGCAGAACGGATTCACGTTTTTGAATTTACGAATCAGGAATAAGAGCATGCTGATTATCAGGCTCAAAGAATCAAAAATTTCAATTTAAAGCAGTCAATTAAGCAAAAGAACTATTTTTGAGCCCGACCCGAATAATAAACACCAGGGTTGCCAAACACAGTTTGCGTTTTTGAATGGAAAACACACCAAAGCGAATTCATTTCATTGCCATTGGCGGCAGCGCCATGCACAATCTGGCCATTGCGCTTCACAATAAAGGATATCAAATAACAGGTTCCGACGATGAAATTTATGAGCCTGCATATGGAAATTTAAAAAAACATGGTTTGCTACCCGAGGCAACAGGTTGGTTTCCGGAAAAAATTACCAATAATCTCGATGCGGTTATTCTTGGTATGCACGCCCGACCCGACAATCCGGAATTGAATGCTGCTCAGGAATCAGGAATAAAAATTTACTCTTACCCTGAATTTGTTTTCAACGAATCGCTCGACAAACAGCGGATTGTTATTGCAGGTAGCCATGGTAAAACCACCATTACAGCCATGATTATGCATGTGTTGAAATACCACAACCGTGTGTTTGACTACCTGGTTGGTGCGGCTGTAGATGGTTTTGAACTCAATGTGAAGCTCACCGACGAAGCACCATTGATCATCATTGAAGGCGACGAATATTTAGCCTCGCCCATTCATCGGCAGCCGAAATTTCTGGTCTACCAGCATCATATTGGATTGGTGAGCGGCATTGCATGGGATCACATGAATGTGTTTCCAACCGAAGATGTGTATGTGCGTCAATTCGATCATTTTGCCGATGCTACGCCCAAAGCCGGAATCCTTATTTTCAACGATGAAGATGCAGTAGCTTCTGTGATCTGCAAAAAAGAACGAGCAGATGTGTCTGACGTGGAATATGTGGCGCACAAGGCTGAAGTAAAGGACGGCATCACCTATTTAATTGCTCCGGGCGGAACCAAACATCAGGTGAAATTTTTCGGAAAGCACAACTTGCTTAATGTAAACGGCGCCAAATCTGTACTGACCCGAATTGGCATCACCGAAGACATGTTTTACGAAGCCATTGGCAGTTTTACAGGGGCTTCTTTGCGATTGGAAAAGCTGGGTTCAAATGGCAAAACAGATATTTTCAGAGATTTTGCCCATGCTCCCAGCAAATTGGAAGCAACCACCGAGGCAGTGAAAAGTCAATATCCGAACAGGAAACTGGTAGCCTGCATGGAGCTACATACATTCAGCAGCATAAACCGGGACTTTCTGCCCAACTACCACAATACATTTAACAAACCGGACAAAGCCATCATTTTCTACGACCCAACCGTTTCGGCTAAGAAAAACGTGGCACCTTTGCAGGAAGCCGAACTAAAAAAGGCTTTTAACCGCCAGGATTTGATTATTGTTGAAACGCCGGATCAACTGACAAACCTGCTGGAACAGGAAAACTGGGAAAACGCCAACTTACTTCTGATGAGTTCGGGTAATTTTCACCAACTAAATTTAACAGCACTCACTCAATCTGTTTTGAGTTAACAGGCTTATACACCAATTACAGAAAACCAGCTTTCATGCATTACCTGAAACTCAAAAAGCCACTGGCATTTTTCGATCTTGAATCTACCGGAGTAAATGTTGTAACAGATCGGATTGTAGAAATTTGTATTTCGAAGGCCATGCCCGATGGAAAGTTAATTACCAAGACCTGGCGCATTAATCCGGAAAGGCCAATTCCTGCCGAAGCTACCATGATTCATGGCATTACAGACGAAGATGTAAAATCTTGTTCCACCTTCAAACAGGAAGCTAGAAATCTTGAGCAAATGCTCGAAGGTTGCGACCTGGCAGGCTACAACCTGTTGAAATTTGATGTCCCTATGTTGGTGGAAGAATTTCTGCGGGTCGATATCAACTTCGACACCTCGCACAGGCAAATTGTGGATGCTCAACGTATTTTTCACCTGATGGAACCTCGTACACTTTCAGCAGCTTTCAAGTTCTATTGCGGGAAGGAAATGGAAGAACTCGGAGGGAAAGCACACAGCGCAGAAACCGATGTTTTGGCCACCTACCATGTGCTGAACGAACAGGTGAAACGCTATGAAAACCTGAAAGTTAAAGACGCCAAAGGCAAAGAGCATGTGCCGATTGAAAATAATGTAGAAAAGCTGCACCAACTTTCGGCTGGTAGCACCATTGATTTCGCTGGCCGACTAGCATTTAACCAGAAAAACGAAGCCATTTTCACCTTCGGCAAACACAAAGACCGCACCGTGGCCGATGTGCTTGAAAAAGAGCCCCAGTATTACGATTGGATCATGAAAGGTGAATTTCCGATGGACACCAAACGGAAACTGACAGAACTAAAGTTGAATCTTTTAAGGAAGTTTTAAACAGCAAATCTGATTTTCACCTGACTGAAAATCTTCCTGTTAAAAGTTCCTGCTGATCTTGACTGCACAGCAACAGTGAATAAACACCTGCCGAAAGTCGAGGCAAATGGATAACAGCCGATCCTTCTGCGGTTGAAAGGTGTACATTTTTTGATTCAAAAGATTTTCCAAAAAGATTTTACCATTTTGGCTGTCAAACTTATAAAACAAAAGTTTAAATAGTTAGGCACGTAAAGAAAAAGGCCTGAAAATCAGGCCTTCTAATTGCAATTATTTGATTTGTAACTTGCTGACCACGTATCCATCTGGCGTACTATACCTCAGCAAATAAAGCCCTGATTTCAATCCGCTTAGGTCTATTCGTTTTTCATTTTTACCTGGCAATACAGCGAAGTTTCCAAAACTTTTAGCCACAGACCCTAGAATATTCATCAACTCCAATTGTCCATTGAAGGCTGTTTTAGCTTCAATTTTTATGGTAGATTCCAGAGCAGCTGGCTGAGGATAAACGTTTAGTGTCAATGTAGCAGGCGAAAGCAATTTGCCAGCAATGGAGTTCAGATTGCTCAAAGCCACACCTTGTGGATTGCTTGAAAACGACACGTTATCAATTTTTACCTGAGAATCTTTTCCGAAAGTTGAAAAAACGATATTCGCTTTTGTAGGATTACCTGTTCCAACACTAGTTAAGGGAACATATACTTGTGTATAGTTATTTCTCGAGACCACATTGAAACCTCCTCCAGTTGCTTTAGGAACATCATCATTATCTGTGAGTGAAACTGCTACAATCAATGAATCTCTCACATTTTGTCTGGTTTTTATGTAGAAGTTGAGATAGGCAGGTCGGGTAGTACAAGGAAATTCGACGAAAACCGAACCTGGAAGGATAGTACCGAAGAAAGTTTGGTTTTGAATGAACACTGCATGTTGACCTTACTGGGCATCATTGCTTATTTCTCCGGTAGTTTCCCAACTTATGGGAATTACTCTTCCGTCAACGACTTCCCAATTTTCAAACCCTGCATTTGGAATGGGACATTGAGCAATAGCAGTTTGGGCTATGGCAAATAGAAATACAAGAGAAAAAATAATAGAAATTGCTTTCATAGTTCGTGGAATTGTAGGTGGAAAAAATGTCTTGTAAACGAAATGAACGTTCACCACAAAGGAAACCAGTGAAAGTAAGGCTTCCAAAAGTTTCTGCAATTTTTACTACAACTGCTCTTTAGAAAATTTCAACGGCATCAAATCAGCCACAGAGCGCAGTTTAACCCAGGTTTCACCTTCTCCTTTCACAATGACTTCAATAGGCTGACCTTGCTTTTCTTCGTATTCCAACATAACCTGACGGCAGCCTCCGCAAGGAGCAGCCAACACTAAATCAGTGGTTTCAGCTTTATGAGCTACTATAAAAATGAGTTTAATCCGGGACTCTGCATGGTTCGCACCGTAATAAAAAAGCGCAGTTCGCTCAGCGCAAAGTCCTGAGGGATAGGCAGCATTTTCTTGGTTGTTACCCAAAATCATTTGACCGTTCTCAAGCAACAAGACTGCCCCAACCTGAAAATTAGAATAAGGCGCATAGGCTTTTCTGGCAATGGCAAGTGCTTCGATGAGGCAAAGTTGCTCCTCGGCCGAAAGCTCCGTTTTATTGGCATAAACATCCATTGTGAGCCTGATTTCGTGCGTGGTAGGCATAGGTGTATTAAAAAAGGGTGTCGAATGTAGTGTTCAGTTTATCAATCACCAAACCTTGTTTCAAATATTTCCTTTCTACTTTTGCCCCATGGCTTTACACAACGACCTGATACTACGAGCCGCAAGAGGCGAAAAAACAGAACGAATACCCGTTTGGCTGATGCGACAAGCAGGTAGAATATTACCTGAATACAGGGCAGTGAGGGCAAGCCTCATCGGATTTGTTGAATTGGTGAAAACGCCGGAAAGAGCCGCTGAAGTAACCATTCAGCCTGTGGATATTTTGGGAGTGGATGCTGCCATCATCTTTTCCGACATCCTGGTAATTCCTGAAGCCATGGGTCTGCCTTACCAAATGGAAGAAAAAAAAGGACCCTTTTTCCCGGAAACCATCAAATCGGCTTCCGATGTAGAACGGATGCTGGGCGCAAACGCTGCCGACCATTTGGGCTATGTGTATGATGCCCTGAGTTTGACCAAAAAAAACTTAAATGGTCGTGTGCCTTTGATTGGGTTTAGTGGCGCACCCTGGACATTGCTGGCCTACATGGTGGAAGGCGGAGGTTCTAAAACTTTTTACAAATCGAAAGCATTGCTGTATCAGAATCCGAAATTGGCACACAAGCTTTTGCAAAAAACGACGGATGCCATCATTGCTTACCTGAAAAATCAGGCGAAGGCTGGTGCCGACATGCTACAAGTGTTCGATTCATGGGCATCTATTCTTTCACCCGATAGCTATCAGGAATTTGCCATGCCCTATTGGCAACAAATAACTGAGGCGGTGCAGGAAGTGCCATTGACAATTTTTGCAAAAGGGGCATTTTTTGCAAGACCTTGGCTGGGAAAACTTCCTTGCCGCACCATTGGCCTCGACTGGACCGAAGATCTTACCGAATCAAGGCAATTGATTGGCTCGGGCAAAACCCTGCAAGGCAATCTGGACCCATGCATTTTGTTTGCCGACGATGAAACCATTGTGGCAGAAACCCTGAAAATGGTAGCCAAAGGTTCTACAGGTGGCAGCTACATAGCCAACCTGGGGCATGGTGTATATCCTGAAACAGACTTTCGAAAAGTGAAGCTGTTTGTGGACACGGTGAAAGGGTTTGAGGTGAATGAAGTTGCTGATTGAATTATATAACAAGATACGTCACATTGCTGTATGTTAAGCCGGCCCTATGATTGAGTTCTGACATTGCATGTGTTGAAAAGCATGAGGTGATTTTATTTCAGGTTTCGCTATATGCGCTGTTGATTTCAAAAACGACTCCGATTAGTAATTTATTAGTCAAAGATCAACAAAGGCGAATGCACAGCCATTATGAGATAAATTATTGACTTACAACCGGATATTGTATCTTAAAAATCAAGCATCACCCGCAAGTTCAAAAACCGGGCTGATAGTGTGTTGGGAATCGCAAATTGGGTGTTGTTCACGTCTTTAATCCAGTTGTAAGAAATCACATTTTCTGTTCCTGTTACATTCAAGATTTCGAGACCAATCCAAACTTGTCTGAAAATTCTGCCAAACTTGCTTGTTCTATCTTCCAGGCTCACCACTTTGGAAAATCCCATATCCAATCGGCGATAAGGGGGTGCTTTGAATGCACTTCGGCTGGCTAAATTATCAGGTGGCCCAAAAGGCAATCCCGTTCCCACGGTAAGGTGCACGTAAGCTCTCGCTGATGGATTGTTTGGGAGATGATCCTGGAAAAACATATTAAATGTAACTCGTTGATCTGTAGGTCTTTTAATGTATCCTTTTCCATCTCCTTCTACATCTTCCCGGGTGCTTAAAATGCCCAAACTAAACCAGCTTTCTGCACCTTTAATAAATTCTCCACTTACCCTGAAATCGGCTCCAGTGGCAAATGCTGTAGCTGAATTGGTGCCGAAATACCTAAGCCTCACATTTTCAACATCATAAGGCACCACCCGATCCATGTACTTGCCATAAGCTTCCGACCAAAATCTAAATTCCCTACCCCACATCATAAATGTATGGTCGGCTCCGAGCACCAACTGCACTGACCTTTGGGCTCTCAGATTAATATTCACATTGCCAACTCGGTTGCGCATTTCCCGGTAAAAAGCTGGCTGTTGAAATACACCACTTGATATTTTAAAACGCCAATCTTTTTGCCATTCGGGTTTGAACGAATACTGAATTCTTGGACTGAAAATGGTTTCCCCATTCAAAGTCCAATGGTTGAAACGAACGCCGTAGGTAAAGCTTTGATTGTACTTATCGAAGAAATGACTTTGCTGAACATACCCATTAAGTCGCTGGCTTTCAAGCGTGTTGTCCGATACTATGGCCGGTCTTACCCGGATGTAATCAGCTGAATCTATAAAGCCAAATTCATACAAATTGTCTGAAATTCGTTCATACGATGCTCCGATCCCAAACTCAATCTCCCGATTGGCATTGGGACGGTAATAATTTCGATTGAGCAAATTGCCCACATTGGCCAGCAATCTGTTGCGGGCATATTGGTATTCAGTCCCAATGGCTCTTTCAAAAATACATTCGTTAAAATTTGACTTAGTTCGATCGGTTTGCACATCGCAAAGCCTGTATCCTGATTCCAGGTCAATGCGCTCTCGTTCAGCGGTGTTCACACCCGAAAGTGTTACATCAGTTCGCCATTGTTTGTTCCATTTATGGCTCAAGCGCAAACCCACCTGATAAGTTTGGTAAGTCATAGATTCTTCACCATCGAAAGCTGCCGAAAACCTCAAGGTGTTGGTGAAAGTACCAAATGAATTCTCCCGGGTTGTAGGAATGAGCGAGTATTGATTGGCGGCTCCGGATATCAACAGACCAAGCACAGTTCTTCTGGGCATGTCAACAGAATCTTTGCTTCTAGTAAGATCGTATGTAAAATAAGCCTGACCGTCTGTGAACAAAGGGAAATATTCACCTTGAACTGCCAAACCTTTAAAGACATTGGACGCCCCAAAAAAGTAACGGGCTGTTTTTTGGCGCATTCCTGCTACGTAGGTAAAACGTTTGTTTTTACTGCGACCTTCCACAGAAAAACTTCGAAACAAAAGTCCAATGGTTGCTGAAGCCCTGGTTTCTTCCGGTTCTTTGTACTTCACATTTAAAACTGACGACAGTTTGTCACCAAATCGACTTTGCCAGCCTCCGGTATAGAAATCTACCTGCTGCACCATGTCCGGATTTACAAAACTCAATCCCTCTTGCTGACCTGCCCTCACCAGAAATGGGCGATAAATTTCTATGTCGTTTACATACACAAGATTTTCATCGAAACTACCTCCACGAACCGAATAGGCCGAAGAAAGCTCATTGTTGCTCACGACACCAGGCAAGGAAGTAAGTAACCGGCTGAAATCACCAAAGGGCGAAGGTTGCACTTTGGCCAGCTTAGCATCAATTGAAAAAACACCCGTTTGGTCTCGCTTTTCGTCCTTGCCAACTACTTCAACTTGCTCAATAGAAGTTTGGTCCGGAACCAATTCAAGATTTAAGGTGATTGTTTCTCCTGCTTTTATTGTAACCAACCTTGTAGCGGGTTGAAAACCCACCCGCCTAAAAGTCAAATTATACGATTTTCCGGGTTTAAGTCTTATTCTGAATTCTCCGAAACCATTTGCCGTAATGCCTTTCGCCGAATCATTGACCACAACACTGGCATAGCTAATGGGTTCACCCAAATAAGTCAACTTGCCCTTTACAACCCCTGGATTTTGAGATTGAGCCAGTAAACACCCAATAGAAACTGGGAAAATAAATAGAACCCAAATAACTAAAATCCGAATTACCTGCATGTATCAAATTTACAAGGTTTCCATGGCTCCTGTTTTCACATTCACCACAGGTAAACCGTTAATGAGTTTCAAACGGTCATCTCCTCCTATAAAAGTAAGCTTCCCATCTTTGTCTCGGCTTTCTCTGGCCAACGATTCCACATAACCTTCTTCTACGCTGAGACTTTTCAAACCATTCAAATGTTCCTTTTTAACATAAAATGCATTATTTCCAGCGGTGGTGCACCCAACAAAAGCATAACCTTTCTGCTCCGCCAAATGGCATAATGCAGCCAACGAAGCCCCAAAATATAAATTGCTGAAGTGCGCTGCAGTTCTATAAAATGAAGGGTCATATGGCACCGATATAGCCCTGTCTCTGCCGAAATAACTGTTATACTCAGCAATCACCATCACAGGATCCACCACTTTTATCGCATCCCAAACCCAATAATCATTGCCATCAATGTCTACACTGAGAATTCCGATTTTTCCTGTAAACCCTGCCTTTACAAAAAGATCGTTGATGTTCTCCTTGGTGATAAAAGCTGCTAACGACGTGAGGTCATGTCGCCATGAAATACTGTCAGCTTTCACATAATCCATGTTTTGCGCTGAACCATCAATAATCAGACCTTTCCAATTGTTGTGTTTCAACAAAAAGCGACAGTTGGCTTCCAAAAAGTTTTCCACCCCAAATTCAATAAACGTATGAGGTTGAATGTTACATTTTTTGATCAGATACTGAATGATACCATCCTCGCCCCACTGCGAATATACCTTGAATTCAGCTTCCTGTAAATTGTTTGGCTCAGGCATCATGGTTTGCAGGCGAACCAAAGTTTGCCCGGAAACGAAGAGTTGCTCTTCGTTTTCTTGCCTAATGGTAGCAATAACTTGCTTTTGCCCCGAAACCACCTGATGCCAAATATCTTTTGACTTGTCGCTCAGGCTTTGCAAACCTGTATTGCGTTTTAGCCAGTTTTTCAACTTTTTAAGCATTATCCACGTAAGTTTTTCAATAAATCCCTGAAACCCTTTTTGGGTTTTTGAACAGCTACTGGTTCTTTTTCAAACAACCAAGGATAGGCTTTCAATAACACCTGATGATCGTATGCCACATCTGGCACCATGATTGGGTTATCTTTCACCGGTAGATGAATTTCAAAATGTTGCAAATCAGAAAAAGGACTATCCCCTTTCATGTGAACAGCATCAGGGCGGTTGATACCCAAATTTGTAACCAGATTTTTAGACGGAACCACGCTCAAGGCATGATGAATATAATGCAGGAAGCAAAACTGAAAATCCCAGGTTGAAATGCGGCCTTCTACCAATCTGTCAAATTCGCTGGCCCTGAGTTTTTTTAGTTCTTCTGTTGATAAATAGTTGAGCACCAATTCTCTAACATCAGGTTCTTGCCAAAGATTCATGGTAACATCATAATATTTCCACGCTCGTTTCCAGCCTGCCCAGGCCCAAAAACTGCCAAACATGGCAAAATGGTAATCTTGTTTGTCTGCTTTCCACTCGTTAAGCATGTTGCAGCCAGTAACGCTGTAAATCCGGGGATCGTCTTTGTATTTGTGCAGCATTTGCTTGCACCAATGGAAAAAATCGAGTGAAGGATAGGTATCATCTTCGATTACAATGCCCATTTCCTCGTTATCGAACAGCCAAGTCATGGCTGTAGATTCACCTACTTTGCAGCCTAAATTTTTTGATTCAAATCGGGTAAGCAATTCACCTTCAAATTGAATCGAATTAGCCATTTCCCTGATTTCTGCACACATGGCAGCGTCATTTTCATTACCTTCCCGGGGTGCATCGTTGAAAAAATACAACTTGGAAGGCTTTGCTTCCAAAATCCTGTCGAGCACAATGCGTGTTACATCAGGTCGATTGAAGGTAATCAATACAACAGGAAGGCCAAGTGGTTCTTTATTGCCCATTTATCTTACTTTTCAACTGTCCAGATTCCGTCAAAATTTGTCATGTGATGGTGCGAAAATCCTGGACTTCCAGATCCATAAAAGTCGCCATTTTCCACATTGATGTATCCCACACCACCTAAAATCCAATCAGCTTCTTCGTTGTTAACCGTGATGCGCAAACCTACTTTGTAGTTGCCAAGTGTGAATGGAAATTTAGGCACTGTGCAAGAAACAAGCATATTTTCGTTCGGACCAGCAGCGTAGTATTGCTGGTAATATGATGAATACAAAACGCCCATATTCCGGTCTTCAGGATCGAAAAAATTCAAACCTACATCTACATTTCGAACGGCTTCGCTAAAGGTTTTCAATTGAAAATGGAAGGTCACATGTGCACCGGTCAATATCGTTTCGATCCGATTTCCATGCTCATCAGTCACATAGTAATCAACTACTTTTACCAAACCATTTCCGCTTCGGTCTTTTCGCTGAGCCAATTCCGTGCTTTCAACCAAGCCTTTGTTTGCAATAGTGTAAGCCTGAACTACCTCATTGACTGAGCCTATTTGCTTCATGCGACCTGACTCCAGGAAAATACCTGTGTTGCACAATGCCTTCACCGACGACATGTTGTGGCTAACAAACAATACCGTTCTGCCTTGCTTTTGGGTTACCTCGCTCATTTTTGCCAAACACTTTTTCTGAAAATCAATGTCGCCAACAGCTAGCACCTCGTCAATAATCATGATTTCAGACTCAAGATGTGCGGCAACAGCAAAAGCCAACCGAACATACATGCCTGAACTATAACGCTTTACAGGTGTATCAATATATCTTGAAACGCCTGAGAACTCAACAATTTCATCAAATTTTCCTTTGATGTCCTTCTTGGTCATACCCATGATGGCACCATTGAGGAAAATATTTTCTCTACCCGTTAACTCAGGATGAAAGCCAGTGCCCACTTCCAGAAGGGATGCAATTTTACCTTTGATTCGAATATGTCCGGTTGTCGGCGCAGTGGTTCTTGAAAGAATTTTTAACAGTGTAGATTTACCAGCCCCATTTTTCCCAACAATACCTACCGCATCGCCTTTTTGAATCTCAAAATTCAAATCCTGGAGCGCCCAAACGGTTTCATTTTTAACTCTTTTTCCATCCAGTTCCGGATGCTTTCCAGTAAACAACCGAATGATATCATCTCTTAAAGTACCCGAACTTATGGTACCCAAGCGATATGATTTACCTAAATTTTCTACCTGAACTACAGTCTCTCCCATGTTTTAAACTGTATCTATTGAGGTTCGTTGAGCCTGATTAAACATTACAATTCCGATGAACATAATCAAAACACCCACTACAAAACTGAGCAATAAATGTAGAATGTTGAAAAGACCGGAACCCAAAAAAGAAAACCGAAAAGCTTCAAAAATCGGACTCAGCGGATTGACATAAGAAACCCACTTATAGTTTGCTGGAATAATAGATGCAGGATAAATAATGGGCGTTGCGTACATCAGCAATTGAACCCCGAATGACAAAAAATGGGTCAAATCCCGATACCTGATTGTAAGTGAAGAAACAATAAGCCCAAGTCCCAGAGAATAGGTACTCACAATCAGAATTAATGCCGGAAAAGCAAGAATCCAGGCTGAAGGGTTGACTTTTGAACCGGTGAAATAATAAACCGAAAATATAACCAGAAACAAACAAAATTGAATGCCAAAATTGACCATACTGGCCAACAAACCTGAAACTGGAATCACCAATCTGGGAAAATACACTTTGCCAAAAATATGGGTATTGGCTACCAATGTGGAAGAAGATTTCAGGAATGATGTGCTAAAAAAATTCCAAAGCACAATGCCAGGCAAATAGAAAAGAAGCTGTGGAGCTCCATCAGTAGGAATCCTGGCTACCATGCCAAAAACAATGGAATAGACCAGCGTGGTGAGTAAGGGTTGAAGCACAAACCACAACGGCCCCAGAATCGTTTGCTTGTAAGTCGGAACCAACTCCCGACGGACAAAAAGCAAGAGTAAATCCCGGTATTGCCAAAATTCACGCAGTTTCAGATCCAGAAGACCTGATTTGGGCTTAATTTCTAATTGCCAGTGTTGCTTTGTTTGCAAAACGTTTAAATTCAGTTAATTACAAGTTGAAAACCTAAATATTTTGAGGTTGTACCAGAATCAATAATGTCGAACTTGTTTTCTTGTCTAAAATCCAAAAACTTACCTTTCCGCATTTGCTCGTGACCCTGCATCCAACGCTTCATATTGCTTTTGTTCCCAATTTAAAATCGCAGAAAAAAGGTAAACATATTCAACCATTTGGCAAAAAAACTAGGATTAAACCATGTGAAGCTGATTTCCAAGCCCAATACGTAAGCTTTCCGGGCACAATGTTAACGCTTTCTTTCCAGATTGAAGGTTACCTTTTTATAAATGTGATTATAGTAAGATAAAATTGCACTTTTTGTTACTCATGAATCAATATACTTGCCAATCAAAACTACATCTGCTGATTCTCGTCAAGGAAGCTTGGTTGGTTGTTACAAGTGGATTTCGTCGTCACAACTTAGAGGACAAAGATTTTTGTGCTTCACTTTCAGTCCCGTTTTCTTTCATGCCTGTTTTTGGAGTTTTGCTTTTAACCAGGAGCAATGTTTTCAAAAAACTATTGAAGACAATATTAAAAAACCAGTTCATCAACAACTTAAGAGGACTCAAAAAACTGTGGTATTAAAAAAAAGCCCCATTTCTGGGGCTTTTAAATTATATACCGAATGTAGATTTAACTTTATCTACAAAGTCTAATTTCTCCCAGGTAAACAATTCAACATCGAGTGAAATTGATTCACCATTTGGCTGAACAAACGTTTTTTTCACCACTTCATTTATTCTGCCCATATGGCCATAAGCCGCTGTTTCAGAATACATGGGGCTTCGCAACTTAAATCTTTGCTCAATAGCGTAGGGTCTCATGTCAAATATAGACTCCACTTTTTTGGCTATTTCACCATCGTGCATATTAACTTTCGCTGTCCCGTACGTATTGATATAAATACCCATAGGCTGAGCCACTCCAATCGCATAAGAAACCTGAACAAGCACTTCATCGCACAAACCGGCAGCTACCAGATTTTTTGCAATGTGGCGGGTAGCATAAGCAGCAGAGCGATCTACTTTTGATGGATCTTTGCCAGAAAATGCTCCTCCACCATGTGCGCCTTTACCACCATATGTGTCAACAATGATTTTTCGGCCTGTAAGACCAGTATCACCATGCGGCCCACCAATTACAAATTTTCCGGTTGGATTGATGTGGTACTTTATCTGATCATTGAAAAGTTTTTGAAGCTCAGGCTTCAGTTTACTCTTTACACGAGGAATCAAAATTTCAATGATGTCTTTTCTGATTTTGGCTGCCATTGTCTCATCCGAACCAAAATCATCGTGTTGTGTAGAAACCACAATGGCATCAATTCGAACAGGCTTATTGTCGTCAGAGTATTCAATCGTTACCTGAGATTTTGCATCTGGTCGTAAATAAGGAATGTCTTTGCTTTCCCTTCTCAAAGCAGCGAGTTCAATCAATAAACTATGTGCCAGGTCAAGCGCCAATGGCATGTAATTGTCTGTTTCGTTTGTAGCATAGCCAAACATCATTCCCTGATCGCCAGCACCTTGCGCATTGGCTTTGGCTTCAAAATCCTTTACATCTGCTTGTCTGTCCACTCCTCTGTTGATATCATCAGACTGGTCGTGAATGGCTGAAAGAATACCGCAAGAATTGGCTTCAAACATGTATTCCGATTTGGTGTAGCCGATTTTAGCGATCACTTCTCTGGCAATTTTCTGCACATCGAGGTAGGTGTTCGTTTTCACTTCACCAGCCAATACAACCTGACCTGTGGTAACCAATGTTTCACAAGCCACTTTGGAAGATGGATCCCAGGCTAAAAAATTATCGATGAGTGCATCAGAAATCTGATCTGAGACCTTGTCCGGGTGTCCTTCAGATACGGACTCTGACGTGAATAAGTAAGGCATGCTCCGAGTTGTTTTTTTAATTACAGAATTTGAGGCCGCAAAAATAAGTTTAAGAACATGGAATCAAAACTTTACCCCGAATTACTTCCCGATTATGAACATCGTTGGTAGCTTATCTAAAACGGTTGTATTTTTTCGCCACTGGGCTATTGTTTTGGTTTTCAACCATTCCTTTTCTCCAGTCAAATCGAGGGCGACACAAAGTCTTGTTTCGGGTTTCAGACGCTCCAGCATGGCTTCAAACAAAGCTTGATTTCGATGTGGGGCTTCAATAAAGAGTTGTGCACAGTTGATTTTCCAACTTTCAGATTCAAGTTTTTGCAGCGTAGCATTTCGTAACTGTTTGTCAATGGGCAAATATCCATGAAACTGAAAATGCTGTCCGTTTAAACCAGAACCCATTAAGGCCAGGATAATTGAGCTTGGCCCCACCAAAGGAATTACATCTGCTCCAATGCGATGAGCAACAGCCACAACCTGACTACCAGGGTCTGCCACACCAGGACAGCCACTTTCAGACATGACAATGGCCTGTTTGTATTTTTCTACAAGCGTTGCAACTTCCTTTTGGAATTCAGAACCATTTTTCTGGTCAATTTCTACGAACTCCAGTTCGTTCAGATCAATATTCAGTTTTCGGGATGCAATGAATTGCCTGGCAGTTTTGGTCTTTTCGACAAAATACAACTTGGTTGTTTTCAAAAAATCAAGTTCATAACTGCTGTACGCAATAGTAGATGGGTTTGAAATAGGTAATGGAAATAAAATAACTCTCATATTCAGACAAACAAAAAACCCCGCCAACAAGCGGGGTTTTTCAGGCTATTTAATTCATCAGTTTCTTTCGCCCAATCGGCCAAAACCGATCAAAAGTTTCACATACAAACCATTGTTTCCTAGACTATTCAATTTATATTTAAAGTCCTTATTGGCTGTTTCAACCGATTTCCCGTTGATTCTCCAGGCATCAGATTCAGTTTGCGATCTGAAACCTAATTTGAGACCAATTGAAAATCCTTTAGCTTCTTCGTCGTCAGATTTTCCAACATAAAACTGGGTACCAATCCCGAAGTCGTATACTAAGGAGTGATTCCAGAAAACTGAATTTTGTACATTGTCCCCATGGAGGCCATAAATTGGATATTGTTTAACTTCTCTGTCATCTTGGAGGCGGAGTGCAGTAGCACCGTATCCTATTCCTATCATTGGGTAAACTACCAAGCCTTTGTGCCTTAAAACAACATATCCGACATTGACTACACCGTCAAAAGCATAAGGTCTTGTAGATAAATTGTAATTACGCTTAGCATCTCCAATTGGCTTTAAACTATCTATGTCTGTAACAGATTTTTTCGACCCAAGAAAGGCATTTAAATCAGCACCTAACATCACACTACCAATAGTACCATATCCACCAATGGTAAATGTTGTTGCTCTATTATCAGGAATTGGGAATTTAGCGTCTTCTCTATTTCCGATTTTTGCCTCTTCGAAGTTAACAGAATTCTTCGGCGAAACACTTGTCAGGTAAAATCTATCCTCTGCAGGCACATTTACAGTTTCACCGTCGGCTGAGACGGATACGATTGTTAAATCTTTGTGGATGTTTCCAAACTTTCCCGAATAATTGCCTACCCCAATATGGAAGCCTCTTCCGAAAGTATTGAACTTAAAAAGGTTGGATTGGGCACTTGCCAAGGAGCAAGTTACTGAAATAAGCCCTAGTGTTAGTACGTGTTTAAGCATAAAAAAGGGGACTGAAATTGCCCCCAAATTTATGTATGTTTTTAATTGATTTACAATTTTGATTTCAAACGCATTTTGTAGCGAAACAGAATTCTAAAATTTGCATTCGGTTGATTTGCTTCAGCAGAATAGATGATCCTGGCTTTGTATGGTGCCAATGAAAAAACCTGGGTTAACTTATCTGCAGCTCCGGCTTCCATGGCTATTGGGGTTTCGGTGTTGGTGATATAAGCTGATTTTAAGTCAACATCGTGCATTTTTGCGAGTGCCGTTCTGTTGGTGCCATCAAAACGCTCAAAATCAATATCACCATGTACGAGTCTACTTGCAGCACCTTCGGTAGTGTCCAGCCACAAAATCTGATAGGAAATTCTCGAAATTTCAAGGTTTGAGATTTTATCCTTATTATCGTTAAAATCTTTGTTGGAAGTTGGATCGATGAGTTCAGAACCCTGAAATTTGGAAGTGTCAGTAGCCACTGTAAATTCTTGTTGCAAGTTAACGTCGAACAAGACGTCTTTCAATTTCTCCAGTTCGTTGCAACTTGTCTGCAACAAAAAGAAAGAAAAAATGAAGGTAGAAATCGCAAATTTATTTTTCATAACGGGGAATTTTTGAACTTGCAAACGAATTAGGACATTGTTAGGTTTCGTAAAGCTTTATTTTGGCTTCACAACTGCATGACTAAATGAACAATCAGAGACAAAATTAATGTAATTTCCAAATAAATGGAGAAACAATTTTTAAAACCACAGAGCTCAAAAACGCCAGAAATTCACTTTAACGCCTCTACCGGTCAATTACATTTGACAGGTAAATCAATTCCAGAAAATGCTTACGAGTTTTATAAAAGTCTATTTGATTGGCTGACAATCTACATTCAGGCCCCCGCAGCTTACACTGAAATGATTTTCAGGTTAAGTTATTTCAATTCAAGTTCTACTGAATTTATATTGCAATTTATTAAGGAAATGGACAAACTACATGCCTTTGGAAAAGATGTTAAAGTAATATGGGTTTACGATGAAGAAGATGAAGATATGGAGGAGGTTGGCCGAGACTTTCAGCAAATGGTTTCTGTAGATGTGGAGTTGAGGCAATCTGGCAACTTCAAGCTTTAATGGTTGAAAAACAGCATCTCAGGGCTTTGAATTGAAAAAAAAATATCCAAAAGGGCATTTTGAAAATAGATTATTAAGGTTCATCTTTGCGCCTCTTTTAAAAAAACCAGCATTTGAACCCAAGAGGCAGATTTAAACCAAGACCCCGGGCTGATGAGCCCAACAACAAAACAAATGAAAGCATCACAGCACCAGAAGTGAGGCTTACAGGCGAAGGATTTGAACCAGGCATATTTCCTTTAAAAAGGGCACTAGAGATAGCCAGAGAGCTTAATTTAGACCTTGTAGAAATTGCTCCAAACGCATCGCCACCGGTTTGCCGGGTTGTTGATTGGTCAAAATTTAAATACGAGCAAAAGAAAAAGCAAAAAGAACTTAAGGCCAAAGCCGTGAAAGTAGTGGTGAAGGAAATCCGATTTGGACCCAACACCGACGACCACGATTTCGAGTTTAAAGTAAAGCATGCCCTTAACTTTTTGAAAGAAGGAGCTAAAATTAAAGCTTATGTTCACTTCGTAGGTCGAACCATTGTTTTTAAAGAAAGAGGAGCGGATTTGCTCAAAAGATTTACCGAAGCCTTAGCAGACTTTGGCAAAATAGAGCAAGAACCAAAATTGGAAGGAAAAAGAATGATCATGTTTCTGGCACCAAAAGCCACAAAAAAATAAATTCAGAAAAGAGGGATTATGCCTAAAATGAAAACCAAGTCTGGAGCTACAAAGAGATTTAAGCTAACAGGCACCGGCAAAATAAAAAGGAAGCACGCCTTTAAAAGCCACATTTTAACAAAAAAATCTACCAAACGTAAGCGCAACCTCACCCATGCAGGCCTTGTATTTAAAGGCGATGAGACCAGGGTTAAGCAAATGTTGGTTGTATAATTTTCAGGTTTTATAGTTTCACCAGGTTACCTGTATTGAAGTGCCAAGTGCCACAGTTAGCCAAAAAATCACAATCACATGCCAAGATCGGTAAATTCAGTTGCGTCGAGAGCCCGCAGAAAAAAGGTTCTTAAACTCGCCAAAGGTTATTTTGGTCGTAGAAAAAATGTTTGGACAGTAGCTAAAAATGCTGTCGAAAAAGGTCTAGGTTATTCATACCGTGATCGAAAAGTGAAGAAACGTGAGTTTCGGAAACTTTGGATCATGCGTATTAACGCAGCAGCTCGTCTGCACGGAATGTCTTACTCTGTTTTGATTGGTAAACTCAACAAATCCGGAGTTACCATAAACAGGAAGGTGATGGCCGATATGGCGTTTAATCACCCTGAGGCATTTGAAGCCATTGTAAAAACCTTGTAGTTTTACAGCAGGAAATAAAAAAGCGTAGGCTAACCGTCTGCGCTTTTTTTTTACCCCAAATCATTGACCGTGAGCGACAGCATTGTTATTGTTCCTACTTACAATGAAATCGACAACATAGAAGCGTTGGTTCGAAAGGTCTTTTCATTGTCCAAAAAATTTCATTTGCTCATTGTAGACGATGGCTCCCCAGATGGAACCGCCCAAGTAATCAAGCAGTTGCAAGCTGAATTCCCCGCAGAACTTTTCTTGATTGAACGGGAGGGTAAACAAGGACTCGGTACGGCCTACATCACAGGTTTTAAATACGCAATTGAAAAAAGATACGAATACATATTTGAAATGGACGCCGACTTTAGCCATAATCCGGCGGACTTGATTCAGCTGTACAGAGCTTGCGCAAAAGATGGTTTTGATCTGGCCATTGGCAGCAGGTATGTAGTAGGCGTAAATGTAGTAAACTGGCCCATGAGCAGGGTGCTGTTGTCTTGGTGTGCTAGCTACTATGTACGGTGGATTACAGGGATGAAAATAAATGATACCACAGCCGGCTTTAAATGCTACAGACGCAAAGTATTGGAAACCATAGGTTTAGATTCAATTAACTTCATTGGTTATGCCTTTCAGATTGAAATGAAATTTTTAACCTGGAAGTATGGATTTAAAATTAAAGAAATACCCATCATTTTCACCGATCGAACAAAAGGCGAATCCAAAATGTCGAGTGGGATATTCAAAGAAGCTGTTTTGGGTGTGATCTACATGAAAGTGTCTAGCTTTTTCCGAACGTTTCAAAAGTAACATCATTGGATATTTCGGGTTTTTGTGGCAACTTGGCGCAACAAAAAGCTACTGAACAGGTTATAGAGTAGCTACACCAAAGTTAAAACCAGTATTCATTATGTACGGAGGCGGATATATTGCAGACAGCGATGCAACCATAAATGGCAGCACAGAAATTGTTGATGTTGAACAATTAGCTGCTTTTGAGAAAAAAATCCTAGATGGCGACAAAATTGAACCTCAGGACTGGATGCCCCCACTCTATAGCAAGCAGTTGATCAGAATGATTGAGCAACATGCTCACTCAGAAATAATCGGGGCTCTGCCAGAAGGGACATGGATAACCCGTGCACCAGGTTTCAAAAGAAAACTGGCATTGATGGCCAAAGTGCAAGACGAAGTAGGCCATGCCCAATTGCTTTATTCAGCAGCTGAAACCTTGGGGAAACCCAGGGAAGCCATGATTGATGATCTCATCAATGGCAAGTCCAAATACTCAAACATTTTCAATTACCCCGCATTTACCTGGGCCGACAGCACCATCATTTCCTGGTTGGTTGATGCAGGTGCCATTGTAAATCAGTTGGCAAATTCGAAGGGTAGCTATGGTCCATACTGTCGTGCCTTGGAGCGAATTTGCATCGAAGAATCTTTTCACCTGAAATATGGACATGATGCTGTGACTACTTTAGCCACCGGCACACCCATTCAAAGAAAAATGGTTCAGGAAGCTTTGAACCGTTGGTGGCCACCGCTGATGCACTTTTTTGGTCCGCCTGACAAAATGTCGACACACACGGAAGTGTTGGTAAAATGGAAAGTAAAAATGGCCACCAATGACGAGTGCCGTCAGCAGTTTTTGGACATGTATGTGCCTAAAATTAAGGAACTAGGTCTGGTAATTCCGGATCCAAATCTTCGAAAAGATCCAGAAACAGGTGTCTGGTTGTACACAGAACCGGATTGGGACGAGTTTAAAAGGGTAATCAATGGAGATGGCCCATGCAATGCTGAGCGGTTGAAAGTGCGAAGGATAGCAGAAGAAAGAGGCAAATGGGTGCGTGAGGCCATGAAAAACGTACAACAGGTTTATACCGTTCCTTTAGCGTAATTTTAACAATTTTGAAGCCCCGGATCAGGGGCTTTTTTATGAATCATTCCTTTAAACTGCCTGCAGTTGGCACCACCATTTTTTCAAAGATGACTGCCCTTTCGCAGGAGTATGACGCCATAAACCTGGCTCAAGGTTTTCCCGACTTTGATGTGGACCCAGTTATGATTGAGTTGGTGACTTACTTTATGAAGGCCAACCAAAATCAATATGCCCCAATGCCGGGTACCGCTCAACTGAGAAAGCGGTTATCAATTATTGCAGGGTCATTGTACGATTTTAACATTGATTGGGAAACTGAAGTCACCATCACTTCAGGTGCTACAGAAGGTTTGTTTTGTGCCATTCACACTGTTGTAAACCCAGGTGATGAAGTGATCATTTTTGAGCCTGCGTACGATTTATACGCTCCTGCTATCGAGCTGGCTGGCGGAATACTCAAACCGATCATGTTGGAATTTCCTGCATATTCCATTCCATGGGATGAGGTTGTAAAATCAATTTCACCTAAAACCAAAGCCATTGTGATCAATTCACCCCACAACCCAACGGGAAGTGTGTTGTCTCATGCAGACATGCTCGTGTTGCAAGAATTGGTGCTCAAAAACGACATATTCCTCATTGCCGACGAAGCCTACGAACACATTGTATTTGATGGAAACGTGCACCAATCTGTATTGAAGTATCCAAAACTTTGGGAAAAAAGCTTCGTGGTCGGGTCGTTGGGAAAAACGTTGAATGCGACCGGCTGGCGACTTGGGTTCGTCTTTGCACCTAAACGGCCAAGCAGCGAGCTCAGAAAAATACATCAGTTCGTGACTTTTAGCTGCAACATGCCTTTTCAATTGGCTGTGGCAGAGTATATGAAGGATGAATCGGTCTACAAAAAACTCTCTTCCACCTTTGAGTTATTGCGAAACTACTTTGTAGCCGAGCTTGAAAATACAGCATTTAAACCACTGAAAACCAGCGGAAGTTACTTTATGCTGGCAGACTATGCTGCGATTTCCAACCTGAACGATGTGCAGTTTTGCGAGTGGATAACCAAAGAAGCAAAAGTGTCAGCCATTCCTGTTTCTGTATTCAATAGCAATGGGCAAGACCGCAAAGTGATCAGATTTTGCTTTGGCAAAAAACAGGAAACCTTGCAAGCAGGACTTGAAAGATTGAAACTAATTACGCCGCAATTTTCAGCTGTAAATGTCTGAAAATTAATCTTTCACAAATCGTTGAACGAAGGTTTTACCTTGGTTCACGGCCTGAAGAAAGTAGGTTCCAGCTGGCAACTTTTGAATATTGACTTCTCCTGTGCTGCCCACTAAAGTTTCAGCCCAAAGCAATTTACCATGCAACGTGCTGATTAAAATTTCCGTGGTGGGTGCCGCAGTTCTCTTTAATTTGATTTGAAGCAAATTTGTAGCAGGTACCGGATAAACAGATAAAGCTCCTTGATTCGACAAATTTATTCCAACTGTCACGGATTTGTTCACCGTCCAGGTCACGGTACGCGTGTTAACCTGCGCATGGTTATCAGCCCGAATAAACGAGGTTGTGTCAAGCACTTCTGCCTTAAGTTCATTTTGACCAACCGAAAAGTCTGAAGAAGCCAAGTTGAGCGAATCATCCTGTTGTAGCAATTCATCACCATTCAAAAACCAAGTGACTTTGATTGAATTTTCGAGAGGCTTCAACAAGTTCACCTGAAAAGAGGTGGAATCTGATGCTATTTCAATAGTAGATTCAGCAGGTGATTTAGACAAAATGGGTGTTCCAAATTTACTTAGAATGGTTTGCACCAGCTTTTCTTTACAAACCGGACAAAACGGAGGCCCCAGTGTTCTCATTTTACAGTTGTTATGTGGGCGAAACCAGTTGGCTGGATTTCCTGAAGAACCGTAGGGGTAAACTCCCACATTTTGGAAACCAAACCAATTCTTCCACTTGACTAAATCTGGGTTTGATTGGGCTGTCATATTAGACAATTCCCGAGCATAGACGTCACCAGCATAATATTCATCTGCAAGTTGGGCAAACGAATGTCCAATTTCATGCACCACAATTTCATTGGCAGATGGGTGAACAGAACTTGTGGCATAGGCACCACCTGCACCTCCGTAAAATGAAGAGTTAACCAAAATAATGTTTTGGTCGATTAATGGGAAATTGTCAGCAATTGTTCTGTTCAGGACTGCAATCATCGAAGGATAAAGCAACCTATGAATATTGCTCACATCGAATCTGGAACCGAAAATGTTGTTGGTCACCAATACAGGATGGGAATTACCGGAAGGACAATCAGTGGCCGTTCTGGCATGTTTTGCTCCACTTTCCAAGGATATAGATTGAATGGCAAAAACATTGAAATAGTTCTGGTATTGATCAAAAGGAGAAGTAGAAAAAAGGTATTGAGAAGCTGCTTCCACATGCCCCAAGTAGTTTTCCAATTCGTTAGCTTGGTAGCCATCCCCCAAAAAAACAATGTTGATAAACTTGTCTGGATTGCCATTGTACAAAACGGTGTCTACCTGAAACACCTGCGCATGAGCCGAAAAGGTGCAGCAAAATGCCAATATTATGACGATAATTCTACCTCTCATTATCGTAATTGAATGGGTATAATTGTCAAATTCTCAAACAACTTGTCAGCCTTCACTTGCTGGAACTGAATGGCTTTCATTTCGGGTTTGTATCGAAAACGAAGCAACACATCTGCATGTGCATTTTCTTGGGTTATCGTGGCAAGCTCCCCTCCTGCTCCTGTTGGATATTCCAGTCGTTGGAAAGTAGGATTACCAAGCCAAAGGGTGTCTATGGGTTTATTGAATTGGTCAACAATGATACCGATGATGTGGCCTTCAACTGCAGGTGAATCCTGTTCATTGGACACAATTTTATTGGTGTTGACAAGCTTTAAGCTTTCCATGTGAAGGTCTAAAGAGTTGGCATTTTTCTCTATATGTAGTTGACCTATTGCAAGTTGGCCAGTTTGCTCCATGGACTGCGCCAACAGCGGAAGCAGGCCCGCAATCAGAAAAATAATTGAAGTAGCAATTAGTCTTTTCATCGCTTATTGATGCAAACTAATTCGTAAATCCCGAAAATCCAAAAATTATGCTTTTTCATAAGAGGAAGATATGAATTTACACTAAAATATGCCGGCTGAATCTTTGGCTTAGAAATTAAAAAAAGCAAGAATTCAACCTGAACTATTGTCCCAAAACAGAAACAATCTAAACTTGCAACCAAACATCGAAAACAACTAAAACAGATGAAGTTAAACTTACTCCCGGTTTTGGGTCTTGCAATTATTTCAATATCACCACACTGTGCTTTGGCACAAAAAAAGACAAACACAAACTTACCATACAAAAATCCGGCTTTGCCAGTTGAAGAGCGCATCCGGGATTTGCTGGGGCGCATGACATTGGAAGAAAAAGTGGCGCAGACCTATGCCGTGTGGCTCGACAAAAACAAAGAATACCAAACCAATTTCCAATTCGATGAAAAGAAAGCTGAAAAAGGCATTCTCAAATTGGGAATCGGTCACATAGCCAGGGCCAGCGAAACCTCTATTTCCGGCTCAAGAGTCCCGGCAGACAACGCCAAAATAGCCAATGACATCCAGCGATTTTTGAGTACCAAAACCCGACTCGGCATTCCAGCCATCGTCCACGAAGAATCGCTGCATGGGCAGCAAGCCAAAGATGCCACCCATTTTCCATCGCAATTGGCATTGTCTTCAAGCTGGAATGAGGCTTTGTTTACCGAAATTTACGGTGCAGTTGCCAAAGAAGTTCGCTCCCGAGGCGGACAACAAGTGCTTGCACCTGTGGTCGACATAGCCCGAGACCCACGCTGGGGCAGAACCGAAGAAACCTTGGGCGAAGATGCATATCTGGTAGCCCGCTTGGCCACGGCAGCCATCAAAGCTTATCAAGGTCCTGGACCACAAATCGGAAAAGAAAACGTAGCAGCCACCCTCAAACATTTCGGCATACACGGTGCTCCTGAAGGCGGTGTCAACATCGGTCCAGCCTACATGGACGAACGTTCGGCCAGAGAATCATTTCTGTTTCCGTTCGAGTATGCCATAAAAAATGCGGGTGTTTGGAGTCTCATGCCCTGCTACAACGAATGGAACGGCGTACCTGCTCATGCCAACATACGCTTGTTGACTGATATTTTGAGAACGGATTATGGCTTTAAAGGCCTGGTGGTTTCTGACTATTTTGCCATCAAAGAAGTGGGTTCCATTCATGGCATCACCACAGATAGCAACGAAATTGCCTTCAAAGCTTTTGATGCCGGTGTGGATATTGAGCTTCCAGACCCTGCCATTTTTCCACGTTTGGTTGGGCTGGTAAAATCTGGAAAAGTGAGCGAAGCAAAGCTTGATGCTGTAGTGGCAAAAGTGCTCAGGCTCAAATTTTTACTGGGTTTGTTTGAAAACCCTTATGTAGATGGTGCTGCGGCAGAAAAAATAGTTGGCAGTGCTGCCCACCGAGCCATTGCCCTCAAAGCAGCCCAACAATCGGTTGTGTTGTTGAAAAACGACAACAACATGCTGCCCTTGTCGCCAACCGGTTACAAAAAAGTGGCAGTAATCGGACCAAATGCCAACAGATGTATTTTAGGCGGCTACTCGAACATGCCCCGGCAATTGGTGACCACGTTAGACGGCATCAAAGCCAAATTGAATGGCAAAGCAGAAGTACTGTTTGCCGAAGGCTGCCAGATTAATGACAGCGGGAATTGGTTCGACGACCCTGTGAAACTCACCGACAAAGCCGTCAATGAAAAGCTCATCGCAGAAGCAGTTGCCATAGCCAAACAAGCCGATATCATCATTTTGTGTGTGGGTGGCAATGAAGCAACCAGCCGGGAAGGTTGGGGAAAAGACCATTTGGGCGATTTAACCACGCTGGATTTGCTTGGGCAACAAAATGACCTGGTGAAAGCACTCGCAGCAACGGGAAAAAATATCGTGTCATGCGTTTTTTCAGGTCCTCCACTATCAACGCCAACGCTCAACGCCAACAGCAAAGCTTTGCTTCAGTGCTGGTATTTGGGACAAGAGACAGGCGCTGCAGTGGCAGATATTCTTTTTGGTGATGTGAATCCTTCCGGGAAATTGACAATCTCTGTTCCTCGCTCGGTGGGGCATATTCCTGCTTATTACAATTACAAACCTTCGGCCAGGCGAGGGTATCATCTCGACAGCATTAAGCCACTGTTTCCTTTTGGCTATGGGCTCAGCTATACCCGATTCAGTTATCAAAAACCAACCATGAGCCAACGCTCCATTTCGAAAAATGCTTCCACTGTGGTTGAAATAGAAGTAAAAAATACCGGCTCACGCAAAGGTGCTGAAGTGGTGCAGCTGTACATTCGGGACAAAGAAAGTTCGTTCACCCGGCCAGTAAAAGAATTAAAAGATTTTGCCAGATTAGAGCTCGAACCAGGGCAAAGTCAGGTGGTGCGTTTTACCATAAGTTCTGATAAACTGGCACTTATCGGGGCGGACTTCAAGCCAGTGGTGGAACCCGGAGATTTTGAAATTATGGTTGGTACATCGTCGGTAGACCTGCAAACTTTAACCCTCACCGTGAAATAACATGACGGAAAGAAAAGGCATACTCGCAGGGGGAAACTGGATCATCGACCACATCAAAATCATTGATGCCTGGCCTGGACAAGATGCATTGGCCAACATTTTAGAAACTTCCAAAGCCAACGGAGGTTCGCCTTACAATGTGCTGAAGGATTTGGCTTTGCTTGGGGCACCGTTTCCACTTGAAGCGGTTGGACTGGTGGGCAATGATGCTGATGGCCAATATATCTTGCACGAATGTGCCACGCTGGGCATTCATGTACAAAACCTTGCCATCACTTCAGCGGCAAGTACTTCATTTACCGATGTGATGACGGTGAAGGGAACAGGAAGAAGAACTTTTTTTCACAACCGGGGTTCCAACGATCTCTTTTCGCCTGAGCACGTAGATTTTTCCCAATCCAAATCTAAAATTTTTCACCTGGGCTATTTGCTTTTGTTGGCAGGCATGGATGAGCTGGACGCCAAGGGCAGAACGTGTGCCAGTTACTTGTTTGAAAAAGCACAGCAAGCCGGGTTTCTCACCTCTGCCGATGTGGTAAGCGAAAGTTCAGACCGGTTTAAAGCCATCGTAGCTCCTTCCCTGCCCTACCTCGATTATTTGTTTGTGAATGAATATGAGGCCGGAAAAATTACAGGCTTGGACTTATGCCCGGACGGAAATCTGGATGTAGGACTGGCCATACAAGCTGGCCAACAAATCCTGAATCAGGGTGTGAAACAACAGGTATTTTTACACCATCCGGCCATGGTAATTGCCATTGGGCAAAACGGTCAGGTAGAAACCCAGGCTTCCATCAACATTCCCGCTGAACAGATCGTGGGCGCAGCCGGAGCGGGCGATGCCTTTGCAGCAGGCGTACTGTTTGGCCTGCATGAAGGCTGGAGTGTGAGCCGATCGCTTGAGTTAGGCGTGTGCACGGCAGCTTCCAGTTTGTATTCTGCCAGTTGTTCCGATGGGGTAAAGTCTGTGGAAGAGGTGCTTAGGTTGAAAAACAGTTAGGTAAGTAACTGTTTGGCGCTTTGGTTTGTTTATGTGTGTTACAAATACATGTCTCGACGGCACTTGTTGTAAATGGGAGCGAATAGGGCCGATAATCTTGAGCACAAAAGACTAAAGTTGGCGGATTAAAAATGCCCCAAAGGCGCACATGGTTCTACGATAAGGATTCGACATAGCAAATGGCGAATAGCTGGGTTTTAAATTTGCTTGTTTTGCGTTACAAACGCACATCTCGACCGCACCCGTTACTCTTATGATTTAAACAAGCATTGCATTATAGTTTTTTTCATATTTTCTTCCAGATTTCACTAGGGCAAAAATCCTTGCTATCAGTTTTGCTCTAATTGCATTTAGCACCGACATTTTGTTTT
>Ga0247843_1000303_pt1 | contig 117828 bp, 83 predicted proteins | sample LaCruzMarch2017__FD_192420 | JGI IMG/M metagenome (GOLD analysis project Ga0247843, IMG submission 192420) | Freshwater microbial communities from meromictic Lake La Cruz, Castile-La Mancha, Spain - LaCruzMarch2017_8m | ecosystem: Environmental > Aquatic > Freshwater > Lake | place: Spain...
CCCGTCAAGAACTGGCCCAAAACAAAAAGCCCCGGCTCCAAACCCCTTGTCAAAACCATCGTGCTTACCAATCCTTAAAGGCATTGGACTTTAGTCCGCTCGAAATCCGGATTGCCTGCGGACTAAAGTCCGCGGTCCAGTACACGTGCAGTCCTTCGGGTCCATTGAGGCGAAGATGAACTTTTCTGAAAATCATCATTGACCGTTCCGATTCGAATCCATATCTATCGACAACTTCATTCCACGCCGATGCTCCTTCACCGATCCCTACCCAAACGCCAAAGCATCCTCGATACCGAGGTCAGCTTGGCTTGGCGCCGGGTCATCGGTTCCTCGATTCAGGGCACATGCCCGCTGTCGTATGAGGGAATGACCTTTGCCGGTAACCCGGCGCCCAACCGAAGCAGGATCAGGCCGACAGCGGCCTGAAAGCCGCGTAGATCCTAGGATTTCCCGCAGCCCTGCTTCCCACCGGAAGCGGGGCTTTTTGTTTCCCGCGATTCGAACACTCCCAACCCCAATCCCTTTCCCTGATTTTCCCACCGTGACCCCGTGTCCCTTTTAAACAGATTTCCGTGAGCCTTTCCGTCCCGCCCGACGGATCCCAGACCTTCCGATCCGGAAGCCGGTTCTGATCCCTGCAAAGATAGCAGCGGTCAAGATGGCGTATCTTGGACCGCTGGAGAACTGTTGTCATTTGGCGGCGGCACCGGCTTTGACCTTGGTGTAGCGGCAGCACCCCGCGTTGTGATCGCGGCAGGGAGGGTTCGAACCCCTCAGGTCAACCCAATCTCTCCCATCCTTCCCCGCACGACCATGACCACGTCACTCCTCCATCGCTCGACCGTCCTGGTGCTGAACCGGCACTGGCTTGCCATCGATACCGCCACGCCCGCGGAAGCCTTCGGCCATCTGGCCACCGGCAGCGCGCGCGCCTTGCGGATCGAGGGCGACTCGATGCAGGCCTTCGACTGGGAAGACTGGCGCGGGCTCGGGACGGGCGAGGGGATTGCGGTGATCGGCACGCCCCGCGGGCCGGTCCGGATTCCCACGGTGATCGTCCTGACCCGCTATGCCAAGGTGCCCGTCCACCGTCCCAAGTTCGGCTTCCGGGCCTTGTGGGAGCGGGACGGCGGGCGCTGCCAGTATTCCGGAAGGAAGCTCACGCCCGTCGAGGCGAACATCGACCACGTCGTCCCGCGTTCGCGGGGCGGCAGGGACGACTGGGACAACTGCGTGCTGTCCGACCGCGCCGTCAACAGCCGGAAGGCCGCCCGCACTCCCGCCGAAGCGGGGCTGCGGCTGCTTTCCCGGCCCCATGCTCCCCGGCCCGTCCCCGCCACGCTGCGGATCCGCAACCTGTGGGGCATCGCCGACTGGAACCACTTCCTTAATCACTAACCCCGGGAGAGGGGACAAGTCGTTCCCTCTCCCTTTCCCACCATGGACCCCGCCACCCTCATCCTCGCCCTCCTGGCCCTGGCGACCGCCGCGCGCTTCGCCTGGCACGAACTCCGCGGACACTGATCCGCTTCACCCTATCCATTCCATTTCACGTTATGAGAACCATCTCCTGCAACCGCCTCGAAACCGAACGCCTGCGGCTCCGTCCGCCGGGCCGCGGCGACATCGAGGCCATCGTCCGCCACTGCGGTGACCCGCGGGTCGGACTCAAGATGTCCGCCATGCCGCATCCGTATCGCACCAGCGACGCGACCGGCTGGCTGGACGAGCTCGCCCGCGACCGGAAGACCGGTGCCACGATCACTTTCGCCATCGAGCGGAAGGACGAGCCCGGCATGATCGGGGTCATCTCCCTGATGCTCCGGCCCGACCGCTGCAGCGCGGAGGCCGGTTACTGGCTCGGCCTGCCTTTCTGGCGCCGCGGCTACATGACCGAGGCGCTCCGCGAGGTCCTGCGCCACGGCTTCGAAGACCTGGGCCTGCTCTACATCGGTGCCTGCCACATGGCCGCGAACTCCGCGTCCGGCAAGGTGATGAAGAAGGCGCGGATGAAGTTCGAGAACATCGTCGAAGGCGGCCTGTGCCGCGACGGCGTGCTCCACGACAAGGTCAACTACGGCCTCTTCGCCGACGAGTGGCGCAACAACCCCTAAACCGGAAAAATCATGAACCTCCTCAACTCCCAGGACCTGATCGCCGCCGGCTACGAGCCGGGGCCGGTCATCAAGGATCTGCTCGCCAAGGTCGCCGACTACGAGGCACGCGGCATCAGCGATCCGAAGTATGCGCTCAAACTCCTGAAGCGCGATGTCGGTGCGCCGCCGCCGAAGCATCTGATGCGGGAGCGGCCGGTGGCGCTGGCGGAGGCGATCGTGCCGGAGTCCAAGGACGAGCGCGCGAACGTCGAGGCCGTGCGGCGTCAGATGCACCAGCTCCTCAAGACGCCGGTGATCGCCCGCGGGGTCATCCTGCCCGACGCCTGCCCGGCCGGGAAGGCACCGGCGGAGATCCCGGTCGGCGGGGCGATCGCGGTGGAGAACGCGATCATCCCGTCGGCCCACTCGGCGGACATCTGCTGCTCGATGTTCGCGACCTTTTACGAGGAACGTAGTAGCGTGGCGAAGGAACTCGACGCGCTAATGTCCTCGACCCGCTTCGGGCCGGAGCACCGGCATCTCGACGACCTGGTGCCGGACCTGGTGAACGACGAGAACGTCTGGCAGAACCGCTTCCTGCGCGGCTTGCGGGATCGGGCCCGGACGCAGATCGCGGACCAGGGCGACGGCAACCATTTCGCCTACCTCGGCGAGGTCGAGGTGGACTCCGCCTTGCTCGCGATGCTCCGCCTCACAGGTTATGGCGATCTCGCGGCGCGCTTCGAACTGACGGAAGAAGGCGCGCCGAAACGCTATCGGGTGCTGGTGACCCACCACGGCTCGCGAAGCCTCGGGGCGCATGTTTTCAAGCGCGGCCAGATTGCGGCGGAAAAGCACGTCGCCCGGGCGGCGCAGCACATCCCGGCGGCGGCGGCGTGGCTTGACGCGAAGTCCGACACCGGGCGCGATTACTGGGACGCGCTGCAATACGTCGCGCGCTGGACCAAGGCGAACCACCGGGCGATCCACCGGCGTTTCCTGGAACGGATCGGCGGCCGGTCGGTGGCGGAGGTGGGCAACGAGCACAACTTCGTCTGGCAGCGCGGTGACACCTTCTTCCACGGCAAGGGCGCGACTCCGGCGTGGAAGGATGCCGGTGGACGGCCGCAGCTCGGGCTGATCCCGCTGAACATGGCGGAGCCGATCCTGCTGGTGCTCGGCGGCGATCGCGACGAGTTCCTGTCTTTCGCCCCGCACGGCGCGGGCCGGAACCTGTCGCGCACTGCAATGCGTCGGCAGTTTCAAGACGAGTCGTCGCGGCGGACGGCGATCGAGCGCTCGACGGACGGCATCGACGTCCGCTGGTTCTGCGGCAAGCCGGACCTCAGCGAGACACCGCTGGCCTACAAGGACGCGGCAAAGGTGAAGGCGCAGATCCGCGAGTTCGGGCTGGCGGAAGTCATCGCGGAGATCCGGCCGCTGGGCTGCATCATGGCGGGGGACTCGGGGCGTTCTTGGCGGGACCGCGAGGAAGAACTGACGCCGAAACAAAAGCGCCAGATCGAGCACCGGGCGGAGCGGCGGCGGGTCAGCCGGGACCTGAAGGACGAGTGGTGACCGTACGTGAAAACCGGGATGGGAACGACGAAAGGGGCGAAATTGTCGAAATTTTAGAGGGCTGGCAAAATGCTGGTCTCAACCTTGAAGGTCTGCGGATCGATTTTCACCACGTCTTCATTTCGCGGAGTTTCGCTGATTTCGTTGTTACCATTTTCCTGCTCAGGCTACCCTAACAACGCCGCGAGTTCCTCCTCGCCGATGACCTTCACGCCGAGCTTCTCCGCCTTGTCGCGCTTCGAGCCGCCGCCTTCGCCGGAGAGCAGGTAGTCGGTGTTCGCGGAGATCGAGCCGGAGACTTTCGCGCCTTTCGATTCGAGGTGGCGCTTCATTTCGTCGCGGCCCATCGAGAGGGTGCCGGTGATGACGAAGGTCTTGCCGGCAAGCGGCATCGCGGACAGGTCGGCCTCCGCGGGCTTCGGCTGGTAGTTGGCGGATGCGGGATCAATGCCGAGCTGCTCCATGCGCTCCAGCACGTGGCGGCCGGCTTCGGAGCTGAAGAACGAGGTCACGCTTTCCGCGACGACCTGCCCGGCGTCGGGGGAAATCTTGTAGCCTTCGAGCGTCGCGGCGATGCCGTCGATGCGCGCCTTGAGTTCGTCGTGGGCCCGCTGGCGTTCCTGCTTCTCGGCTTCGTTGGCCGGCGGGTTCTCCTTGTTGCGCGGCGAGATGGACTTGCGCTCCGCCTCGAGGCGGCCGGTCTCGGCGACGCTTTGCAGCAGTTCGCTGGAGCCGACCGACTTGAGGTCCGGATGAAGCCGCGCCAGTTCCTTCGCCGCGGAATCGCCGACCTGGCGGATGCCCATCGCGAACAGCCAGCGGTCGAGTGGTTTGGCACGGGCGGCCTTGAGGGCTTCGATCACCTTCGCGGCGTTCTTTTCCCCGAAGCGCCGCGCTTCCTCGTCGGTGCCGAGGTTGAGATTGGCGAGGCTTTCCAAATCGAGCGTGAACAGGTCGAGCGGCGTGCGGCAAAGTCCGCGCCGGACCAGTGCCTCGGCGACCGTCTCGCCGACGCCTTCGATGTCGAGCGCCTTGCGCGAGGCAAACTGCTTGATCTTCGAAACCGCTTGGGCGGGGCATTCGAAGTTGGTGCAGCGCCAGGCGACGAAGCCTTCTTCCTTCGAAACCGGGCCGCTACAGGACGGGCACTTGCCGCCGATGTGGTCGAGCAGCGAGAATGGCGGCGCGCCGGGGAGCCGCTTCTCCATCACCACCTTCACCACCGCGGGGATGATTTCGCCGGCCTTTTCGATGACCACGGTGTCGCCGATCCGGATGTCCTTGCGCTGGATCTCCTCCTCGTTGTGAAGGGTGGCACGGGCGACGGTGGTGCCGGAGACAAGCACCGGTTCGAGTTCCGCCACCGGGGTCAGCACGCCGGTGCGGCCGACCTGGACGGTAATGTCCTTGAGCACGGTTTCCTTCTGCTCCGGCAGGAACTTGTAAGCGGCGGCCCAGCGCGGGGCGCGGGAGGTGAAGCCGAGTTGCTCGCGTTCGGAGCGGGCGAGGACTTTCACCACCGCGCCGTCGGTGCCGTAGCCGAGCGCATGGCGATCGCGGTCGATGCGGCGGACCGCATCTAACAGCCCGTCGAGCGACTCCGCGACGATGACCGGCTGGTTCCGCGGGATGGCGAGTTCGTCGAGCAGGGCGTGGAAGTCGTGTTCGCTCGGAAGTTCCGGGCCTTCGTAAGCGCCGAGACCGTGGGCGAGGAAGGCGAGGGGACGGGTGGCGACGATCTTCGGGTCGAGTTGCTTCAGCGTGCCGGCGGTGGCGTTGCGTGGGTTGGCGAAGGTCGGCAGCCCGGCCTCGTCGCGCTCGGCGTTCATGGCGGCGAAGGCTTCGTTGGGCATGAAGATTTCGCCGCGGACTTCCAGCAAAGCCGGGATGGTAGATGGTGGATGGTGGATGGTAGATGAAAGGCCGGCATTGCCTTCGCTTAGGACTTGGAGGTCGATGGGGACGAGTTCACCGTCGGCGGTCTTGATGAGGTTGCCCGTGTGAGCGTCGGCGATTTCGGTGCCGGTGGTGTCGTGGAACCAGCGGTTGTGGCCGGTGGAGCGGTAGCCGTTTGACTGAAACCAGTTCGCGACTTCTTCGGGGTCGGGCTTCGTGCCGTCGACGTAGGGCTGGGAGATGACAAATGCAGGACCCTTGTCGGTTTTGAGGATCCCGTGGAAGGCGATGCTGTCCGCGAAGAGCCGGTTGCATGCTCCGATGTTTCTCAGGTAGGCGACACTTCCTTGCGCTCCGAAATTGGGAGGGAGGGTGAACTTGATCACTCGGGAGAGCTCCCGGATGTAGAACACGGTGTGCTCGGATTGGCCGCCTAGCTCTTGCCAGTCTCTGACGACTTCAAATAGTCGGTCTGGGTCGAGGATCCGACCAGTTTCAGCTCCCCATTCAAGAATGGATTCGGCTTCCTGTCGGATCCGTTCCTGAAGATCGTGTCCATCACTTCCTGCGAGGTCAGCGTCGAGCCTTTCGCGGAGGCCTTCTGCCGTGCCTTGCGAAGTCGGTTGGCCAGGATTTGCGCCGGGTTGGAGCCGCTCATGGGAAGGAATGTAAGGAATGAAGTTCTCCACGTCAACGTCCGGGGCAACCCGCCCGGCCGCGGCGAGGGTCAGCGGAATCGTCCGGATGGTCCGCACGTTGTTCGTCACATCATCGCCGGTCGTCCCGTCGCCGCGGGTGGCGGCGTAGTCGAGCTTGCCGTCGCGGTAGACCAGCGACACCGCGACGCCGTCGATCTTCGGCTCCACGGTCACGGCGATGTTCTCGCGGCCGAGGTTTTTCTGGAGGCGCTTGTAGAAGTCGATCAGCTCGGCTTCGGGGACCTCGGCGTCTTTCAGTTCGAAGACATCGTCGATGCTGAGCATCGGGACCAGATGGCGGACCTGTTGGAAGCTTTCGAGCGGGGCACCGCCGACGCGGCGGGTGGGGGAGTCGGGCGAGGCGAGGTCCGGGTGGGCGGCTTCGAGCCGTTCGAGTTCGCGGTAGAGCTTGTCGTAGTCGGCGTCTGAGATTTCCGGGGCAGCGTCCTGATAGTAGAGCCGGTTGTGGCGCTCCAGTTCCTTGCGGAGTTCAAGGATCCGGGTCTCGGGGGCGGGGCGGCTGAAGAGGTCGTCCATCGGGAAGGTGAGGTGAAGGGATTCAGTCGAGCTTTCCGGCGCGTCCGGCAGGAGAGACGATCCGGTCGGCCGAGTGGGTGATCGCGTCAACCGGGAACGGGCCGAAGTAGCGGCTGTCGAGGCTGTTGGCGTAGTTGTCGCCCACGGTGAAGATTTTGCCGGGCGGTATGACGAGCGAGATGTAGGGCTTTGGCCGCGGCACACGGCGATCATGGATATCCCGCCGGGGGGCATCAAGTCGAGAAGGGCCTCACTTTCACCGCTCCGGGCGGATGCGTGGCGCGTCGATCAACGTGTCGAAGGGCTCATCGCCAAGGGCCCAGTCGTCGGCCATCACCCGGACGATCTCGAACTGCCGGCGGTCGCCGGTGCCGGTGTGGCGGAGATCGAGGGTCATTCGTTTGACGGTCGGCATGATCGCTTTCGGCATCCGGCGGAGAAGCTGTGCCATGGCCATGTGCTGCGGGCTGCCGCGGAGGGCGTAGCCGAACATCAGCGTCTCGTGGTCGGGCGAGGCAAGCCCGTAGCAAGCCCATTCGCGGTCGTTGGCGTAGCGGCCGTTGTAATAGTTGTCCAAGCACGCGTAAATGCGAACGGTCGCCTCGTTGGGATCGCCGGTTAGCAAGGTCGTCCAGTCGGTGGTGACGTGGCGGTCGAAGGCATCGAAATCCACCCGCCAGACCCCGGCGGGATCGGGCGCGAGGAGGGCGATCCGGTTTCTGCCTGAATTGAAGGTCACGACCACGGACTCCAGTTGCAGATTCCTGCTTTCGATCGGGCCGAAATAGGACACCGAGGAAATCCTGCCGTCTTCGGTTTCGAGTTCGGCAAGTTTGGCCACGATCCGATCCGTGCGCTGGCTGCTGCCACGGATGAGGGGCTCGAGTTCCTCAGGAGTGCGAGCGGCCAAGAAGGTGGAGACTTTTTTCTCTAAGACCTGGGTGGGTGGCACCGGAACCAGCGGGACGGTGGGCAGCGAGCGAGGGAGCGGGGCGGTGCTGATCGAGATCGGAGCCCGGCGGGCACTTCCGGCAGAGACCCACAGGACCAGCCCGGTGATGCCCGCACCGAAGAGGAAGAGTCCGACGCCCAGCAGGATCAGGGGGATGCGGCCGGCGTAGCTGAGGCGCTCGCGAATGCGCCTTGCCGTCTTGTGAAGTCGAGGGACACGACCGACCTCCGCGGCATCGCCGAGGGTGCGCCTGGACTTTTTCCGGCCTTGGATTCCAAGATCGTCGCGCGAGAAACTCATTCCGGGGAGGGGGGGTAACGTCTACCGCGGGTAGATCGTGATCCGGTAGGGGTCGTAGCGATCGTCGGGGCGGAACAGCCAACCCGGGTTCCGGTTCACGGTCTCGTATCCGGTCAGCATGAACTCGGGAAGGAACTGGTTGCTGTTCGGATCGTAGGCTTCGCGACCGGTGAAGTGGCCATTGATGCGATACTCGTGGTTCTGGTCGAAGCCGTAGCGCTGGCCTTCGGGGCCGTTCTCGGGAAGACGGTCGGGCGAGCGTTTCTGGTCCTCGCGGAAGATCACCAGCTTCGCCTTGTCCCAGGACTGCCGGGGGCGCCGGACGTAGCCCCAGAAGCGGGTCTTCTCGATGTAATAGCGGCGGCCGTAGTAGAAGTCGCCGGTGGGCTCGGACGCGATCGCCGCCTTCCGTTCTTCGACGGTGGGGCCGCCCATGTTTCCGCTCCCCATGCTGCCGCATTGGCAGAGGAGCGCTGTTTCGAGGATGATGAGACCGCGCAAAAGCCAGCGCATAAGACCCGGAGGGTAGAGGCGGAGTGAATTCCACCGCAAGCGCCAATCCGGGCATGGGAGGTGCTTCACCCACGGGGAAATCCGCTTGCCAATCCAAGGGCTGCTGGCTACCTCCGGCGGCCCGCGGCGCTCGTCGGGGCAAGAATCTTTCAACCGGAAGCATGAAGTTGGCGAATCTACTGACCCCCGACCGGATCATCTTGGAGATGACCGCCGGGCAGCATTGGCCTGCTATCGTGGAATTGATCGACCACCTCGTCTCCGCCGGTTCGCTGGATGCGGGGCTCCGCGGAGAGGTGCTCGACGCGCTGAAGGCCCGCGAGGATCAGGTCAGCACGGGGGTCGGCTATGGAGTGGCGATCCCGCATGCGTTTTCCGACAAGCTGGAGAAGGTGGTCGCGGTGCTCGGCCGGTCGAATGTGGGCATCGACTTCGAATCGCTCGACCAGAAGCCGGTGCATTTCGTGATTCTGTTTCTCGTGCCGAAAAAGGATTACCATCTCCATCTTCAGACCTTGGCGGCGATTGCCAAGATGTTCACGAACATCGAGATCCGCCGCAGGCTCGCTGCCGCAGCTTGCCATCAGGAGATCCTCGACATCTTCTCCGGCAAGCCACCCAAGGCGGCCGGGATGGCATGACCGGACGGGAGATTGGCAGCGAAGCGGGCGGGGTCTCGTGAAGCTTGGGATCCAGCTCCGTTTCGTTGTCGCCCTGAGTCAATGCCTCCCTCCACGATCACTTCGCGCTTGGCGTCCTTGGCGGCATAGCGGTGAATCCCAACCCATTTCCCATGACCCTCATTCAGGACCTTGAAGCCCGCCTTGCGGCCGCATTTCAAACCGTGCTCGGAGAGAGCGTCGCCACCCCGGTGGTGCCCGCCGCCGACCTGCGCTTCGGCGATTACCAGAGCAACGCCGCGATGGCGCTGGCCAAGCAGCGCAAGACCAACCCGCGCGCGCTGGCGGAGCAGGTGATCGCGGCGCTCGATCTAACAGGACTCGGCAGCGCCGATATCGCCGGGCCGGGTTTCATCAATTTCAAGATCGCGCCGGAGACCTACGCCACCCGCGCCAAGGCCCAGCTCGCCGACCCGCGGCTCGGGGTGCCGGTGACCGGCGCCGGCCGCACGGTGGTGATCGACTTCTCCGCGCCGAACGTCGCCAAGCCGATGCACATCGGCCACATCCGCTCGACCATCCTCGGCGATTCGCTGGCACGGATCGCCCGCTGCCTCGGCTACACCGTGATCACCGACAACCACATCGGCGACTGGGGCACGCAGTTCGGAATGATCACCTGGGCCTGGAAGAACGGGCTGAACGAGCAGGCGCTGTTAGAGAACCCGCTGCAGGAGCTGCTGCGCCTTTACCGCCATGCCAGTGACTCGTCGAAGGCCGATGAGACCATCCGCGAGGCCTGCCGGATGGAACTGGTGAAGCTTCAACAAGGGGACGCCGAGAACTTCGAGATCTGGCTGCGCTGCATCGAGCTGTCGCGCGCCGGCTTGGATAAGATTTACGAGCGGCTCGACGTGACTTTCGACCACTGGCTGGGCGAAAGCGCCTACAACGACTCGCTGGCCCCGCTGGTCGACCGCCTGATCGCGGAAGGCCTCGCGCGTGAGAGCGAAGGTGCGATCTGTATCTTCTCCAACGGCGTGCCGGAAGATCAGGCGAAGGATCCCTTCCTGATCAAGAAGGACGGCGAGTGGACCGACTTTCCGATGATGATCCGGAAGAGCGACGGGGCGTTCAACTACGCCACCACCGACATCGCGACGATGGAATTCCGCCGCCGCGATTTCAAAGCGGACGCCGTCTGGATCGTGGTGGACCGCCGCCAGGCCTTGCATTTCCAGCAGCTCTTCGCCGTCGCGGAGAGGATCGGCCTCGGCCAAATGGACCTGCGCCACATCGCCTTCGGCACCATCCTCGGCGCGGATGGCACGCCCTTGAAAACCCGCTCCGGCGACCTGCCGCAGTTGGCCGAAGTGCTCGACGACGCCGTGACAGCTGCCAAGACCGCGGTGGCCGAGCGCAGCCGGGTGGATACCGAAGAAGAGCGCGCCGAACTCGCGGAACTCATCGGTATCAGCGCCGTGAAGTTCACCGAGTTGTCGCATCACCGCTTGTCGGATTACGTCTTCGATCTCGACAAGATGCTCGCCCTGCAAGGCGACACCGCTCCGTATCTCCAATACAGCGTCGTCCGGACCCGCTCGATCTTCCGCAAGCTGGAAGTCGAGGTCGACCTCGCCGCGGTCACGCCGGTGCTGACGGAAGAGGCGGAAATTCACCTGGCCCGCTTCCTCGCCCGCTACGGCGAAATCGTTCCCACCATCCTGGAGGACCACCGGCCGAACCTGCTCGCCAACTACCTGTTGGAGCTGGCCCGCGCCTATCACTCGTTCAATGAAGCCTGTCCGGTCCTCAAGTCGGAGGAGAGCGTCCGCAACAGCCGGCTTTTGCTGTGCGACCTGACCAGCCGTGTGCTGACCCACGGCCTCGGCCTGCTGGGGATCCGCTGCCCGGACAAGATGTGATCGGCGAGGGTGCGTCTCGCGCCCTCGCCCCACGAACGGTCGCCGAGGGCGCGAGACGCACCCTCTCCTTGCCGTTTCCAGAATCTTCCGCATCCTCCCGCCCGTTCACTTCCTCCCCTCATGGAATCGCCCCGCCGCCAGCTTCCGTTCTACGTCATCGGTCACAGGAACCCCGATACCGACGCCATCTGCTCCGCCATCGGCAATGCGGCTCTGCTGCGCGCGACCGGCGAGCCGACTGCCATCGCGGCCCGTTGCGGCGATGTCCCGGCGCGCACCGCGTGGGTGCTGGAGAAAGCGGGCATCGAGACCCCGCCGCTGATCACCGACGTCCGTGCGTCCGCCGGCATGATCTGCCGCCGCGAGGTGGTGCAGGTCGCGCCGTGCGATACCTTCCTCGATGCCTACCGGCGGATGCTTGCCAGCGGCGTCCGTTGCGTTCCCGTGATCGATGCAGCGGGTGCCGTCCACGGCATCCTGCGCTACCTCGACCTACTCGAGTTGCTGGTGCCCGGGGATGCCAGTGGATTGCAGGTCCGCACGGTCGATGTCGCGCTTTCGAAGATCGCCTCCACCCTCCATGCCGAAAGCGCGGGTGCTGAAATGCCGGTGGGTGACGATGAAGAGGAACTCATCCTGCTGGTCGGTGCCTCGTCGCAGTCTACCATCGAGCGCCGCCTCAAGTCCGCCGCGAAGGAGGGCAACGTCAGCCGCTACCTCGTCATCTGCGGCGACCGACCGGTGGTCCAGCACTATGCCATCGAGAACGGTGCGCGCGCCCTCATCGTCACCGGTGGCAACGTCGTCGAGCCCGCCCTGCGCGAGCTTGCCCGCAAGCGCGGCGTGGTCGTGCTGCTTTGTTCCCAGGACACCGCGAGCTGTGCCACGCTGATCCGCTGCTCGCGCACGGTCCGCCACGTGATGGACCAGAATTTCACCGCGGTCGCCGCCGGCGAACCGGTCTCCCGCCTCCGCAAGAGCCTGTCGATGCTGGAACAGGATCTTTTCCCGGTCACCGATCCGATCACCAAGGAGATGATCGGCGTGCTTTCGAAGTCCGATCTCGTCGATCCGCCGCGCACCCGGCTGGCGTTGGTCGATCACAACGAGTTCGCGCAAGCTGTCACCGGGGTCGAGGAGTCGGAGATTGTGGAAGTCATCGACCACCACCGCCTCGCGGGCGACCTCGTCTCGCGCGAGCCGATCCGTTTCCTCAACGAGCCGGTCGGCTCCACTTCCACGCTGGTTGCGCGCAAATTCCGCCACCGCTATCTGGAGCCCGACAAGGGCACCGCGCTGTGCCTTTGTGCGGGAATCATCGCCGACACGCTCTGCCTCACCTCGCCGACCACCGCGGAACTCGATCACGAGATGCTGGGATGGCTGAGTGACATCGCAGGGATCGATCCCGCGAAGTTCAAGGCCGAGTTTTTCGCGGTCGGATCGCTCCTGTCGACCGGAACGCCCGAGGCGATCCTCAATGCCGACCGCAAGGAATTCAGCGACGAGGGCGTGAAGGTGGCGATCGCCCAGGTCGAAGAACTCGGGCTGGAAGCGTTCGCACCGCGTCGCGAGGAACTCGAACTGGCGTTGAAAGCGCTCGCGGCGGAGAACGGCTACGAACTGGTGGTCCTCGTGGTCACCGACATCGCGGAACACCACAGCCTGGTGCTGGCGGCGGGGGATCCGGCGTTTGTCGCGAACCTGCCCTATGCCCGGATCGACGCCAGCCTCTACGACGCCCCCGGCGTGGTCAGCCGCAAGAAGCAGATCTTTCCGGCGGTGTGCCAGGCGCTGCGGCGGGCGAGGTAGGAACCGCGCCGGAGGCGAGCAGGAGCGCGAGGATCTTCACGGCGACGGCTGTTTGAGGCGGGCGATCAGGAACGCAATCGGGTCCGGATACTTCTGCTCGGGGGCACCGAGATGCATCAGGTGGCATTCCACGCCGGCGGCCTGCAGCTTCTTCTGCAGCGGCACTCCGAAGTTCGAACTGTGCGTGGGGTCCTTTTGCTTTTGTCCGAGAGCCGGTGCATCGGTGTAATGCAGGTAGACGGGCGGGTCGCCGGCGCTGGCCAGTTCGTAGGGCGAGTATTGCTTGATCCACGGGAGGATCTTTTCCCGGTTGGCGAGGAAGGCCTTGAAGCCGGACGCAGAGGCTCCCTTGGTGGGATCGAAGCCGAAGGCGTGACCGCCGTAAGACATGTTAGGCGTCCACTCCATCATCTGGGCCGGATCCAGCGAGGTCTGCGCGCCGACCACCCCGGCACAGGCGACGCGGGTTGACTCGCGGGAGATCGGGTCGCTGCTGGCCGGGTCCGCCATGTCATCGTGAAAGGCCAGCCACAAGCTGGAGCAGGCACCGGCCGAGCCGCCCGACGCGCCGATCCGGGTCTTGTCGATGTTCCACTCCGCCGCCTTGCTGCGGACGAACTGCAGCGCCCGCGCGGCATCCTCGAGCGGCCATTTCACCGGCGGCTTGATCCCGGCGGCCTGGGCCTGTTGCACGAAGCGGTAGTTGATCGAGACCACCGAGATGCCGGCGGGAAGATACTGGCGGATGCCGGTGACCTTGTCCTTGTCGTTGGATTTCCAAGCACCGCCGTGGATGAAGAAGACCAGCGGCGTCGGCTTGTCGGACTCCGCCTTCCAGAAGTCGAGGACCTGCATCTTGTCCGTGCCGTAGGGCACGTTCGCCTGCGTCGGCGGGATTTTCACGGGCTGCTGGCCTTCGGTGATCCAGAAGTCCATGGAGACCTTGGCGGGCTTTTCCGCCGCCGGCGCGGCGATGGAGCCGCCGGAGATGGCGGCGAGGAGAGCGAGGGACAAGGAACGGGATTTCATGGTCGTGTTTGATCGGATACGCCCGTTTTTCACCCGGCCTGCCATTTCTGGTCCAGTTCGGTGATGATCTCTTGCCGGGCGACGGCGCTAGTGGATCCCGCGGGAGACGACCCGGTTCAGGAAGGTCCTGATCTCGCGGTCATAGCGGGCGGGATCTCCGGCGCGGAGGTGGTAATGCGTGCCCCGGGCGATCGGAACGAAGCGGTAGTCCGCGCGCTTCGACCGGCGGGCAATTCGCTCGCCCTGATCGATCGGGATCAACTCGTCGGCCTCGCCGTGCAGGTGGAGGACCGGGGCCGTGATGTCTTCGATCGCCCGCTCCGGCGCGATCTCGCCGGGATCGAAGGAGGCGAGCTTGCCCGCCTCGTTGATAAAATAAGGCCCGAGCCCGCTGACGGGCAGGGTGGTTCGCATCGTGACTTGCCTGCGGGCGAGATCGCGCAGGTCGGCGAAGGTGCTTTCGATGATCGCGAAGTCGAATCCGTGGTCGATGGCCATCGACTGCAAGGCAACCGCGCCGCCATAGGAGGTGCCCCACAAGCCGATGTGGATGCCGGGAAACTCGTTCTCAAGGGCTCGGCGCAGCAGGGTGAGGTCGTTCTTTTCGAGGTGGCCGTAGGTGGCGAACTTGCCGCCGCTGTCGCCATGGGCGCGGAAGTCGGGTGCCATGGCGAGGATGCCGCGGCGGGCGAGGAATCGCAGGGATTCGACCTGGCTGGCCTTCGAGTCCGAGACGCCGTGGAGGACGAGGACGGCTGCCTTCGGTCGACCCGGAGGGCGGGCTTCCCAGGTGCGGATTTCCGTGCTGTCGGGTAGGATGAAGGTCCGGGACTTCATGTCATCCGGCACGGCGGCGCCGACGCCCTTGCGCGATGGCTGGACGATCGCCTCTGAGACAAGGCGGGTGGTCATACCGCACGAAATCAGGCCCAACACGGTCACAACCGCAGCAGTGACGGCGAGGCGGCGTTTGACCTTCCGCCACCTTGCATTCCCGGAACGACCTCTCATGCCTCGGAAAGATACATGGCTTCGTGAAGCCTGCGACCCTGCAATTCCCGCATCTCTTGGAAACCGGCCGATCCCGATCGCAACTTGCAAAGCCGGGCCCCTTCCGGCTATCGCTGGGGCATGCTCCCAATCACCCGACTTGCCGCGCTTTCCTTCCTCGCCTTCACGCTCTCCGGTCGCGGCGAGCAGCCGTGGGTGCCGCTTTTCAATGGCAAGAACCTCGACGGCTGGACCGCGAAGATCGCCGGGCATCCGCTGGGGAAGAACGCTTTCAATACCTTCCAGGTCGAAGACGGGATCCTCAAGGTCTCCTACGACGGCTACGATAAGTTCGGCACGCAGTTCGGGCACCTCTACAGCAACCTCGCCTACTCGCGCTACATCCTGCGGATGGAATACCGCTTCGAGGGCAAGATGATGGCCGACGCCCCGTCTTACGTGAACCTCAACAGCGGTGTGATGTACCACTCGCAGCCGCCGCAGAGCATGACCCTCGACCAGGGCTTTCCGGTCAGCATGGAGTTCCAGTTTCTCGCCGATGAAGGCAAGGGCAAGCGATCGACCGGCAATGTCTGCACGCCCGGCACCCATCTGGAAATGAACGGCAAGCAAGTGGTGCAGCACATCGTCGAGTCCACCTCGCCGACCTTCGCGCCGGGCGACTGGGTGAAGATCGAGCTCGAGGTCCGCGGCAACGACGAGGTGATCCACCGCGTCAACGGCAAGGAAGTCCTGCACTACCAGAAGCCGCAGCTCGACCCCGCCTGCAAGATCGTCCCCGCCGAGCCGCTGGTGAAAGCCGGCGCGCCGATGATGCTGGGCTCCGGCCACCTCGCGCTCCAGGCCGAAGGGCAGGGGGTGTGGTTCCGGAACATCGAGCTGAAGTCGCTGGAGGCCGAGTGACGGGCCCGGGATGTGGCACCGGGTTGTCCGCGCGTCCCTTTTCAGACATCACCCATATGGGCTATGCCTTGCCCCTGACTCTTCTGAATCAGGGGACCGGAAATCACGGCTACGGATCAAGAGAGGTTTCCGGCTTGCTTGACGGGTGTGTCGGACGCATTGGATCTGCCAGATGATCCGCGGACTGATGGTCGCCCTGCTGCTGCTTGCCGGCTCGGGGTATCTGTGTGCGGAGCCGGTGCCGTGCACGATCCGCGAGGCGCTGGAGATGCCGGATGCGGAGCTCGCCCGCCAGGAGCCACGTGTCTTGAAGGGGCTGCTGACCTATTATGAACCGGGTCACCGGATGGCGTTCCTGCAAGACGGGACGGGGGCGATTTATCTTCAGATCAAGGACGCGCAAGCGGTTTCCGCCGGGGACGAGGTCGAGGTGACCGGCATTGTCGATCCCGGGATCAACGGGCGCAACCTGCGAGGCCTCGAAGCCGGCCGGAGCCCCGTGATTCGAACACTTGGCAAGGGACGCTGGCCAGAAGCTGCGGACGCCACGGCCGGTGAAGTGGCATCCGGAATGAGCAGCTCCATGTGGACGCGGATTGAAGGTCGGATCGGTGCCGTGGGGACGGCGGGGGATCGGGTGCGGCTGACGCTTGAAGGCCATCCGGAGCTGCCGGTTTACATCCCGGGAAGCGCGCGCCAGGTCCACGTGCCGGGACACTTTCAGGGGTTGCGAGTGAGAATATCGGGCGTGCCCGCAGCCTCGCCACTATCGACCCAGCCGCCGTTGATGCAAAGCGTGTTGCTGGTGCCTTCGCTTGAGCACATCGGGATCTTTCCGGAAGACCGCCGGGAACGGTTCGCAACTCCCGAGGTCATGCTTCATGACCTGCAGTGGATTCCCGGTGACGAGAACCTCCGGCGTTTCACGAGGGTCCGCGGGGTGGTCACAATGGTCAAGCCGGGGCGCGGATTCTATCTTCAACGCGGGACCAGCAGCGCTTGGGTCCAGTGTGCGGAGTCCAACCCGCCTGCCCTGAACGCCCGGGTGGAATGCTCGGGCATTCCGGGCGGCTATCACGGGGCGGGCATGCTTCGCGACGCGATGTGGCAGCCTTTCGGGGAATTGCTGGCACCCATCGAGCCGATCCGTGCTCCAATGGCCGAGATGATTACCGATCTGGTTCATGGCCGCTTGGTCGATCTCGAAGGCGTCGTCGTGGAGAACTTCAAGAGCCCTGGCGAGGAGATCCTCATCCTGAACAGTGGCGAGATCTCGTTCTCGGCGCGGCTGCCCGTTGGCACGCCGCCGGCGGCCTTGCCTCCGGTCGAGCGGGGTTCGCGAGTCCGGATCACCGGGGTATGCATCAACCGCCCTTCGCCCGCGGTGGATTCCTTCGGCAACGAAGGCCATTTCCAACTCTTGTCGCGGGATGTAGGCGACCTCGTGGTCCTGGCCCGGCCACCGTTCTGGAACACCCGGCGGCTCGGCTTGCTGCTCGCCGGCCTGCTGGTGCTTTTCTCCGCCGCCGGGGCCTGGGTCGTGGCGCTGAAACGCCAGGTCCGCCAGCAGGAGATCGTGATCCGGCGTCAGGCGGTGCACGAGGACCGGGTGAGGATTGCGCGGGAGTGGCACGATACCTTCGAGCAGCACTTCGCGGGGCTCACGATGCAACTCGACGCGGCCGCCTCCGTCATCGCTCCCGGCACTTTGCCGCGCCAGATGTTAGAGCGCGCGGCGGAAATGGCGGACCACAGCCGCGCCGAGGCAAGGCAAGCGATCTGGGACTTGCGGGCACCGGAAGCCGGGGAGGGGACTTCGTTCTTTGAAGAACTGGAGAAGAGCCTCCGGGGCACCTGGACCGATGAAGGTGCAACCCGCCTGGAGATCCACGGGATGCGGGGAGTCGGGAAGTTGCCGTTTCCCGCAAGCGCCCATTTGCTCCGGATCGCGCATGAGGCGGTGGCCAATGCGCACAAGCACTCGTCCGCTTCGGTCGTCCGGGTGTGCTGGAGTGAAAATGCAGAGGCTTTCGAGCTGCTCATCGAAGACGACGGGAAGGGCATCCCGCCCGAGGCGATCGGAAACGCCAGCGCGCGCGGACACTTCGGCTTGCTCGGACTCAGGGAACGGGCGCACAAGCTCAAGGCCAAGCTGCGCATCGAATCACCGCCGCCGGGGAAAGGCCGCGGGACCGCGGTGATCCTTGAACTTCCCCGTACATCTATCAAAGACCTATGAATCCGACCTGCCGCATTCTTCTCGTCGATGACCACTATGTCGTCCGGATCGGAATGGCATCATCGCTCAATCTGGAGCCCGACCTCGAAGTCATCGCCGAAGCAGAGAACGGTGAAGCCGCGATCGCGCTTTACCGCGAGCACCGGCCGGACCTGGTGATTCTCGACTGGCGCCTGCCGGATCTTTCCGGTGGAGATGTCATCAAGGCCTTGCATGCCGAGTTTCCCGCTGCCCGTGTGCTGGTGCTCTCCGCTTTCGAGTCCGAGGAAGTCATCTATCAGGCGCTCCAGGCCGGGGCTGTCGGTTACCTTGCCAAGTCCTCGCGCCGGCCCGAACTCATCGGAGCAGTCCGGCTGGCGGCGCAGGGCAAGGCGGCCTTCTCGGCGGACATCGCCGCCAAGTTGGCATCGAGGATCCAGCGGCCCAGCCTGTCGCCCCGGGAACTCGAAGTGGTCGCCGAGTTGGTGAAAGGGAACTCCAACAAGGAAATCGCCACTCGTCTCAGTATCAGCGAGAACACGGTGAAGTTGCATATCACGCATATCATGCAGAAGTTGCGTGCAAAGGACCGAACCCATGTGGCCAGCATCGCTTTGCAGCAGGGTCTCCTCGAGAATCGCGCACCGGGAGGGTGAAGGGAGGGGAAGGGAGAAAGAGTCTTGGTTGAGGGGTGGACTTTTGAACACGCCCGTTCCGGTGGGCGGCGGCTAGCACGAATGCGGGAGTGACCGGGCGGTCGCCGGTTCCTCATTCTCCACACAACCCTTCCAGCATCATGCCCACGATGCCGGATCAAACCCTCGGCCCGAAACCCATGAGTCCACTGTCTTTGCGACCCCGCGTGTCCGCTGCTGGCGATCCCGCGGCGGGTCATCTCTCGGCATCTTCGTTGGGCCGCCAACTCCGGCCGCTTGGTGAACCGGGGCCGAACCGCTGCTGAAATCCTGCTCCCGAATCACGTTCTCTCCCCTGAAACCGACCTCGAACCCAAACATATCCACCACGTTAAACCCATGAAAAACCAAAGGCTCCTGAATCTCTTCGGCTCCTCGCTTGTGATCTTCGGCGGTTCCGCCCAGGCGGTCGACCGCATCAAGCAGAACAATACCACGGCCCTGAACCTGGCAGGCGCTTGGGATACCGCTCCGACATCAGGAGACGTCGCGGTCTGGAACAATACCGTCACTGCAAGCAATGCCGCCGGGAGTAATACCATCACCGCTTTGGGAGCCGATCTCTCCTGGCAGGGAACCCGCATCGCCAACGTCGGCGGCACGGCCAACACGAGCTCCACCACCTCCGGCGTCCAGATCACCAACGCATCTTCCGTCAACACGCTCACTCTCGGCACCTCGGGCATCGACATGTCCGCCGCCACCCAGGCGTTACTGATCCAGTCCAAAATCGCACTGGCCGGAGACCAGGCATGGAACGTGACCAACGCCAACACCAACGGCGCGCCTTTCGCCGGCTCCGGCATCAACGCCGGCATGGGCGAAGACCTGTTGCTCAATGCACAAGCCGCCGCCACGATGAATCTCGGCGGATTCACTCTCGGCACCTCCGGCACCGGCGCGATCGGTGTCTCCTCCGGCTACGCCATCAGCAACGGCACGCTCAATCTCGCCAACTCCAACACCTGGCTCCAGTCCGGCGGCTCGCGCACCACCTCCCTTGCCAGCAACCTTTCCGTCACCGTCGGCGCCAATTCCAATCTCCGTCTCCGCGCGAATTCGGGAGCCGGCGGCATCGGTGTCAGTTCGGCTGCTCCTATCAGCGTTTCGGGCACGGGTTCAAAGCTCCAGCTTGAGGTGAACAACGGAACCAATTCCCTCATCCAGAGCGGCAACCTGACAATAGGCACCGGTTCCACTCTTGAGCATCTCGTCAACAACGCCGGCGCCTTCACCGTCTCGTCCGCGACCATCTCGACTTCCGGCACCATCACCTGGCTGGTTAACGGAACCAATGCTGGCAACGCCAGCGGCGTCGCCGTCTCCGGCGGTCTCACCGGAAACGGCAGCATCGCCCACCGCAACACCGCCACCGGCGCGAACGGACAGGTGCGCCTCTCGGGGGATAACTCCGGCTTCACTGGCTCCCTCACCCTCGACGGCTCCTCCGGCAACCGCAGCCTCCGCCTCTCCTCAGCCACCGCCGGCAGCTCTTCCGCCACCTGGGCTGTCAGCGCCGCCAACATCCTCCAGGTCGACGGCGTCGCCGTGAACCTCGGCACCCTCAACGGCGCGGGCAGCGTCACCAACTCCCACGCCACCAGCGCCGCCGCCATCTCTGTCGGAGCAGGCAGCTTCAGCGGCGTGATCTCGAACGGCACGCCCGCCAACGGCATGGCCCTCACCAAGAACACCGCTGGCACCCTCGCCCTCACCGGCGCGAACACCTACAGCGGCCTCACCGACATCCAGGCCGGCACCCTCACCACCACCTCCGCCCAGACCGGCGCGGGTGCCGTGACGGTCTCCGACACCGCCACCTTCGGCGTCACCCAGATCGGTGGCGGCGATACCTTCAACGTCACCACGCTTACTCTCGGCAGCGCAGGTGGCGCGACCCTCGTCCTCACCCCGGCCGCCTCGCCCTCCGCTCCGCTTGTCACCACATCCGCCCTCGACATCAACGGACCCACCACCCTGCGCATCGCCGGCACCCCGGTCGCCGGCACTACCCTCATCGACTACACTACCGTCGGCGGCAGCAGCGGCTCCGCCGGCCTGAACCTCGTGATGCCGTTCCGTATCAACGGCACCTTCACCGACAATGGCTCGGCCATCGTGCTCAGCACGGTGCAGGACGAAACCCCGAAGTGGCGCAATGGCGACGGCGTCTGGGACATCAACACCAGCGCCAACTGGAAGACCAGCGCCACCACCACCACCACCAACTACCTCGAAGGCGGCATCGGCCTGACCGACTCGGTCATCTTCGACGACATTTCCAGCGGCACCAGCCCGATCACCGTCACGCTCAGCTCCACGGTCTCCCCGGTCGCCATCACCGTCGCCGGAACCAAGGACTACATCATCACCGGCTCCGGCACCATCGCCGGCACCGCCGCCATCGCCAAGAGCGGCCCGGCCGCCCTTACCCTCGCGACGGCCAACACCTTCAGCGGAGGTGTCCAACTCACGGAAGGCACCCTCAACGTCAACCATGCCTCCGCCCTCGGCAGCGGCACCGTGACCCTCGCCGCCGGCACTGTCCTGAACAACACCAGCGGCGCGGCCATCAACGCCGCACCCGCGGTCGCGTCGGTCTGGAACGGTAGCTTCAGCTTCACCGGTTCCAACGACTTGACCCTCGGCGGCGCGGTAACCATGACTGCGGCACCGACCGTCACCGTCAACGCAGGCACCCTCGCCGTCGGCAGCATCGCCGGTCCCGGCTTCGGCTTGACCAAGGAAGGCGCGGGCACCCTCGTCATCGGCGCCGGCACCTTCAACGGCAGCACCACCGTCAACGCCGGCACCCTTCGCGCCGGCGCGGCCGCCGCCTTCAATTCAACGTCCGGGGTCACCCTGGCCGATGTCGCGGGCGTGAACCTCGACCTCAACGGCTTCAACCAGACGATCGGCACTCTCGGCGGCGGTGGCAGCACCGGCGGCAACGTTCTTCTCGGCGGCGGGATCCTCACCACCTCGTCGTCCGGAGCCATCGGTGCGCTCTCGGGCGCCGGAGGCTTGGTCAAGAATGGAACCACGACCTTCACCATCGCGGGCGACACCACCGGCTACTCCGGCACCACGACGATCAACGGCGGCGTGCTCGATGTCGGCAACGCCGGAAACTTCCTCGGCACCTCCGGCGTCCTGACGATGGCCAACGGAGCGGTCGTCCAAGGCTCCGGCACCATCACCCGCACCGTGGGTACCGGCAACGCCATCGTCTCCGGCAGCGGCGGCTTCGCCGCCCGCGGCGGCCAGCTCGACGTCGATCTCGATAATCCCGCCACCGCCGGTGCTTCCTTCTTCGACTTCAATGGCAGTGGCAACGCCTTCGGCGGCGGCCTCGTCCTCGGCTCCACCACCGCGAACAACCTGGTTCGCGTCCTGAGCTCGATCGGGATCAACAACTTCGGCGGCAGCCGGACCGTCACCGTCCCCGTCGGTCTCGGCGGCGACTCGGGCGAACTGGCCGGCGCCGTCACCCCCGGCGGCGCGGGCGGTGTCTCCGGTCTCCTGAAGAACGGCGGCGGCCTGCTGACCCTCAGCGCGGCCAACACCTACATCGGGAACACCACCGTCAACGAAGGCTCGCTGACCCTCGCCACCACCGGCCAGCTCACCTTCAAACCCACCACCAACGGCAGCGCCAACAAGGTCTTCGACGCCACGCCTGACACCATTACCCCGGCTCTGAACCCGGTCTCCCTCAATGGTGCCTTCGTCATCGACCTCAGCACCACCGCGGTCGCCACCGGCAATTCGTGGACCCTGGTCGATCTCGCTTCGGTCAATGCCGCCTTCGGTGCCAGCTTCAGCGTGTTCGGCTTCGACGACAGCGACCTCGACAACGTCTGGACCAAGGTCGACGCCTCCGGCAACACGTGGAGCTTCTCCGAAGGCGATGGCAAACTGACGGTCGTCCCTTCCGCCTACATCATCTGGATCAGAGGAACCTTCGCGAACGGCACCGTGGCCCCCGCCCAACAGGGACAAGCCGCAGACCCCGATGGCGACGGCGTGAGCAACCTCCTCGAGTATGCGATCGCAGGCCTCGACCCGACCGTCCCGAACGGCATGCCCGGCACCTTCGCCGGAAACCTGCTGTCCTACTCCAAGCGCCTGCCGCTGGACGCCACCCTGAGCTACAAGATCGAGGAATCGGTCGACCTCGGCGTCACTCCCTGGACCGAAGTCCTGGCCGGTGTCGACTACGTCAACGACGGCACCACCATCTCCTACGACCTGCCGACCACCCTGCCGCGGAACTTCATCCGCCTCAACGTGACCACCACCCCGTAACACTGACGAGGTTCCAGTCGCCGTCGAAGCCCACCCAAGGGCGGCTCCGGAACCCCGGAGCCGCCCCCTTTGCGCCCGCTGCTTGGTTTCCCATGACTCTCCGCTTCATCCTCATCCTCCCGATCCTGCTGGCTGCCGGCATCCCGCCGCTCGCCGCCGCGACCACGCTCGATCCGATGGTCGCCCTCTTCCACAAATGGCAGATGAAGGACGCTGCTGCCGTCGTCGAAAAGGCCGCCGCCCAGGGACATCGCCACGTCCAGTTCTGCATCGCGCTCCAGGCCCGGCTCGATCCCGACCATCGCGTCCAGGCAATCGGCCTCTACCGCGAGAACCGCGACCCCGCCGCGGGCGGCAACGCCTTCTACCCCTCCGACCCCGCCATCACCCGCGAGCTGAAATCCTACTACATCGCCTGCTTCGCCAAGGCCGTGGAGAAGAAGCTCGCCATCTCCGTCCTGCTCCACCTCAACGCCCACGGCGAGATCCAGGAATGGCGCAACCACTTCGACTTCGATCCCCTGCAAGCACTCTCCGGCTCGACCTATGAGGAAAGCGTGCTGTTGCCCATCGTCGAGAGCCTCGAGGCCACGGTCCCCGCCGACTGGCCGGTCGAACTTTCGCTGCAAGGCGAGATGGGCACCACCGTCTTCAAGCACCCCGACTCCTGGCGCACCCTGATCGAGCGCCTCCGCTCCCGCGGCAAACTTTCCAAGGCCCGCTTCGGCCTCAGCTTCAACTACCAGGGCGTCGCCGGCCGCGCCAATCCCGCCGAGACCGATTCCGCGGCGCTGAAGAAACTGTGGGACGCCTGTGACTTCATCGGCGTCTCGATGTACCAACGCGTCAGCATGCCGCCGAGGACCGAGGACTTCGATCTCGCCGTCGGCCTCTTCGCGGGTGAGTTCAACGGGCTCGGCTGCTCTCTCCCGTCGGCCAAACCGCTCCACTTCGTCGAGGTCGGAATCGGCGGCGGCGGGCTTTCGGAGAGCGACTGGAAACCCCGCATCCCCGCCACCACCGCGGCCGACGCCGCCCGCGCTCCCTACCTCGGCAGCCCCAGCGCGACCGAGGCCGACCCATGGTCCGATCCCTCCCTCAAATCCCTCCGCGCCGGCTACCACCGCGCCCTCTGCCTCTACCTCGCCGACACCCGCCAGCGCCATCCCGTCCAGCGCGCCTTCCTCTGGAGCTTCGGCTCCTGGGATCCGCAGGGGCTTGGTGAGCCGCGCTTCGGCGATATCGACATCATCCGTTTGATCAGCGAGCATAACCGCGAAATCCCCGGCCCCGGATCCTAGTCCCGGTGCGGAAATCCAAACCTATCCGATGATTGCAAACCCAAGCCATCGTTTCTGCCTCTGCTTCGCTGCCGCGCTTTCCATGACGCCGGTCCTTGCGGTGGACGGCGTCATTCCAAACCTCGCCTACCCACCCGCCGAGCAGTTCACCGCCATCAGTCCGCAGTTGAGTTCCCTGCACCTCAACCAGCCCTCGGTCTACAACGGCTACGTCATCTTCGCCGGGAACGCGGTCCACGAGGTCTGGGACATCGCCAATCCCTATGCCCCGGTAAAGCGCGCGACGTTTCAAAGCAACTTCCGCTCCGGCGAGGCGGAGTCCCACCAGGTCACCTACGCCCGCAAGCCCGACGGCACCGCCTACATGGCCACCATCTCGGGGAAGGGGATCGACATCTGGAATGTCACCAACACCACGGCCCCGGCATTCGTCAGCCAGCTGCAACTTCCTAACATCAACTACGGCGACGTCACCGGCGGCATCTGGGGCGTCGCCTGGCAGGGCAACCACCTCTACGCCGGCGCCACCACCTTCGGCCTCTACGTCATCGACGTCTCCAACCCCGCCGCCCCCGTCCACGTCGCCACCGTCCCGCGCGCCAGTCTCGGCAATGTCCCCGCCGGCCCGCTGTATCCCCTCGGCTCCACGCTGGTCGTCACCACGCCCAAGACCTTCGCCGGCATCGCGACCGTCGACATCTCCAATCCGCTGCTGCCCCGACTGCTCGACTCCGTGATTCCGTCGGGCTCGTCCTACATCGGCGGCTTTTACAACGGCAACGCCCACCTGATCACGCCTTTCCGTAGCTACGACGTCACCACGGATCCCTCCAACATCCAACTCGTCGGCTCCGTTTCCACGCCGTCCGGCGAATACGCCAGTTTCGCCAACCACAAGCTGTTCTTCGGCGGGCTCCGCGGAGGGACCCACGGCATCTACAAGTATGATATCACCAATCCGGCGGCACCGGTCCTTGAAGGCCGCTTCATCGGTCGCGACACCCGATGGGACGACCAGTTCTCCTGCCCGATCGGCAACCTGCTCGCCGTCGCCGACGACCAACTCGTCGACGGCCAGTATGTCGGTGGCCTGATCGTCGTGCACGACACCGCGCCGGACACCGTTCCGCCCGCCGTTCTCAAAGTCTATCCCGCCGACGGTGCCACCGGCCAGCCGCTCACCGGCACGGTCAGCCTTTCGCTCTCGGAATGGCCCGAGCTCGCCACCGTCGATCCCTCGTCGTTCATCGTCCGTCCCGTCGGCGGCAACGCGCTCACCGGCACCTGGTCGACCACCCACACCGTCCTTTCCTTCGGCTCCGACGCGCCGCTGCTGCCGCACACGAATTACGAGATCGTGCTCCCCGCCGGCGGTGTGAAGGACCTCGTCGGAAATCCCATCGCCACCCCGTTCCGCTCGACCTTCCGCACCGGTCCGGGCTCGGTCACCGGCTTTCCGGGTGCGGAGGGGATCGCCCCCGTGCCGCCGACCGAGCTCGGCGAAAGCACCGCCTTCGCCCTGGCCAACACGCCGGTTCCGGGAAACCTCTACCAATGGTCCTTCGGCGACGGCACCGGCGCCAGCGGGCCTTCCGTCAGCCGTACCTACGCCGCTCCCGGCCGCTATCCGGTACGGCTCGACGTCACGCCCACCGCGCCGCTCACGCTCCGCTTCGAGGCGGAAAGCGCCACGCTCACCGGCGGCGTCGTCACCAGCAGCACCAATCCCGGCTTCTCCGGCAGCGGCTTCGCGGACTTCCCCGGCGGCCAAGGCAGCACCGTCGCCGTGACCTGGAACGTCACCCTCGCCCAGGCGACCCACGTCCAACTCAGGTTCCGCTACGCCAACGGCGGCACCACCGCCAGGCCGCTTCATCTGGTGGTCAACGACGGCACTCCGGTCCCGCTGACCTTCGCGCCGACCGGTGCCTGGACCACTTATCTCAATCAAAACACGCCCGCACCCTTCTTCCTGCCCGCCGGCACCAGCACCATCGTCCTGCGCGCCACCAACGGCTCGCAGGGCGCAAACATCGACCGCCTCGATCTCTCTTTCCTCGATCCCGCCGAAGCCGAAGACGCGGAACTCGTCGGCAACATCCTGCCGGAGTCCGCCAACCCCGGCTTCACCGGCTCCGGCTATGCGAACTACGAGGCCCAGGGCCCCGGCGTGTTGATCCGCTGGACCTTCACTCTCGCCGAGGCCACCACGCTGCCGCTCACGTTCCGCTACGCCAACGGCGGCTCCGGCAACCGACCACTGTATCTCGTGGTCGATGGCGGCGCGCCGGAAACCTTGCCCTTCGCCCCCACCACCGCCTGGTCCGTCTGGTCTCTGCAAAGCGCGGCCTCCCGAACCCTCGCGGCCGGCCCTCACACTGTCGAACTGATCGGTGACGCCGGCTTCACCGGACCGAACCTCGACTCGCTGCTTCTTCCCGGCCAAATCGCGCCGCCCACCAGCGTCAGCTTCACCCACATCGTCCACCGCCCGCTCACCGCCAGCCCGCCGGCCCGCAGCGGCCCGCTCGCGCTCGATGCCGCAAGGACGCACCTCTGGGCGGTCAACCCCGATGCCGACTCGGTCACCCGTCTCGACGCCGCCACCCTCGCAAGGATCGGCGAGTTCCCGACCGGCGACCAACCGGAGAATCTCGCCGTCGCTCCGGATGGCAAACTCTGGATCGTCAACCACGGCTCCGCGACCCTCACCGTCCTCCAGCCCGACGGCAGCCTGCCCGCCACGGTTCCTCTGCCTCGCGGCTCGCAGCCCTACGGACTGGTCTTCGCACCCGCCGGGAACCACGCCTACCTCGCGCTCGAAGCGCTCGGCCGCATCGTCCGCCTCGATGCCACCACGGGAGCGGTCACCGCCAGCCTCGATCTAACAGCCGGCCCGGACGGCGTCACCCCGACGCCCCGCGGCCTCGCCCTGAATGCCAGCGGCACCCGGCTCTTCGCCACCCGCTTCCTGTCGCCCGACTCCGGAGGAAAGGTCCACGAGATCGACACCGCCACCTTCACCCTGACCCGCACCATCGACCTCTCCGCCGATCCCGGGCCGGACTCTTCCTCGGGCTCGCGCGGCATTCCCAACTATCTCTCTTCCATCACCATCTCGCCCGACGGCACCCGCGCCTGGCTGCCATCGAAGAAAGATAACATTCTCCGCGGCACCCTGCTCGACGGCAACCCGCTCACGCACGACCAGTCGGTCCGCTCGATCACCTCGGTCATCGACCTCGCCCTCAACACCGATCTTCCCGCCGAACGCGCCGACTACGACAACCGCGACCGCTCCCACGCCGCCGATTTCTCGACCCTCGGCGACCTCGCCTTCGTCACCCAGCCGGGCAACAACCAGGTCGAGGTCATCGACACCTTCACCCGCGCCTCCGTCACCCAGCTCGCCGTCGGCCGCGCGCCCACCGGGGTCCTCTTCGATGCCGCGAACCAGCGGCTCTTCGTGCTGAACTACCTCGACCGCAGCGTCTCCGGCTTCAACGTCGCGGAGCTGGTCAACGCCACCGGCACCGCCGCGCCGGCACTCGCGCCCGCCGCCGGCCTCGTCGCCACGGAGCCCCTCGCACCCGAAGTCCTGCAGGGCAAGCGCCTCTTCTACGACGCCACCTCCACCCGCCTCAACGAGGAAGGCTACATGAGCTGCGCCTCCTGCCACCTCGGCGGCTCGCACGACGGCCGCACCTGGGATTTCACCGGCTTCGGCGAGGGGCTGCGCAATACCATCGACCTCCGCGGCCGCGCTGGCACCGCCCACGGCCGGCTCCACTGGTCGGCGAATTTCGACGAGATCCACGACTTCGAAGGCCAGATCCGCGGCTTCGGCGCGGGGCTCGGCCTGATGGAAAATTCCGACTTCTCCGCCGGCACCCGCGCGCAACCGCTCGGCGACCCGAAGGCGGGCCTCAGCAGCGACCTCGACGCGCTCGCCGCCTACGTCGCCTCGCTCTCCACCGTGCCGGAAAGCCCGCACCGCCAGTCCGACGGATCGCTCACGCCCGACGCCTTCGCCGGCCGCGCCCTTTATCAATCGCTCAACTGCGCAAGCTGCCACAGCGGCCCCCATTTCACCGACAGCCCGTCCGGCCTGTTGCACGATGTCGGCACGCTCAAGCCATCGTCCGGTGGCCGCCTCGGCTCCGCCCTCTCCGGCATCGACACCCCGACCCTCCGCGGCGTCTGGGCGACCGCACCCTACTTCCACGACGGCTCGGCGGCCGACCTCGCCGCCGTTCTCGGCACCGGTCCGCAGCACGATGTTTCGCCCGCCTTGAACCCTTTGCAAAAGGCACAACTCATCGCCTATCTCCAACAGATCGATTCCACCGAGTCCGCCGCCCCGGCCGTCGCTCCCGCCACCATCGATTTCGCCGGACTTCCCGCCAAGACCACCGCCGATCCCGCCTTCGCCCTCGTTGCCACGTCCAGCAACGGGCTGCCGGTGAGCTTTGCCAGCTCCGATCACGAAGTCGCCACCATCAGCGGCAACACGGTCACCCTCGTCGGCCCCGGCAGCGCCGTCATCACCGCCAGCCAAGCCGGCGACGCCCTGCGGCCCGCCGCCGTCCCGGTGCTCCGGACCTTGGTCGTCACCGATCCCGCACCGACCTTCGCCGGCTACCTTGCCGAACACTTCACCGCGGCCGAGCTGCTCGACCCGTCCATCTCCGGCCCCGGCGCGGATGCCGATCGAGACGGCGTCGCCAACCTCCTCGAATACGCCCTCGGCTCCACCGATCCCACCGACCGCGCCGCCGCGTTCCCGGTCATCAGTTCGCCCCACCTCCCGCCACCCGGACCGCGGCTCCGCATCAGCCTCCTCCGCCGCAGCGGCGGCACCGAGACCGCCGGCACCTACCTCAGCGGCGACCTCAGCTACCAGCCCGTCGCCGCCACCGATCTAACAGACTGGAGCATCGCCCCCGTCCCGGTTCCCAACCCGCCCGGCCTCGCCCCCGCGCCCGACGGCTTCGAGTGGGCCAGCTACGCCATCCCCGATTCCCCGCAGACCACCGGGAAAGGCTTCATCCGACTGAGGGTCGAAGCCGAATAGACCGCTTTCTCTAACACTGCCTTCTAACAGACCTCATGCACTTTCACCGAATCCTGGCCGGCACCATCCCGTTGCTGTTGGCCCCCGTCCGCGCTGAAGAATCCCTCGTCCTGGACGCCGCGCAGCGGGAGCGCATCGAGAAGGCGATGCCCGCTCAAGCCACCGCCAAGCCGGAAAAGCCCCGCCGCCTGCTGATCTTCAACCGCAACGTCGAATACAACGGCCATCGCGCCTCGATCCTCGCCGGCAGCGAAGCTTTCAAACAATTCGGGAAGAAGACCGGAGCCTTCGAAGCCACCATCACCGAAGACCCCGCCGTTTTCGATCGCGACTCGCTGCGCCAGTTCGACGCCGTCTTCCTCAACAACAACATCGGCAACACCATCCCCGAGCCCGAGCGCCGCAAGAACCTCCTCGAATTCGTCACCGCCGGCGGCGGCCTGATGGGCGTGCACGGCACTTCCGTCGCCTTCACCAAGTGGCAGTGGCCGCCCTTGGAAGACTGGCCGGAGTTCGGCCACATGCTCGGTGCCCGCGGCGCGAGGCATCGCGGCGGCTACCTCCAGGAACCCGTCGTCATGGCGCTCGACGATGCCGCGCACCCGCTGCTGGGAGCCTTCGGTGGAAACGCCTATCCATGGACCGACGAGATCTTCCGCTTCCACGATCCCTACTCCCGGAAGAACGTCCGGGTCCTGTTGAGAATCGACACGGAGAAAACCGACCTCTCCACCTACCTGCCGGATGACAAGGACCAATGCCTCCGCGCCGATAACGACTACGCCCTCGCCTGGATCCGCAACTACGGCAAAGGCCGCGTCTTCTACTCCGCTCTCGCCCACAGCCCGCACGTCTTCGAGGACCCGAAGATGCTTCGCTTCTATCTCGACGGCGCGCAATTCGTCCTCGGCGATTTGTCAGCGCCCACCACGCCCAGCGCCTTCCTCACGCCCGCCGTCCGCGCCCAGGAAAAGCTCGGCTGGCGCGTCGGGATCGAGGCCTACACCTTCCACAAGTTCACCTTTTTCGAAGCCATCGAGAAGACCGCCGAACTCGGGCTTCACTGCATCGGCGGCCTCAGTTTCATGCAGCAGGTCAGCAAGGAGATCCCGAAGAACTTCGACCAGAACCTCTCCGACGACCAACTGCTCCAGATCCGCATGAAAATGGAGTCCGCCGGAGTGCGCATGCCCGTTTACTACGCCCAGACCATCCCCAACGACGAAGCCGCGTGCCGCAAGCTCTTCGAGTTCGGCAACAAGATGGGCGTCGAAACCTTCATCTGCGAACCCAAGGCCGCGCAGCTCGATCTCCTCGACAAGCTCGCCAACGAATACGGCATCAACATCGGCCTCCACAACCACGGCCCCGACATCTCCCCGCACCTCTGGCGTCCCGAAATGGTGCTCGCCCTTTGCGAAGGCCGCAGCAAACGCATCGGCGCCGCGCCCGACCTCGGTTACTGGCTGCGCCTTGGCATCGATCCCATCGAAGCCGTCCGCATCCTGAAAGACCGGATCCTCACCGTCCAGATGCACGACCTCCATGAACTCACCCCGCAAGGCCACGACGTTCCCTGGGGCAGCGGCAGCGGCAAATCCCGCGAGTTCTTCGAAGAACTCCACCGCCACGGCATCAAGCCCGCCATGATCAGCCTCGAGTACTCGCACGATTGGTTCGAATCCATGCCCAAGCTCGCAAAGAGCATCGAGTTCTTCAACGCCACGACCCTCGAACTCGCCGACAAGCTCCATCAGCCACCCTCCCGATGAGACGCCGATCCTTCCTCGCGAACACCGGCACTGCCGCCATGGCCGCCGCCTTCCCGGGATCGTTCCCCGTTTCCGCCGAACCGAACCGGCCAACCGCACTTCGCCAAACTCGGTTGGCGGAGTCAGGTGTGACGCAGCAGGGGCAGGCCATCGTGGCGATGGAGATTGATCTTCCGTTGTGCCGCTGAAAAGGCCAAGCTCTCGATGCTTTGGAGTACCAGCGTCAAAGCAAGGGGTGGATCACCTTCATGGAGCACGGATGGTTTTTAGGAGTCGCCCTGATATCCCTTCTGAGCGCGCTGGTCTTCGGCTTTTTCACGAGCTTGTCGGCCGTGGCGCGCATGGGCTGCCTTGGCGTGGCGCTGGCGCTTGCAGCAAGCGGGGTGGCTTTGATCTTCCGCGGCAAGCTTCCCCTTTACCGGCAACGACGCTTCTTCACGTTCGGCAGCTTTGAATTGCCGGAGGTGGGGCGGGCTTCGTACCGCCGGGGCTATGGGTTCATTGCCTTTGCGGTTTTCCTGATGCTGGGCCTGCTATTGACCACGGGGTGAGGGGGCTGCCCGCCAGCGTCAATCCTGCCGCCCTGCAAGGAACGTCCCACCTTCAATCCGCGCTCGAAGCCTTCCCGGTGGTGACGGATGAGGGGGGCGCAACCTTGCCAGAGAGTCACGAGCTTCTCTTCCTCATCCGGGCAGGGGGTGTGGTTCCGGAACATCGAGCTGAAGTCGCTGGAGGAATAAGCGGGCATCACTTGGCGACGTTGCTGGAGTGTCGCCTTGAAGGCGACATGACGATGGGCGAGCTCCTTTCAGGGGCTCGGGAACGGGCGGCAGGATGCTGCCCGTCCATTGCCATGTCGCCCGGAGTGCGACACTCCGGGTGCTTCACGGCACCTTCTTCTGCGGCGCGCCGGTCCGGATGACTTTCACCGGGGTGCCGACCTTGGTGACCTCATACAGCTTCGGCACGAACTCCTTGGGCAGCCGGATGCAGCCGTGCGACGCCGCTTCACCGGGGCGCGGGATCTCGCCTTGATGGAGGCCGATGCCATAGTGCGTGATCCGCATCCAGTAGCGCATCGGCGCGGGGTGGTAGATTTGGCCCGGCGGCACCGGGGTGGTCGGCTTGGCGTCGCCATTGGTGACGTTGCCGGCCTGATCGGTGATCCAGCCGTAGCGGTTGGAAAACTTAACCTCCATCTTCTCGGTGATCCGGTAGCTGCCGGGCGAGGTGTCGTGGCCTTCTTTGCCGGTGGAGACGAAGGACCAGCCGATCGGCCGGTCGCCGCGCTTGTAGGTGGCGGTCTGGGAGGAGGGGTCGATCTCGATCGTCACCTCGCCCGGGCCGCGGTCGTCGTCCCACTCGTACATCACATGGGTGGCCTTGGGCGGCGGACCGTTGTGGAAAAGTCCGCAGGAGCCGAGGGCGGCGGTGAGGCAGAGCAGCGAAATGCGGAAAGCGGCGGAGGAGAGGGATGGCATGACGGGGGAAGCGACGCGGAGAGATAACGAGGTCGCGGCCTCTTGCTCCAGTCTTTTTGAGATCACCACGCCCGGGGCTGGAGCGGCGGCCTGCGGGCGGGTAGGGTTTACGAATGGAAGAGCGCTCGGAGAAAGACAAGATGCTCGCGGGGGAGCTCTATCAGGCCTTTGGCGAGGAGTTGTTCGGCGAGCGCCAGTCGGCGAAGCGGCGGTGCCGGGAGTTCAACGCGACGACCGAGGAACAGATGGCGGAACGCGACGCCATCCTGCGGAAGCTGCTCGGGTCCTGCGGGGCGAACGCCTTCGTCGAGCCGTCCTTCCGCTGCGACTACGGCTACAACATCCACGTCGGCGACAATTTCTACGCGAACTACGACCTGATCATCCTCGACTGCTGCGAGGTGCGGATCGGCAGCAACTGCATGATTGCCCCGCGGGTCTCGATCTTCACCGCGGCCCATCCGCTCGATGCCGCGACGAGAGTCGCCGGCTATGAGTTCGCGAAGCCGGTGACGATCGGCGACAACGTGTGGATCGGCGGCCACGCGGTGATCAATCCGGGGGTGACGATCGGCAACAACGTGGTGGTCGCGGCCGGGGCGGTGGTGACGAGGGATGTGCCGGACGGGGTGGTGGTCGCCGGGGTGCCGGCGAGGGTGATCCGGAGATTCGAAGGGTGAGGTGATCATGGCCCCCTACTATTCGAACTCGGCCTCAAGATCTCGAACTTGAATTTTCACGCCGTCCCGCATTCGAAAGTAGTAGGGATCCTCATCGATTGAGAAATAGGCAGGGACGGAACGAACTCCTGGAGTCTGTTGCCAGAGCTTCGATAGGTAGTTGGCCACGGCGTCCCGAAGCAGATCGAGCATTGCTGGAGTGCCAGCAAGTTCGTCGGGCAATACCACGGATTCCGGAACAGACTCCTTCAGAATATACGAGTGCCCCCAGAGATCATCACTTTCCTGATGCCTGTCCGTCGGAAACACCCGGACCGGCAAGCCTCTCAGTTCCTGCGGAAAGAAGACGAACCAAAGGAAATCCGCATCGGCCTCAAGTTCGGTTCCACTCAGGGTCGCGAGCGTCTGTTCAATCGCGCCCCGATAGAGTTCGTAGGCGGACTCGACGAGGCGAGGAATGTCGGTTGTGTTCATGGATTCGGTGGTTATCGCTTCACGGATCATCCTTCAGTCCCTCACCTCGGAAATTCTGTCCCTTAGGGACCGGTTCATCGAGGGTCACGCATCCAGAGAGGAAGATTCGGGACGACAGGAGTGTCGTCCCTCCTTACTTTTTCCGCTGGTCCATGCGGACCTTCGGGTCGGCCGGGACGGGCTTGCCGGTTTGATCGACGGGATGGGTGAAGAGGTAGCGCCAGACGTCTTCGTAGAGGAGCTTGCCGGACTTGTCCTTGGGCGATCCGCCGCCGGGGACGACGCAGTTGTGGGCGCGGTTGGCGTCCTTTTTCACGTCGGCATCGGTGATCAGGCGGCGGCTGTTGCCGTAGGGCGGGGCGGTCTTGTCGACGTCGACCAGCGGGCCGTATTCCTGGAGCTTGAGGAGCTGCCAGGAGCGCGGGTAGTGGTCGCCTTTCCAGCCGTCGTCGAGGATGTGGGTGAAGCCGAAGTAGCGGTTGCCGGGAGTGGCGGAGGGGAGGGCCTGCCAGACATCGAACTGGTCGCGCGGGCCGGAGAACATCACGACGCGGTCGACCTTCACGTGCTTCGCCATCCGGGCGGCGGTGGTGGAGCCGTGGGAGATGCCGGTGAGTATGACCTTGTCCCAGATCAGGTCGCGGCCGCCGGGGGCGATGAACTGCTTCCAGTTGCCCTGCGGGTTCTCGCGGTCGAGCCACTTCACGAACTCCAGCGAGCGGCCCATGATGCTGTCCGGCTTGGGAATGCTGACCGCCTTGCTGACGTCGTCGCCGGTGGCGGCTTCGAGGCGGACTTTCGACAGGAAGAGATCGTCCTCGGGCGGCGGGCCGCCGTAGAGCTTGCCGAACCAGCCGTTGGCGTAGTGGACTTGGATGGCGTGGTGGCCGTAGCTGGAGACGCGTTCGAACAATCCCTGGTTGTGGCCCATCAGCCAGATCACCAGCTTGCCGGTGGACGGAACGCGGGTGTCGACGCAGGCGTGCTGGAGGTCCGCCGGCTTGGCCTCGTTGCCGAAGACGAAGCCGATCTCCGGGTGCTCCTTCGCCTTGCGGTCGATCTTGCTGGCGCGGGCTTTCAGGTCGTAGCGCTTGGGGGCGGGATCGGCTTTCGGTGCGGCGAGGGCGGAGGCTGTTAGAAGAGCGAGGAGTAGTGGGCGGAGGAGCATGGGAAGATTGATGATTGTCGATTGATGATTTTTGATTTGGGAGATTGTCAGGCGTTCCAGGCGGGGACGGCTTTGGCGAGGTTCCACATGAGTTGGTCGAGGGCGCCGCCTAGGTCTTTGCTGCGGGAGTTGGTGAAGCCGGCCTAGCAGAGACCGCTGGAGGTTTGGGCGGCGATGGTGGAGGTGACGACAGCAACGTGCCCGGCAGGGAAAACCTGTCAAAGCGCCTTGGCGGAGTCCGTCGGCCCGGTCAAACGTGCTTTGCCGCGCCGGGGAACAAGTGTAGACTCCTGCCGTTCACCCGATCCCCCCGGTTTGATGAAATACCCCGATTTCTCCGCATTGATGATCTTCCATCTCGGGCTCACGGGAGCGGTGATGGCCTCGGCTTCCGCCGCAGGTGCCGTTTATCATGTCGATCCGGCATCAGGCAGCATGGCGAATCCGGGCACGGCGGTGCAGCCTTGGAGCACGCTGGAAGCCGTGTTCAAAGCCAACAAGACCTTCGCCGCGGGCGACGAGATCGTGCTCCGTGGCGGCTACCACGGCGCACCGACGGTGAAGGGTAACAACAGCGGGGATGTCACGATCCGCCCGGACACCGGCGCGATCCCGAAGCTGAGGAACCTGGTGGTGAACTCGGGAGCCCGGTGGGTGATCGTCGGGCTGGACATCTGCCCCGGGAACGAAGTCCCAGGGTCGGGCTACGACGGGACGGTTGTCGAGATCGAGTCGTCGGCCAGTCGGATCACTTTGCGCGATTGCACGGTCCGGTCCGCCCTTTCGACCAACGGCTGGACCGTGGACAACTGGAAGGACCTCACCATGCGGGGCATCCGGACCGCTGCCACCTACACCACGCTGTCGAACAACCGGGTGGAGACCACGAGCTTCGGCATTACTACCCGCAAGACGGCCACCTTCGCGCTGGTCTCCAACAACCTGATCAAAGCCTTTTCACACGACGGGATCCAGGCGCTCGCGGACGATGGCGTCTTCGAATCCAATACGGTGACCGATGCCTATGTGTCGGACAGTTCCCACAACCACGACGACTTCTTCCAGAGCTGGTCGTCGCCGGTGGAGGGATCAAACTCCGTTGGAGGTACGACCGTTTACCGGATCACCTTGCGCGGCAACATCTTCATCAGTCGCACCAGTGCCAGCCAGCCCTTCGCTGCGAATCCCCAGGGCATCGGTTGCTTCGACGGATACTACGAGGGCTGGGTGATCGAGAACAACGTGATCGCCACAAAGGCCGGCCACGGAATCGCGCTCTACGGGGCGATCGATTGCAGGGTGGTCAACAACACCGTGGTCGAGAATCCCTTCGATTCCGCGGGCGGCTCGACCCGGCCCTGGATCAAGATCGCCCCCCACAAGTCGCGAACCACGCCGGCATCGGGGAATCTCATCCGCAACAACATCAGCGCGAAGCCCGTGGACGCGGTGGCTGGCAGCGCGACCGTCGATTTCCACCACACGACGACGGATTATTCGTCCTTTTTCACGAATCCGGCGGCCTTCGATTACTCGCTGAAAGCCACCTCGCCCGCCAGGGATGGCGGCAGTGCTTCGGTCGCTCCGCCAGCGGACATCACCGGAGCATCCCGGGCGGTTCCCTATGACGTGGGGGCTCATGAGTTCCGTGCGAACTCCGTGGCGACCTATGAACAGTGGCTTGCCGCGAACGGTCTGCCGCCGGATGGAAGCGGCGATGGAGCGCCGGGCATCGATCCCATGGACGACGGCGTGAGCAATGCGATGAAGTTCGCGCTGGGCCTGCCGCTGGAAACGCGGGGATACGGCGGTCGGGTCACCACCGGGCTCATGACAAGCGGCGGCTTGACCTACCTTGCCCTGACCTTTGTTCATCCCGATCCGTCGCCGGCCGGGTTGATCTATCAGGTGCGGACGGCGGCGGATCTGGACGGTTGGTCGGCAAGCTCCACCTTCGTGGTTAGTGATACGGTGACGGACGGCTTGAGGACGAAAGTGGTTCGGGACGTCGTGCCGACCGGCGGAGGCGCGGCGCGGCGCTTTATTCGTCTTGTCGTGGAGTAGCCCCGGGCCGTGAATCGTCCGCCCGATGATTCCGCTCCGCATCCTGTATCAAGACGACCGCCTGGTGGCGATCGACAAGCCGGCCGGGATGATCGTGCACCCGGGGCGCGAGCCGGAGGGGCCGGAGTGGATCGCGATGAAACGCCTGCGGGATCTGTTGGGACAGCAGGTTTATCCGATCCACCGGCTCGACCGGCCGACTTCCGGCGTGCTGCTGTTCGCCTTGGACCGCGAGACTTCCACGCTCGCGCAGCAGGCCTTCGAGCTGCGGCGGGTTGAAAAGAGCTACCTCGCGGTGGTCTGCGGGGAGGCGGCCGAGCAGTGGTGCTGCGAGATCCCGTTGCGGAAGAATCCGGAGGAGCCGGAGGTTCACGCGCTCACGCGCTTCGAGCGGCTGCGGCACACCCCGGCCGGGTCCTTTTCCGGAGATTCAACACTAAGCCTTTCCTTGCTCAAGGCGACGCCGGAAACCGGACGCTTCCACCAGATCCGCCGACACTTGTTAGAAGCCGGTCTGCCGATCGTCGGGGACTTTCGCTACGCCGGTCGGGAGCGTAGCCACGAGCTCGGGGAGATCCTCGGCACCGGCACGCGGATGCTTTTGCAGGCGAAAGTGCTGCGGATGAAGCACCCGCATTCCGGTGAGGACCTCACGATCGAAGCCCCGCCCGACGAGGACTTTTGCCGGTGTTTTCCCGAAGGAATGGCGGATTTGTAATCAATGCGTCCGCTTCCAAAGATACACCCAGCGTTCGGAGACCACCTTGCCGTTCTCGTCCTGCAACTCGCAGGTCATGTCGAGGTCGTGGATGTCCTTGCCGGGATCGAGCACGAAGAACGCGCGTAGCACTTGCGGCATGTGGAGCTCCTTGCTGCGGCCCATGCCGGCCGGGAGGTCGTCGACATTCGGCATGCTGATGTCGGTGAGGCCGACGTGGATTAGCTTCACCCCGGGCTGGTTGACAGTGACGACCGGCTTGAACTTGGAAATGTCGTCCCACTTCGGATCGCCGACCTTCTTCTCCGGGTTCAGCGGCTTGGCGAAGTCGATGGTCATCAACACCTCGTCGGGCTTCTGTACGGGATTGCCGGCGCGGGTGGCCTTCACGGTGAAAAGGCCGGACGGCGCGGGATCCCGCAGCCATTTCAGGCGGTAGTGGAAGCGGAAGGGTTTGCCGGTTTCGAACAAGGGCATCGGCTCCCAGACCAGGATGACGTTGTCCTCGGTCTCGTCTTTGGTGGGCATCTCGATCAGGTGGAGCCGGCCATTTTTGAAGCCGGAAACCGGCTCGACCTTCACGCTGGGGCGCTCGTGGTAGCGGGCTTCGACGTCTTGATAGGAGGCGAAGGATCGGTCGCGCTGGACCAGCGACCACGAGCGCGGGCTTTCCAAAGCGAAGACGCAGTGGCGGAAGAGGTTCTTGGTATGCTCGAGCGGGCGGTAGTGGAGATTGCCGCTGCCGAGCTCCATCAGGACGCCATCGCTATCGTGCACCTCCGGCCGGAAGTCGTAGGGGCGCGGATGGGTGTTCTCGCCGAACCAGAACATGCTGGAAAAGGGCGCGAGCCCGAGCTGCTGGACGGGGCGTCGCAGGGTGATCTCCGCCTCGACGTCCATCACGGTCTCGACGCCGGGAGTGACGGTGAACTTGTAGGCTCCGGCGACGCTCTCGCCTTCTAACAGGGCGTGGGCGACCAGCGACTTCGCATCCTTGGCCGGCTTCTCGAGGTGGAACTCGGTGAAGTCCGGGAACTCCTCCGGCACGCCGGGCAGGCCGCTGTTGATCGACAGCGCGCGGGCGGAGAGGCCATAGGGTGCGCCGGCGGGGATGGAGCGGAAATAGCTGGCGCCGAGGAAGACGAGGAATTCGTCCATGTAATCGGCGGAGTTCAGATGGGTCCGCGCGCGCCAGCCGGCGTAGCCCGGAGGCGTCGGGGTGCCGGCGGGAATCTTCTGCTTGCCGTAGTCGAAGAGGGCGGTGTCGAAGGCCAGCGGCTTGTCGTCGTCGCCCGCGACCTCGAAGAGCGAGACGGTCTTCTTCGCGGTCCAGCCCGGGTGGAAGAAGTCGATGGAGAACGGCCCCTGGTCCCACCACAGGCCGGATTCCATCTTGAAACGGATGTCGCGGTGCTGGTCGTAGGTCAGCTTCGCCCAGAAGTCATCGAGCTTGCCGGGGCGCGGCGCGTAGGGCTTGGCAGCAAGGTCGCGGGCCTTGGCGCACAGGGCGTCGAAGGGCGCCTCGGCGGCGGAAGCGGCGAGGGGAAGGAGTCCGAGAAAGAGCGCGGCGGTGGTGGATCGGGGCTTCATGGTCGGGTCGGTTGCGGGATTTCTGGCATTCGGCGCGCCGGGATGCAAGGGTCGGTCCCCGAGAAGGAATCCTTATGAGCGCTGTGACCTGTCCGATGTGCGAGATGACCGAAGTGGCGACCCACGCGGACCACCACGAATGCCTGACCTGCGGCCACGAGTGGCCGCTTGCCGCAGAAGCCGAGGAAGCGGCGGGAGAACGCGTCGTCAAGGACGCCTACGGCCACGTGCTGGCAAACGGGGACATCGTGGCGATGGTCAAGGATCTCAAGCTGAAGGGTTCCTCGCAGACCCTGAAGATCGGCACCAAGTCGAACGCGATCCGCCTGGTCGACGGCGATCACGAGATCTCCTGCAAGATGGACGGGCTCGCGATCGGGCTGAAGGCCTGCTTCGTCAAGAAAGTGGGGACTTGAGGGGTGTCTGGATACCTTCGATCCAGATGAGCCCCGCCTCCACCCGGCGCCTTCAGCTTGCCCTGCGAATCCTGGTCGGATTCGTATGGATCTTTCATGGCCTCTACAGCAAGTTGCTCGATGGCATTCCGCGGCACCGCTTGATCGTGGCGCGGGTGCTGGGCGACGAGGTCGCGGCGGTGGCCACGTTCGGCATCGGGGTGCTGGAGATCCTGCTGGGAGTCTGGGCCATCACCCATCGCCTGCCGCGGGCTTGCGCCGCGGTGCAAACGGCGGCGATCGTGGCGATGAACTCGCTGGAGATCGCCCGGGCTCCCGACCTGCTGATTTCGGCACCGGGGATGCTGCTGCTGAATGCCGCGTTTCTGGGGATCGGGTGGTATAGCGCGACGCGCCCGGCGATTCAGTGAAGCCATCCGGCTTGAAGCGCGGCGCAGGCCGCGAAGAGCGCGGTCAAGGCGAGCCAGATCACGGTGAAACAAGCATGCAATGCCGTTTCGAGCCGCTTGCCGCGCCACAGTGCGGCGGGGTAAACGAACCACTGGAAATAGAGCCGGCAGCCCCAGAACGCGGCGAAGGACCACGAGATCCAGGCTCCGGCCCGGCTGGGAATGAGAAAGATCGCCGGCTCTAACAGGCAGGGCAGGCCCATGATCACGAGGACCAGGCAGATGAAGAAAGCGTGGACGTGGAAGATCGCTTCGTTGGCCGGGGTGAGCTGCTTGCAATCCTCTTTCCAGCCGAGTCGTCGGCCGATCGGGAGGTGCAGGAAGGCGAGCAGGATCAGTCCGCTGCCGGCGATGCGAAGGAGGATCGCGAGGAGATCGGTCATGAGGGGACGAGAATGAAAAAGCGGACCCACGGGGTTACCGGAAACTCGTCACCCGCCCGGAAGCCGGCTCTTTCCCAACAACGCCGCCAACTTGCGGCGGAGTGGAAGTGCAGGAAGCCGGGGCCGAAGGCGATGAAATTGGCGGGATCGCGGAGATGCTCGGCGAGGACGATGCGACCGTCCGGCTTGAGGCAGCGGCGGGCTTCACGGAACCACGCGGTGCGCTCGTCTTCCGTGCGGAATTCGTGAATGGCCAGCAGGCCGAACACGACGTCGGCGCTGCCGGAGTCCACCGGCCAGCGGTCGAAGGGGGCGGCGATGGTGCCGGGGGCGGGCGGATAGAGTTGGCGAGCGTGCTGGATCGACGGCTCGGTCATGTGGATGGCGTCGAAGTGGTCGAGGGTTTGCCAGGCGGCCGGCCGAAGCTTCTTCTTGAGATCCTCCGACACTTCATCGAGGCCCGAGTGGCAGAAGATGGCACTATCGATCACCGCATCGCCGAGCGCGCGTTCAAGCCAATCGAAGCGATAGAGATCCGAGCGGTCGTAGATCAGGTGGGCGACCCCTAGCGAGATAAAGAGAAAGTAGCCCGAGCCGGCGAGGGCCGTGGCGCAGGCGAGTTTGAGGAGGGGCGGATCAAACCGGACGAGGCCGGCCAGCGCGGCGAGGAACACGATCGCGGCGGCGAGGTAGAGGTTCCGGTTGAAGCGCAGGATGTTGATCATTCCCTGCCAGGGTCCGCGCGGGTTCACGCCGGACCTCCCGGTTTCACGATGCGTCCGCGCTCCCAGCGATAGGGGATCCGGTCCACGGCGAAGGCATTCGCCGCGAGGGGCGCGATGCCTTTCAAAGGCGGCTCGTCGAAGAGCGAGACCTGCCACGATTTCAACTCCACCGGCCGCGGCGTCCAGTCGTCGCGGTTGCCCTCGATGACCACGAAGGAGCCGTCAGCCCGGGGACTGAAGGTGAAGGGCATCGGTCCGGCAAAGCGCCGCGCGGTCCGCCAGTCGGGGAATGGCGAGCCGGCGGGGAGGTCGATGTCGCCGCCGCGGTCGTCGAAGGTGAGATCCAGCGAGGTGCGGCCATCCGGTCGAGTGGTCTGGATGCGGGTGGTCGTGCCGCGGGTGTCGATATCGACATTCACATGGCGATATTCGTAGCCGGTCATCAGGTTGCCGAGCCGGACCATGCGCCTTTTGTCGGTCTCGCTGCCGATGATTTTCAGCCCGCGGAGCCGCCGGCCCGACGCGTCGCGGAGGCGGGTGAAGATGCGGTAGCCGGCGAGAAAGAAATTCTGGCCGAAAGCGGCGGGGAATCCTGCCGGGCGGAGCTGCCGGGTCCATACGAGAGCGACGGTGACGAAGCCGAGTCCTTCGTAGCCGTCGATTTCGAGGCCGGCCGGGACCATCGGTCGCAGGATTTCCTCCGGATAGGCAAATGATACGGCGACCACCCGGTCGAGGGTCGCCACGACGGGGAAGGGGTGCCGCTTGAGGAAGTCCATGCGGGTTCAGGGCTTGCGGCCTTTCTCGACGTCCGCCAGAGGCAGGGCGACGAGGAAGATGCCGGAGACGTGGGGGCTACGGATGGGGAAGGGCATGGCGGTGAAGGCAAGGATTGCAGGAGGGTTATGCGGCTACAGGTCGTTTGTCGCCTCTTCCGTGCTTTCCATCCGCCAGAACCGGCGGGGCTCGTTCATCGGCCAGGCTCCGAAGTCCTGCCAAGCTCCGTTGCCGGGACGGCTGGTGGCGGGCGGTGCGCTGAAATCGAAACCGGCGGATGTTTTCAGGTCATGGCGGAAGCCAACGCGGGTGATGGCGGAAATCCTTGCCTGGCCCGGCGTGGTCCGGGTGTCCACCACCCAGTGGAGCGGGCTGTCAAAATAGGCGCGGGCATCCCATTCCATCACCTCGACGGGTGTGGAATTGTTCCATGAGGTATAACTCATCCCCATGCCCGGCAGTTTCTGATAGAGCATCTGCAGCACGCCGTCCTGTTTCCATCGGGGCTCGTCGTAGGTCACCTCCCAGAAGCCGAGGTTGTCGGCCGTCAGGTTCATCCGCGACCACTGGTTGCGACCGGGATCCTGCGCGAGGGGCTTGGAGAAGACCACGGTGATGCCGTTGAAGCGGTTGTCATTGTAGAGCACGAGGATCCGGTCCCGGGCATCGGTCAGCACCACCGGCCGGCCGACCCAACTGGAGCCCAACTGGGCTTCGGAATAGCGGGTGGCCGGGCTATCGATGTTGCGGGCGGAAACGGTGCGCTGATGCCAGGCGCTGCCATCGTGGAAAAAGATATGATACTGGCGGGTGTGGTCGCCGGTTCCTGCGTTATCCGCCCACCAGTTCGCAATGATCGGCCGGCCGCTGCTGTCGGTCGTCATGCCGGACTCGTTCATGATGCTGTGGCCTTCGGCGAGGTCCTTGACGATCTCCGGGACGTGGTTCGCGCCGAGGTACTTGAAGCTGGCATTCTCGACGACCGGCACGGAGATGGCAGTTCCGTTGGAACGTTGCCAGCTCGTCCCTCCGTCCGGGGAACGCAGATAGACGTAGCGGTGGTTGGTCTGGTAGCCGGATTGTCCCGCGGGCGAGTCCGAGTTGTAGCGGAAGACGCCGGCGAGGTGGACCATGCCGTCGGGACCGAGCGGGAGACGGTCGGGGTAGAAGCAGTTGTCCGGGACGTGGCCGCGGCCGAGCATGAACGGCTGCTGGATACCGCCGGCATCGGCGTGGACCGGTGCCCAGGTGCTGGTGGCGATGCGGTAGCGGTTGAGGAACCAGTCGCCGCTGCCCGACCCGCCTTCGCGGAAAAGGAACAGGACATCGCCGTTTGGCAGCGTCTGGAATTTCGGATAGGTGACCGCGTTTTCCTGGCCGGTCATCCCGGCGGTGCCGAGGCTGGTCATGACCACCGGCTCCGTTCCCAGGACCGATGCCGTGCTTTTCGCATAGAGCAGGGCATTGCCGTGCATCCCCCAGCTCATGTGGAGGAATCCGTTGCCGTCGACGGCACAACTGATGACGTTGTGGGTGTCGTTGATGTTGAAAGACACGAAGCTGGTGGAGAAAAACTCCCACTGGGAGTCCCCGACGTTGCGGCGGCCGATGACGATCGTATTGTTCGCCGGGTGGGCGGCGTCGCTCGTGTGGCGGCGGTAGTAGGCGATGATCTGCCGGTTGCCGACGGTGATCAGGTTGTTCTGGGCGAAGGCGATCGAGTTGATGGCCGAGCCGGCGTAGCCATTTTCGTCGGTGGCGGGATTGCCATCGGTCACCGGGATGAAGGAGACCAGCGGCTCTGGGACCGGTGCGGGATCGTCGGCCGGGCTCTGGCTCAGGGAAAAGGAGAGCAGGGTGCCGGTGACCGCGGTGTTCGACCGGGCGAAGCCGACCGAGTTGATGTTCTCGTCGAGCAATGCCGTGGCGGGGCGCACCGTGGTGTAGGTCGCGTCGGCCGTCCGCTTCGCGTACCAGGTGGATTTCCAGGTGCCTGCGCCGCCGGTGGTGTCGAGCACGATGCGGAACTCGATGGTCCCGCCGGTGCCGCCGGTCCAGTTCGACCAATTCACCGTGCTGGCGGTGCCGCCGCCGGAGTTGTTGCCCAGGAGTGCTGAGTTCGTGGGAGCCGCGGGTGTCGCGGACCCCCGCAGGAACATCCACGACTTGCCGGTGACCGTGGGGCCGATGAAGCGTTCATTCCCCCCGGCGATCGTGCTTTGTCCTTTGGCGAATCCGAGGGCAAGCCACTCGTTGCTTCCGGCGACGGCCGAGGCGGTGAACCGCGCGTCGAGCGTGTAAAGCCGGCCATGGATCGGTGTGAAGGCAAGCGTCGCACTGCCGCCCGTTTCGCCGCTGATGGCGCCGTTGGTGGAGAACTGCGGGGATGCCACCCAGGTCTGGGTGCCGGGGCGGGTGTCCGGCGCGACACTGTTCAAGCCGCCGCTGCCGTTGAAGTTGTCCGCGAAAATGACGTTCGCGGCGAGCGGCGCGGCGGAGAAAAGGAGCAGGGCGGCGGTGCGGCGGATCATGGGTTGGCGGCCGGGGTTCAAGCTAAGGTGCCTCCATTCAGGGACAGTTCAAGACCAAGGCAATAGGCCGTATCGGACCCATTGCCTTTGAATGAGCGACCGGGAGCCTCCCGACAAACCCTTTCGCCGGGCCAGCTTTCAAGCCGGCGTGTAAACCTCCGCCCCCTTCTCCACGAACTCCTTGCTCTTCTCCTCCATCCCTTTGGCGATGGCTTCTTCTTCCGCGATGCCTTGCTCGGCGGCGTACTGGCGGACGTCCTCGCTGATCTTCATCGAGCAGAAGTGCGGGCCGCACATGGAGCAGAAGTGGGCGGTTTTCGCGCCGTCCTGAGGGAGCGTTTCATCATGGAACTCGCGGGCGGTGAGGGGGTCGAGGCCGAGGTTGAACTGGTCTTCCCAGCGGAACTCGAAGCGGGCCTTGCTGAGGGCGTTGTCGCGGTACTGGGCACCGGGGTGGCCCTTGGCGATGTCGGCGGCGTGGGCGGCGAGCCTGTAGGTGATGACGCCGACCTTGACGTCCTGTTTATTCGGCAGGCCGAGGTGTTCCTTCGGGGTGACGTAGCAGAGCATGGCGCAGCCATACCAGCCGATCATGGCGGCCCCGATACCGCTGGTGATGTGGTCGTAGCCGGGTGCAATGTCCGTCGTCAAAGGCCCGAGGGTATAGAAGGGGGCCTCGTGGCACCACTCGAGCTGCTTGGCCATGTTTTCCTCGATCATGTGCATCGGGACGTGGCCGGGGCCTTCGTTCATGACCTGGCAGCCCTTGGCCCAGGCGCGGGTGGTGAGTTCGCCCTGGACTTCGAGTTCGCCGAACTGGGCCTTGTCATTGGCGTCGGCGATCGAGCCGGGGCGCAAGCCGTCGCCGATCGAGAAGGAGACGTCGTAGGCGGCGCAGATGTCGCAGATCTCGTCCCAATGGGTGTAGAGGAAGTTCTCCTTGTGGTGGGCGAGGCACCACTTGGCCATGATCGATCCGCCGCGGCTGACGATGCCGGTCATGCGGCTGGCGGTCATCGGAACGAAGCGCAGCAGCACGCCGGCGTGGATGGTGAAGTAGTCGACGCCTTGTTCGGCCTGCTCGATGAGGGTGTCGCGGTAGAGTTCCCAGGTGAGGTCCTCGGCCTTGCCGTTGACCTTTTCGAGTGCCTGGTAGATCGGCACGGTGCCGATCGGCACGGGGGAGTTCCGCAGGATCCACTCGCGGGTGGCGTGGATGTTCTTGCCGGTGGAAAGGTCCATCACGGTGTCGGCGCCCCACTTGGTGGCCCAGCGCATCTTTTCGACTTCCTCCTCGATCGACGAGGCGACGGCGGAGTTGCCGATGTTGGCATTGATCTTCACCAGGAAATTGCGGCCGATGATCATCGGCTCGCACTCCGGGTGGTTCACGTTGAGCGGAATGATCGCGCGGCCGGCGGCGACTTCGCTGCGGACGAACTCCGGAGTGATCTCGGCCGGGATGCGCTGGGGGAAGCGCTTGAAGATGCCGGGAGTGTAAGGACTGTCGGGCGACTGGGTGGAGCCGGCGTGCTGCTTGTCGAGGTGGTTGCGGACGATGTCCTCTTTCATGTCCGCGATCTTCGCGCGGCGCATGTTTTCGCGGATGGCGATGAATTCCATCTCGGGCGTGATGATGCCCTGGTCGGCATACCACTTCTGCGTGACGGGCTTGCCGGTGGCGCGCAGCGGCTGGCGGCGGTCGGCGGTGAGGCCGGGGAACTCGACGAACTTGTTGGCGCGCTCCGACTTGGAGGCGAACTCGACGTGCTTCTCGGTAAGGTAGCCGTTGTCCTGCGGCTGGACCTCGCGGCCGTCGTAGGCTTCGACATCGCCGCGGGCGAGGATCCAGTCGCGGCGGAGCGGCGGCAGGCCTTCATCGGAGGTGCCGGTGAAGGCCGGATCGCCCCAGGGGCCGGAGCAGTCGTAGACGCGGACCGGCTCGTTCTTTTCGATCCGGCCGTTGAACGACTTGGTGTCGGAGAGCGCGATCTCGCGCATCGGGACGCGGACTTCCGGGAAGAGCTCGCCCTGGACGTAAACGCGGGTGGAGGCGGGGAGCTGGGCGCGGGATTCGTCGTGGGATGCGGTCGCGGTGCCGGTGGATTCTTCAGGTCGGATCATGGGCGTTGGAGATTGGGCGATTGAGGAATTAGGAGATTGGGAAATTCAGGAAAGAAAAAGGCCGCGCTGGGGTGGAGCGCGGCCGGAAGGAGAGAGTTCGATGGGGACGAGCTTCCTACGGCGGTGCGACCCGCTTCAGGTTCGGAGGATTTTCGCCGCGTGCGCCGGCCGTTCTCAGTTCCGCGATCGGGGAACTCTCCTGTCGTGTTGGGGGGGACTTTAGCGGGGAGGGGGATGGTGCCAAGGGGGAATTGGGGGATTTGGAGATTGGGGGCTTCGGGGGGCTTCGGTGGGCGGAGTTCTGACCATGTTGACGTCACTGACCTTACTGACCCTACTGACTTCACCGGCCTACCGATTCACCGCCCTGCCGGGCCAACGACTCACGGGGCCGATCGCCGGGTTGACGGGATTTCATACCCATTTCGCTTTCCCCGCGGCGGAGTTTCGGCGACACCCGGCTCGCCTATGACGAACCCGTTCCGCGAAGACCTCGTCTCCCGCTCGCGCCCGGAGCCCTGCACCGTGGTGATCTTCGGTGCGACCGGAGATCTCACGCACCGCAAGCTGGTGCCGGCGATCTACAATCTGGCGATCGACGGCGAGCTGCCGCCGGGAGTGAAAATCCTCGGCTTCGCCCGCCGCGAGAAGTCCGACGCGGAGTTCCGCAAGGGCTTGGAAGAGCTGAACCGCAAGGTTTCGCGCTCCGGTCATGACGACGCGATCTGGGCGACGTTTCAGGAAAGCATTTACTACCACCAAAGCGAGTTCACCGATGCCGACGGTTACCAGCGTCTGGCGGAGAGGCTGGATGCGATTGATCGTGATCGCGGCGGGAAGGGGAACCGTCTGTTCTACATCGCGAGTGCGCCGGAGTTCTTCGATGACATCCTGACCCAGCTCAAGGGGGCGGGCCTGAACAAGGCGAAGGACGGCTGCTGGTCGCGGGTCATCGTCGAGAAGCCTTTCGGCACCGATCTCAAGACCGCGCAGCATTTAAACCAGGTGGTGAACCGGACCTTCCAGGAGAAGGACACCTATCGGATCGACCATTACCTCGGGAAAGAGACCGCGCAGAACCTGATGGTGCTGCGCTTCGCCAACGCGATCTTCGAGCCGCTCTGGAACAGCCGCTGCATCGATCAGGTGCAGATCACCTGCTCGGAAAACCTCGGGATGGAAGGCGGACGCGGCGGCTACTACGACAAGTCCGGCGCGCTGCGGGACATGGTGCAGAACCACTTGCTGCAGCTTCTCAGCCTGGTGGCGATGGAGCCGCCGACCGATCTCAGCGCCGATGGCGTGCGCGACGAGAAGGTGAAGGTGATCCGCTCGCTGCGGCAGTGGGACACTCCGGAAAAGGTGGCGGCCAACGTGGTCCGCGCCCAATACGCGGCGGGACACGTCGATGGCAAGCCGGTGCCCGGCTACCGCGAGGAGGACCGGGTGGATCCGGAGAGCATGACCGAGTCCTATGTCGCGCTGCGGCTGATGATCGACACCTGGCGCTGGAGCGGCGTGCCGTTTTACATCCGGATGGGCAAGCAGCTGCCGAAGAAGGCGACCGAGATATCCGTGCATTTCAAGGCCCCGCCGGGGGTGTTGTTCAACGCGCTGGCCGGCGGCGTTCCCGGTGGCAACGTGCTGGTCATCCGGATCCAGCCGGACGAGGGGATTTCGCTGCGGATGGTCTCGAAGATCCCCGGCACCAGCCTGCGGCTGGAGCCGGTGAAGATGGACTTCCACTACGCCACCAGCTTCGGCAAGAGCAGCCCGGAGGCCTACGAGCGGCTGCTGCTCGACGCGATGGCGGGCGATGCCACGCTGTTCGCGCGGCGCGACGAGGTGGAGGAAGCCTGGCGCTTCATCGACCACATCGAGCACGCCTGGCACCAGAGCGACAACCCGCCGCCGATGGTCAGCTACGTCGCCGGCACCTGGGGGCCGAAGGAAGCCGACGAACTGGTGCAGGCGGACGGCTTCGTGTGGCGGAGGCTTTAGAACAGCCGATGGTAGATGGCAGATGGTGGATGGTAGATAAAACAGCCCCCGTCTTCTGCCTCAAATCTACCATCCACCATCTACGATCTACGACCTACTATCTCACCTCATGGCCACTCTTGAAATGCATCCCGAACTCGGTCGCGAGGTTCCGGTCGGCTCGATCGACAAGGAACTGCACAAGCTGTGGGCCGAGGACGAGGCCCGCACGAATGCATCGCTGATGAACTTGGCGGTCTACTCCGAAGCGCCGGGCGCGCTGGAGCGGAACTCGGAAGCGGTGCGCGAGCTGACGTCGGAGCATGCTTGCCGGGCGATTTTGATCGGGATCGACCGCCACGCGCCGGAAGCCTCGATCCGGGCTTGGATCACGGCGCATTGCCATCTTTCGCACGGGAAGAAGTCGATCTGCTGCGAGCAGATCGCGTTCGCTCTAACAGGCAAGGCGACCGGGCGCTTGCGGAACACGGTGTTCGCGCATCTGGCGTCGGACTTGCCGCTGATCTTCTGGTGGCAGGGGGAGTTGTCGCCGATCTTTGAAGACCGGCTCTATAGCCTGGTGGATCGCTTCGTGTTCGATAGTTCGAGTTGGGCAGATCCGGGGGCTTCGTTCGCGACGATTGCGGAGGCGGTGACCCATGCCACGCGGCCGCTGGTGGTGCAGGATCTGGCGTGGACGCGGAGTTTCCAGTTCCGGGTATCGGTGGCGTCGCTATTCGACGATCCGCTGGTGCTTAAGGCGCTGCCGGAGATCGACACGGTGGAAATCGTGCATCACCCGGACGACCGGGTGACCGCCCTGCAAATGCTGGCGTGGCTGGCGGTGCAGAGTGGCTGGCGGGACGGGATGGAGCTGGATCTGGCGGTGGCGCGCCACAGCGGGGGCAAGCAGGGTTTTTCGTTCGAAAGCGCGGCGGGCAAGGCGATCACGGCGACCTTGGTCGCGGATGACAAGTCGGCAGCGCTGGGCTTGGTGCGACTGAGTGGCGGAGGGGTGACCGTGTCGGTGTCGCGGGATGCCGGAGCGCCGCATCTGATGCGGCGGATCGAGGCGCCAGGGCACTTCGTGGAGGCTCCGGGACCGGTGGACCCGGATGACTGCGCGGGGCTGATCGGCGAGCAACTGGCACGGGGCGGGAAGAACTCGCTGTTCCGCAAGGTGCTGCCGCGGTTCCGGGAGTTGTTGGAGAGGTGATGTGGTGTAGCGGCGTGTCCATGACCGCCGCTGGTTGTAAACGAAGCCACCGCCGGGCTCGCTTCATGCCTTGGGAGAGGAGTGGATCTTCCCGTGCTCCATTTACCAAGTGCGGCGGTCATAGACGCGCCGGTAGAGCGGATGATTACTCCGCCAGATAAGTGGCGAGCTGTTCGCGGAGGTTGGTGCGGGCGCGGAAGAGCAGGCTCTTGACGGAGGAAACCGAGGTATCGAGGACCTTGGCGATCTCTTCGTAGGGCAACGACTCGTAGCTGTAGAGAATCACTGCGGTGCGCTGGGCTTCCGGCAAGGTGGCGATGGCGCGATCGATCTGCTGGTGCATCTCAAGCTTCATGGCTTCTTCCTGCGGCTCGTGGCGGGTCTCGGCGGCCATCTGGAAGCCGCTGTCTTCCTCGCGCTCGTCGGTCGAGACCTCCTTGCGGCGCGAGCGGCGGCGGCTTTCGTTGAAAACCAGATTGCGGGTGATGGTGAACAGGTAGGTCGTGAACTTCGCGTCGGGGCGCCAGCGTTTGGCGTGCTTCCAGACGCGGAGAAAGGCGAGCTGGGCGATGTCTTCGGCCTCGGTCGGGTCGTTCAGCATGCGGGCAACGGTGCCGACCACGGCGTTCTGGTGGCGCTCGACGAGTTCCCGGAAGGCCCGCTCGTCGCCCTCGGCGATTCGTCCCATCAGGGCCACGTCCACTTCATCGCCGCCGCCCGCGGTTTCGGTCGCTGGAATCGGGCGGGGTGACGGCATGTGGATCGGCGGGAAGGTCAGTGCGGCATCCATGCTCTCCGGGACAAACCGCGGGACGAGCGTGAAGTTGCGGGCTCCCCCGTTTCCGGGAGGAGGCCACGCGAGCAAACACCGCGGAGCCGGACATTTGCCGGTGGAATGACGCGGATTTCCGGCCGGGAATTCAGATGAAAAACGCGACCTGCTCGCCGGGGCCGTGGACGCCTTCGATCAGGATGCCTTCGACGTCGGCGGTCTTCGATGGGCCGGTGGCCCAGATGATGTTCCGGCTGGGGCCGAAGGCGGCGATGGCGTCGGGGATGGTCCGGTGGATCTCGCTTTCAAGAAGCACGCCGACGTGGACCCAGGGCGAGAGCGCGGCGAGGCGGTCGGAGGTGCGGGCGTCGTCGAGGATCATGCTGCCGGACTCGGCGATGGCGCCGCTGGCGCGGGTGATTCCGAATTGGAAGTCCTCGTAGCGGGAGCGGTCATACACTGTCTCGACGGTGAGGCCCGCGGCGGCGAGGGCGTGGCCGACGCTGTCCATCAGGGTGGAGTCGCAGTAGCCGCGGGTATGGCCGCCTTTCTGCAGGAAGGCGGCGAGTTCCGGGATGTCGCGCATGACCTCGCCACCGGCGGCGATGAAGTTGCGGTCGAAGGCCTCGCGCGGGGTGCCTTCGAGCCGGGGCGTGGAGTGGAAGACGGCGGCGTCGTAGTCCGGGTAGGCGGACTTTTCCGGCACGCTGCCGAGGGCGCTGCGGATCTTGGTGAGGATGGTGTCGCGGGAGCTCATGGAAGTAGCGCAACTTTGCAAGTTGCGATGGGGTGGAGTGCTCTTTTGGAGGCGGATCGAAGTTGGGTGAGAAGCCGGAATGCTGTCGCGGGGTTCGTGGCTTATCGAAGTGAGGAGGCGGGCGTCGTGGGGCGGAGTTCGCACGGGCGCAACTTGCAAAGTCGCGCTACTTCGCTGCGCGGGCCTTGAGCCACTTGCGGAAATCCCCGCCGTGCCATTCGGGCAGGGTGCGCTGGCCGAGCCATTCCTGAAGCGGCTTGACCGGGGCGACCTGGATCGGGAGGTGGTTCATCGCCTTGCTCATGGTCATGGCGGTGCGCCAGAGCGAGGGCGAGGTGGCGAGGGTGGCGAAGGGACTCATCGGCGGCGCTCCGGGCGAGTGGATGTGCTCGCGCTTCGCCTTGTCGCGCAGGCGGAGGAGCAGGTCGGGGATCGGGATGTCGACCGGGCAGACCTCGTTGCAGGCGCCGCAGAGCGAGGAGGCCTTCGGCAGGTCGGCGAGTTCGGGGAACTGGTCGCCGAAGAGCAGCGGCGAGAGCACCGCGCCGACCGGGCCGCCGTAGGTGGTGCGGTAGGCGTGGCCGGAGGCCTGGCGGTAGACCGGGCAGACGTTCTGGCAGGCGGAGCAGCGGATGCAGCGGAGGATTTCGCGGCAGTTCGATTCGAGGACGTCGGTGCGGCCGTTGTTGAGGAAGACGACATGCATTTCCTCCGGGCCGGAGGGCTGCGTGTCGTCCTTCGGGCCGGTGATGAACTCGGTGTAAACCGTGAGCTGCTGGCCGGTGGCGCTGCGGCCTAACAGGTTGAGGAAAAGCCCGAGGTCGCGGTCGGTGGGGACGATCTTCTCGATGCCGACCAGCGCGATGTGGACCTTCGTCGGGGCCATCCCGAAGCGCGAGTTGCCTTCGTTGGTGACGAGCACCAGGCGGCCGCTTTCGGCGGAGATGAAATTGCCGCCGGTGATGACGGCCTCGGCCTGCATGTACTTGTCGCGCAGGAAGGCGCGGGCGCGGTGGGTGATGGTGGCGGGGTCGTCGTTGTAGTCGGCGGCGATCCCTTCGCGCTGGAAGGTGCGGGCGATCTCGCGGCGGTTCTTGTGGATGATCGGGCGGACGATGTGCGAAGGCACGTCGTCGTCGAGCTGGATGATGAACTCGCCGAGGTCGGACTCGAGGCACTCGATGCCGTTCTCGATCAGGAAGGGGTTGAGGTGGATCTCCTCGGCCGCCATCGACTTCGACTTGGTCAGCTTGGAGATGCCGCGTTCCTGGAGGATCGAGAGAATGGCTGCCTTCGCGTCGTCGCCGGTATCGGCGAAGTGGACCTGCACGCCGTTTCGCTGGAGCGAGGCCTCGGCCTCTTCGACGTAGCGGTCGAGGTGGTGGAGCGTGTGGTCCTTGATCTTGCCGGCGAGTTTGCGCAGGGCGTCGGGGTCCTCGTAATCCTTGAAGAGGATGTTGTAGCGCTTGTCGGTGCTGGCGGCGGAACCGGTGATGACCGAGGTCTGCTTCTCGTCCGAAATTTCGCGGGCGTAGGTGTCGATGAGCTGGTGGTCGATCATGGCATCAGAGGGAGCGGAGAATACGGCAGGGATTTCCCGCCGCAATGCTGCGGGGCGGCAGGGATTTCGTCACGACGCTGCCGGCACCGACCGTGGTGCCGTCGCCGATTGTCACGCCGGGCAGCAGGATCGCGCCGCCGCCGATCCAGCAGCAGTGGCCGACGGTGACCGGCTTGGCGGTGGTGAGGTAGGGAGCGGGCGAGCCGGGCGGGAGGAGGCGCTCGTCGGGATCGAGCGGGTGGCCGGCGGTGTAGATCTGGACGGCGGGGCCGATCAGGGTGTCGTCGCCGATCTCGATGCGGTGATTGTCGGCGAAGACGCAGTTGACGTTCACGAACGAGTTCCGGCCGATGGAGATATAGCGGCCGTATTCGCAGGCGAAGGGAGCCTCGATCCAAGCGCCCTCGCCGAGGTGATGGAAGAGCGAGCCGAGCACGCGGCGGCGGCCGTCGAGGTCGCGGGAATCGAGGGCGTGGAAGTCTTTCAGCAGCGCCTGGCAGCGGTGGTACTGCTCGATGAGTTCCGGATCGCGCGACGAGTAGGCTTCGCCGGCGAGCATCTTTTGGGCTTCGGTCACGGCTGAAGGGGATTGATCCACGACAGGCCCGGGAAGCGGCCGAAGTCGGAGTCGTTCGAGTAGAGGGTGAGGTTTCTGTCGATGGCGATCGCCGCCAGGTGGGCGTCGCTTGAAAGGCTGCCCGCGACTCCGGTGACTTTCAAAAGCCTGCGCAAGGTGTTCAGGTGGCCCGTGGCCAGATCGACCAGATGGATGTGGGGCAAAGCCAGCCACTTCTCGATCTGGCCGAGCAGCACGTCCGGTGGTGTCGGGCGTTGGTAGATTTTCGAGTTACCGAGAATCCGGACCACCCCGAGGATCACCAGCCAAGGGATGCAGACCGGTTTGGAGGCTGCCAGACAGGTGTTCCACCACGCGGCAGATGGAGCGTGGTGCGGGGATTGCCGGTCCAACGCGAAGACCAGCAGATTGATGTCCGGCAAGATCATGGGGCTGCGCTGCGCCGCAGCTTTTCGGTCCATTCCTCGTCTTCAAGTTCGGCTGCCAGTCGGTTGAAATTCACATCGGGTCCCAGGAGGCAGGGGCCCATGTCGTAGGGTTCGACCACGACCTTGCTCTGGCCGGAAGGTGCACTCTCTCCTAGTCCGCTGCGCAGGGTCCGGTTGACGACCTGTTTGAACGGGATCCCCAGCTTCTTCGCGCGGTCCATGAGCTGGGCCGCGATGTCGTCGTCGAGGGTGAGCGTGGTTCTCATGAGGTAAAGATCCCTAAAGATGAATTGATGTCAAGGCATCAAAGCGTGTCCCGCAGCACCTGGATGGCGTGCTTGTGTTCAATCGGCCGGCCTTGGACGCGGGCAAGGCCGGAGATGTGCATCAGGCAGGACATGTCGCCGCTTACCAGCAGGTCGGGCGCGGCGTCGAGGATGTGGTCGAGCTTGAGCGAGCCCATCCGGCCGGAGATGTGGGGGAAGGTGACCGAGAAGGTGCCACCGAAGCCGCAGCACTGCTCGGCCTGGCCGAAGGGGACGACTTCCGCGTTGCGGATCGAGGTGAGCAGGGAGGTGATCGCCTCCCCGGTGTTGGTGCCGCGGCTGTGGCAGGAGCGGTGGAAGGCGAGGCGGGTGGGCTTTTCGAAAGCGCCTTTCCAGGTGCTGACGCCGAGGCCGTTGACGATGAAGTCGCAGACTTCCCAGGTGCGGCGGGCGAGCGAGTCGATGGCCGGGTCGGGGCATTCCTCGAACTGGAGGGGGTTGCCGTGGAAATTCATCGCGGCGCAGGAGCCGCTGGGGACGATCACCGGGAGCTCGCCGGAGAAGACGTCGGCGGTGAAGCGGGCGACCTTGCGGGAGGCGGCCCAGTCGCCGGAATTGAAGGCCGGCTGGCCGCAGCAGGTCTGGTTGTCGGGGAAGAGGACTTCCACGCCGAGGTGTTCGAGCACTTCCACGGTGGCCCGGGCGACGTCGTCGTAAAACGCGTCGCACAGGCAGGTGCCCATCAGCAGGACTTTTTTGCCCGCGGGGCGGGCTAGGGTTTCGGCAGCCATGTGGGTCAGAGATAGGACAGATCGGGCGCAGGTCGAGTGCGGATGTCAGTCATGCAGGGACTTGGAGTTGGCTTTGCACCAAAGCGGTATGGCCTTTCGGAAGCCCGACTTCCGAAGCGAAATCGGGCCAGCGGGAAATGGCCTCGATCACCCCGTCGATGGCATCGCGGATGCGGCGCACGCCTTGCGACTCGCCGAGCAGAACCAGGTGCCTCCGGGTGATGCCGAGGGATCTTCCTTGGATTCTCCCCGAGCGGGACCCCGAGGTGAGGGGATTCGCCGCAAGAGTCAGGTCGAAGGCCGGCGACAGTCGCCAGGTGCCGTCGTCAGCCATCAGAAAGCCGTGGTTCCGGGCGTGGTCGTCGTCGTTTCCGGCGGCCACATTGAAGACCGCGCGCCGGAAAAGCTCCTCCACCGCGCGCTGGTCGCCGGTGAGTTCGCGGGCGACATTCATCAGGTCCTCGTAGTCCAAGCCGTCGCGCACCGGCGTGTGGGTCAGTCCGGAGTAGGAGTGGAAATGGATCCTTTCACCCGCAGCGTCGCGATCAAAACGGCGGACGAGAAAATGGCAGCCTCCCGCCGCTTCGATCAGCCTCGACTCCGGCACCGCGATTCCTGCCGCGGCGGCCATCCGCGTGTAGGCCTGCTCGATCCGGCCTTCCTGGGTGTCGGCATCCAGGTCGAACTTCAGCAACCACGGCTCCCGGTCCGGCCCTTCTTCCAGATGAAGGGTCCGGCCCTCATCGGAGAGCCACAGCAGCGACTTGGGCCGCGCGCCGCCGGGCGACATCCCGGACCTCACGAGTTCGGCCAGCACTTCGGTGGTCTCGCCTTTCAATGCCTGCCGCGCTGCCTCGACGAGGTCCGATAGCTCCACCAGCAGCGTGTCGCTGAAGCTTTTTTCGTTGAGCACCGGCTTGAAAACGAGCGCTCCCATCTTTCGATCTCCTTGGCACGCCAGCTTCTGCAGAGCCGTCACCCGGTTCCAGGGAATGCCCGCCTCGAAGAAACTGCGGCGCATCATCTGCTGTCCCCACCAATCCGGCAAGGCGTCCTGGAAGAGCCCGTGGAGTTCGCCGAAAAGGGACTTGAACGTGCTGGCGGCTCCAGGAGTTGAGTTCGGCAAGTGAAACGGGGACAGCTCCCGCCGGCCGCTCCGCCAACCCGCCGCGTAGTCGAAAAAGATCGCGCCGCTCGAATGCTGGTGGAGGTGCCCGACCGCTTCGCCGTGGTATTCGACATCAAGTTCCATGGCCCTGCTCCTTCTTTCGCCGTGGCGCGCGCTGGCGGTCCGTCCTCTTCACCGCTTCGATGGATTCCATGGCATTCGGCTGAGCGAAGAGGTCGCGCAGTTCCCCATCCAGATTCAGCGCCACCGCCACTCGGGTCAGCCGCTGGATAGAGCCCTGGCCCTTGGATTCCAGCAATTTCAGTGTCGAAAGCGCCACTCCGGAGCGCTCGGCCAGTTCCTCCTGCGTCCAGCCGCGGGCCAGCCGGGCAACCCGCAGCCGCTCGCCGATTGCCTGCGTCAGGTAGGCCGGATTGCGGAATTTAAGAGCTGGTATTTTGTCCATAAGTGGACTATTTGGCGCTAATGTATAAAATACCAGCTTTTAGTTTCGGCGACTTCCAAGTGGAGTTCGTCATGCGTGCGGTCGGGTCTCGCCTCGGGTTCTTGACTTATAAACAGGCCGCGGATGACCATTGAACCGCCATGAAAGCACTGCCACCCACCCATCCGGGCGAGGTCCTCCGCGAGGATTTCCTGCTGCCGCTCGGCATTTCGGAATACCGGATCGCCAAGGACCTCGGCGTGCCGCCGCGCCGGATCAACGAAATCGTGAAAGGGAAGCGGTCGATCACGGTCGATACGGCGTTGCGTCTCGAACGCTACTTTCCGTGGCCGGCTGAAGTGTGGTTGAACCTTCAGGCTCACCACGACCAGCAGATCGCCAAGGAGGCGATGAAAGCGGAGCTTGCCGGGATCCGGCCGTGTCTTGGCGTGTCGTGAAAAGAGCAGCATGTAGAAATGCTCCACCGCCGGGAATCGAATGACGGTGGCGATGGCCATGGCTCAGCCGGGCGGCGACTCGTTCAACTTCCGCAAGTAGTCCATCCGCTCCTTGATCCGCTTTTCGAGGCCGTTTTCGCCGGGGTGGTAGTAGATGCGGCCTTCGGGGAGGTAGGCCTGGGGGACGTAGCCGCCTTCGTAGTCGTGGGCGTAGAGGTAGCGCATCTTTTCGTCCTCGGTCCCGCTGGCGGCGGCGAGCTTCTTGCGGGTCTTGGTGCGGAGGTGCTCCGGGACGGCGAGGGTGCGGCCTTTCTCGACGTCTGCCATGGCGGCGTTGATGCCGGCGTAGGCAGTGTTCGATTTCGGCGCGGTGGCGAGGTAAACGGTGGCGTGGGCGAGCGGAATCCTGCCTTCCGGCATGCCGATGAATTCGTAGGCCTGCTGGGCATCCATCGCGACCCGCAGCGCGTTCGAATCGGCGAGGCCGATGTCCTCGCTGGCGGAGATCACGATCCGCCGGGCGATGAAGCGCGGGTCCTCGCCGGCGTGCAGCATTTTCGCCAGCCAGTAGAGTGCGGCGTCGGGGTCGGAGCCGCGGATCGATTTGATGAAGGCGGAGATGGTGTCGTGGTGCGCGTCGCCGTCGGCGTCGTAGACGATGGCCTTGCGCTGGATGGATTCCTCGGCGGCGGCGAGGTCGATGAAGATGGTGGTTGGAGGATTGCCGATTGATGATTGATGATTGCCTTCGGCTATCTCCGCTTCGCTCCGGTTGTCGATTGACGATTGAGGAGGTGTCGTCAGGACGGCGAGTTCGAGGGAGGTGAGGGCTTTTCTCACGTCGCCGTCGGACATGATGGCGAGGTGCTGGAGGGCTTCGGGGGTGGCTTCGACGTTGAGTTGTCCGAAGCCGCGCTCGGTGTCTGTTAGAGCGCGGTGGAGGACGGGGAGGATGTCCTCGGTGGGGACCGGTTCGAGCTGGAAGATCTGCGAGCGGGAGACCAGCGGCGAGTTGACGTAGAAGTAAGGATTGTGGGTGGTGGCGCCGATGAAGCGGACGGTTCCGCGCTCGATGTGGGGGAGCAGGACGTCCTGCTGGGCCTTGTTGAAGCGGTGGATCTCGTCGATGAAGAGGATGGTCGTCTCGCCGCGGAGGTCGCGCCAGGTGCGGGCCTGGTCGATCTTGGCGCGGATCTCGGCGACGTTGGATTCGACGCCGTTGAGGGATTCGAAGCGGGAACCGGTGGTGCGGGCGATGACGCTGGCAAGGGTGGTTTTGCCGGTGCCGGGCGGGCCGTAGAAGATCAGCGAGGCGAAGCGGTCGGCCTCGATCGCGCGGCGGAGCAGCTTGCCTTGGCCGAGGATGTGCTGCTGGCCGGCGATCTCGTCGAGCGTCCGCGGCCGCATGCGGGAAGCGAGCGGTTCGCCGTCGCGGCGCGGCTCGCCGGCCGGGCGGGGCGGGCCGGCGGGGCCGGTGTCGAAGAGATCGGGCACACGGGGAGCGTAAGTTCCAAGGGAGAAGTGCCAAGTGCCAAGAAATGCCCGGGGAGGATGAGACCCGACCGGATTGACCGGATTGACGGCAGTTGGTTATCAGGGTGCGGCTGCGGCGGTCCCGGGGTGGACACGCCTGGCGGTGGACAAGCGGGGGCGGGTCGGGTTTGATCCGCCCCGATGGAATCATTGGCGCATCTCTTGAACAACAACCGCGAGTGGGCGGCGGCGCAGGTTGCGGAGGATCCGCAGTTTTTTGCCCGGCTGGCGAACCAGCAGTCGCCGGAATACCTATGGATCGGCTGCTCGGACAGCCGGGTGCCGGCGAACCAGATCACGGGGCTGGCCCCGGGCGAGGTTTTCGTGCACCGCAACGTGGCGAACGTGGTGGTGCAGACGGATTTCAACATGCTGTCGGTCTTGCAGTTCGCGGTCGACGTTTTGAAAGTGAAGCACGTGATCGTTTGCGGCCACTACGGCTGTGGCGGGGTGAGGGCGGCGCTGGAGAACCAGCGGCACGGGATCGTGGACAACTGGCTGCGCCACATCCGCAACACCGCGCGGCGCTGGGAGGATGAGCTGGCGGCGCTGGATCACGAGCGGGCGGTGGACCGGTTGTGCGAGCTGAACGTGCTGGCGAATGCGAAGAACCTGGCGCGCACGACGATCATCGAAGACGCGTGGGCGCGCGGCCAGTCGGTGGGCGTTCACAGTTGGATCTACCGGCTCGATACCGGGCGGATCCAAGCGCTGGATCATCAGATCAGGGGCATCAGCGGCTGATTGGTCGGAGCTTCGCCGGGGGGCAACGAAAAGACCGGAGGATCGCTCCCCCGGCCTTTTACCCGTTGTGTTAATACCCTGGAAACCTGGTTCAGGGGGCCGCGTCCGCGACATCCGTGCGGAGGAAGCCGGTCGCGCCGCGGGCGGGGATGGCACCGTCGAGGCGGAACGTGCGATAGGACCAGCCGGTGCTGAGTGATGGCATGCCGGCGGAGCTTTCGGCGATCTCGCTCACCACCTGGTCGAAGGCGGCAAGGTTGTTGCTGCCCTGGATGGTGTAGATGACTTCGTCGATGGTCGCGGCCTTGGCCGGGGTGCCGGCGAAGATCGCTCCGCTGCGGACGGGCAGGGTGATCACGAGGGCTTGATCGGCACCGACCGTTTCGATCCGCGAGCGGATCTTGCCGGAGGCGGCACCCGAGGTGGGATTGCCGTCGAAGGCGAACTCCTGGAGGTTGTCCAGGCCGTCCTTGTCGGGGTCGGCGGTTTTTGCGGCATCGAGGCCGGTGAGGCCGCGGTCCGAGGCCCAGCCGATGAAGGGATCCGACGGTGCGACATACAGCGAACCGCCACCGGAGATGCGACCCGGATGGGTGACGCTGGTGAAGGTGCCGGAGCCTTGATCGACGCCATCGATCCGGAACGCTGATACGGTATCGACGGAGCCGTGGTTCAGGAAGATCGTCCCGCTGCCGGTGGCCGAGACATCGACCGGGGCGGTGTCGTTGAGCGTGGCGGTGTCGAGTTGGAGGGTGCCCGCATCGACTTTGGTGGATCCGGAGTAGTTGTAGGTGCCGGTGAGCGCCACCGTGCCGATCCCGGTCTTCCGGAGAGATCCGGTACCGGAGACCGCGCCTTTCAGGTCGATGTTGAACAGCGCGTCGGCGGCATCGGCGGCCTTGAGCTCGAAGGTGTTGGCGGTGATGACCGGGAGGGTCGTTTCCCAGTTGCCCTTTGCCCCGAGGATGCCGCCGCTGAGTTTCAGGGTGGCGACGAAGGCAGGATCGGTGGAGCCGAGGACCATGCCGCCGGTGCCGACGTAGAGTTGGCCGGCGAAGACGTGGGTCACGCCGATCGAATTCACGGCAGCTTGGCCGAACTGGATGCGTTCCACGGTGGACACACCGCCGCGAACCAGGAAGGCGGCTGGACCCGCCACGGTCTGACCGAGGATCACGCCGCCGACCGCGTCGGTGGAAGTGAAGGTCCCGCCGGTGACATCGAAGCCCGAGTAGCGGCCGCCATTATTGACGCCGATGGTGAGTGGGCCGCCGACCGTGAGCGATCCTCCGTCGACGCGGGCCGAGGCGGTGGAGTTGGTGGCGGCACCGGTATTACCTACGTTGAGTGCGCCGGTGATGGTGGCCACACCGTCTGCGATCACGAGGCCGAAGGCGGCGCTGTTGGTGAGACCGGTTGCCCCGGGCTCGGCCAACGCTTGATTGAGGGCTCCGCGGCCGAGGGTCACCGTAGAAGCCGAGAACGTTCCGCCGTTGAGCCGGATCAGGTAGTTGTTGTTGGCATTGCCGAGGGCATTGAGGCCGCCGTTGAAGGCGACCGAGCCGCCGACCACGTCGAGCAGCGGATTGAAGGTTCCGGCGTTACTCACGCTGGATGCTGCGGACGAAGTGAGGGAAGCGCCGGTGTTGACGAGTAGGTTCGACGATTGGGTGACGTTGACCGCGCCGCCGTTGATGACGGCGCCGTTGTTCAGCGTCAGGCCGCCGGTGCCGCCGCCGTTCGAAACATTGGTCGCACCGAGGTAGCTGTGGGCGGTGCTGAGGGTCATCACGCCGGTGCCGGTTTTGGTCAGCGAGCCGCCGCCGCTGAGGATGCCGGTGTAGGCGGTGGTGGCGTTGTTTCCGCCGACCGTGAGGGTGACCGGGCCGGGCGACGTGTTGTCGAGCGGCAGGTCCTTGTTGCCGGAGAGGGCACCGAGGGTGGCGGCTGCGATGGTGCCGAAGTCGAGTGTTCCGCCGGTGGCTGGATAGACGAGGGTGCTGCCGCTCAAGCCGAGGCCGTTGAGCAAGCGGATCGTCGCGCCTGCTGCGATGGTGGTGTCACCGGAGAAGGTGTTCGCCGCGTTGAGGTCGAGGATGCTGGGGCCGTCCTGCGCGAGGCCGCCGGTGCCGGTGATGATGGAGGATAGGATGAGGTCGGCGTTCCGGTTCACGATGAGCTGGCCGTTGTTGAGCAGGCTGAGCGCGGTGACCGCGCCGGTGGCACCGCCGGTGCCGAGCTGGAGGGAGCCTCCCGAGATGGTGATGTTTCCCGGGAAGGTGGTGTTCGCGCCGAGGGTCAGCTTGCCGAGGCCGGCCTTGGTCAGGACCGCGGTGCCGGCGCCGCCGAAGTCGCCGGCGAGGGTGACGTCGTTGCCGTTGGTGTTGAAGGTGACGGGATTGTTGCCGAAGGTGATGGTGCGCCCCGCGGTGATGTCCTGGGTGTTGCCCGTGTCCCAGACCAGGGTGGAGGCGTCGATGTCGAGGTTGCCCGCACCGAGTCCGCCGGTGGCGAAGGTGGTGGTGCCTCCGGAGAGCGTGAGCTTGCCGAGGAAGGTGTTCGAGCCTGACAGGAAGAGGCTGCCGGGGCCGGTTTTGGTGAGCGTGCCGGGGCCGGAGACGACATCGCCGAGGGTGATGCTGTCGGCGAGGGCCGCAGTGTCGATCACGGTGTTGGAGGTCAGGGTGATGGGCACGTTGAGGAAGTGAACGCCGCCGCCGTCGAGGATGGAGGCTCCGCTGCCGCCGTTGTCCAAAGTCAGCGAGCCGCCGCTGCCCTGGGTGATGGTGTAGCTGTTGGCGGGGCTGGTGAAGATGATGCCGCCGACCGTTTTGTTGCCATCCAGGGTCACGGTCGCGGGTCCGCCGACGAGGTTGGTGGTGAAGTTCGCGCTGTCTCCCTGGGCGGTTGGGAAAGTGCCGTCCCAGTTGCTATTGTTCGCCCAACTGCCGCCCGCCGGATTGGTCCAATTGCGGATCGCGCCGGTGGTGGCCATTGTGAGTGTCACGTGGGTCCCGCTGGCGGCGAACGAGTAGCCGAATCCCGGTTGCGGGTTGGCGACGGTGAGCGCGGCTTCACCCGTGCCGAGGATCGATCCACTGTAGGAAATGAGATTGTACGTTCCAGGCGTGGAGAACGGATTCGATGTCCCTTCCTGGAGCAAGGTGATGGCACCGCCGTCGATGGTCAGACCGCCGGAACTGGAGACCGTGATCAAGTCGTTCGCTCCGGAGAACTCGAAGTCGAGGGTGCTGCCGGAATCAAGGTCGAGGGAAGCAACGGTGAGATTCCCCACGGTGGTTCCGGGAGCGACTTTGCCCCCCGAGGCGACGGTCACCGCGCCTGCCACGGATCCGGTGCCGCCGAGGACTCCGGTGGCGTTGACGGCAAGTGGTCCGGACCCGGTCGCCGAGCCGGTCGTGTTGGTGACCACCAAGGCTCCCTGGCTGACGGTGGTTCCGCCGGTGTAGGTGTTCGCCGCAGCGAGAGTGAGTGACCCGGCGCCGCCTTTCACGAGGGCGAGGGAACCCGCACCGCCATCCTGGAGCAGACCGTGGTAGGCGACGTTGGTGGTGGGATTGCTGGTGAGTGTGAGCGGGGTGGCGCTTCCGTTTTCGACGGTGGCGGTGCCCGGTGTCACGCTGGACGAGAGACCGGCGATCGTGGCGTTGTTGCCGTTGAGGCGCAGAATGCCGGTGGACGCCGAGTCAAAGTTGACCGAAGGCGAGCTGCCGAGAGCGTTCGGGACGTTGGTCTGGAGAATGCCGCTGTTGACCGTCCAGGTGCCGACATAGGTGCCGACGGCGGGAAGGATGACGGTGCCCGGTCCGGTGACCGCGAGCACCGATCCGGCCTGGCCGCCGGTCACGGAGTTGACGCCGGTGCCGACGGTCAGCACGTCGGTGATCACGTCGGTGGAGAATGCGGCGGTGCTGGGCGCCGCGGCTGACACGGTCGCGAGATTGATCGATGACGCGCCGGTTGCCTTGACGGTGCCGGTGCCGCTGAGGGTCACCACGCTGTTGGCGAGGGCGAGGTTGTTGAATTGAAGGGTGCCGCCTGATACCGCGATCCCGGCCGTACCGAGGGCGGAGGCGGTGCTTGCGATGAGTGTGCCAGTGTTGACCGCGACGCTCGGCAGCGTGTTGGTGCCGGTCACCCGCCAGGTGCCGGTGCCGGTCTTGGTGAGGGCCGTGAAGCCACCGCTTCCGGTGCCGGCAGAGGTGCTGAAGATTCCGTTGAAGAGGTTGTCGCCGGTGTTGCTGCCGTCCAAGGTCCAGTTGGTGCCCCGGCCGGTGGAGCAGGCGATCTGGAGGGTTCCTCCGACCGTCAGGGTGGCGGTGGAGAGGGTCGCGTTGTTGCGGAGGGTGTAGGTCGGATTGAACGAGGACTGCGCCCGGACACGGATGTCGGCGTTGACGGTCTGTGGATTTTCGACTGTGGGATTCAGCACGATCAAGCCAGCTTGGTCGAGCTGGAGTTGGCTTCCGCCGGCGACTCCGACGACATGGGAGCCGGCGGCCGCGGTGTCGAAGGTGAAGCCCTTGAGGAAACGGTTGACGTCGGTCTGGATTGGGTTTGCCGCGCCGCCGAAAGTGCCGACGGCGGCGTTGAAGGTCGCGATGTCGTTGTTGCGGGTCGCATTGGCGTATCCTCCCGCCGCCGTTCCTGGTGCCGCTCCACCGACCCAGTTCGTGCCGGTTTGGAAGAGCGCGTCGGTCGGTGTGTTGCTCCACACCTGGCTGGCGGCTTGAGCGGAATTCGTGCCGCAGAGGGCGGCGCAGGCGAGTAGGGAGGCGCGCGAGAGGGCGCCGGATGGGGCGTGTTTCATGGGTTTGGCAATTCTTGGGTTTCTCCCGAAGCGGGAAATTGCGGACAGATCCGCATTTACAAGAATGCTTATCGGCGATGCCTGCCGAGGCGTCGATTACCCCAAGGGGGGTATCGTTGGAGACGGAAGACTTGAAGACCCCACTCCGCAGGGGCTTCGAGGCGCAGGCGCAAGACTCAAGACATGAGTTCGCGGCAAGCTCCTGTTAGATCGGGAAGCGCGGCTCTTCCTTGGAGTCGCGGAACTTCATCGCGGCCTCGGTGCGGGAGCGGACGTGGAGCTTTTCGTAAACGTGCTTCAAGTGGACTCGGACGGTTTCCACGGAGATTTCAAGGCGGTCGGCGATCTCCTTGTTGGCGAGTCCTTCGCAGAGCCGTTCGAGGATCTCGGTCTCGCGCTTGGAGAGCTTCACATCGTCGATCGGCGAGGGGCCGGTCTTGACCGGCTGATGGAAGGCTTCGACGACGCGGCGGGCGATCTCCGGGCTCATCGGGGCGCCGCCGCTGCGGACGTCGTGGATGGCCTCGCGGACTTCGGCGGGGTTGGAGCGCTTGAGAAGGTAGCCGCAGGCGCCGGCCTTGAGGGCGGCGAAAATCTTGTCGTGATCCCGGTAAACGGTGACCATCACGACCTTGATGTCGGGCAGGTACTGCTTGAGTCGGGCGGTGGCCTCGATGCCGGACATGCCGGGGAGATTGATGTCCATCAGCACGATGTGCGGGCGGAAGGCGTCGATCTTTTTCAAAGCATCCTCCGCGGTGGTCCAGACGCCGATGCAGCGCAGCGTGGAGTCGGACTCGACGACCTTCTTCAGGCTGCTGCCGAGCGCGGCATTGTCTTCGACGATCGCGACGTCGGTGGTCTCGGTTTTCGCGGGCACGGGGCTCATGTTAAAGCGGGGGTGGAGGGTCGGCAAGCAGCGGAAGGGTCAGGGTGACGGTGACGCCCTCGCCCGGGATGCTGGTGATCGAGCAATCGCCGCCGCAGGACCTCATGCGCTCGCGAAGGTTGGCGACGCCGTAGCCTTTCGCTTCCCATTCCTGGGAGAAGCCGCGGCCGTTGTCCTCGATGCGGATGATGAGGTCATCGCGTTCGAGCTGGACCGCGAGGCGGGCCTGGGAGGCCTTGGAGTGCTTGACGAGGTTGTTGAGGGCTTCGCGGGCGGCGAGGAAAAGGCCGTGGCGCGCGGTGGCATCGAGCGGGAGATCGGGAACGGAGCGCGGGATGTCGGTGCGGAGCGGGATGCCGGCGGTGTCCAGGAACTCGCGGGCGAATGCTGCGAGATAATCGACGAGGGATCGCAGGGTGTCCTCGCGCGGGTTGACGGCCCAGACGATTTCATCGAGTGCACCGACGACGACCTTGGCCTTGTGGGAAAGCTGGTCGAGTGCGGGGCGCATGGTCGTTTCATCTTCGCCTTCGGCGGCGAGGGCGGAGAGGATGGAGATTTCGGTGAGGCTGGCGCCGAGGTCGTCGTGGAGGTCGCGGGCGATGCGGGCGCGCTCCGCCTCGCGGGCGTGGCGGATTTTCAGGCCCTGGATGCGGCGCTTCATGCGGGATCGCGCGATGGCCCAGCCGCCGGCCGCGGCGCAGGCGAGGGTGAGGGCGGTGAGGGCGAGGATGAACCAGGCGGACTCCCAGAAGTGGGCCTGGATGCGGATCGAAATGCGGGCGGGCTCACGGCTCCAGACACCGTCGCCACTGACCGCCACCACCTCGAAGGTATAGCGACCGGGTGGCACGGCCTCGTAGGCCGCGACGCGCTGGCTGCCGAGCTCGCGCCAACTGTCGTCGAGGCCTTCAAGTCGGGCGCGGTAGGTGACTTTCTCCGGCGCACTGTAACTGAGGCCGACGAAACGGAACTCGAGGCGGGAGCGGCCGGGGCCGGCATCGACGCGGCCATTCGGGGCATCGTGCTGGCGGCCGTTGACGCGGGTGCTCTTGAGGTAGACGGGCGGCGGCACGCGGTTGACTTCGACGAGGTCGGGACGGAGCCGGACGACGCCGCTGCTGGTGGGGAACCAGAGCCGGCCGTCGTTGGCTTTCCAGCCGGCAGGGTGATAGCCGCCCATGCATTCGCGGGTGGGCAGGCCGTCGGAGCGGTCGAAGCGAAGCCAGTGGAGAGGCTTGGAGCGATCGGTCACGCGGGCCAGGAGCTCGCTGCGGCTGGCGCGAAGGATGCCGCCGAGCGAGCCGAACCAAAGGTAGCCGCGTTCGTCGTCGAGGATGCAGGTGAGGCGGAGGTCGGGCAGGCCGTCATCGGCGGCGAAGCGGTGCCATTTCCTGCCGTCCCACAGAAAGAGTCCGCCGCCGAGGGTGGAGATCCAGATTTCGTCACGGGCGACGGGTAGGATGCCGGAGATCCACTGATGCTTGAGCAAGGTGGGGTCGCCCAAAAGGGAGAAGGTTCCCTGCTTTCCGCGGAAGACGCGGCCGTCGCTGGTGCCCGCGATCAGGGTGTCATCCGGGCCCCGTTCGAGGACGGTCACGGTGCAATTGACGAGGCCGTCCCCGACTCCGTACGGGCGGACTTGGAGGCCATCGAAGGAGGACAGTCCTTGCTCGCCGCCGAACCAGATGGTCCCGCTGTCGTCCTGCTCGATGGTGCGGACTTTCGACGGGACCTGGCTGCGGGAAAACTGGGGTTCGAACTTCCCGTCGCGATAGAGGAACACCGAGCCGCCGCGGGAGGCGACCCAGAGGCGCTTCTCGCGGTCCTCGAACACGGTGGACGCGGGGCGATGGTATCCGGTGGGGACGAGTTCCAGGTGCTGGACACCTTCCTCGGTCCAGCGGTCGAGCCCGCCGCGGCGATTGGCGATCCACCACGCGCCGGAAGAATCCTGGGTCAAGGCGTAGACCGTCCGTTCGGCGAGGCCCTGCGCGGTCGAGAGCACATCGACGCGGCCGCGGCGGATGCGGGCGAGGCCGTGGAGCTGGGTGGCGACCCAAACGTTGCCCTCGCGGTCTTCAAGCATCTCGTTGAAGGTATAGGACGAAGTGCCCGGCAGTTCGACCGGGGTCATGCTGCCGTCGGAATCGGAGACGGAGAGGCGCTTCTGATCATCGGAAGTCCAGAGGCGGCCGTCGCGTGATCGGAGGGAGGGGGCGACTTCGTCGATGACCGAGCGGCCACCGGCTTCCTGCTTCTCGGAGTCATCGGTGAAGAGCTTGCGAAGTGCATCCGATGGGTTTTCGACGGGGCTGGCCACGTCCCGGGTGACGCTCCAGATCTGTTCGCCTTGCAAGAAGTGGATGACGTTGGCCGGGTCGGCGACGAGCTGGCTGACCGATGGCGGGCGGACCGGCGGGGCTTCGACGACCTGGATGAGGCGGCTGCCGTTGATGCGGAAGAGGCCGCCTTGGAAGGTGGCGACCCACACGCTGCCATCGGTGGGCGCAAAGAGGCGGCGGAAGGCGAAACGGACGCGGCGGAGTTCGCCGTCGGGTTCGACGGGCTCGAACTCGACGCCGTCGAAGCGGGTGATTCCCTCGGCGGTGGCGATCCACAGGTAGCCGTCGGCCGCCTGGACCATCGAGCGGACGACGTTTCCCGGCAGGCCGTCCTCCGACTGCCAGACCCGGGTGATCAGCGGTTGGCTGTCCGCGGCGAAGAGCGGCAGCAGGCTGAGCAGGAAGGCGGCAAGCAGGACGCGCACGGTGGGAGTGTGGGAAGAGGGGCGGGGCAATGTCGAGGTCCGGCTCACGGGCTCCAGTCGGCGAAGACGCCTCGGGGATCGAGCTTGCCCGCTTCGGCATCGGTGAGCTGGTGCGACCAGGCGACGCGGGAGGCGGGATTCGCGCCGGGGCCGGAACTACGATGTTCGCCGTAGCGGGCGGCGGACTCGCGGGCGGGGTCGTTCCAGTTGTGCCAGCCGGCGGGAAGGATGACGGCGGGGAGTTCGCAGGAGAGGAAGACGGTGGCCGCGCGATTTTGCCAGGGGCGGCCGAGGAAGACCTTCTTCGCTTCCTTTTCGGCGAGGATGCGGCAACGGTGGAAGATCAGGCCGTGGGCGGAGGATTCCGGGGTGGAGGCGGCGGTGATGTAGCCGTCGCCACGGCAGGTGATGGTGCAGCGTTCGAACCACGCGGTGGAGCCACCGAAGATGAAATCGACGTGGCCGGAGATCGCGCAGTCTTCGAAATACTGGCGGCTCTTTTCGACCAGCAGCGTGTCCTGCCAGCCGGTGAGCTTCACCTTGCGGAAGGTGGCGCGGTCGCCAGAGACGCGCAGGGCAAGGGCTTGCGAGCCGCTGCCGAAGCGGTTCTCGATGGCGAGATTCTCGGCGGTGAAATTCGCGGACTCCACGGTCAGGGTGGCGCTGCGGAAGGTGCCGAGCGGCTGGCCCTTCGCGTCGAGCGTGCTGGCGGCATCGGTCCAGGTGATGACGGTGGTTTCCGCGGATGCTCCTGTGAGATGGATCGGCGCCTTGCGGGGCGGGACGTGGATTTTTTCGCGATACGTGCCGGGTGCGAGGCGGATCTCGACCGGGGTTTTCGGATCGTCAGGAATCGCGTCGATCACGGACTGGATCGCGCCCGCTTGACCGGGCCGGAGCTCGATGACCTGCCCGGCGTGGGCGGGAAGGAGAAGGGCGGGAAGGAGAAGGCGGATCACGGCAGGAGGATGACGCGATAGAAGTTCCTGCCGGGCGGCGGGCTGGCGTCGGTGTAGGAGTTCAGGCCGTTGATTCCGGGGATGGTGGCGAGGTCGCCCCAGGCGGCGAGATTGCCCGAACGCTGGACTTTGAAGATGAGTCCGGAGATCCCTTGCCACTGGATGACATGGCTGGCTGCGGCTGTGGCTTTGAAGCGGGAGTTTGGATCGGCGGGGTCGAGTTGAAGGAGGAACTCGGCGTGGTTTTCGGTGCCGTCCTGATCCGGATCGTCGCCGGCGGACTGGAGGAGGTTGGTGAAATGGAGCAGTTCCCAGGCATCGGGCAGCAGGTCGTTGTCGTCGTCGGGATCCGCGTTGTCCCCGAGGCCATCGTTGTCGGCGTCCGCCCATTCGGCGGGATCGAGCGGGAAGAGGTCGGCGTTGTCCGGGCGGGTGTCGTTGTCGTCGTCCGGGTCGCTGTTGTTGCCGGTGCCGTCGAGGTCGCTGTCGAGGGACTCCTCGGGGTTGTCGGGAAAGGCGTCGCTGGCATTCGGCGTGCCGTCGCCGTCGCGGTCGTCCGGAGTGGATGTTAGAGAAACCGGATCGGAGCCGGCGGCGAATTCGGCGGAATTGTTAGAGCCGTCGTTGTCGGGGTCGGAAGTGCCGGTGAAGGAGAGCGAGGAGAGCATTTCCGCTTCCCAGGCATCGGGAAGTTGGTCGAGGTCGTCGTCCGGAGCCGGATCGGCACCGATCGTGAGGACGAGGGTCGGGCGGTTGGCGGCGGTGGCGTCCTCGTCGGCTTGGGTGAAGTACTGGGTGTTTCCGCCGTGGAGGAGGAGGGTGAGGACCCGATCGGTGGCATGGGCCTGCTGGATCGCGTTGCGCAGGGGGATGCTGGTAGCACCGATGTTCTCGACGGTGCCGCCGGTAGTGGAGTTGCCGTAGGTTAGCAGGCTGGTGACGGTGCCCGGGGCGAAGTCGGTATCGGTGTTGGTTTCCGGAAGGTAGGCATCGTCAATGAGGGGATTCGCCGCGTTGTAGGCGAGCGAGGGTGTGATCAATGTATCGTCGCCATTGAATACGGAGAGGGTCCGGCTACGGCTGCCCTGGGTGGAACCGTTGACCACGAGGTTGAGGAGAGAGGCGGAGACGGTGCCACGCGGCAGAGCTGAAAGGTCGAATTTGAATACGGCGAGGTAGTGGCGGACGCCGTTGTTCTGGTAGCAGTTGTTGCGCTTGCTGGTCGTGTCGTTGGTGAGGAAGCCGCCATCGTAAACGCCGCCGTAGTTGACCTCGCAAAGGGATCCGTCGAAGCCCGAACCGTCCAAGGTTCGGACGGTGGCGTTGACCGGTTGAGGGAAAGACGCGTGATCGACCGGTGAAGTGGAACTCCTGTATTCGACCCAAGTGTTGAAGCCGTCGCCATCGGTGTCGTCGAGCGGGGACGCGGTGGCGATGGTGGGGTAGTGAACGAGTTCCCACACGTCGGGGATCAGGTCGCCGTCGAGGTCCGGGGTCGAGGTGTTGGATTTGGGGTCGCTGCCGGCGTTCTCCTCCATCTCGTTGTTCGCGCCGTCAAGGTCGGGGTCGGCGGGGCCGGTCTGGAGGAGGTTGGAGAAGTGGAGGATTTCCCAGGCATCGGCGAGGCCGTCGTTATCGGCATCGGACGCCGTGCCACCAGGCAGGGTCGGCATTTCGAGGGCCAGGTAGTCGTACATCACATGGTCGCTGGTGTAGGTGCTGCGGCCTTGGATGAGGGTGATGGTGTTGCTGCCGGTGCGGAGGCGGGAGACGGGGATCTCGACGACGTGCGACGAGTATTTGGCGAGGTTGGTCTGGCGGAGCAGGCCGTTGCCGTTGCCGTGGTTCGGGTAGAGGATGGGGCCGAACTGGGTGGTCTCGTCGTTCACATAGAGATGCATCCGCGAGTAGTGGGAACCGGCGAAGGCGATGTGGAAGCGGGCGTTGCCGGTGGCGGGGACGGCGGAGAGGTGAAAGTTGATGCGCCATTTCCAGTTCGCGGAGCCGGCGGTGGTGAAGTAGCCGGTGTGGGCGTAGTTCCAGTCGGTGGCGGGGTTCGAGGCGCCGATGGTGTATTCGAGCGGGTTGGGGAGCTCGGACGAGAACTGCTCGTAGAGGTGGGGGGTGAAGTAGTCGTTGCCGTGGCGGAACTCGCGCGAGTCGCGGTCGGCGGTGCCGATCTCCCAGGCGAGCCAGGTGCCGCTGCGGGCGATGTTCCAGTTCAGCGTGCCAAGGTTCAGGGTCTGGCCGGCGGTGACGGTGACGGGGCTGGAGTGCTTGTATTCGCCGGTGGCGCCGGAAGTGAATGCGTAGAGCGTGTAAGTGCCGGGGCGGACGTGGGGGATGGTGAAAGTTCCGCCGGGGCCGGCTTGGATCCAGTGCTGGTAGCGCTTCGATTCGAACTGCCAGTTGCCGCCGGCGTCCGGCGCGGCGAGGCCGATCCAGGCGTCTTCGCCGTCTAACAGCGGCTTGAGGGGATCGTTCAGATCGAGCGTGCCGGTCACGTTGGCGCGGCCGGCGGCGAGCGGGTAGTCGGGATTTCCGGTGAGCCAGGAATACGGCCACGCGGCTTGTTCGGCGGCGGCTTGTTCCTTGGCATCGGCCCAGCAGGCGTCGGCCCCGGCGGGGTCGTGGTTGCAGTAGAGGAGGAAGGGGCCGTAGAGCTTGCGCCAGGCTTCGTTGGCGGCGATCGAGGTGGAGGAACCGTTGAAGTGGTTCATTCCGAAGTGGATGTGCAGGATGCGGTCGGCGGGGGCGAGGTCCTGCTTCATCGGGCCGTCGTTGAAGAACTCGTGGCCGCCGGTGACGAGCCAGACGCCCTGGTCCTCGTCGTTGGTGGCGTGGCCCCAGACGGGGTTCTTGCGGTAGTTCGAGTTGTAGCAGTATTTCCCCTCGTACTGGCCGGCGAGGACGCCGGTGTTGAGCTTGACGATCTCCGCGATGGAGGTGGTGGACGCCGCGGCGTAGTCGGCGGCGGTGGGCATCTGGCGGTTGCGGAGATCGTCGACGTAGAGGCGCTCGAAGGTGTTGTCGGGGAGCTTCCAGACCATGCGCCACTCGCCGAAGGAGGTGGCGGGGTAGTTCGCCGGGTGGTCGAGGATGGCGTAGGTGTAGATCCCGGTGTCGCCGCGGCGCAGCACGTAGTGGACCTCGATATCGACCGCCTGGGCCTGGGTGGTCCAGGTCTGGCGCATGCCGATGTCGACCATGTCCGGCGTGTTGGTCTTCACCGTGTAGGTGCAGCCGGAGGGCTGGCGGTAGCTGGAGCCGCCATCCATCGAGTAGTAGATCTGGCGGGCGGAGGTGGTGAGGGCGACGCCGCGGTAGGTGTAGGCGGTGAACTTCGCGTTGTCCTTGGTGATGGTGGCGCTGACCACGCCGTTCGAGAGGACGACCGAGCTGCCGTTGTCGGTGAGGGTCACGTTGGCTCCGACCCCGGGCGCGCCGCCGCCGGGGTCGTTGGCGCGGGCGGCGAAGGTGAGCAGAGCGCAGAGAAGGATGATGACGGGTTTCACACTTCGAAGTCGGGGTTTCAAACGGGACGGTCGCAACAACCCTCCCCATCGAAAGATCGGGTGACTCCTATCCGCTGGCGACTTACCCGAACGGGTTAGCGGACGTCAGCGGTGCGACCACTTGGCGAAATCCTTGGCGACGGACTCGCCCCAGTTGCCGTACCAAGCGTAGCCGTTGCGGCGCTCCGCGCCGATCTGGTCGATGGAGTCCTTCTTGATGCCGTCGCGGTCGCAGAAGAAGGGCTTCCCGGTATCGAGGTCGTAGAAGCGGGCCCACAGCGGCGGGGCGCCGGGGGCTTTTTCCAGCACGCGGTCCTTGCCGGACTTGCCATAGCGGTAACCGTTGATCTTTGCGGCTTCGAACCATTCGACGCCGCCCTTCACGGCGCGGATCACGTTGGGGGAGGGCTTTTCGAGGTTCATCAGGAAGCGGAGGATTCCGGCGCTTTCGGAGCCGCTGAGCGAGGGCAGTTCGTAGTCGCGGGCCATGGCCGGGGCGAAGGTGACCTCGTCGTGCTGGGCGCACCAGACGGTCGGTTTGCCGCTGATGAGGATCTGGCATTTCAGGATGCACTCCACGCCGCGGCCGAAAGCGGCGGCGGCCTTCTTGTGGCGGTCGGGGTCGAGCACCTTCAAATCCCGGCTGTCGCGGAGGAACTCCAGGAGACGGACCATGGTGCCGTCGTTGAAAGTGATGTGCCGGTGGTATTTCTTGCCGGGCGGGTGGAACTGCGGCCAGCCGCCGTTCGGATACTGGGCTTCGAGGATGTGGTCGAAGCCCTTGAGGAAGGCATCGCGGCAGCGGTCGTCGCCGGTGACCTCGAACGCGCGGGCGAGGAAACGGAGTTCGCCGGTGGTGGCCTTGTTGTCGAAGGTGCCATCGAGCTTGTCGGCCTTGCCGGTGTAGGGCTTGTCGCTGGTGTCCTTGTTCTTCGGCCAGCTTCCTTCCGGGGACTGCCAGGAGAGCACGTTGGTCGCGGCTTCCTTGCCGTCGGTGGAGCGGAACCATTCGCCGGATTTCTTGAGGAGTTCCTCCGGCGACGCCGTGGCGGCGGCGAGGGACAGCAGGAGGGCGGCGAGGGTGGGACGGAGGGGCATAAAGAATTAGGGCGTGAACTCAACGCGGTAGAAGGCCTTCCCGAAGGTGGTGGGATCGGTGAACGACGCGGTGTTTCCCGGGCCGCCGGTGACGGTGCCGATGGCGGGCCATGAGCCTAACAGGTCGGGGCGGCGGCGGATGGTGAAGACGATGCCGGGGGCGCTGGGCCAGGTGAGGGTGCGGCCGGAGATCGTCGCCTTGAAGGCGCTGGAGCCGTTTGAAGGGTTCAGGCCGAGGCGGTATTCGACGAGGTTCGAGGTGCCATCTGCGTCCCTGTCGCCGTCGGCGGTCTGGGCGAGGTTGCCGAAGCTCGCGGTCTCCCAGGTGTCGGGTAAGCCGTCTTCATCGGAGTCGTCGATGACCAGCGCGACCTGGCCGGGGATGGTGGTCGAAAGGTGGGCGGTGGTGCCGGGGGGCATGCCTGTTAGAAGGGCGCTGCCGGTGAGGTTGCCGTCGCAAGTGAGCAGCGGGTAGCGGCCGAAGGCGGTGCCGGGGGCGAGGCTGACTTGCAGGGTGCCGCCGAGCGAGAGGTCGCCGCTGATGGCGATCAGGTCGGACGTGGCCCCGGCGCGGAGGCGGGACGTGCCGCTGAGGAAGGCGTTGCCTTGAAGGTTGAGGGTGCCTGCGGTGCCGGTGGCGAAGCCGCGTCCCTCGAAGGTGCCGGCGAGGTTGAGGTCGGTGGTGAGCGAGCCGTGGGCGGCGAGGGTCGCACCGGGTGCGACCTCGATGGCCTCGGTGCTGAAGCTGCCGCCCTCGAGTTGCAAAAGCGCGCCGCTTTCCACCCCGGCGGCCCCGGCGCAGGTCATGGTGCCGGTGATCCGCAGCGTGCCTTGCTCGACGGTGGTGCCGCCGCTACAGAGTCCGGTGCCGGCAAGGGTCCAGATGCCGCTGCCGGTCTTCACGTAGTTGGTGGCGGTGCTGGTATTTCGTTCGCCGATGCTGCCGGCGAAGGTGGCGTCGGTGTTCTTGCTACCGATCCGGTAGGTGAGCGCGCGGCCGCCGGTGACGCCGCCGCGGAGGAAGGAACCGGCAGGTCCGTTGAGCGCACCGACGGGGATGGTGGTGCCCGCGCCGTCGTCGAGGATGCCGTCGTGGTAGAACATGGTGTTCGCGGAGAGGTTCACGGTGGCGGCGGGCAGGCCGGGCCAGGAATAGCTTGGAGTGATGCGAAATTCGCCGCCGCCGGCATCGGTGATCACGTTGACGATGCCGGTGAAGGCGCTCCAGTTGCCGGTGACGTCGGAGCGGACGTAGGTGCTGCGGTAGTTCAGCGTGCCGCTCCCGCTGACGTTGCCACTGAAGACGCCGCGGGGGGCGGCGTGGAATTCGGCATTGCCGGCGACGATGAGGGCGTTTGGAACGGTGCCGGCGCTGGTCCCGTCGCCGGCGCTGTACATTTTCAAGATGCCGCCGTTCAGCGTGACGGGTCCGGTGCCGAGGCCGCCGGCATTGGCGGTGGCGTTGGCGAGTTGGATCGATCCGGCGTTGAGGACGGTGCCGGCGTGGCTGTTCGTTCCTGTTAGAGTGAGCGTGTTCGATCCGCTCTTCGTGAGAATGCCGCCGCCGAGTCCGCCGGCGAGGGTATAGGCCTTGGTCGAGTGGTTGAAGAGGGTGGAGCGCGGCGCGACGGTGCCGGCCGGGGTGATCGAGAGCACGGTGGCGCTGTCGTTGAAGACCACGGCATCGTTGGTGCCGAAGGTGTCCGGGCTGGCACCGGACCAGTTGCCGGGGGTGACGGAGTCCCAGGTCGCACTGGTGGTGCCGGTCCAGGTGAGGGTCGCGGGATCGCCGGTGACGGTGAGCCAGATGCTGGAAGGATTCGAGCCCGCGGCGCTGCGGTTCAGGGCGAAGGTCTGGCGGGTGCCGGAGGGGAGATTGTGGGTGAGGGTGACGCTGCTGGCCGTGCTGTTAGAGGCACCGGTGACGAGCTCGTAGGTGCCTGCGGCGAGGGTGCCTTCGAGCAGCAGGAATTGGAAATGCAGCGCGCCTTCGAGGGCGAGGGTGCCGCCATTCATGACGACCTTGTCATTGGCCCCGGTGGGCGATGTCGACATGTCGCAGTACATCGTCGAGTCGTTCAGCGAAAGCCCGCCGCCGAGGGTCAGGGTGGCACCGGTGAAGGGCGGGGTGCCGGGGGAAAGGAAGGAGCCGGCATTCATCGTGACCGGCCCGGCGACGCTGCCGTCGCCGCCGAGCAGGGTGCCGGCAGCGGCGGTGACGGCGGTGCTGCCGAGTGTGCCGTCGACCAGCAGGCCGCCCTCGTTCAGTGCGGTCGGGCCGGTGTAGCTGCCGGTGCCGCCGAGGGTCAGGGTTCCCGCGCCGGTTTTGGTGATGCCGGTGATGCCGCCGCCGTTGGAGATGTTGCCGGCGAAAGTGGTGGATGTTCCGAGTCCGCCGATCACGAACGTGGTGGCGCTGGTGCCGCCGGTCGCGCCGGAGAGCGTGGTTCCGGCGATGCCGCTCAGTGCGCCGAGGGTGATGGTCGCGGCGCCGCTGCGCTTGTTTAAAGTCGTCGCGCCGAGGAGGTTGAATGCGGTGGTGGCACTGCCGGTGGATCCGTTCATGCGGATCGGCGAATTGCCGGTGAAGGTCAGCGTGCCGCCGTAACCGGAGAGATCGCCGCGGAGGTCGAAGACATTCGTTTGCTGGATGGTGAGCGGGGCGTTGCCGCTGATCGCGCTGATGCCGGTCAATCCGCCACCGCTGCCGCCGGTGATGGTGGCGGGTCCGGCGGCGGTGATCGGATTGGTCGGGCCGTTGGCGCCGATGTTCCAAGTGCCGCCTTCCAGTCGCAACGGCGCGGTGCCGAGGGCGTTGGCGTTGCCGATGGTTAGCGTGCCGGACTCGTGGGTGACCGAGCTGAAAGCGTTGGGGCCGGTGTTGGAGATCGTCAGGTTGCCACTGCCGCGCTTCGTGAGAGGGCCGGTGGCGGTGATTGCGCCGGTGCCGGTGAAGGCGTAGTTGCCGGTGGCATTCACGTCGAAGGTGGTCGGTGCAAGGCTACCGGTGACGGTGATGTTCGGCTGGGCGATGCCGCTTTGATCGAAGGCGACGCGGTCGCCGGTGGAGAAGGCGACGGTGGAGTTGTTAGACGGGCGGAGCCAGTTCGCGGCGGTGTCGTCCCACAGGGTGCCGCTGCCTTTCCAAGTCAGGTCGCGGGGCGGGGCGGCATTGGTCACGACGATGACGAAGGTCTGGGTCCAGGCGTGGCCGGCGGCGTCGGTGACGGTGAAGTCGAAGCGGGCGCGGCCGCTGAAGTTGAGCGTCGGGGTGAAGGTGGCCACGCTCCCGGCGATGGTGACGCCGCCGCCGCTGGCATTGCCGGTGGTGAAGACGGGCGCGGCGGTGAAGCCGGTGGTGTATTTCGCGAGATCGACAACGAGGCTGGTCGGCGAGCCGCTGATGTTTTTCAAGACGGTGCCGTGCGGGACGGCGCGGTAGTGAAGGTATTCCTCGAGGCGGGTGTAGCCGGAGACCGTGCCGGCGGGCATGAAGGTGGGGCTGGTGAGCAGGCCTCCGCTGCCGGCGAGGGCGGTGTTGTGGTCCTGCACGGCGGGGTTCCAGCCGAGGGCGGTCTCGTAGAAATCGGGCATGCCGTCCTTGTCGGAATCGACCGGGGCGGCGGTGGAGTTGAGCGTGCCGAAGCCGGCGTTGCTGACGCCGGCGAGGTCGCTCTCACGGGTGATGTGGTTGCGGGTCTGGGTCCGCAGGTTTTGCATCATCCGGGCATCCACCTCGTCGTGCACCGGGCCCGGGTGAGCTGCGTCGAGGCGGAGGGCACCGGAACTGGAGGCCACCTTCTTGAAAGCAAGCGCCGCGTGGTCGATGGCAACCGGCACCGCGGCACCGGCGAAGGGCGTGGTGGAGCGGTAGTGGCGGGGGAAGTCGGTGGTCGCGCTGTTATTGACGTCGTAGGCGGGCACGACCTCGGTGGGATTGAACTCGCTGCCCTGGACGATGGCGTAGCCCTTGTCGGTGCCGTCGAGCAGTCCGTCGCCATCGGAGTCGTGGAGGCAGCCGCTCAGGTGGAGGCTGAAGTTCGGCCGGCGGGTGGCATTCCGGTCGAGCCAGCCTTTCTCGAGGGCGCGGGTGCGGATGTTGCCGGGCGGGCAGAGGAAGTGGGAATTGATGATGTTGGCCTTCCATGCGGCGGGCGTGTTCGAGTCGCCCATGATGAAGCCGATGTTCCAGTCGAAGGTCACGTTGTTGACCCACTCTAACAGTCCGTTGGGCCGCGCCTTGGGGTTGCGGGTGTGGTTGTGAGCCCACAGCGTGTGATGGCAAGTGGCATGGTTCTGGTCCCAGAGTCCGCCGGCCGAGTGGGTCTGGAGGCCCCAGGAATTGACCGACCACTGCAGCGTGAGGTTCTCCGGGGGACTGCCGAAGGACGAGATGTTCTCGTCGGTGCTGAAGGCCATCGAGATGTGATCGAGCACGGCGTTCTGGCAGCCGCTGTCGAGGTCGACACAATCGCCGCCGGAGCCGTTCTTGCCGTGTCGGAAGCGGACGTGGCGGATGACGATGTCGTCGGCGGAAATCCGGAAAGTGCCGTTTCTCAATCCGATGCCGTCGCCCGGTGCGGTTTGGCCGGCGATGGTGATCTTGTTCCTGGTGATCCGCAGGTTCGAGCTGGGGACCGGGATGTAGCCGCTGACCGCGAAGACGATGGTCCGGCCGCCGGTGGGGGCGGTGGCGATGCCATCGGCGAGCGATCCCGCGCCGCTGATGTTGAGGTTGGTGACGGTGTAAACGTCGCCGGTGCCGGTGCCCGAGATCACGCCGCGGCCGCCGGTGGCATGCGCCCCGAAGCCCTCCGCGCCGGGAAAGGCGGGGATCTGGGCGGCAGCTCCGGAAATGAGAAAGGGAAGGAGGAGGCGCTTCACGGATCGGTTCGGAAAGGGGCGGCGGGGAGGCCGGCGCTGTTGAAGAGATTCGCGCCTGCCGGGTTGTCGGCCCAGGCGTAGCGGACGTGGACGTGGACGGGGCGGGGGACGGCGGGGCTGGAGACGATGACGGTGGAGCCTTCGATCCCGGCCTCGGCCCAGACGAATTTCCGGTCGTCGCCGGCGATGGCAAACTGTTTCAGCGGGCCGTCCTTGGCGACGAGCGCGCCGTCGGAGGTGTCGAAGTGGAGGACGATGCGGCCGTCCTCGATCTCGGCGGTCTTGAAAACGGGGCCGCGGGAGGGGAGGTCCTTGCCGTAGTCGTTCTTCAAGGCGAGGAGGGCGAGGCGTTTGCCGACGTCCTGCTTGTTGCGGGGGTGGATGTCCTTTTCCTCGCCGAGGTCGAGGGTCACGGCCATGCCGGTCTTGGGCAGGGAAAGCGAGCTTGCCTGGGCTTCGCGCATCGTGGCGAGGCTGCTGTCCGCGGGTTCGGGCTTCGCTTTCTGATAGGGCGCGAGCTGGACGAAGTGGAAGGAGAGTTCCCGGTTCCAGCGGGCGCGCCAGTCTTCGATGAGGGCCTTCTGCAGCGCGGGGTATAGCTGGCGGGTGCCGACGTTCGACTCGCCCTGATACCAGATCGCGCCGCGGAGGGCGTAGGGGACGAGCGGGGCGATCATGCCGTTGAAGAGGACGGAAGGGTTGTGCTGGTCCTGGATCGGGTCGGGATGGCGCGGGGCGCGGCCGCCTTTGCTAGAAGCGGTCCATTTCGCCATCGCGGTGCCGTAGTCGGCGAATGGTTTCGGGTTGTCGCGGTAGGCGATGAACTTTTTCCAGAAGGCATCGTGCAACGGCTTGAAGGCGGGATCGGCGGCGAGCTTCTCTTGGCTGATCCATGCTTCCGCGGTGCTGGCCCCGTAGGCGCTGGTGACGAGGCCGACCGGCACTCCGAGTTCCTTCTGCAGCTCGCGGGCGAAGAAGTAGGCGACGGCGGAGAAATCCCCGGCGGTCTGTGGCGAGCAGACTTGCCAGGAGCCTTCGAGCTCGGGCTGCGGGTCTTCGGTCATGGCCCACTCGGCCTTGAACTCGCGGATCTGCGGGTGATCGGCATTGGCGACTTCCTGCTCCCAATTCGTCGCCCCGGCGAAAGATCGCTTGGCGGTCCTCGCGAGGGAGAAGTCCATGTTCGACTGGCCGGAGCAGAGCCAGACTTCGCCGACGAGGACATCGGCGAAAGTACGAGAGGCATCGGAGGTCGCGACCTTGAGCTCGTGGGGGCCGCCGGCTGGCAGAGCGGGGAGGTCGAGGCGGAACTTGCCGTCTTCGCCGGCGGTGCTGCTGGCGGTCTTGCCGGAAATGCTAGCGGTGACGGTGGTGCCCGGCGTGGCGCGGCCCCAGACCGGGAGCGGCGTGTCGCGCTGGAGGACCATGTGGTCGGAGAAGACCCGCGGCAGCCAGAGATCGGCGGGGAGGAGGTGCGGGCCGAGCGGGGTCGGGCGGAGCGCGGCGGCGAGGACGTTGGCGTTGAGTTCGGCGCCGGCGGCGTTGGGGTGGGTGTGGTCGCCGGGGGCGAAGAGGGCGGTGAGCTTTTCCTCGCCCAGCGATTCGTAGCGGGCGGCGAGGAGGGCGTTGAAATCGATGAAGAGCGCACCGCCTTGTTCCGCGGCTTGCTTTGCCCAGCCGCCGTGGCTGTCGGTGGCGCGGCCGATCCTGCCGTCTTTCCAAAGGTTCCGCGGGATCAGCGAGAGCACGATCGGGGTGGCGCCCTTGGCCTTGGTCTCGGCGATGTATTTCCGCAGGTACCACCCGAAGCTGCGGACGGTCTCGGGCTGGCCGTCGGTCTTGCGGACGATGTCCTCGCTCTCGTCGCCATTGCCGCGGATCGAGGCGCGGCAGCGGTCGTCGTTGAGTTCGCCGCCGTCGTTGTGGCCGAACTGCATCAGGACGAAATCGCCGGGCTTCAGGTTCGCGAGGACCGCGTCCCAGCGGCCTTCGGTGAGGAAGGTCCGGCTGCTGCGGCCGCCGATGGCGCGGTTGATGACTTCGATCTTCGCGGGGTCGAAGTGGGCGACCAGCGGATCGCCCCAGCCGCGGGTGCCGGCGGTCTGGTTGCGGACGGTGGAGTCGCCGAGGATGAAAAGGGTGGGCTTTCCCCAGGCGGCGGCCGTCAGGCAGCAGGCGAGGAGAATGCGGAGCAGGGTGCGCATGGCGGGGATCATGGCCGTGTTCCGGGTCGATGTCGCGTACCCTCTATGGGGTAAGCCGGGAGACCCTGACGGGAACAACGAAAGGGGCGAAATGGTCGAAAATGGAAGAGGTTGGAAAATGGCAGGCTCGACCTTGCGGGTGTTCGGTGGGGATCTGCCGACTCTTTGATTTTCGCGGAGTTTCGCTGTTTTCGTTGTTCCGACTCATGGAGGTGGGGTCTTTCCTTGCGACCCCGCCTCAACTGATCAGCAGCAGCCGCGGCGGATCGCCGGGTCGGGTGTCCGGGGCGCGGTGGACGCAGGGCGGGACGGGGCTGCCCGGCCAGTCGACGGCGATGCGCCAGAGGTGGCCGATGCCGAAGGGAAAGGGCTGAGCACCGGGGGCGGCGGCGTAGTGAAGGTCGTAGTGGAGCTCGCTGAGGTATTCCGCGAAGTCCGCGTCGTCGTCGTCGCCGAACTCCGCGAGGAGGGCCGCGCGGAGTTCGGGGAGGTCGACCTTCCGCAAGGCCTCGTCGTTGCGCAGACCTTCGCTGCACGCGCCGTGGTAGGTGCAGAGCCAGGTGTCGGCCTCGACCGGGGCACTGTCGGCGTGGAAGGACATCACGTCGGTGGCGACCGGGCCGGGGTCCTCGTCGCGGGGGTAGCCGTCGATGCGGTTGAGGACGGGATCGCGGTCGTGGTCGCGGAGCCGGCGGAGGTCGGCGAGCATGAAGTCGATAGCGACGCGTCCGGCAGGGCTGGCGGGAAGGCTTTCGAGCGTGGCTTCGTCGAGCGGCAGGATACCGTCGGCAGCGGGAAGCAGGGCGATCACCTCGGCGAAGTCGCCCGGCAGCTCGCGCGGCCAGCAGAGGGCGTTGATGCCGTCGGCGAAGGGGGTGGCGAGCAGGGCTTCGAAGGAATCGACGACCCGGAGGCGCGGGTAGCCGGTGGGCAGGGTGAGGGGTGTCATGCGGGTGGGCGGGAGCTTGGGTCGCCCGGGCGTCGCGGTCACCTGGATTCTTGGAGCCTGCTCCTCCGGTGTTGTTCCTTCACCGCGAGCCCACGTCGCAAGTTCAAGAAGTGCTGCGCGTCGCGATTGCCGAGGGAAGCGACGGACAGGCGGCGATCAGGGCCGGACAGATTCAAAATTCAATGACAGCCCCCCGGAGCCACGTGCTGCGGAATTTGTCATCTACTGAATCCTTCGCCCTGTTGGACGGACGAAGGCACGGAATGGATCACGATGCCTGAAACGCCGGGGCCGAGTCCCGCCTTGGGCATTTCGAAGAGGAGGGAATCCGAAGATGCGACCCCGATCCCGAGCAGTGCGTAATCGCCGTCCCGGTTGCCGAAGGTCAGGCGCGTGGACTTCACGGAGCCGGATGCGTCCGTGACCGAGATCAGGCCATTTTCATAAAGGGTAGTCTTGTTGTTCCGCGGTTCACCCAGAAGCACCTGGATCAGATAGCGCTTTTCCGGAAGCAGTCCGGTGATGTTCAGCCGGAGATCGTCACCGCGGTCCGTGTAGGTGATCGTTTGCCAAAGGTCTTCCCCGAGATCGGCGACGTTGAAAAAGGGCGACTTCCCGCCCGAGGAGCCTTTTACGGTGATCCCCTGTTCGGTTCCATAGACCGGGTCGGCCAGCAGCGCATGCGTCACGTTCCGGAACTTGATTCCGTCTCGAGTGATTTCGGCTCCGCCAAACCCGAAGTTGAAGGCGAGTTCGAAGTTCCCGAGGGAGTTGTCCAGCGCGGGAGCCCTGTCTCCCACGGAGACCACCGAGATGCTCAAGCCCGCCTCAGACTCAGGCATGCTCTTCTCCTTAGGCGCGGCGGCTGGGGTATCTGGAAGCTCTGTTCTGGCGGCGATGTCCGGAACCGATGGCGCGGGAGCAGGAATGGCAGAGTCGGGTTTCCCGCGCACAAGGGACGGAGCGCTCATGACATTCTCCTGGTTATCCACCGGTTCCGGGATGATCGATGACGAAGGTATTTCCGTATCCGCCTTGGCCGCGTCTTCATTACCTCGCGAGCTGACGGCCGAATGCCAGAAAACACCACCCGCCAACAGCAGTAGACCGGACAAGACAAGGGACGATATAACGCCGCTGCGCTTGCGTTTTCCAGATGCGGATATGCCCGGCGGGGTCGTGCCGTGAGAATTTCCCGCTGGGGATACCAGCTGTACCCGTGATCGACCGTTGCTGGTTCCAAAGGGTCGCAACAGGTGCCCTGCCGGCGCTTCATCCGGAAGGTTCTCCCGCCTTTGGACGGCGTTATCTTCGAAGGCCAGCAGGAAAAAAGGCTTCAAACTGAGATTCGTGCTCTCCAGATCGTCCCGGCACGCGGAGATGTCGAAATCGACGGCAGGGAACTCCAGCAAGGCGCGCTCCGTGTCGTAGATCACATAACGCGCCCGCAGGTCGGCGGGATCGCGGGGTTCCCCCACCGATCCCACATTCACGATGTACCGTTTCCCGGGATCGAGAAACCGGGATTCGGCGGCGAATTCCAGGACATCGCCCGCCCCGGCCCATTCGAAAACCTTGGGAATGTGGGTGTGCCCGAGGAAAATGATCCGATGTTCCGTTCCCAGGAAATTCTCCAAGGCCTCGACCGGGCCGTTGACGTAACCGAAGCGCTCCGGCTCGCAGGCTTCGGCATGCACGAAAAGAATCCCTTCCGACTCCATGGCCATCGGGAGATTCGCGAGGAACGAACGCGCTTCCTCTGTCAATGCCTGCGCCGTCCACTCGGTCGAGTGCCGCGCACGCTCATTGAAAATGGAGCAGTCCATCGCACCGATCGCCGCGGCATCGTGATTGCCCATCAGGATGTTCGTGGTGACCTCAAGGATGCTATCGATCACCTCCATGGGACGCGGGCCGTAACCGACCACATCGCCCAGGCAGACCAGCACATCCGCACCGCGATGCGCCATGTCACGCCGAACCGCCTCCCAAGCGATCAGGTTGGCGTGGACGTCAGAAAATACCGCATATCTCATAAGGTGCCGGTGCTAGCCGCACGATCATTCGTTCCACTATCGGAAGATGACAGGGCTAATCGTTGCGATGGGTTCTCCACTGTTCATTTTGCGGAAACACCGGCTTTCATCGCATCTTCAAAGCGGATCGTCTTGGCGGGGCCATCGGCACGCCCGATCGCCTCGATCATTTCTTTCCATGGCTTGTCGAAACGACCGCCGGGAGCCATTTCACGGAGCCTCGGGAGGTGGGGCTGGGCGGCGGCCCCGTATTTCGGCAGGACGGCCATCAGGAGGCGGAGCTTGAAGCCCATCTTGCCGAGCGGGGAATCGAGGATTTTGAATACGGCCTCCACGCCGCCTTCGATGCCGAGGTTGGCGAGGACGGTGAGGGACTCGGTCTGCGGGCCGAGATTGTGATAGGCGTGGTAGGTCAGGTCCTGGTCGTCGATGATATGTCGGAGGCGGTCGCCGACGTGGTGGAAATCCTCGAGCGGCATGTTGGCAAGAAGCCGCGCTCCGTGGGTGCGGCCGATCGCGCGGCGGTGGTCGAGCAACTTTCCAACAGCCTGATAGAAGAGCTTCTTGTCCTTGACCAGTCCCGCGCCGAAGGGATCGGGGCAGAGGGCGACGAGCACGGCGCCGAGTTGTTCGTCGATCCGGCCGCGGGGATCGTCCGGCTCGTCGGCGGCGATCAGCTTCAGGATCTCCGCATGCATCGGGTAAGCGGCTTCGCCCAGCAGGGAAAGCGAGCCGGCGGCGTTCGCGCGGAGTTCGAGGTCCTCCGCCGGATCCCGCAGCACGGCCGCAAGGTCGGGAAGAGCGGCTTTCACCTGTTCGGGCGGGCATTGGTAGCCGAAGTAGCCGATGGCGCTGAGGCGTTGCTCGCGGGTCCCTTTGCGGATCATGGCGCGGATTTCATCCAACAGGCCGTGCTCGCGCGAGCGCATGAGCCATGCGGCCTCGTGGCGGACTTTCGGCAGCGGGTGGCCGAACAGGGCGAGCAGTTCCTTATCGCCGAGGGTTTTCACATCGAGGGTGGCGAGGGCGATGGTCTGCTCGACATCGCTCCCCTTGAGCCAGAGCGACGGGTCGCCATCGCGGCCGGTGATGAGCAGCTTGCGGCGGCCGAGGCAGTAGTTGAGCAGGTGCGAGCCGGCGTCGCTCAGGCCGCGGTAGGTGAAGATCCCGTCCGGGTATTCCGAGCAGTCGTAGGTGAAGTCGCCGTCCCACTTGCGGTTGAGCGTGTGCAGCCAGCGGGTCTGCTTGAAGAAGGCGGCGGTGGTTTCCGGTCCCGCGACATTCGCGCCGGGGCCGGTCCACATCTGGTTGAAGAAGTGGCCGGTGTGGCCGGTTTCCATGATGGCGTGGGAGGCGGCGGACATCCGGGAAAAGAAGGCGGCGCCCTCCTTGTTGCCGCGGATCGCGAAGGCGACGGAGGCGAGCCCGCTCATGCCGTTGTTGTTGAACGATTTCGAACTCGGGTCGTGAACGCCGTAGGGAAGGGTGCCTTTGCCGATGAAGTCGGTGTAGAAGCCGTGGGTTTGGGCGATGCCCGCCTGGATCTCGGGGTGCTTGATCCCGGCCTTGTCGGCGAGCAGCAGCGAGATGAAGCAGGGCAGGCTCGACTGGTTCATCACCGCGTATCCGGGCAGGCGGCCGTTGGGTTGGCCGCGGTTGAGATCGAGCGTGGCCATCCCGTGGCCCCACAGGCCGGCGGCGTCGCGGCCGCTGGCGATGGCAATCGAATAGGCTTTGAAAGCGGGCAGGACCTGTTCGTCGCGGGTGAGCAGGTAGTACTCGCCGAGGATCAGGTTGGTGTAGCCCCAGCTCCAGGCGGTGCGGTTGTAGGTGTCGAGCGAAAGCTTGATGTCCGGCTGTGCCCAGGGCGCGGCATGCAGCACCTCGCGCACGACCTTGATGTATTTCTCCTCGCCGGTCGCCAGCAGTCCGAGCAGGCCGATGTTCATGTCGCCGCGGCCGAACCGGCGGGTTCTGGCGAGGTGGTCGGCGGCGCGGGTGATGATGGCGTCGGTCTTCGGGCACTTGACCGGGGCGGTGTCGCTGTAGCTGCCGAGGACTTCGAGCTGGAGGTCCACCTTGCGGCCGTCCTTGAGTCCGAGGACGAGGACGCCCTTGGCCTCCCGGGTCTCGGCGCGGTCGATGGCCTCGGCGAGCTGCTTGCGGGTCTGGTCTTTGAACTCCGTGCCGCCCGCCGTGACGATGATGTCGCCGGCCTTGATCTTCCCGTCGGCCGGCGAGCCCGGCTCGACCTTGGTGACCTTGATCTCGACCGGCGAGGTGACGCCGAACATTCCGGTCGGCCCGAGGTGGCGCTCCTTGTGCTCGATGAAGCGGGCGTGGACGGGAGCGATGGTGGTCGCGATGGCGAAGAGCGCCAGGAGCGCGGATCTTGCTTTCATAATTGGAATTGTTGGACTTCAGGGCTCAGGCCATGGCTTGTGGCGCGGCGGCATGGGCGCGTGAAGGGCGAGGCCAACCGGGAATTCGTGGTCCGCCACCACCGCCTTGGTTGGAAGCCGACAACCTCATTCCGCGTTCTCCACTCTTGCGCGGCGGGAATTCACCGCACCACGGACCAGGGCCGCGACCCCTGCGATCGAGCATACCGCGCCCAATGCGGAGAAGAGGAGCATCCTGGCGGACAGTGTGCCTGCCAGCGAGGCGGGTGTCGCAGCCTCCGGGGCCGGTGTTGTCCAGGCAGACAAGCCGGAAACCACAAGGGCGAAGGACGCGATGCCCACGACGATCAGGGATATTCCAATCAATTTCATTGCGCGGGTAAGCTGCCAGTTGTCTGTGAATCAGGCATGAAACTTTCGCTGAAAAAGCGACGTGCGCCATTTGCCACCAACCCCTTCCTGCGGTTTGCTCACATCCATACCCGGGCAATTTGTCATTACTGCTTCCAACGCGGACAGCCGATGAAGTGGCACGGAGCTTGCCAAGGGTTTTTGAGGCGACCAACTATCCTCATTTTTCCAATCCTTTGACCGCGAAGGGCGGCGAAGCCCTGAAATCCGCGTATTTTTCCCCTCGCGGGTTTGCTTCCAGGGATTTGCTTTTGGCGGGGCTCCGGTGAAGCGGAATCATCGGGTGCCCAGCATCCCGCCATGGATGGAATTCGCCTTCTTTTTCAAGTCGGCACGGTATTGATCCAGTTGGCTTTGATCGAGAATGCCGGAGAACCGGCCGAGCCTTTCCTCGATCCGCTGATCAACCAGGGCTTTGATTCCCTTCTTGATGGATTCCGGGTCATCCCCGGCACTGTCGTAAATCCTTGTGATCTCACCCGAATCGCTGAAATCAAAAATATCCCGTCCATCCGTATAATCGCCGGGATCAAATGCCCCTGGATAGGAGCCCAACCCGTTTTTGCGATCGCTTTCCGCTTTCTTGTCAACCTGGCTGGCGGCATCGGCATAGAGCACCTCATAGACCGCATCCCGCTGCTCGGGGCGAAGATCGACCTCACTGCTGAATGCGGCGAGCTTCGCCACTGAGGCGCTATCAACCTTGCTGTCCCGTTCCTTGGTCTTGTTCTCCCCATGAAGTTCGGCCTGTTCGGGTGTCAGGAGTTCCTTGAGCATGGAATCAAAGAGTTTGGGATCCAGAATCTCCGTCACCTTGTCAAAGGTGGTGTCGTCATGGTTCCGAGAGATTTCAGCCACCTTCGCTCGGCGGTCATTGAGGTATTTCCCGAGCCTCTCCACTTGCCACGGTGCGAGATCCAGAGCCGAGGAGAGCTTCTTGATTCGTTGTTCATCTTCACCACGCATCCGCTCGTCCTGCTGGCTGGAGAAGCGTTCATTGGACTCCTTGTCCTCCGCCGCGATTTCGGCATCGCTGGGCTTGTTTCCCAACAATTTGGTCCCTGGACCAGCAGGATCGCCAGACGGCCGGACAGACACCTTGAAAGGCGAATCGGATCCCTTGGTTCCCGACGCGACGTTCGGCGGATCCTGAATGATCGTCTTGGGCGCGGGCTTCAAGACCCAAGCAAAGGCGAAGCCCGCCACGAGTCCCACAGCCAGGAAAATAGCGGAATTGGGTTTCATTATGTCTGTTATTGAATTTCTTATATGCCTATTCCGTGAGATCTGTGGGTTAAAACTGACATCCTGGCTCTGTGGATCGGTAGCGGGTTGGTCGGCGTCGTCTTTGGCTTCGTGGTTTGTTATTCGCCGCTCAAAGCTCTTCAATTGCTTTATGACGAGGTTGAAATTTGGCACAGGCTTGCCCTTCTTAATCTCGTATCCAAGTACTGAAAAATCACCCTTCGACTCTACGAGTGCTCCCCACTCTTTACTGCCAAAATTCTTCTGAAGGTCACCACCACGGGTTTCTCCCAACTCAATGCCACCCGCTCCATCCTCGCGTGGAGTAACCGCAGCGACCTCGATCAAGTGGCATGCAGGCTCACCATAGCTCACGATCTCCAAATGATCATCCGAGTATTTGACAGGGACATCCATTCTGAATTCGTAGCGATCATGAAGTGTCGTGGTCACACTCAGACTAGGAAAATCCGCCCCTGCAAACGACAGGTATCGGACGACTGAGTCTGGGTAGAGAGCAAGAAATTCCTTTAGGTGAGGAATCTTGTTTCTATCTGCCGCATCAAGCGTTGCATGACGCAATTTCGAAATCTCAAGCTGTTTGGCAAGCGCCTTGTTGTAATCTTCCTGAGTAGGCTCTCGTTCCTCTTGTGCTTGAGCAAGAACTGGAATTGCCATTAGGACAAATGCGAATGCGAGTGTTTGGATCATTTTCCTTAATGTTTGGATCTGCTTGGATTTCAGAATCTGACTTAATTTCTCAGGGGTTTCAACTTTGAGTTTGTCATCGTAGGTGAAGATCCAAGTCGTGTCGTTTCGTGAGAGCATGCGCAGATTCGGTTGAGATATTTACTTCAGAGCCTCTTTCTTGGTTGGCTCGCTCTTGTCGCCTTGCGGTGTGACCATGAGCGATGCGAGCCGAGCCTTGTGGGTGGCAGACTTGATTTCCAGGGTCAGTCTGAATTTCTGGTCTTTTGCAGCGTCTTCCTACAAGTCGTACTGCGGGATTTTCATCCACGCGCCGCCCTTGAGGGCCGATTGGTGGGCGATGATGCCGGCGAGGGTCATGTTCAGGGAGTCGCCGATACCGACGATGGGTTTGCGGTCGAGCAGGATCGACTCGATGAAGTCATGGGTCAGCCGCCCGTGCGAGCCGCCATGGCCGCCGCCACCGACGCTTGGCGGGAGAGGCGGACGGCTGCCGTCGATCTTCTTGTCGTGCGGCTTTTCGCCGTACACCCGGCCCTGTTCGCCGTGGGCGTCCTTCATGTCCCAACTCACCCCCATGCGCGACATGCCGCCCTCGCTGGTTTTCAGCAGGGCGATCTGGGTGCCGAAGGGGTTCTTGTATTGGTTAGCGGGTTCTTTGAAAACCGGATAGTAGCTCTCGGTGCCGACGCAGGAAACCTCCGTGAAGCGGCCGCCGGTGACGGAGACATAGTAGGCGGTGGCGTGGGTCGGATACCACATCGGGGGCAGGGCGCGGCGCCATCCGAATTCGTCGATCTTTCCGTTCTTCGGGTTGTAGCCTGCCAAGGTGCCGATGCCATCGTGCCAATACTCGCCTTCCGAGTAGATGATCCTGCCGAGGGCTCCGGCCTGGAACTGGACCCGCTTTTCGTAAAGGGCGGCATGAAAGTTCGAGGTCTCGTTCATCATGTATTTCATGCCGCTCTTCCTGACCGCGTTGAAAAGTTTCTCCGCCTCATCCTCGGCCTCGAAGCCGAACACGGCGGGCACCGCGCAGCAGACATGCTTGCCATGTTCCAGGGCCAGGATCGCCAGGCGGGCGTGGCTCGGCGCGTCGGTCGCGATGTAGACCGCCTCGATGTCCTTGTCCTTGATCATTTCCTCGCAGGACGGGTAGGTCTTCTTCGCTCCCACCGCCTTGGCCAGGGCGGCACAGCGGCCGGGATCGAGATCCGTGGCGGCCACCACCTCGACGTTCGGGTGGTTTTGGTAAAAGAAGGCCGCGCCGAACTTGCAGAGACCATAGCCGGCGATGCCGACGCGGATCCTGCGGTCCGAGACCGGCTGCCAGCCCTTTGCGGCGGTCGGTTCGTCCTGACCCTTTTCGAAGCCGGGAATCACATTTCCTGCGGCATCCTTCGGTGGCTCGGCGGCGGAGGCGCTGCCCGGCAGGCCACCGATGCCCATCAGGGCTCCGAGGCCACCCATGCCGTGCAGGAATCCCCGGCGCGACAGGCCCGCTTGCTCCGTATCCGCGCCGAGCGGCTTGTTGGTGTGGTGCTGGTTTTCATCGCTCATGATACTGAAGATTCTTTTGCCGAAACCAACACAACCCGTGAAGCGCGACTTTGTTGATGGGGCCGGCTTTCCCATCAACGGTCTCCCTCCGTTCCGTGACGAAATCGTTCTGCGCAAATCCGATCAGGAAACCCTCACCGTGATCCCGCGCTTGCTCACCATGGGCGATCGCGAGGGAGAAAAGGCCAAGGAACAGCAGCATCCGTTTTATTGTTTTCATCGTCATGGTGGTGAAGACACGTGGAGGAGTGACTTTTCGGATTCCGTCATGATGCAAGGGCGCCCCTGGCAGGCTGCAGATATGGAACGCGACAGCTCGGCACTTTTCCCGATGTGCAGGGCCGGTAAAGATGGACTCCTACTTCCGTGACGGAGCGACCGGTTGGCCGGAGAGCAGGCCGATCATGGAATCGCCCATTGAGCTTCCGATGAGGTAGTAGGTCTCCCAGTTGCGCATCCAGTGGAAGTCCTGTTTGGACGGCGATTGCTCGCGGGTGCGTTGGAAGCCGCGGGTCTCCACGCCGGCGACGTTGCCCTTGAAGTCCGGGTACTTCGCGGGATCGGCGACGGCGAGCTGGACGTCCATCAGCTTCTCGACCTTCTTCTTGTAGGGCGCCGTTTCGGGGATGTCCCATCCGCCCATGCCGGTGTTGGCGATCACGAAGGGGAGGTCGGGGCGCGCCAGGTCCTTGCGCAGGTCCTTGATGAGATGGACGAGGTTGTTCTCATAGGCATCGACCGCCTTCTGGTCGATGCGGTCGTTCCATCCCTGATGCCAGCCGAAGCCGACGATCTCCCAGCCCTTGCCGGAGTAGTCCGGGTAATGCTTCTTGAGGTCGCCGGTGATCTCCTTCACGTGGCGGAGGACTTCGGCATACTGGAATCCGGCGTCGCCGTCCTTGGCGGGCTTCGGGTAATCGCCGGCGCCCGGCGGGAGGAAGTTGTGGGAAAGCGAGCGGCCGCCCCAGGCGGACTTGATGATGAGAACCGGGTCCTGGTAGTAGTCCCCGAGCTTGAAGCCGAAGCCGTATTCGGGGCCGATGTGCCCGGAGTCGGCTCCATAGCCGGTGGTCAGCCATCCCTGCTTCTGCTTGTCCGGGTAGGAGAGATCGACGAGCCAGACGTCGTCGCGCACCACCGGTTCGCCCTTCGCATCGACGAGGTGGCCGTAGTCTTTGGAGTTGCTCTTGAGGTAGGCCTCCATCGTTCCCGTGCCGCCCTTCACTTGGCCGAAACCGACCATGTTCGATTGTCCAGAGAGAATGAAGACCTTGAGCTTTCCATTGGCAGCCGGGGAGGGCGGCGCGGCGGATGCGGAGCCAATTAGGGCGCTGGAGATCAGGGCGGCGATTAGCAGGGGATGGGCTGTCATGGCGGTGAATGAATTGTCGAGGCTTAAGAACTGCTTGATGGGTGCTTGATGTGAAATGGGTTCATGGATCGGGATTGCCCTCACCCGCTTGCAGAATGGTTCCATGAAGGATACGTTCAATGCCATCATTTTTGATGGCCAGTTCGTAGCAGTCGGTCGGCGCCAGTTCGGGGATATCGAGAGTCAAGGTGCGGCCGTCGGAACTCAGGCGGGCGGTGCGGACTTCCACGGGGCGATCCTCGAAATGCTTCGAGCCGTAGCCCGAGGTGCGCTTAAGCGACCAGGTCTTGAAGCTGAGATCAGCAACTTTGACTGACTCCATCGGGTCACTGAAGGTCACACTTAATTTTCCCTTCGCCGCATGCACGGCCAAGGGCACGTGAGCGGGCTTGTCGCTGCGGCGGATCCTGTGGAAGCCGCCGGACGCGGTGGCGCTGCCGGCCCAGGCGAACATGCCGCTGGCGTAGAGCGCGCCATCGGCCCCGAAGCGGCCGCGCATGATGCCGGTGCGGAAGGCGGGCATGGGCAGCTCGCACACGGCGCCCTGCCAGAGATCGCCTTTCTTTTCGTGCGGCACGATGAAGATACGTCCGGTGCCGTAGCTCAGATTCAGCAGCGAGCCGCCGAGCGGACCCCAGGCGTTCTCCGGCACCCAGAGCAGTTCGGCGGGGCTGCGGTCCTTGCCGTTGGTGACCCAGACCATCGGTTGCTGCATCGCGGCGTCGGAACTGTCGGTGACGTTCGAGTAGCCGAACATGTTGCCATAGAAGCCGCCGGGCTTCACGTGGTTGATGCGGTTTTTCGGCGTCCAGTGGCCTTCCTGGTCGGTGACGAAGAAGCTGCCGTCGGCATTGACGCAGATCCCGTTCGCGGCGCGGAAGCCGGTGGCGAGGATGTCGGTCTTCGAGCCGTCGGCACTCACGCGGAGCAGCGTGCCGTGGTGGGGCACGACGCTGTCGAGGGCATGGCGGGCGGACTTGGCGTAGTAGAAATTCCCGGCGGCATCGGTCTGGAGGCCCATGGCGAATTCGTGGAAGTGCTCGGTGACCTGGTGGTCGTTGTTGAAGCACTCGATGAAGTCGATCTCGCCGTCGTCATTGAGGTCGCGCAGGCGGGCGAGCTGGTCGCGGCAGGTGACGAAGAGGTCGTCGCCGCGGAACTTCACCCCGAGCGGTTGGAACAAGCCGCTGGCGATCCGGCGCCAGGTCAGCTCCGCCGGAGCCTTCGCCATGATGCCATCGACCCGCCAGACGTCGCCGTTCCACATCGCCACGACGGCGGATTTCCCGTCCGGCGTGAAATCGAATCCGCCGGGGCGCATCCACGACTGCCACGGGTTTTCGACCGGGAGGGGGAACTCGTCGGTGATGAAGATCGCGTCTTCCTTGCCGGCGACGGAGGTGGTGGCGACCGTCTGCGGCCAGCGTGCGGGGCCGCCCGCGGTGAGCGGGGAGAGGTCGAGGGGTGTCAGCGTCTTCGCGAGGGCGGCGAGGGAGTCCTGATCGAGGCGCGAGAGGGCGAGAACCGACCTGTCGCCGCCGGGCAGGGTGGCGATCCAGAAGCCGTCCTCCTTTGCGAGCGAGCCACCACCTGTTAGAACGGCGTTCACCGTGTCCGGCGCGACGCGCAGGCGGAGCGGGGTTGTGGAATCCGCGACATTGAGCGTGCGGGTGAAGACCGGGGTGGCGCCGTATTCGAGCCAGCCGGGGAGTTCGAGCACCCTGGTCCCGTGGATGCTGGCGGCGAGGATGACCTTGTTGCCGTGGAGGTAGGTTCCCTCGAACCTCATGCCGGCGGCCGGGCCGTAGGGTTTGCCCTCTTTGCCGATGGGGCGGCTGTCTTCGAAGCCGCCGGTGCTCCAGCCGGGGCCGGGCGGGTTGATGAAGTGACGCTCGCCGGTGAGGCTGGTGTGCGAGCCGTGGCTGCCGTCGAAGGCGATGCCCTTCCAATCGACGAAGCCGCCGGTGGTGGCGGTGGCGAGGGACATCGTGTCGTGGTCGTAAACCATCCACGCGCGGCCCTTGCTGACGCCGCCGGGGCCGTCGTCGAGACGGATGGCGATGCCTTTCTGCGCGATGTGATCCGGCGCGACCTGATAGGTCCAGTGGAGCGAGGGTCCGAGGTCCATGCGCTTGTAGGGCGGTAGCGAGCGGTCCTCCTTTTCGACTTCGGCGCGGGAGAGTGCCTTCGGCAGGGACGCGAGGTAGTCCGGCGTGATGGAGGTGTCGTCCTTCGCGTCGCCTTGGCGGAGGAAGGTCTCACGGATGTAATGGATGACCGCGTATTTTTGTTTGGTCGTGTACTGGGGCTGCGGTGTCATCTGCCCGTAGCCCTTGGTGAGGGTGACGAACATCGAGTAGGGGTCCGCGCCGTTCTTGAACGGGGCTTCGCCGAAGCGCAATGCGGTGGGCAGGGAGCCGGCCTGTTCCTTGTTGCCGTGGCAGACGAGGCAAAGCGAGTTGTAGATCTGCTCGCCCTCCTTGAGGGTCCCCGCGTTCCAGGAACCGACGATTTCCGAGTGATCGCTGGCTTCGAGCGCCTGCACCCAGGCGGTCCTGACATCCGCGCCCTCGATGACCGGCTTGCCACCGCCGCTTCCGGGGCGGTGGGTGAAGTCCGGGGTGTTGGCACCCGTGCCGTCCGCTTTGAAAAGCAGCGCGATCTCCGGCTCGGGCAGCGCTCGCGACCAGACGCGCACGCCCGAAATGTTTCCTTGCGAGAAGTCACCGCCGAAGTCCGGAGTCGCGCTGCCCACCTTGAAGACGAAGTCCGCCGCATCCGGCTTGGTGAAGCCGTCCCGCTTGGCGATCACCCTGCCATCCAGCCAGAGCCGCGCCGCGCCGCCGCTGACGGAGAGCACCGCGGTGTGGGGTTTGCCGTCGTTGACCACCGGTCCACCGGTGATGTGGTCGAGCCAGCCGATGTCATAGACGAGCCGCCCTTCGCGGATGAACAAGGCCTTCGCTCCGGCCGACCATTTGTCTTCCGGGGCGCATTGGGAGAAGAGGGTGCCGTCCGCTTTGGCTTCAAAGTTCACCACGGCGGTGAAGTCCGCGCCAAGGTCGAGCCTGGCCTCCGGGAAATCCGATGCGGTCCCGCCGGACACGCCGTCGACTTCCTCGGGGCCGCGCACCAGCTTGCCGCCGGACCAGACGCGCAGCACCGGCTTGCCCTTCGGCGGGTGTTCGAGCGCGATGTCGTGCTTCAGCGCTTTGGAAAGCGTGACGACCAGGGCATCGCCCAGGCGCACCTTCGCTTCGCCCGCCGCGGCGAGTTCGACGTGAAGACGGTAGTTCTCCGGCCATTCCGGACTGCTCACTGGCAGGGAGTCACGGGGGGGCGAGGCGTGGAGCGCGGATGGCGACAGAAAGAATGCGGATGCCAGATGGAGCGCGGCCGCACGGGTGATGGATGTTCTCATATGCGGGTGAACTCTCGTCGAAGTTTGTTTTGGTATGGATTGGGGGCCGTGCTTCTAAGGTCCGGTCATCAACTTCCAATCATCCGTCCGGAAGACCGAAGTTGGCAGCCCCTCGCTGTTCACCAGGTTGGCCCCTTCGGGATTCGCCGCCCATGCGTAACGGACCGCCACGGGTTGTGGCAGGCTCTTGTTAGAAACGATCACCGACCCGCCCTTGATGACGGCATCGGCCCAGAACCATTTCCGGTCCGCTCCGGCGATCTCGAAGCGCTTCAGCGGTGCGCCGTCCCGGCTCTTGAGTCCCGAGGCGTGATCGAAGTCGATCCGCACGGTGTTCCCCTCAACCGCATGGCCCTTGTAGATCGGCCCGGAGACGGGAAATCCGGTCTTGCCGTAGTCCCTGGCGAGCGCCCAGCGGGCGAGGCGATATCCGACATCGCGCTTGTTGGAGGGATGGACATCACCCGCCATGCCGATGTCATTGGTCACCGCCATGCCGGTTTTGGGCAGGGAAAGGGCCAGGCGCTGCGCGTTCTGCAGCTCGGCCCATTCGTCCGGGACGCCGGGTTCGGTGCTCGGCTCCTTGAAACTCGCCAACTGGACGAAGTAGAAGGGAAACTCGTTTTTCCAGAGCCGCCTCCAATCCTCGATCAACTGGGGAAAGAGCGTCTCATACTGCTTCGCGCGGCTGGCGTTGGACTCCCCTTGGTACCAGATCGCGCCTTTCATCGCATATCCCACCCAGGCATGGATCATGCCGTTGTAAAGCGCGGAGGGCGCGGTCTCCTCGAGCGCCGGCGAGTAGGGCATGTGCATTCCCCGGCGGCGCTCTCCGCTGGCCATGGCCGCCTCGTAGGCGGCGATGAGTTCCTTCTCCTGCTCCCTGAATTTCCTCACCTCCTCATCCATCGCGTGCACCAGCGAGGCTCCCTCCGGCTTGGCGAGCAGGCCTTCACGGCTCGCGAAAGCTTCCAGGGGTTTGCCGGGAAACACCGGGCGGATGATTCCCACCGGAACGCCCAGTTCCTGATGCAGGCGGAGGGCGAAATAATAGCCCACGGCCGAGAACTCCCCGGCCGTCGAGGGAGAGGCGGCAACCCACGAACCGCCCGCCCTGCGCTGCGGCTCGTCGTGAGGTTTCCCATGGGCGAGAAACATCCGGATGCCGGGGAAATCCGCCGCGGCCGTGTCTTCCTTGCCATGTTCGGAGCCGGCGAGAGGGCGTTGCATGTTCGACTGGCCGGAGGCCATCCAGACTTCGCCCACCAGCAGATCCTTCACCTCCACGGTGCCGCTTGCGTCTCCCGTCACCGTCATGCTCCGGCCCGTCGCACTGGCTGTTAGATCCGAAAGGCCGGTCCTCCACTCGCCGTTCGCATCGGCCTTTGCCGTGACCTTCTGTCCGCCGAACCCGACGATGATGTTTTCTCCGGGATTGCCCCATCCCCAGACGGGAACGACCGGTCCCTGCTGGAGAACCCCGTGATCGCTGAACATCCGAGGCAGCTCCACCGCACCCGCGCCGGCCGTCATCGCTGCGGACAGGAGATAGGGACGGAATCTGCGGGTCGATCGGATGATTGCGTTGGAATTGGCGGGCATAAGTGTTCTTTGGGAAATTCCTCCGAGATGGGAACGACCGGTGTTCTTCTTCATGGCGATGGCGACGGGTCATCGGCGGCGGGGCTTGCACCGTTGATGTTGAAGGTCACGTCCGAGGCGGCGGCCAGTTCGAGCCAGATGACCATGGTGTTCGTGCCGTCGGTATCGGTGATGACACCCTGGCGGACGTCCTTCGCTTCGGCTCCCGTCACTTTCACCTCCGCCGCTCCTTGGTGCCCCCAGTTGCGGATGGTGAAACTCGGGTTGACCAGGGGTGAATCGCCGCTGGCATCGATGCGCACCGACATCGCCGCCTTTTCCGCAACGAGCGGATAATCACGGGATTCCTTGCGGTAACCGTCCGCCTTGCATCCGGAGAGGGCGGTGATGGCCGGAGGATGGCTCCATGACCTCGCCAAGGGCACCAGGCTCCCGACCTCCCGGCGGGTGAATCCATAGAGCACCATGCTGCCGAACTTGTTGGAGGCGTCATTGGCCGCGAGGGAAAAGTGGGTGACCCGGTCGGTGGCCACGGCGAAGCGCCCGTCGGACGGCACGAGGTGCATCGGCCAGTGGTTCCACATCCCGGGGAAGGGATCGACCACGTATTTGGATTGCTCCTTGGCACCCCAGGGCAAGATGAGGCCGCCCTGGAACATCGCGAAGACCTTGTTTTCGGACTTGGTGTTGATCCGCTCGATGGTGGCGTCGGTCAGCGTGTTTTTCGGGACGATGTTCGGAAGATCCCACGTGAGCGACAGGGTTTCCCCCTTGAGGTTCGCGACGTCCATGGCCTGGAGGTTCATCACGTCGAGCGCCCTTTCGCCGGGGTTTGTCAGGATCTGGATGTCCTGGAAAGCCGGGCCGTAGTTGCCGTTCGAACCGTTCCAGACGACCTGGCGCACCCCGGTGCCGTCGGGATGGATCGTGTGATATTCATCCGTCCACTGCCCGGCCGTGAGGTTCTTGTAACTCACATCGACGCAGGGATAGCGCCAGTGGATCACCACGCGGGCGGGGGTGTTCTCGATGATCGCGGAGCGGCAGTGGCGGTTCTGCTTGTCGGCCATGTGCTCGGAGCAGCCGTGCGGCCCGCCGTTTTCCGAGCTTTGGTCGGTCATCCAGCGGTTGTTGTCGGTGACCCAGTTGGCGGCGTGGTTGGTGCCGCGCCAGAAGATGACGCTGCACGGGTTGTTGTCGAACTTCACGACGATGTCGGCACCGGGGAGATCCCGCCAGAGTTGGTCCCAAACGTCGCTGACGGGCAGGGATTTGTAGGACGCCCCGAATTGTTGCGCGGTGCCCAACTCACCGGGCAGCACGCCTTTCGAAAGACCGGAGCTGCCGTCCGCCGGACGCAAGGCCTCGTAGGCGGCGAGTATTTGCTCCGCTGTCAGCGCCTGGCTGTGGATGGAGATTTCATCGAGCAGCCCCTGGATGCCGTAGATGATCTGGAGATTGTGCTTCGGCCTCCTGACCGGATCGGTGTTGCGCTCCAGTTCGTTGTTGCGACCGAGGATCAAGGAAGTGTCGGGTGATGTGATCGTTCCTTTGAATTCACCCGACGCCACCTCGCGTCCATCGACATAAAGGCGGATTCCGCCGCTCCCGATGGTCGCGCCAACATGCGCCCACTGATACAAGGGCAGGACAGTTCCGGACGCTTTCACCGTCTGTCCGGCCACCGTGATGAAAGGATGTCCGTAGGCATCGAGCCCGAGATACCAACCCTCCGCCCCGCACGCCTTCGAGCGGTGGACGAGGGGCGCATTGTTGTAGGGGTAGGTGTCCAGTGCGACCCATGCCGTCACGGTCAGGGCTTCGTGCGCCGCCGGTTTCGCCTGCACCGTGACCCCGGTGTAGTAACCGTCCAATGCGAGGGCCGTGCCCGACACCCCTTTCTTGAACTGCGTCATGAGTCCGGTGATTTCGCAGCGCGTGCCGCCGACGGAATCCATCACGTGATCCTCATGCGGCGTCATGCCCTCATCGAAATTCCAATGGTGGAGCGGTGCGGGGAGGGCTTCGTTTCTCCTGACGGGGCTGCCTTCGATGGATGCCCGCGGATAAAGCGGCGGCTTCCGACCGGGAATGACCGGGCCATGCCCGATGCCCGCGTCCGTTAGATGGAGGCTTTGCCGGGTCGCCAGCCGGGGATCGATCCAATCCTGGTAGCGCGTGTTCGCCGCTTCGCGGATCTCCCGCTCCACCCTGCCGTCGGGAAAAACCGTGAACAGCTCGTGGATCACCCCGGTGATGCCCTGCGGATGGATCGGATCGAGCGCGTCGTTCGCCATGGTGATCGCCTCGATGTCCCTGAAGTGCCGCCATTGCACGACGACCTTTTCCGGGCCGCTCTCGATCAGCCTCACGTAGCTGTAATGGCCATCCGGATCTTCCTTGGTTTTGGGAACCGCATGCTCGACGCGATGGACGCCATCCGCCGTCCGCCACTGCGGCTGGTAGCCGTTAGCACGGAGGAATTCCAGCCGGTTTGTCGCGCCGAGCGCCACCACCAGATCCTCGTATTTGCCGATGTGGCCGACGGGCGACGGGTTCGTGCGGGTGTGAAAAGCGCGGAGCGTATCCAAACTTTTTTCCTGCCCACCCGCACGGATGGCCATGCAGGACACCAGCAGGGTGGAAGCGGCCAAGGTGATGATCGGTTTGTGCGTCATAAGGCTCAAATTCACTTTTTCGCCTCGTTGACGAGAACCAGCACCCAGTCCTGGGGCGAGGGCAGGCGATTCGTCCTGTATTCGCCGGTGGCGGATTCGACGATCCCCTGGTCGAAGCGCCGCCCGGTGGCCGGATCGAAGTAGAAGGCGCGATATCGCACGCCCGGTTCGAGGTTCTTCACGAGGGTGCCCTTCCAGTCGTAGATCCCTCTCCGGGGTTGGTAAATGATGCGCAGCTTCCCCGGGATGCCGGCCGCGAAGCATCCTGCTTCGGCCCATTCCGGGCGCACCTCGAAGCGCGACCACGGGTACTGCTCCAGCAGTTTCTTCCCGATGCCGAGCTGGGTGGATCCCGGGTAGGCCATGGCTTCCTGCCATGTCGTCCAGTCGTAAACCGGATCGATGCCCGGGTCGCCTTCCACGCTGGCCTGCCAGATGCCCGCCGCGCCATAGGTGTGGCCGGCCGCACCGCTCAGCATGAAGCTCCAGAACAGGTGCCGCTGCACGTCCTGGAAATTCGTTTGCATGTGCCCTTCATAGCAGGCCTCCCCGCACAGCGCCGGCCGCGCGGGTTCCTGTGCCAGGCAGGATTTCATCATTTCCAGCGCCTGCGCCGCGGTCTGGTATCCGTTGTGGCCGATGCCGACCATGTCGAAATCGAAAGCCGCGTTGTCCTTGATCGCCTGCCGCGGGTGTTCCGGTGCATGGTAGGTCAGCGGATGTTTCAGCGGATCGATCTCCTTCACGAATTTCGCCAGTTCCGACCACGGCCCGTATGAGTCCTTCGCCTCGCCCCCGACCGCCCAAATCGTGGGATACGCGCCGTAGCGGGCGATCAGGTTCCGCCAATGCCGCTTGAATCCGTCCAGGCCGACCTGCGCGAGCGTGCTCTTGCCGCCGGCCTGCGGACGCCCCCATCCCCCGAAAATCACCGGCACCATGCCCGCATCGACGAGATGCCGAATCCTGCGGTCGGCGTGTTCGAAGTAGGCAGGATTCACCACGCTGAAATCGATGGTTTCGTAGGGCTTTCCTCCTTCGTTCTCCCAGCGGGGCTCCATCATGTTCTCGTCCGGATAAGGGCCGCAAACGATCTGGACGACATTGAAACCCTTGCTCTTCCGGTCGGCGGTCAGTTGTTGGAAGCCGTCCCACGGCATCCGCTTGCAGAGATTCTTCCACCACGTGTCACCGAGCCAAAGGAACGGGGTGCCGTCCGCATGTTCGAAATGCCGCTTGTTCCCGGAGATGCGGAGGAAGCCATGCTTGAGCAAGGGGTTGTCGCCGGTGTAGGGGGAAACGCGCAGGGGCTGGGCGGCTCCGTTCAGCGTTTGGTTCGCCGGATCCGAGCATTTGGGCTGGAACGTGTAATCGCCTTGGACCGGCGGCGCGAAGCGAACCGTCCACTTGTCGCCTCCGGCCCAGAACGCGGGAACCAGCCACTGTTGGTCGCCGGTTTGGAAGATCACATCGACCTGCACCTCCATGAATGGGTTCCCGTAGCTCCGGTCAGACGTGAACGAGGTTTCAAAGACGGCCGATTGTTCCGCCGTCGCTGCCGCCGCAGTAGCCAACGGTGCAATCCAGGGCGCAAGTGCGATTGCGACGCTGGCGATGATGGAAAACCCGAGCCGTTTCATTTCGTGAACATCAGGGAGCGTCTGGATAGGTCATGGTCAGCCCGGATCATTTCTCCTGCCCCAGCAGCTTCACCATGTCGCGGCCCATCGCTTCGCCGACGAGCCAGTAAGATTCGCCGTTGGCGTGCCAGTGGATGGTTTCGATGAGAAATGCCGCGACCCAAGCGGCAGGTCGTTTCGCCTTGATCGGTTTCATTCTGGGATTTCCCCTGGTTCGTTGTTCTCGATTTTCACCTCGGAGCATGATGGATCGATCTTGATGGACATCGGGGCGCCTACGGAGCGGTTGCCGGTGATGGTCAGATTCCTTGCGCCCGTCGCATTCACCCCCGACCGGTCGAAGACATTGCCGGTGATGCGGATGTTCTCATGGATGGCTTCCTCCGGGCTGACGGCTTGGATCGCCGGATTGACCCAGACGCCGCATTCCAAAAAGGTGTTTCCGCGGATCAATACATCGCGCACCGGGGCCGATTCGAACCAGTTCAGCGAATCCGCCGACATGGAGATGGCATAGGCCCGGCAGCGGTGGAACGTGTTGTTTTCCACAACGGCCTTGCCGGGCGTGGTGAGGAGGAATCCGCTGACGGGAGCCACGCTGAAGTGGTTGTTGCGGACGGTGATGTCCGGATGCCAGGTCCGGTTGTCGATCACGTCGTTTTCACCGAAGCGGGGCAGGGGACCGTCGAGGGTGAGGATCCAGTCCTTGTCCGAGTTCCGTTCGAGCGCCGTCACCCTGCGGCGCGGGTTGCCGCCATACTCGCGCAGCTTCGGGCCGCAGATCACGGCAACCTCATCGCCCGGGATGAAGGCGGCGAAACCATAGGTCTGCGGATGCTTGAAGCGGAGATGCAGGCGGCGCTCGTCCACCTTGCCGACGATGCTGAGATAGGTGCCGTGGCAGTTGATGGCGTCGTCCTGCATTCCGGAGAGCCGGCAGGAGTCGATGAGGACATGTCCCTTGCAATTGGAGAACTGGAAGATGTCGGCCCATGCGGGGCAGGTGCGGATCGTCCCGCCCGGCGGAGCGACGTTGACGCGCTGGAAGGTGAGGTTCTCGGTGAACTGGCTCACGATGCCCATCCCTGTGAGCGCATAAAAATCGCAGTCGCGGAAAACGATATCCTTGCTGCGTGCATTGTGTACGCCGACCGAGTCGCGCTTGATGTTGCGGATATGGTACTGGTGTCCGGCCTCAAGGCCGCTTTCCCCGCCGGGATAATCGAGCTGGACCTTGCGCCCGCCGAGATCCTTCGCGGCGGCTTGCATCTGCCCTTCCGGAGTCCAGCCGCGCGGGGTCGGGAAACGGTGGCAGCGGCCTTCCTTCACATCGAGTTTCTGGAAAAAGGCGCCGGGCCCCCAATCGCCCTGCCAGAGGAACCTGTCGTCCCTGACAACATAGTCCGAGCTTTCGGCGACCTGAATGACGGCGGAAGCCGGGCCCGCTTCCAGCACACGGAATTCGGAAACCGTCGGGCGCTTGAGGTCGAAAACGAGTCCGGTGAAGGTCACCTTCTCGGCTTGGTGGTTGTAGATCTGCACCATCCTGCCGTCGAAGAGCACCGTGGTTTTCCCCTCGCCATCGACGCCACCCCCCTCGAAACGGAGATGCTTGAACCCGTCGATCACCATTCCGACCGGCTTGGGCTCGTCCGAATCCATCGAGTTGGAAACGAACATGGGAATCCGCTCCACGTTTTCGATGCCGATGGTGTGGATGCCGGGCAGGAAACGGATCACGACCGGATTCTCCGCCGTCCCGGAACCCATCGGCTTGAGGGACTGCTCCTGTCGTCCCGGCGTGATGATCACCTGGTCTCCCGGGGCCAGCTTGACGGAATTGAGTTTCCCGAAAGTCTTCCACGGCTTTCCGGCGGGGTGGGCGTCATCGCCATTGGCCGGGTCGATGAGATAAGTCCATTTCTCATCCGCGGCGGCCGCCGACAGGATGAAACCCGCGACCGCCGAGAGGGCGATCGCCACGGCTTGGGCGGGAAAGTGATGCATCACGGGTGAAGGATTCCGTTAGTTTTTCATCAGCCCGAGCATCGCCTTGCCCATGGCCTCGCCCACGTTCATGTAGGTCTCGGGATTGCCGCCGTAGTGGCTGTTGCCGCTGCCGCCGAGGGACAGGGGATTTGAGAAAACGGTGGCCACGTTTCCCTTGAATTCCGGATACTTGCCGGTGGCACCATCCACGGCGAGCTGGGCTTCCAGGACTTTCTCCGCGTTTCCGCCGCAGCCTCTGGTGGCTTCGCCCAGGGTCGCGAGAACGAACTTCGCGTTCGGCGCGTTGAAGTCCTTGCGCAAGGCCTTGATCAGCTGGACGAGGTTCTTCTCGTAGCTCGCCGCATTCTCATTCACCCCGCAGTCTTTTTCGCCCTGCCACCAGAAGAATCCGGCGACCTCGTGTTTCGTGGCGCCGGGATAATAGTCGCCGAGGTTGGCCAGCACGGCTTTCGCATACTCCGTATCCTCGTCGTACTGCTTGCCTGCGTACCATGCCCCTTCCACCTTCTCGCCGTTGCCCTTGGGGTTTTCCGGCGTGCCGCGATAGCCGGGAACGACCTTTCCGGGAAGGTATCCGGTCATGTCCCCGTCGAACTCGTAGGGTTCGGTTCCGGGCGGCATGAGATCCCAGCCGAGGCTGCGGTTGCCGATGCAGCTTTTGAGCAGCATGACAGGAGCTTCGGTGGCTTCACCCAGGTAATGGCCGATCCCGAACTCCGGGCCGATGGTGCCCTTGATGGTCATCCATTCGTTGTTGAAGACCTTCATCTGGGGCTTTCTGCCCCCGGCCATCACGCGCACGTTGCGGACGTCCTTGCGCTCCGACCAGTTGCCGGCTTCATCGAGAAGATAGGGGTATTTTCCCTTGGTTTTGACCGCGAATTTCAGGGATCCCTCGTCATCGCCGCCCACCTCCCCTGCGCCGACCATGTTGGACTGGCCCATCAGGATGTAGACTTGGACGGGCTTTCCGATATCCGCCTCCTTGCCGTCCGGTTTGGCCGGTACGGGAAACGAAGGGACGGCAGGCATCTCCGCCGCAGCCGCGGAAGCAAGGCACAGGGTTGCCGCAGCCAGCAGGCCGGACAGGTTCTTGGTGGTGTGTGGATTCATCCAGTTGGGTGGTTCTGATAATGCCTGATTTGTTTGCGGGGAGTCCGTGACGTTCAGTTGCCCTTCAACAGTTCCACCATGGCCCGACCCATCTCCTCGCCGACATCCATGTAGGTTTCTCCGTTGCCGTCGTAGTGGCTGTTGCCGCTGCCGCCGTGGCAGAAGGGGTTGGAGTAGACGGTGGCGACATTGCCCTTGAACTCCTTGTTCTTCTTGCCGTCCACCGCGAGCTGGGCGTCGGTGATCTTGCCCTTATTGCCGCCTTCGCCCTTCTTGGCTTCGCCGAGGGTTGCGAGGACGAACTTGGCGTCCGGCGCCTCAAAGTCCTTGCGCAGCGCCTTGATGAACTGGATCAGGTTCTCCTCGTATCTGTCGGCGTGGGCCTCGCTGCCGCAGTCCTTCTCGCCCTGCCAGAAGAAGAAGCCGGCGACCTCGTATTTCTTTCCCTCGGGGTAGTAGGATTCCAGGTTCTCAAGCACCTTTTTGGCGGCGGCGATGTCGCCGTCATACTGGCAACCGGCGTACCACTCGCCCTCGACCGGTTCGCCGTTGCCCTTGGGGTCTTTCGGGGTGCCGCGGTATCCGGGCTGGGTTTCGCCGTTGAACTTGTAGGGCTCGCTACCCGGCGGGAGCAGGTCCCAGCCGAGGCTGCGGTTGCCGATGCAGCTCTTGAGGATCAGGACCGGGGAATCGATGGTATTCCCCAGGCAGTGGCCGATGCCGTGCTCCGGTCCGAGCTTGTTGCGGTTGGAAACGCTCATCCAATCGTTGTGCTCGTCCTTGGCCGGACTGTTGCCGGAGCACATGACGAACACGTTGCGGACGTCCTTGCGCTGGGTCCAGGCCCCGTCGTCATCGACAAGATACGGGTATTTCGACTTGGTCTTCACCGCGGCATCCAGCGTGCCGACGTTGCCGAGTCCGACCATGTTCGATTGGCCCATGAGGATGAAGACCTGGACCGGTTTGGTCATGTCGGCCGGCTTGCCGTCGTGCTTCTTGAACAGTTCCTTCGGGTCCGTGCTGGCCGCCGTCACCAGCGATTTGCCGCCGGAACCCGTGGTGGTGGTCTTGGTGCCGTTCTCCTTGAGGAAAGCGATGTCGTCCGCGGACAGCTTGTCCCGCTGGAAGTTCATCTGTTTGCCGTTGGACAGGGTCACGGAAACTTTGCCGGTGGCTTCATCATAAGTGAGAAGCTCGCCTTCGAAGGTCTTGGTTCCGTCGGAGCTGGTCCAGGTGCGGGCCTGCGCGCCGGCGGCCAGTAGGCAAGCGATCGCGGTGAGACAGGCGATGCGGCGGAGTGATCGGGTCAGGGTTGGTTTCATGAGATGTTGGCAGTTGATGGGAAGATGATGATCGGAGAATTGGAGAAGATGGTCTAATCGAGTTCCTTGATGGCGATGTTGGCGAAGCGCACGGCGGAGCACTCTCCCTGGAGGCGGACCGGGCCGCTGCCGGTGGCGGGGAAGCCGTAGGGAGTTTGTCCCCCGAGCTTCACCTGGCGATGGATCTCCTTGCCGTTCAGGATGACGGTAACGTGGTCGTCTTTCACGGTGATTTCGTAGCTTTGCCAGCGGCCGGCGGGTAGTGAAGCCTCCGCGAGGGGCGGGGTCTGGCGGTAGATCGCGCCGTTGCTCCGGCCGGTGACGGGCTGGTTGTGGCTGTTGGAGATGGCGATCTCATGGGAACCGTGGATGAAGATGCCGCTGTTACCCCGCCATTCGTTCGCGACCCACCCGGGCTCTTCCGGCACGAGCACGTCGAGGCGCAGCTCGAAGTTCTTGTAGGATTGGCGGGTGACGATGTCGCCGTAACCGACGCGGGCGACCACGGACTTGTCTTGGACGATCCAGCGGGCAGGGGACTTGGCCATGTCGACCGGGGCTTCGGTGGTGGCGCGCCGGTCCAGCCCTTGGAGGAGCGGTTCGACGGAGAGGTAATCGTAATGCTTCCATTGGTCGAGGTCGCCTCCGTCGAACAGGGAGGTCCAGCCCGGCGGCAGCGTGTGGGCGGGAGGTGGCGGGCAGGGCTGCGTATTCGGCTCGTAGGGCCTTGCTTCCCGGCGGATGACGAGGTCCTTCCCCGCCGCCAGCACGCCGTCCGGCGGGACCTCGTAGCCGAGCGCCCAGAAGACGGAGTTGTAGAAGATGTTCTGTGAGTAGGGCTTGTTCTGGCTGTCCACGCGGTAGCTCATGAGCGTGTACATCGCGCGCCTCGCTCCTTTGTGTTCGAAGGTCCAGGCGACGGGCGTGGTCGGCGAATCGAAGGAATCGTCCGCAATCAGATTGTCGGGAGACCTCTTGCCGGTGCCATAGGCGAGGACCAAGGGAGTGGCGCCTTCGGTGAGCGGGGTGGACAAATAGGGGCCTTCGTTCTCGGCGAACTTCCGGTCCACGCCCCGCACGATCGGATGCCCGGACTGCGCGGGATCGACTTGGCAGACGATCTGCCGGTGGGGGTGGTTCTTGTAGTGGCCGCCGAAGTAGGTGGGCGAGAACTTCTTGTCGTACCAGAAAGCATGGGTGGAGGTGCGGATGGCGACGGCGGGCTTGCCGCTCTCGAAGTGGTCCATGAAAAGCTTCAGCGATTCCGGCTCCCACGAGCGGAAGCGGACGAATAGGACCATCAGATCCGCATCTTTGATCTTCTCCGCACCCTCAAGCACCGTGGCTTCCCGCCCGCCAATCGCGCAAGGTGCCTCGTCCTTGAGATAGATGACATGGAACCCGTAGTCCTCCTGCAGTTTCTTCGCGAAGGGCGACATGATTTCACGCGAGCGGTATTCATCGTCACCGGTGACAAATACCACCGTCGGCTTCCTAGAAACGACGTCGCCCGGGCTGGCTTCTGCAAGGGCCGGAGGAGTCAGGAGTGCCGAGGAAAGACAGAGGAGGGCGGCAAGGAGCTGGCGTTTCATGGGGGCGGGATTCGGTTTCCTTCCTCGAGTTCGATCATCGCTTCGGCGAAGGACTTCCCGATGCGGGACATAATCTTGGCGGAGCCCAGGTAATGGTAGCAGGCGTGGGAAACGCCGGTCTCCATCAGCTTCCATTCTTCCGGATTGTAAACGGTCTTGAGGAATTCATCCATGACGGCCTTCTGTTGATTCTTGTCGAGTCCCTGCGCTTTCAGTTCACCGTTCTTCGCCTTGACCCGCTTCCAGCGGCCTTGGAGTTCCTCGAGCCGCGGCTCCCAGAACTCTTCCGTGCGCACCGCCGCTACCGTGCCCTTGAATTCCGGCATGTCCGCGGGTGCGGCCATCGCCTTGCGGAAATCCAGCAGCCAGGGGATGTGCTGGGGCTCGATCTGCCGGTAGCGTTCGGTCTCAAGCTCGCCGTTGAAGCCCAGCACGCCGATCACCGCCTTCATCTCCGGCGCCTTGAGATCCTTGCGGACATCGCGGATCAGGCAGGCGAGCAGACGGCTGTATTCGTCGAAGCCGCCCGGCTTTCCGGCATTCGGGTAGGAATCCCCGCCGAAGTCGTTCTCTCCCTGGAACCACACGAAGCCTTTGAGCACGTAGCCTTCGGCGGCATCGTAGTCGGGATAGACCTTCGTGATCTCGGCAAGCACGGATCGCGCGTGGTCGATCATCTTGCGGTAATACATCCCATGACTCTCGGCATAGTCCTTCTCGAGGTCCCCGGTGTCCTTGTTCTCCTTGCGGAATTCCTCCAGAGTTTTCACGTGCAAGGGATGGATTCCGGCGCTTGGTGGGCGGAAGTCGCGGGCCAGGCTCTTGCCGCCCCATGCGGTCTTGATGAGCAGGACGGGCTCCTTGACGTGTTCCTGCATGTAGATGCCGAAGGTCAGTTCGGGACCGATCCGGTCACCTCTTCCGGCACCATAGCCGGTGGTCAGCCGACCGGGACTCTCGTCCTTCGCGCAGCCGCTGGTGGAGATCCAGACGTTCTCGATGATCTTTGGAGTTCCGTCCGGGTTGACCATCCGCTGATGGATCGGCTTGGTGACGGGGCCCGCTTCGATCTGCGGGAAGGTGTGCACGGCGCAGTAGCCCTGCATGTTGGATTGGCCGGCCAGGAGATAGACCTTCAACGGTGCGGCGGCCGAGGTCTGAAGGGCCATCGCGGCGGCGATCAAGGCGGTGGGGATGGAGCAAGTCATACGCTGCTGTGGATGGGGCAGGGTTGTCGGACGTCGGGCAATGAGCGGATCTTTCGGCGGACCGGATGCGGGTTTGCTGAGTGGCTATCCTTTTCGGGACGATGGTTTGGGTTCGTGTTGAAGCGACACGCGAAGGGTCGCCGATCCTCCGATTGGCGACCCCAGGCAGCCCTTGTGCGTTCGTGATGGGTGGAGGAAACGTCCGCTTCAACGACGACGGCGGCGGAGAAGGCCGAAAAGACCGAGGCCGCCGAGAAGGGCGGCGGAGGGCTCCGGGACGGACGTGCCGATGACCAGCGCGCTGAAGGTCGGTTCCGTTCCGGTGATGGAGAACGACTGGCTTCCGCTGTCAGCAATGAAGGTCGCGATGATGTATTTGGTGGCGCCGCCGGCATGGGGGCTGCCGAATGCGGAACTCTGCACGCCTCCACTGGTGATCCTCGTGGTTCCGTTGATGTTGGAGTCCGGCGTATTGGAAAAGATCTGCACCGTGTATACCGTTCCCGAAACCAGGCCGGACAAGTCGATCGTGGCATTTACGGTTCCATCGTCACCAATCACACGGTCCAGGACGGTGGCCCAGGTTTGTGGAGAGCCGACAGCGGAGACCACATTGGAGTTGCCGCTGCCGGTGCTCTGGAAGTTGAAGCCGCTGTTTCCGACCGTGATGCTGCCAGCCGCGGCGCTGCCGTTGTGGGCGACGCCGGTGAACACCACGTTCGTTCCTCCGACTCCTCCGACTCCGTTGTTGATCGTGGTGGTGGATCCGTTGAAATTCACGCCATTGTAGGTGTATCCGGTGGGCGTCAGAATCTGGGTGTTGTTCGTCACTGAAGTCCAATTGCCCCAACTGACGACCGCCGCCCGGGATGAGAGTGGCAGGGCGACAACTGCGGCGCAGACGAAGGGTAGGATCTGGTGTTTCATGGGGGTCGGGTTATTGATCAGGTTATTGTAGGTTCTGGTTCGGTTGGCGGTTCCTGGATTGCTTCATGCGCTTCAGGAGCGTTCGACGTTCAGTTCTGGCTCACGGAGAGTCTGACGAAGAGCTGCGGCGGCAACGGACCGGTCACTGTCGCGGAGACGGTGGTGGTGCCTGTGGAAGGGCTGTTCGTGACGGGTGTCAGGAGCACGGTGATCCCACCGGAAGAGGCATTGGAGGCGTTCCAGTTCACGAGATCGGTGGACCAGGTGTAGACCGGGCCCGAGACATCGCTGGCCGGGGTGGCGCTCTGCGGGTGGGTGAAGGTGAACACACTGCCGCTGAGGGGGGCCGCCGTGAGTCCGGCATTCCCGGCATTCGGAGCCGTCCCGAGGAAGTTCTCGAGGCCATTGTCGAGCCCGTCGAAATCGGCATCGTCATCGAAGCCGGTCAGGCCGTTGAGACCTGAGTAGCCGCTGATCCATGCGGCAAAGGTGTTGAAGGACTCCGCGCCGATGACTAGCGCGCCGAAAGTCGGTTCTGCTCCCGTGATGGAGAAGGACTGGCTCGTGCTGGTGGCCGTGAAGGACGCCGTGATGGATCGGGTTTGTCCTCCGCCATGGGTGCCGAAGGCGGGGCTCTCCGCGCCTCCGCTGGCGATCCTCGTCGTCTGGTTGATGCCGCCGTCCGGAGTGCTTGAGAAGAACTGCACCGTGTAGTCGGTTCCGGGGGTCAATCCCGTCAGGTCAATTGAGGCGGAGTTGTTGTCGTCGCCAATGACACGGTCCAGGACAGTGGCCCAAGTTTGGGGTGATCCGTTGCCGGACACCACGTCGGAATTGCCGCTGCTGGTGCTTTGGAAGGCGAAGCCTGTGGTCGCCAAGGTGATGCCATTGGTCACGCCGCTGCCGTTCTGGGAGATGCCGGTAAAGGCGAGGCGGTTGATCGTGGTGTTGGAACCGTTGAAATTCACACCGCCATAGGTATATCCGCCGGGCGTCTGAATGGCGCTTTCGTCGGCAACCGCGGTCCAGCTTCCCCAGGTGACGACGGCAGGTGTCACCAGTGCGACATCGACCAGCACCGGCGAGGCCTGCAGATTGGGCACGGCATCTTCGGCGACGAGATACACATCATAGGAGGTGTCGGCGGGCAGGCCGGTGACCGGGCCGCTGGCCTCGGTGTCGGCGGTCAGGGCAAGGGTGCCGCTGGCGCTTGCCGGTGCGTTTGCGCTGTCGGTGCCGGCCTTGACCTGAGCGGCGCTGGGAGCGGTGGCCCCGTCGCCAAGCACGACGTAGTAGGCGCTGCCGGTTTCATTGGTCTGGGCGCGCACGGTGATCGAGGTGGGAGACAACTGCCCGGCCTTTGGCCAGGTTGCGGTCCATGCCGGCGGCGTGACGTCCGGGGACAGGGTGCTGGCATCAACCTTGACGGGGGAGACCTGCAGGTTGGCCGCGACGTCCTCGGCGACGAAGTAGACATCGTAGGCCGTGTCCGGGCTCAGGCTGCCGACTGCGGCGGAGGCCTCGGTGTTGGCGGCCAGGGCGAAGCTTCCGCTGGTGGAAACCGGAGAACCGCCGCTGTCCTGGCCTGCTTTGACCTGGGCGGCGGTAGGCGCGGAGGCGCCGTCAGGCAGAACGACGAAGTAGGCGGTTCCGGTCTCGTTGGTTCTGGCCCGGACAGTGAGCGCGGCGGAGGAGAGTGGAAGCGCCTGAGGCCAGGTCGCGGTCCAGTCGGGCGGGGTGGTGTCGCCGGCATCCTGGACGCCAATCACCAGGGCGCTGAAGGTTGGTTCCGCTCCCGTGATGGAGAATGACTGGGTCGTGTCATCCGCGGTGAAGGTGGCGACGATGCTCTTGGTGGCGCCACCGGCATGCGGGCTCCCGAATGCGGGACTCTCCGCGCCTCCGCTGGCGATCTTCGTGGTTCCGTTGATGTTGCCGTCGGGGGTGTTGGAGAAGAACTGGAGGGTGTATGTTTTCCCCACTTCCAATGCCGACAGGTCGACCGTGGCGGCATTGTTGTCGTCGCCAATGACGCGGTCCAGAACAGTGGCCCATGTTTGCGGGGTGCCGATGGCGGACACCACGTTGGAATTGCCGCTGCCCGTGCTTTGGAAGGCAAAGCCGGAGGAACCGACCGTGATTCCATTGGTTGATCCGCCGGCATTCAGGGCGATGCCGGTGAAGGCGACGTCCTGGCTTCCATTGTTGATCGTGGTGGTTGAACCGTTGAAGTTCACTCCGCCATAGGTGAAGCCGGCGGGTGTGAGGATCTGGGTGTTGTTGGTAACGGCGGCCCATGTGCCCCAGGTGACAGGCGCGGAGTCGGCTGAGGCCGGCAAGAGGACACCTATTATTCCAGCAAGGACACGATTGTTCGAGGGATTCATGGCAGAGAAGGTTGGGTTTCAGATGAATGGCCGGGTTCCGCGATGGGAGACGAACTGGTATATTCGGGACCGACCCAAAGGCCAGCGGGTGCCGGACGACAATGGATTTCAAACGGGCAAACTATCCTTATTTAACGGTTTGTAATCGAGGTGTTGCCGTGGATTCTGTGCTGCCTGCACCGGGCACATGCGGGCTCTTTGGATGGACGCGGCCCCAGTGGGGTGTCCCGCCCGGTGATCGAACTGCCTTCGGGTCCGCTGGATCGAAATGCCATCGACAACCATCCGGATTTCCCCGATCCCCTTCGCTCATGAGTGAATGGCGGCGGACATCAACGGCGGCTCAACTCGCGGCGTGGCTGAGAGAAGAAATCGAGAAGGGGAGATGGACCGGGGTGATCCCCGGAGTGATCCGGCTGTCGGCCGAACTGGGGGTTTCGCGCGACTCGGTCGAAGCGGCTCTGATCGAGCTCGAGCGGGACGGAGTTTTGTTAGCTCAGGGGCGGGGGAAGAGGCGGATCATCGTTGCGGGCGAAGTGAGCACAAGGAAACGCATGTTGCGTGTAGGACTCCTGCTGTATGATGCATCAGACGCCTATGTGCACTACATCGTCGAGTTGCGGCACCTGTTAGCCAGTGCGGGGCACCACGTCGTTCTCGCCCCCAATTCCCTGGTTGAACTCCGGATGAGCGTGCCGCGGATCACCAGGTTGGTTGGTAAGATCGAGGCCGATGCCTGGGTTGTGATGGGAGGCTCGCGCGAGGTGCTCGACTGGTTCGCGGCGCAGCCGACGCCGGCTCTAGCACTCTTCGGGCGTGCCAGTGCGGTGCCGATCGCAGGCGTCGGCCCCGACCACTTGTCGGGCTTGCTTGATGTGACGAGGAAGCTGATTCGTCTCGGCCATCGTCGCATCGTGATGCTAACTCGCCCCGAGCGGCGGATTCCCAGACCCGGGTTCCTTGAGCGTGCTGTCCTGGCTGAGATAGAGAGCCACGGCATCCCCGTCGGGTCGTATAACCTGCCGAACTGGGACGACACTCGCGAGGGATTGCACCGGTGCCTCGACAAGCTGTTCCTGTTCACCCCGCCCACCGCCTTGCTCATCGATGAGGCGGCCATCTTTGTCGCAACCCAACAGCATCTTGCGCGGCAGGGCATCATGGCACCGCAGCACGTTTCGCTTGTCTGCTGCGACCCCGACCCCATCTTCGCGTGGTTCGAGCCCGCGGTGACTCACATGAGGTGGGACTCCCGCCAGATGGTCCGCCATATCGTGCGCTGGGTCGGCAGCGTGGCCCGCGGCCAGAACATTCGGCGAAAAGCTTACACCAAAGCGGAGTTGGTCGAGGGGGGGACGATCGGGCCGGTCCCTATTTGAGCGGAGTGGCCCTGCAGGACAAATTGCAAGGACTTCCTACTTGCGATCCTTCGCTCGCTGGTAGCGGCTGCGGCGGTCGCTGTCGTCGGGTGGGGCTTCGGCGGTGACGGCGGGCTTTTCCTCGGTCTTGGTAACGAGGGGCGCTTCGGCTTTGGCGGCTTTGACTTTCACCGCCTTTACAACCTTCTCGCGGGGGGCGAAGTTTGGCAGGGCGGGGATCGGCATTTTCCAGCCGGTGCGGGTGAGCAGGGCTTCGGTGACGAGTAGGCCTAACAGGGCGAGGGCGATCCACAGGCGCAGGGAGACATCCTGGCGGTTCGGCGGACGGAGCCAGGCGTCTTCTAGATTGATCAGCTCGCGGCCGCCGGTCTGGGCGGAGACGGTGCGGAGCTCGGCGAGGCGCTCGGGCTCGAAGGCCCATTCGACGGAGGAGCCGACGGTGATCGGGCCGAAGGGCAGCGCGTGCTCGCCGACCTGGATCGCGCCGCGGACGACGGAGCCTTCATCGAGGTCGCGCGAAACGGAGAAGTGACCGGGGGCGATGCGCTTCCACGGAACGTCGTAGGGCGTCGCGCCGGACGCGCTTTCCATCAGCCGCAGGCGGGGCGGGGCGACGGCGAGCTTCTTCGCCCAGAGTTCGGGATCGTAGAGCAGGTCGAGCGTCAGGCGGGTGCCGTCGAGGCGGTGCTTGAGGCCGATGCCTGCGGGCAGATCCATGCCCATCAGCCAGCGGGTCATGGTCTGTACGAAGTCGCCGTAGCCCTTCCAGTCGCGGATCTGTTGGGAGAACTCGCCGCCTAGCGGGAAGGCGACTGCAGCGCTGCGGCCGAGCCCGCGGCGGGCGTGGGCGACCAGCGGGGCGACGTATTCATCCTGGCTGACCAGCGAGGTGGTGGCGTCCTCCCGGGCGTAGGAAAGATTGTAGCCATCGACCTGGGGCAGCCAGTCGAGCAGCTTCGGCGAGATCTCCGCCCAGCGGCCGGTCGGTTGCGCGCCGATGGGTTCCTCGATGAACGCGGAGCGGGCGATGGTCACGGTTTCCTGGGCGAAGATCTTCGGGATATCGACCGGGCGGTCGGTGAAGAAGATCCGGCCGTCGCCGAGCTTGGCGATTTCCTCTAACAGCTTCGCGTCGACGTCCGCTTTGGTGCCCATGCCGATGACCGACACGGTGCAGCCTTCTTTCTTCATCTCGGCCAGCAGCCGCTTGTAGTCGCCCGGCTCCTCGGAGTCGTTGGCATCGGAGAACAGAATGACATGGCGGGTGCCGACCTTGGCGTTTTTCAGTTCGTCCCACGCGGCCTTGAGCCCTTCGTAAACGAAGATGCCGCCGCCCTGCGACTGGACGCTGCGGACGCGGGCCTGCAGCTTGGCCTGGTTGCCCTTGACCTCGGTCAGCGGGATCACGGTCTCCGGCGCGCTGTCGACGGCGTGGACGCAGATCCGGTCCATCGGGCCGAGCAGGCCGATCGCTTCCGCCGCGCCGTTGTTGGCGAGGTCCATTTTGGTCATCCCGCCGGCCACGCCGACAGCCATCGAACCGGATCGGTCGAGCACGATGCCCAGCGCGACGGCCAGCTTTCGGTGCTCGCTTTTCAGCTCCATCGAGATCGGGAGGAGGGGGTCGATCGACGAATTGAAATAGCCGCCGGAGCCGAAGGACTGCTTGCCGCCGGCCATCAGGAAGCCGCCGGCTTGTTCTCGGACGAAGAAGTCGAGGGCGTTGAGGAAATCCTGCGGGACCTCGAAGGCCGGGATATTGTTGAAAATGACCGCGCGCGCGCCGGTCAGGCGACCGGGGTGGAGGTCGGAGGGCTTGGTGACGACGTCGACGGTGAAGTCGAGCGAGGAGAGGACTTTCGCCACCGGGTCATCGGCGTATTTCGTGGCGAGAAGCACGCGCGGACCGCCGGCGATCTCGATCCAGCGGGAGGCCTTGTTGTTGCCGGGGTGGGCGTCCTTGGCGGTGGAAGCGGCGCCGACCACGACCTCGGCCTCGTATTGGAAAGCTCCGGCGCGCGGGATGCGGTCGGTGAACTCGGCGCGGCCGACGCCGGCGGTGAGCTTGACGGTGGTCTCGGTCAGCGTCTGGCCGCCGCGGCGGAGGATCAGCGTGACATCGGTGTCGGTGGAGCCGCGGACGGTGGCGGCGATCAGGAAGGGTTCGCCGGCCTGGACGCGCTCGGGGAGTTCGAGGCGGGCGAGGCGGAAGTCATCGAGTGTCTCCTCGCGGACCAGCCGGAAGTCGAGAGGGATGCCGCGGGCCTGGAGTTGCTCGGCGGCTTCGTGCAGGGGTTCGGTCGAGAAGCCGTCGGTGAAAAGCAGCACGCGGGAGGGGCGGTCCTCCTTGGCGAGGGCGGTGATGTGGGACAGGGCGAGGCCGCTGCGGGTGAGTTTGCGCGAGCCGGTGAAGCTGGTGCCGTCGCTGCCGTGCTCGACGATTTCCGCGCCGTAGTCGAAGTAGTGCGCCTTGTCGTTGCGGCCCGGTTTCGCCTTGTCGAGCAGCCGCTGCCATTCGGGCAGGCCCTTGTCGACGAGGTCCTCGGTGGAGTCCGAGCGATCTAACAGGATCCACAGGTCGAGCGCGTCGTCCTGCACGTTCATCTTCGGATCCGCCAGCGCGAAGGTGCAGAGCAGGACCAGCAGCAGGCGGAGCGGCGACCACAGGCGCAGGCTCTTCCAGAACCAGCCGACGAAGAGGCAGGCGGGCAGCAGGAGGAACCATTCCGGGGAGCCGAAGGTCATGAGGAGAGAAGTTCCAAGTGATGAAGTGCCAAGTGCCAAGGGAAGGCATTGGAACTGTCATGCGGCGGTGCCGCTGTGGAGGAGATGGAGGAAGAGCTCATGGGATGAGCCAGTGGTAGAAGGGCTTGGGGGCTGAGGTGTCGATCAGCTTGTGGTTGCCGTTGACGAGGGTCGGCTCCCAGCTGCCGCCTTGTTTGCGGGCGAGCTGCACTTCGATGCGGCCGTCGTCGCGGGTGTCGATGAAGCCGGTGCATTTCAGCGGGGCAGCGGCCTGGCCTTTGATCAGGCGCTTTTGATAGACGGCGAGGTCGTCGGCCACGGTGACCTGGCCGGGACGGACGCCGACCAGCCAGTAGCTGACGGGCGTGGTCCGGAATCCCTTGCGGTGGACGGTGACGGTCTGGTCCTTGTGGCGGTAGGCCTTGGTCGAGACACAGGAGGTCGCGGACAGGGCGGCGAGGAAAAGGACGAGCGTGCGGAAAAGCGGTTTCATGGCGTGGCTTCCTGCGGTTTGATGGCCGGAGTCTGGACCTTGGCGGCCTCCCGTTCACGCGTGAAATGCCACGAAATGAGCAGGGCCAGCAGCAGCAGCAGGACCCATGCGCGCCACCAGTGGTCCTCCTCGGTGTGGCGCTCGACGGCGACGGCATTTCCTTCGTCGAGGGTATCGGCCGGGGCACAGGCGGCGAAGTCGGCCTCGCGGGTGTCGGCGAAATGCATGCTGGCAGCGAGGAGGTCGGTCTCGCCCTGGCGGACGCGGAGGAAGCCGGCGTCGAGCGGGGCCTCGACGCGGACGCGGGCGGCGGCGGGCAGGGTGGTGGTGTCGAGCACCTTGCCATCGAGGTCGACATTCTCGACCCGCAGTGGCGGGGCGTCGGCGGCTCCGTTGGCGGCGAGGACGATAGCCTGGCCGGTTTCTAACAGCTCGGAGGCGGGCGCGACTTTGGCCGCGCGGAGCTCCTCGGCGAAGCGGTGAAGCATCACGATGAAGGCCGGTTGGGTGGCGGCGTTGGACAGCCGGAGGTCGAAATTGAAGCAGAGCTGGCGGGAGGCCGGGGCTTGCGGGGTGGCGTCGGTTTCGCGGAGGAAGATCAGCGGGCGGGTGCCTTGGTAGAGAATGACGCTGTCGGTGGGGCGGCGCTGGAGCTGGATGGTTTCGCGGACCAGCAGCGATTGCCAGTTGAGCGCGTCGATCAGCGGATGCTTTTCGGCGACGATGCCGCCTTTCAGATAAGCCCCGCCGCGGGTCTCGTCGTGGACGAAGACGATGGCGTTGCCTGCCGGGATGACCGGGTCGAGGGGATCGTAGGAGAGGATCGTGAGGTCGGCGGTGGCGGCGTCGTTGACGGGTTCGGTCGCTGCGAGCGAGCGCTGGAGTTTCTTCGAGAGCTCGTCGTAGGCGCCGCCGGTGGCGGAGAAAAGGCCGAGCTTTTTCGGCTTCGGCGCGACCATCGGCAAGACGTCGTCGAGTGTGAACTTGTCGGGCGAGAGGACCAAGCGGACGCGTTCGGCCTTGTCGGGGAAGGCGGCTTGCAGGGTGACGATGGCGCCGGGTTCGAGGTCGAAGGACTTCGGCTCGGTGCGACCGCCGTTGGGGAGTTCGAGTTGCCAGGTGCGCGAAGTACGATTGCCGGAGTAGTTGCGGACGAGGGCCTGCCAGAGGGTGGCGCCTTCCTTTTCAACCAGCGTGACGCCGGTGAAGCCGACATTGTCGAGCGGTTCGCCTGGGGAGAGCAAGCGGGCGTCGAAGGGCGGGGCCTCGATGGGGGTGTCGGTGGCGTAGACGACGATGCCTTCGCGTGCGACCAGCGAGCGGGCGAGGCGCAAGGTGGGCGCGGGATCGGTCAGGCCGGCGCGAGGTTGCCAGGCATCGAGTGCGGCGGCGAAGTCCTCGGGGGAGTTGCCGGAGTAGAGGCGGGGTCGGCCCGGGGTGCTTTCCAGCAGGGTGATTTCAAGCGCGGTGGCCGGGCCTTGGAGGTCGGGGAGGGCGGCGACGAGCTTTGTTTTGAGGGCTTCCTTCGCGACGGTCATCGAGGCGGAGGAATCGAGCACGATCGCGACGCGCTGGGTGCTGCGGGCTTTCTGGTAGCGGGGCTCCGCGAGCAGCCAGGTGAGCAGGAGGACGCCGAGGAGCTGCATCCACAGCGGGACCGAGTTCATCAATCGGTCGAAGCGGCGGCCGCTGGCGGACTCGCGCTGGGTCTTCTCTAACAGGAAGAGCGTGGAGACCGGCAGGATCACCGCCTGGCGTTGCAGGAAATGGATCGCCAGCACCGCGGGAATCCCGAGGAGCGCCCAGAGGCCGGCAGGGTTGGTGAGGGTGAGCAAGGGAAGCTAGATGGGAGATGGTGGATGGAAGATGGTGGATTCTGGTCCTAGAGGGGAGACTGGCTCTGGGAGCGCTGGCTTTAGCCCAATGCCTTTAAGGATTGGTAAGCACGATGGTTTTGACAAGGGGTTTGGAGCCGGGGCTTTTTGTTTTGGGCCAGTTCTTGACGGGTTGCCGCAACG